>Ga0302251_1000457_pt1 | contig 38293 bp, 30 predicted proteins | sample AAG_RA_Gln_MG_FD_193534 | JGI IMG/M metagenome (GOLD analysis project Ga0302251, IMG submission 193534) | Enriched activated sludge microbial communities from anaerobic digester in WTTP, New Holstein, Wisconsin, United States - AAG_RA_Gln | ecosystem: Engineered > Bioreactor > Anaerobic >... | reverse complement strand
GGTCTTATCGATGAAGTCCGTATCTCCAACATCGCCCGCACCCCGGAAGAAATAAAAGCCAATGCCCAAAGGTTTCCTTACGCGGTCTATAATTCTTCCGTTATGGATTTGGGGGTAGGAGTGACAAGCATATCCAAAATTAACTGGACGGAAAACGGCGTGACGACCGGAGACGGGGAAACGCTGAAAGACGACACCGGACTCGTGGCCCAGTGGGATTTCAATGAAACTTCCGGAACAGCGGCTGCGGTTACTGCCGGTTCTTGCGGAACAAGCTGCAACGGGACACTTACTAATTTTGCTGATACTTCGGGACAAGATATAGGTAGTACCAATCCTTCCGGCTGGACGTCTAACAACCGCCGATGGGGAGCGGGAGCGCTGACGTTTGACGGAAGCAACGATTATGTTGTTGTGGGAAATAATTCTTCTTTAAACTTTAATACTTCCGATTTTAGCTACGGTTTTTGGTTTAGAAAGGCAGGACCTCCTGCAAATCAACTAACAATATTTAGAAAAGACATTGATTTTGCAGGCGCTCGATGGGGGATAAAATTATATACAGACGGAACCGTTTACCCATTTATTGAGGATGGTTCTATTGGTGGAGGATTATTTAGTAAATCGACAGTGACTGACGGGCAATGGCATTATATAGCAGCCAGCTACGATCGTTCTAGCAATCTTACTGTCTATATAGACGGCAGATCTGAAAATTCAACGTCAATAGTTTCTTTAGGCGATATTGATAATAGTGAAGATTTTTGGATTGCGCGCGATAGTAGTTTTTATGGTAATTTTACTATTGATTCTCTCCACATATATTCGCGCACGCTTTCCGCTGAAGAAATTCTCTCCAATTATAACATCGGCAACATCGACCTGCAGACCCGGACCGGCTCATCTGCCAATCCGGATGACGGGACTTGGGAAGCATGGAAGCCGGCCGGAACAGAAACTCAAATTGCCTCGATGGACAGCGACATCGGAAACTGGAGCTGGGACAATACTTCCGCATATATTTCGGCCACTACTGCCAATGAATCGAATATAAAAATGGAAGGAACGGGTTCCATGAAAATCCAGTCTGGATCGCCGAAAGTTGATGCGAATACAGTCGGACTTTGGCATATGAATGAAACAGGAGGGTCGGGGGCGTATATTAAAGATTCCAGTGGAAATGGAAATAATGGAACTCCGAACGGAACAACATTAACGGAAGGTATAAGCGGAAAAGCCAGAAGTTTTAATGGCAGCAGTGATTATATTAATCTGGGTACGACATCTCCATCTTTTAATTTTTCCGGAAATGTAAGTGGAGAAGCTTGGATAAAAACTGCTACAGACGGAAAGATTTTTTTGTATTATCAAAATAGTAACCCCTTGATTTATATGCAGTTAGGCAATACATCTGCCGGGGGAACAGCAAACAAACTGGTGGTTTATCTAAGAACCGACTCGGGAACTGTTGCCGTGTTTAGCGGAATAACGACAATAACAGATAACAAATGGCATTATGTGGCGTTTACCAGGGATGTTTCCGCTCAAAAAGTTACTCTTTATGTGGATGGAATTCAAGATTCGCAAAGTAGTTATACAGACACGGGAGAAATCAATACTTCCGGCGGGGCCCATTATTTTAGCATTCCAAGCGCATATTTGTTTAATGGCCTAATGGACGAAGTTCGCGTTTCAAATGTTGTTCGCTCGGCCGAAGAAATTGCCGAAGCCTACCGCGCCGGGCGCGATCATCGAATTTCCAGAACCATTTCCTCTACCGATTTGTCATCAAAAAATAAAATTCCATTCTATGTTGCCGCCGACCGGCCGGGAACTTATCTTGAAACAACGGTCGGAGAATCGGCCTATGCCAACGGCGAAACAGATGCCAATACAGTCGGGCTGTGGCATCTGGATGAATCTATCAGCGAAACGACGGCAGCATACATAAAAGATTCCAGCGGAAACGGAAACAATGGGACGCTGGGGACAGGGACTTCAGCGCCAGCCTATATCCAGGGGAAGATTGGAGGCGCCAGAAGTTTTGACGGAAACGATTATGTCTATATCCCTGCGTCAACCGCCTTAGATACGCAAAGCGCGATCACTATAGAAGCCTGGATGATGCCTTCCGGCACGGTTACTCAGCCTATTGTTGAATACAATAACGGTTCAGCTTCAGGAGTTCATCTATGGCAGCATAATTCTTATGATAAATTATACACCAATTTTCTTGATTCAGTAGGAACTGGCCATTCTATTTATTCCCCTGCCAATCAATTTACAGCAGGGAAATGGTATTATGTAGCCGCTACCTATGATGGCAGTTATGGAAAGCTGTATGTGAACGGCGCCGAGGTTTCCAGCTTCAATTTAGGTGCGTTTACTTTGCAGACAAGCTATAATCTTTATATAGGCAAGCGAGCGCATAACACTAGCGCGTATTCGGGAACTATCGATGAAGTGCGTATCAGCGATACTGCCCGCTCTCCTTCTGAAATTCGCCAGGCCTACGAAGTCGGAAAAAGAACCCATCCTATTACTATTAATTTTGCCGCATCTTTGGATTCCGGCAATCTCATTTCCGGAACAGCCGACACTTCTTTCACCATCAACTCCCAAACCTACGGAGCCCAAAACAAAGGAGACAACATATATGTAGGAGAAAAAATAATAGTCAAAGAAAACTATGACGGAACGGAATATATGGCTCAAGGTACAGTCTCCGGAGTGAATGTTTTAACCGGGGCCATTACCGTCCAATCCTGGGACAGCGGATCCACCGCTCCATCCGGCGGATATACCACCGGAGCGGTGCTTTTCAAATGGCAAAGGGAGTATTGGGACATCACCGGACCGATGGATGACCAGATCAATGAGACAACCAGGCTGACAATCAGGCAGACTGATGGTGGCGAAGGGCGGACCGTATATCTCGATGATTTTGAATCGCTGGACAATTATCTCACTGATCCGGCCGCGTCCGGCAATATTGCATCGTCATTTAACCGCTATTTCCAATACCGCTCCATCTTTTCAACTTCGGATACCAATGTGAGCCCGTATCTTTCCAGCGCTTCCGCATATTATGCCGATGAATATGGAGACAAGAATGTTTATAAAGGCCGGGGGAATTTCCAGATGCGGGGAAATATGAAAGCGCATTGAGCTCATTTAACATTGACCTCGCTTTGTCATTCCCAACTTGATTGGGAATCCAGTGAATAAGCCAAAATATCAGACTAGATTCCCGCTTTCGCGGGAATGACAATTAAGTACAAACTTATTTTTATATAATGGCTTATTCCAGATAAGGAGTGAGAATTAATTAAAATCAGTTAATTAATAATTGAAAACATTTTATGCTGAAAGTTGAATTTAATAATCTTTCCAAAAGCCCGATAAGGAAAATCTTTTTGGAAAAAATAGCTGGAGAAACTATCATAAAGAGCGGCGTTTTAGACGCCAAAAAAAAGGAAATTTCCATAAGCTTTGCGGATGTTGGCGAAGAAAAAATAAAGAACCTCAATAAAAATTTCCGGAAAAAAAACAGCCCGACGGATGTCCTGACATTTGCGGAATATGGGAATCAGGGGGAAATAAAAAAAATTGTGGATAAGAAAATATTTCTTGGAGAGATAATTTTGTGTTATAATGACATAGCCAAATATTGCAAAAAGAATAAATTGGTTCTTGAAAAGGAGCTGGCCAAAGTCGTGTCTCACGGCGTCTTGCATTTGCTTGGGTTTCGACACGGAAAGAAGATGTATAAAATACAATTTTTAATTTCGAATTTTGAATTTTGAAATAAATTCGAATGAATGAATTTTAAAACATGAATTACGATAGAGTGTCAGGGATTAGTGTTGATTTTTGGAAAAATTGTTTCTAAATTAAAAAATTAAATCATTATTTCAAAATTCGAAATTCAAAATTATCCATCTATGAATCGTTTCCAACAATTCAAAAAAAGTTTTGCGCATGCCGCGCGCGGATTGACATACGTGGTAAAGCATGAAAAAAATTTCCAAACCGAGCTGGTTGCAGCCCTGCTGGTTATTTTGGCGATTTTGTGGTTTGAAGTGACGCGTGCGGAAATGGTCGTGCTTCTTTTGGTTATTGCCGGAGTTTTGGTTATGGAGCTGTTCAATACCGTTGTGGAAAGGGTAGTGGATATTTTAAAGCCCCGGGTCCATCCGTATGCCCGGCTGATCAAAGATTTGATGGCGGCGTCGGTTCTGGTCGCGTCGATTCTGGCTCTCCTTGTTGGAATTTTGATATTTTTTCCGTATATCGCGGAAATGTTTTAAAAAATTTTATAATTTTTGAATTTTTAATTTTATAAATAAATCTTAATTTTATAATTTTTAAACCAAGATGCGGGTTGCCATTAAAAATTCGGATATTAAAAATTATTTAAAAATTACAAAATTACAAAATTAAAAATTATTGCATCATGTCCAAAAAAGATACAATTTGCGCTATTGATGTCGGTTCATCCAATATACGGACAATTATCGCCCAGCTGGTTTCGGCTGAAGAAAAACCGAGAATCATCGGAGTCGGGGTTGCGCCTTCGGCTGGGGTGAGGAAAGGCGTGATTGTCGATCTTGAGGAAACGGTAAAATCAATAAACAGCTGCGTCGAGCAGGCGGAGCGGACGGCCGGATTGAACGCGGAAAACGCAATCATAAGCGTCGGCGGAAGCCATATCGTTTCCCAATATTCAAAAGGCGTCATTGCGATCGGACGGGCGGACGGAGAGGTGACGGAAGACGATATTTCCAGAGTAATTGGAGCAGCCCAGGCTATTTCTATTCCGCCGAACAAAGAAATTCTGCATATCATTCCAAGAGATTATTCGCTGGATGACCAAAAAAATATAAAAGATCCGCTGGGGATGAATGGCGTAAGATTGGAAGTGGATGCCATGATTGTCGAGGGATCTTCGCCTTTCATAAAAAATCTGGTTAAATGCGTAGAGCAGGCCGGAATATCTCCGGACAATCTGGTGCTTTCTTCGCTGGCTGCGTCCAAAGCAGTCCTTTCCAAAAGGCAAAAAGAGCTGGGCGTGGTGCTTGTCGACATCGGAGGAGGAACGACGTCAGTCGCGGTTTTTGAAGAAGACGATCTTCTCCATGTGGCGGCTATTCCAGTTGGAGGAAACCACATAACGAACGATATCGCCATTGGCTTGCGCACTTCCATTGAAGTGGCGGAAAGGGTGAAGCTGGAATATGGCAGCGCCCTTCCCCTGGAGATCGGAAAAAAAGAAAACATAAACCTTTCCAATATCGATTCCAACGAGGAAGGAATGGTTTCCCGCCAGCATGTTTCGGAAATTATCGAAGCGCGGCTTGAGGAAATTTTCAGCCTGGTCAATAAGGAGCTGCGCATAATCAAAAAAGACAAGCTTCTTCCCGGAGGAGCGGTTCTTGTCGGCGCGTCCGCCAAGCTTCCTGGCGCGGTCGATTTGGCCAAAAATTGTCTGGGGCTTCCGGCGCAAACCGGCTTCCCGATTCCTTTGGGAGGGCTTGTGGATAAGGTGGATGACCCGTCTTTCGCGGCCAGCGTAGGCTTGATTATGTGGGCGTTTGAAAACCGGGAATCCGGAAGAAAAGGCAGGTTTGGCAACAAAATAGCCGGAAATATATCAGGAAACGTCGGCGAGACAATGACAAGCATAAAGAAGTGGATGGGGAAGTTTCTACCGTAAAGGCGATATGCAGCTAATTTGACATGATATGTTGCAATGTGTTAAATTTAACTACCGGAGAATTTATAGATGTGATTTAAAATTCTTCGCCAAAGGTGGATCAGCCTATGGCTGAAAAAATCAAAAATCAAAAATCAAAATTACAATTCAAAATGTAAAATTTGAATGATAATTTGGGTTTTTCTTTTTGATTTTTTATTTGTCATTTTGACTTTTGCATTTTGCATTTTGATTTTGAAAAAAATAATTTTTTCTAACATTTTTAGTTATTGCTTTTGACTTTAAAATAAGCAGGAACTATAAACTATAATCATGGCCGAAATAAAACCACCCGTGGAAACATTTGCGAGAATAAAAGTCGTTGGCGTCGGAGGATCCGGCGGCAGCGCGATAAGCCGGATGATCGAATCAAAACTTCGGGGTGTTGAATTTGTGGCGATCAACACGGACGCGCAGGCGCTTCATCACAACAAGGCGGCGGAGAAAGTGCATATCGGAAAAAATCTGACCAAAGGCCTCGGTGCCGGAATGAATCCGGATATCGGGCGCCAGGCGGCCGAAGAAAATCGCGATGAAATCCAGGACGTGCTCAAAGGCGCCGATATGGTTTTTGTTACTTGCGGATTGGGCGGCGGCACCGGTTCCGGCGCGGCGCCGATTGTAGCGGAAACGGCCAAGGAAATCGGAGCGCTTACAGTCGCTGTTATCACAAAACCTTTCAGTTTTGAAGGGGCGCAAAGAAGAGCGATTGCCGATGAAGCGCTGGAAAATCTCAAAGAGCGCGTTGATACTTTGATCACAATACCCAATGACAAGCTTCTGCAAATTATCGATAGGAAAACAACCTTGATAAACTCGTTTAAAATCGTGGACGATGTTCTCCGCCAGGGCGTGCAGGGAATTTCCGATCTTATCACCAAGCCGGGAATTGTGAATGTGGATTTTGCCGATGTCCGGGCGATTATGGCGGACAGCGGTTCAGCGCTCATGGGAATCGGAATTGGAACGGGGGAAAACCGTTCGGCTGAAGCGGCCAAGGCGGCCATCAACAGCCCGCTTCTCGAGCTTTCCATCGATGGCGCCAAGGGAGTGCTTTTCAACGTCAGCGGTTCAGTCGATCTTACCATGCTTGAAATCAACGAAGCGGCCAATATTATCACCGAGTCGATCGATCCCAATGCCAAAGTGATTTTCGGCGCGGTGATCGACGAAACGATGAAAAAAGGCGAAGTGCATATTACCGTCGTAGCAACCGGATTTGACGCGGAGCGGGTAAAAGAATCCCCCCTTGAAAAAATGAGCCGCATGACTATTGAAGATATGCGCGGCAAGGAAAAAGAAGAAAAAAAAGAAAGAATAACTTATCCGGAAAAAATGGAGCCGAAGATGATTATTCCGGAAAAAGTTCCGCCCAAACCCCAAAGAACTATCAATGTTTCCAATGATACAAGAAATCTTGAAGAAGATGATGACGATGAACTGGAAATACCGGCTTTTATCCGCAGAAAAATGGGGAAATAGAAACATGCAACATAAAGCATAAAGCATAAAGCAAGAAGCAAATGCCGCCATCCTGAGCTTCGACCCAAGTCGCTGGACCTAAGGTTCAACCTTTGGCATACTGCAGGAAAATAGGAATGATTCTTGAGATTTCAGGCAATGCCAATCAAGCATTGCCTTTTTAAATCCAAATAATTATCCACAGGGTGTTTTTTTTCTGCTGATTTTATGGTATAATAAAATAAGACATAACCTTAAATAAAAAAATGAAAAATAAATTTATACTGGGAGTGGTATTTTTTACTCTAGCGGTTTTTTGTGCTGGAAGCGTTTTGGCGCAAGAAGCTGAAAATTCTTCCTCTGTTCCGGAAAAAGATTCTGTTCAAAAAAATGAAGAAGGGGAGAAGGAGCGCAATCCGGATGAAGTTGAAAAACTCAGTCCGGAAGAAATAGAAAAACTCAGTTTCAACGAAATGAGGCTGGTGGCGCTGGTTAGCGCCGGAAACGTAAAAGTTGAAGAAAAAGGCGGCAATAATTTTGAAGTTTCTTTTGACATATTGAATCAGGAGGGCATCCAGCCTTATGTCAAATATGCTGTTAACCTTGTCAGCAGAGAAGATGACCGGGAAACGGTTTTAGACCAGAAAATTTATGACGAGATTCTCACTATCGGAAACGGGGAAATAATTCACCGAGCTGTGTCTTACGAAGCCCCCGAATATTTGAAAAGCGGAAATTATGCTTTGTTTCTCGAAGCGCGAAACAAAAGCGGTCTCCGCCTGGCTTATGTTTCGGCGGGAGAAATCAATCTTTCTGGCGGGGAGTCTAAAATAGAAATAGAAAATGACTCCTGCGTCATATTTTTTGGAGACGTCGATTTTCGCCTTAGCGGAAAAATTCCTTCTCAGGATGATTTGGAAAAACCGAATCTCAGGTGCAAAGCAAAAAATGTTTTTGGAAACAAAATTGAAGCTTATCTTGGAGTTGACATTCGTGAAAAATCATATCTTGGCGATTTAGGCGAACGTAAAATTTCGGAGAAAAAAAATCTTAATCCCGACGAAGAAAGAGAATTCAGGATAGATCTTGGATGCATTGATAAGATGAAAAGCCCTGTGCTGACGGTTTCCGTTTTTTCTGGAGAGGATCGGCAAATTTCCAGGATTGTCAACATTCCTTATTTTGGAAGCTCCGTATCTTTGTTTTATAACACCCGTCTTGACAAAGATTATTATTTGAGAAATGAAACGGCTAAAATAATTTTTGATATCCGTCCGTTTTATCCGGAAGGATCCGTTATTTCCTACAGCCTTAAGGAAAAAAACGGACAAAGCTGTTTGGAAGAAAAAAATCGGGAAAAGACTCTCGATAACTCGGGAATTATAAAAGAAGAGGAAAAAATTGCCAAAAATTGTTTTGATTTTACGCTCCATGTTTTCGTAAAAGACAAAGACGGGAATATTCTGGACGAAGAAAAACATTTCATCGAAAGCCGATCCAAGGAAGCCAAAGAAAAAGCGGAAGAATCAGCCAAAAAATCAAAAAGAAACAATATTATAGTTATTTCTTTTTTGGTAATCATCCTTCTTTTTGCTCTAGGCTTTTCCGTTTATAAAAAAATAAAATTCAGAAATATCAAATTTCCCTTGTTTTTGTTTTTTGTCTTTGGCGCTCTTTTTCTGGCGGTGTCTGAAGCAAAAGCGGCGACATATGTTTATACTGATGATATGGGAACTTTCAGTTATTCCTGTCATCCTAATTATGGAACAGCTCATTATGGAAACAGATTTATTGTCAATACCTATGACAATATTCCTCCTCGCGACGGCAATACTACCTATCATCATCCTGACGATAAGAAGATTTCTTTTTCCGCGAGTGTTGAAAGAGAGCCATTGGTTTGGGATTATGGGTGCTGGCGATATTACGGGGACTATTATGACTATCTTTCAAGGGCTGCGGCAAAAACATATGACATAAAAATAGGCGCTTACACCGTACGTGATGAGGAGTCAGATCCCAAAATGTGTCTAGCATATATTCTAACGGAAGAAAGCTACAATTGGTTTGCGTTAAATAATCATAGATATTATTCTGTTTTAGAAAAAACATCTCCCAGTTCGAACTGGTGGTCAGATTCAACGTTATCAAACACTGCTAATTTTATTTTCACAAGAAGCGGCATGGCCAATCCAAGATCCTGTAATTTTCCAATGTGGATTGTTTCCATAGGAGGAAAAATTACTGCCCAGTGGGTTTATAATGGAACCGGATCGTGCGGAAATAGAAATTGCAAGGGCGATTTTAAAATTATACCGGTGCCCAAATGCACGAGTTCAATTAGATCTGAAGGTGATCCCTTTTGTATTAATGGAACATCCTTTAATGAATGGACATACGATTGGGATCATGAATGTACCGGAACCGAGCTAAAATCAAAATGTAGGGGTACCGAAACGATAAATTGCTCTTACCCATTGAATCAAGGAGCATGCGGTTCGGCGGCCGGAGTGGCGTCAGCGACAAAACCGTTGTCCAACTTGTGTTCCGTGGGAACAAGCGGAGTGGGGCTTTCGTACGGTTGCGATAGTTGGATTTGGAAATGCACAGAAGATCATTCAACACGACGGTATTGCTCCCAGGATTGTTCCGCTCCCGTGATCCATAATCTTTGCAGCGGAACGGTTCCTTTGGTCGGTAATTTTGAAAAATGTCCTGAAGATGGCGTGGCGACTAATCCTGATAAATATTATTCATCTTGGCATTTTGCGGAAACTGGTTATTGCAATACGGGTTGCACTAAATCTTGCGAATATAAATGCAAGCCCGGGTTTGTTTTTGATGATTATACCAGGGGGCCGAACATAAGGTGCATTGTGCCTTATTGCAAAGGTTCTAATAATTTTCCAAACGCATATTTTTGTCCGGGAAGCGACACCGGTTTGTCCAGAATAGAATACTATGAATTGTACAGTTCCTGCGGAAGCAATAAATGCGCTTATGTTTGCAATCCCGGGTATTTTTATTATTCGGGAGTATGCAGGGAAAAACCAAAATGCGGATCGGCCGCCGGAGTTCCTACTTGCAACAAGCCTTCTGAAATCGGTCTTTGTACCCCACCTAATAAACTATACGGTACTATTTCCCAGGTTTCAGGTAACTGGCAATGGTCTTGCAGATCTTCTTATACAAGTTCTCAAAGAACCGTATGTACTGCTCCCATATCTTGTTCTTCTCCTTCCTGCGGCTCAGCTTCCAGCGAACGATATTGCATTGCTCCAACTTCCGATCTCTGCGTAAACAATACCAATACTCCGACGGTTGATTCATCTAATTCAGCAGAATTCAAATGGACTTGTTCCAATTCCGGAGGAAGTGTTGACTGTTCGGCAAATAAGCATTGTGTCACGGACGACATTTGGAAAGAAATAAATCCCTAAAAAATACTCCGATCTGTGGATAACTTTTGAAAAATTGAAAAAATCCTCGAAAAATCCGCCTCTTGGCGGATTTTTTGATTGTGGTATAATTATTGTTAGATATACTACATGTAGTAGTATATTAAAAGAATAGAGAAAAAATTTAAATCCCTAGCATTTGAAAAATAAAATCCCAAATACGAAATCCTAAATCCTAAATCAGAAACAATAATAAAATTCAAAAAAATAAATTTAAAACAGTTTAGAATTTTGAAAATTATAATTTTTTAATTTGTTTCGAATTTCGATATTCGAATTTCGGATTTGTAATTTTATGCTTTGCCCTTTTTGTTCTCATAGCGAAACAAAAGTAATTGATTCCCGCGACACTAATGACGGAAAAATAACCAGAAGAAGAAGAGAATGTGAAAAATGCCAGTCGCGTTTTTCGACTTATGAGGAAGTAGAGCTCTTGCGCCTCAGCGTCCTCAAAAAAGATGGAAAAAGGGAAGAATATGACAAGCACAAATTGGAACATTCGATCCGGAAAGCCCTAGCCAAGCGTCCGGTGACGGATGAAAAGATAGCCAAGCTTATGGGCGACATTGAACTTTCAATCCAGGCGCTGGAAAAATCGGAAGTGGCGACAAAAGAAATCGGAAAAATAGTCCTTGCGAAACTGCGGGACTTGGATGAGGTGGCCTATGTCCGGTTCGCCAGCGTCTACAAATCATTCGGAAGCATTGAAAGTTTCAAGAAAGAACTGGATTCGTTTGATAAGTAACTTTTATTCCACCTCTCCCCTCGGGAGAGGTCGCCCCGCTTGCGGGGCGGGAGAGGGGACTAAGCAATGTACATAAAACCACCACTGGAAAAAAAGAAGCTGGAAAGATGCAAAAAATTAAGAAAAACTGCCACCCCCCAGGAAATAATAGTCTGGTCAAGACTGCGAGCCAAAAGATTCCACAATTTGAAATTCAAAAGGCAATATCCTGTCGGAAAATATATAGTGGATTTTATCTGTCTGGATAAGAAACTGATAATTGAAATAGACGGCTTCCAGCATAAAGAAGAAAACCAGGAAAGATATGACAAAGAAAGAACAAATTATTTAGAAGAACTGGGCTTTAAGATATTAAGATTTTGGAACAATGAAGTGAATAATAACCTAGAGGGAGTATTTCTGAAAATAGAAGAATTTATTTAAACTTCCTCTCCTGTCCCTTCGGGACATCCTCTCCCGGAGGGAGAGGAGGAACTATTTAAATAAAAAAATTATAAATTAGGGCCGCTAATTAAACATTAAAACAAAAGCCATGAAAAAGGAGAAAAAAAGGGGAAAAAACAAAAAAAGGGGGGAAACTGGGGGAAGCAAGCAGGTTGAAGGCAAAATCCGCAAGGTAGTGAAAAGAAGCGGAGAAATTGTTCCGTTCAGCCAGAAAAAAATCGCGGAAGCGGTGTACAAAGCTTTCCGGGAGACCGGAGAAGGCGGCACCAGGCAGTCGGAACTGGTGGCGAAAAAAATTACAACCGTTCTCAACAAAAAATATAAGGCCGACTACATTCCTAACATCGAAGAAATCCAGGATCTGGTGGAAAAGGTGCTGATGCTCATGGATTTTGACGAGACGGCCAAAGCCTATATTCTTTACCGCGACAAGCGGTCTAAAATCAGGGACACGGAAGCATCCCTGGCCGATGCCGTTGATCTCGTTGAAAGCTACATCAAGGAAATTGACTGGCAGGTGAAAGAAAACGCCAATATGGCCTATTCTCTCCAGGGGCTTAACAATTATGTGTCTTCAATAGTCAGCTCCAAATATTGGATGGACCGGGTTTATCCGAAATCGGTGAAGCGCGGCCATGAAGAAGGCGATTTCCACATCCATGACTTGGACAAAATCGCCGCTTATTGCTGCGGATGGGATTTGCAGGATCTTCTGATCAAGGGATTCACAGGCGTGTCCGGAAAACTTTCCTGCAAGCCGCCGAAGCATTTGAGGTCGGCTTTCGGCCAGATTGTCAATTTTTTCTACACGACCCAGGGAGAAACGGCCGGAGCGCAAGCCTTTTCCAATTTTGACACTTTGCTTGCGCCTTTCGTAAGATACGACAAATTCAATTATGAAGCAGTGAAGCAGGCGATGCAGGAATTTATTTTTAACCTCAATGTTCCGACTCGCGTCGGATTCCAGACGCCTTTTACCAATCTGACTATGGATCTGACTTGCCCTTCAACTTATCGCGATCAAAATGTAATCATCGGCGGAGTTCCGCAGAAGGAAAAGTATGCTGATTTCCAGGAGGAAATGAACACGATCAACCGGGCTTTTGCCGAAGTGATGAGCGAGGGAGACGCGGCCGGCCGGGTTTTTACTTTTCCCATTCCCACTTACAACATCACAAAAGATTTTGACTGGGGAAATCCCAATCTCGACAAGGTCTGGGAAATGACGGCAAAATTCGGCATCCCGTATTTTGCCAACTTCATCAATTCCGATATGGATCCGGACGACGCGCGCAGTATGTGCTGCCGGCTGCGCCTGGACAACCGCGAGTTGCATAAAAGAATGGGCGGGCTTTTCGGCGCGGCGCCTCTCACTGGCTCAATCGGAGTTGTGACGCTCAACATGCCGCGTGTCGGATATCTGGCCAAAGATAAAAAAGATTATTTCAAGCGCCTTGACGCGCTTATGGATTTGGCCAAAGAAAGCCTGGAGATAAAAAGAAAAATTATTGAAAATTTCACTGAAAAGGGGCTCTATCCGTATTCTAAATTTTATCTGGATAATATTTATAAGCGCCGGGGAACATACTGGGGCAATCATTTTTCAACCATCGGCCTTGTCGGAATGAATGAATCGCTGGTGAATTTCATGGGCGAAAGCACTTCCTCGCCAAAGGGGCTCAAATTTGCAGAAGAAGTTCTGAATCATATGCGCGATAAGATGATTAAATATCAGAAAGAGACAGGAAATTTGTATAATTTGGAAGCTACTCCGGCCGAAGGAACGAGCTATCGTTTGGCGCTCAAGGACAAGAAGCGCTTTCCGAGAATGATTTTTGCCAACAACGGAGCGGTGGAAAAAGGCGCCCAGCCGTATTATACCAATTCTTCCCAGCTTCCTGTCGGATTTACGGATGATATTTTTGAAGCGCTTGAGCTTCAAGACGGCCTTCAAACAAAATATACCGGCGGAACGGTGTTGCATGGTTTTTTGGGCGAGCGGATTTACGACATTGAAACGACCAAAAAGCTGGTGAAAAAGATCGCCACGAAATTTACCCTTCCGTATTTTACCATTTCGCCGACTTTCAGCATCTGTCCGCATCATGGATATATCGAAGGCGAACATGAAATCTGTCCGAAATGCGTGATCGAACAGAAATGCGAAGTATATTCCCGAATCGTCGGCTATATCCGGCCAGTCGAACAATGGAACGCCGGAAAAAGCCAGGAATTTCAGGACAGGAAGGAATTTGTGGTAGCGAAAAGCAAAAAATAGCGGAATAAAAAAAGATAGGGGGCGATGTCTTTCTTTGAGGGATATCGCCTCTGTTGTTAACGACAATTACCAATTATCAATGATCAATTTACAATAAATTTTTAACAAATTAATTTTCAATTATCAATTCAGATTGGTTTGAAAATTGTAAACTTGAAAATTGTAAATTGATTGAAAATTGATAATTGTAAATTGATAACTGCTTTGGTCATTGCTGGTTTCCAAAAACTAACCCTCCTCGACTATCCCGGGCATCTTGCCGCCACCGTTTTTACCGTCGGCTGTTCTTTCCGCTGTCCGTTTTGCCATAATCCGGAACTAGTAAATCATGGAACATACAACATAGAACATGGAACAATAGAAAAAGATTTTTTTGAATTCCTGAAAAAAAGGAAAGGAAAGCTGGAAGGGGTTTGCATAACAGGAGGCGAGCCGGCGATTCAGCCGGATCTCGTTGAGTTTATTAGAAAAATAAGGAAATTGGGATACAAAGTAAAACTGGATACGAATGGAACAAGGCCGGATATTCTTCGCGAAGTAATTTCCGAGCGCCTAGTGGATTTTATCGCGATGGACATCAAAAACCAGCCGAAAAAATATGAAAAAACGATAAATACCAAATTCGATTTGAACAGGATAAAGTTGAGCATCGGTTTGATTATGAACAGCCGGATCCCTTATGAGTTCAGGACGACGGCAGTGCCGGGGATTCACAGCGAAAGGGATTTTTTAGCCATCGCGAAATGGATAAAAAACGCCCAAAGCTACTGGCTTCAGAGATACCAGGAAACTAAAATATTAGATCCCAATCTTAAGAAAAAAACCAAGGGCAAGAAACTGGATTTGGAAAAAATAAAAACAAAAATAGAAAAGAATTTTGGGAAAATTGGAATCAGGGGTTAATTGTTTTAAGTTTACGAAGTCGGACTTCGTAAGAACTTTGTAAGGATAAAATCATGAGAATATATGTAAAAGTCATCCCGCGGTCATCATTGAATAAAGTGGAAAAAATTTCCGAGGGGGAATATAAAGTGAAGCTGACTGCTCCGCCAGTGGACGGGGAAGCTAACAAAATGCTGATTAGAATATTGGCGGATTATTTCGGCGTACCGAAAAATTCCATGGAAATTGTCGGCGGAAAAAGCGCAAAGACAAAAATAGTGGATATAATAATTTAATTTTTATTCCTCCTCTCCCTTCGGGAGAGGATGCCCGGAGGGCAGGAGAGGGAATAGGTTTTGAAAATGCCTCCCTCATCCGGCCTGCGGCCACCTTCTCCCAGAGGGAGAAGGGGATTATAGCTATGTGGCTAAATCCAGAATGTTTTCAATTCTTAGTTTGAGTTTTATCGGGGGCATAGCATCGGCCTCTTTTTATTATCCCAAAATAATCGATGTTTTTTATTTATATTTATTTTTGGTGCTCGCCTTAACCTCTGTTTTTGTTTTTTATAAGAATAAGCCGGTGCTTCTTGCCGGTTTTTGCATGTTGGTTTTTTCTCTGGGAATTTATTTATCGAGCAGTAAATTAGAAAAAATTAACAATTTAGTAGATGACAGGAAAAATATTTCTGGAAATTTTATCATTCAAAAAGAGCCTGAAATAAGCGGAAAAATGCAAAGGATTAAGGTTTCTCCTAAGGCGAAGCCTTTGGCTAGCCAAAGGCTTCGCCTTAGGAAAGAAGACGGAATCTTAATTACTGCTCCTACTTATCCCGAATATTCCTATGGCGATGAAATTAGGCTAAGCTGCACCTTAAAAATTCCAGAGAATAAAATATTTGACTGGCGGATGTATCTAGCCAAGGACAATATTTTATACGAGTGCGAAAAGTCCAAGATAGAAAAAATCGGAAGCGATAAGGGAAATAAAGTTTACAGTTTTATTTTAAAAATAAAAAATAATCTTAACACGAAAATTTCCAGAATGATTCCAGCGCCGGAATCTGGCCTTATGAGCGGTTTGATTTTGGGCGGGGATGACAAATTATCGAAAAACATCCAGGATAATTTTTCCCGCACCGGCATGACGCATATCGTGGCTGTCAGCGGATATAATGTTACCATTGTGGCGGAATATCTGATGATCATCGGAATTTTCATCGGGCTTTGGCGCCGCCAGGCTTTTTGGTTTGCGGTTGTCGGCATAATTTTATTCGTTGCTATGACTGGCTTTCCGTCTTCGGCGGTACGCGCCGGAATGATGGGAATTTTGCTCATTTGGGCGATGAAAAACGGCCGACTGGCCAATTCCCAAAATGCGATTATTTTCGCGGCAGTAATTATGTTATTGATTAACCCGTTGCTATTAAGATGGGATATCGGTTTTCAGCTGTCATTTTTGGCAACGCTGGGGATTGTGTATATGTATCCGGTATTTCAAAATTATTTAACAAAATGGACAGACGCAATGTCTGTCCCTACGCTACTGGAAATATTATTTCTAACCCTTTCCGCCCAGATTTTTGTCCTGCCGGTGATTCTTTTCAATTTCCAGAAATTATCTCTGATTTCGCCTCTGGCTAATCTCTTGGTTTTACCGATCGTACCGCTGACGATGCTTTTGGGATTTGTCGCCGTAATTTTAAGCTTCATTTTTTATCCTTTGGCGGTGGTTTTTTCCTGGCTGGCGTATCTTCCGCTAAAATATGAAACGTCAGTAATTAATTTTTTGGCCAGTCTAAAATATTCATCAACCGAAGTGAATCTGGCTTGGTGGGGAGTAGTTTTGTGGTATATAATTTTAGGATTAGGAATATATTTTTTGAAAAGAGAAAAATCAATAGAAATTAAATAACAAAAAATTCATACAAACATATGAATTTTTGAGTTAATTACAAAATTTTACTTCAATTAAGCTATATTATCAAAAGATTGATCTAAAAAACCACCAAAAGACAAGCCCAAAAGGCGTGATTATAAAAATATATCTAAAAATTTTTTCCCAAGTCTTGATGTTTAATGTATTTTTTTGTTCCATCTTTACTAGAAATAAAATGCTCAACAAGTTTATTAACGTGGTTATAATTAAAGATGGCAGGAGTATTATAGAAAAAATAGCAACAAAGAATAATCCGGCGCCTTCACCTTTTCCTGATGAAGTGATTAGCATGTGAACTATAATAAATGCTAAAATGATTATTATTGCTCCAGATATTAAGTTAAGCAATTTCAAAATTAAATGTTTTCTAATTATTGATATATTGTTTGATTCCATATGTTAAGAATAACATTTAACAAGGTCTATGTCTAGACGAAAATCAATATATTTTATTCTCCTATTTCTATTCATCCTCTGCCTCATTCTCCTTGGCATAATTTTTAGCTCCCAAAAACAGGAACTCTCTGTCAATTTTTTCGATGTCGGGCAAGGGGATGCGATTTTAATATCGCAAGGCAATAAACAAGTTTTGATTGATGGCGGGCCGAACGGGCAAATATTATTAGAGAAGCTGGGAGAATATATTCCTTTTTGGGACCGGAATATTGAAGTGATGATTGCCACTCATCCGGATCAGGATCATATTGATGGCCTTATCGATGCTATGAAAGCGTATGGCGTCAGCGAAATAATCGATAATTCTGCCCAGTCTGATTCGCAGGTGTATAAAAAATATCGGGAAACTATCGAAGAAAAAAACATTCCAAGACTAAAGGGGCAAAGGGGGATGAATATAAAAATAAGCGATGATGTGAGGCTGGAAATCCTAAGTCCCGGAGAAAACCTGGACAATAATCCGAAGGATACTAACGCTGACAGCATTGTTGCGAAGCTGACGTATGGTGAAAATTCATTTTTGTTTACCGGTGATTTTCCAGATGAAAAAGAACAAGAATTAATAAATAATAAAAGTATGGATCTTAAATCAAATGTCCTAAAAATAGCTCATCATGGATCAAAATATGCCGCTACTTCCGAGTTTTTGGAAAAAGTTTCTCCCAAAGACGCCGTTATTTCGGTCGGCAAAAACAACCGCTACGGGCATCCGGCCGAGGAGACGATTGATAGGATAATTGCTCATAAAATTAATATATTTAGAACGGATGAAAGGGGAGACATTAAATATATCTGTGATAATACTGGAGAACTGTGCATATTAGATTTATAGAGAAATAAACAAGCCAATAAATCCCAATGCCAAAATCCAAATTTCCAATCAAATCTCAAGCTCAAAATCCAAAAATTTGGAATTGGGATTTTAGATTTTATTTGATATTTGAAATTTGGATTTGGGATTTGACAATTATTTTCTTGCCAAAACCTAATTTTAATGATAAATTAAATTTATTGATAATTACTTAATTTAACGATAATCCTATGCCAGTAGCCAGACAACGCCATACCAAAGCCAGGCGCGACAGAGCGAGAGTGTTTTTGAAACTCAAGCCGAAAAAATTAGTCGAGTGTACAAATTGCAAGACAGAAATAGTGCCGCACAAAGCCTGCCCCAAATGCGGATATTATAAAGGCAAAGAAGTAATTGACACGATGAAGAAGGTTAATAAAAAGAAAAAATAAAATAATTTCATATCCTCCTCTCCCTTAGGGAGAGGATGCCCAAAGGGCAGGAGAGGGAAGGAGTTTTGGAGGTGCCTCCCTCATCCGGCCTACGGCCACCTTCTCCCGAGGGGAGAAGGGGAAAAAGAAAAAACTAGCTTATATGGCAAATCGGCACCTTTCAAGATCTATCGCAATGCAATCGCTCTATGAGTGGGACTTTAACGGACAAAATAAAAGCAAAATTGATGCGATAATCAAAAAAAATGTAGCCGAATTCGGACCGGGAATGGAGGATACGCAGTTTGTGGAAAATCTTGTAAAAAATACGATTGAAAATCAAGACAAGATAGATCCGCTTATTGAAAAATGCGCGCCGGAGTGGCCTCTTGACCAGGTTACTATTGTTGACCGTAATATCTTGCGCCTCGGCATATATGAGCTTCTTTTTGGAAATTATGAAGAAGTTCCTCCTAAAGTGGCCATCAATGAAGCCATAGAACTGGCCAAATCATTCGGTGGCGGAGCCTCCGGACGGTTTGTAAATGGAGTGCTTGGGACGATATATCGCGAGCTGGGGGAGCCGATGAAGGACGACACCTCAAAAAAGGATAAAATTGGTAAAAACTTGGAAGAGAGTGACAATTCCAAGAAAAAGGGTAAAAAATAACATTTTTAATTTACAATTTACAATTATCAATTTTCAATCAATTTACAATTTTCAATTATTTAATTTTTAAAATTATTAAATTGAAAATTGATTGTAAATTGTGAATTGATAATTGAAAATTGCTTAGTATTGTGCTTGAAAAGCTTTCTAAAAAACTAGGTGTAAAATTCAATAATCTTGATCTTTTGAAAACAGCCGTCACTCACCGGTCCTATTTGAATGAGCACCGGAGCTACAAATTGGAACACAACGAACGTTTGGAATTTTTGGGCGACGCGGTTTTGGAACTGGTTGTGACCGAATATCTTTATAAAAATTATAAAAATCCCGAAGGTGAGCTGACTAATTGGCGGGCAGCTTTGGTAAACGGAGAAATGCTGGCCAAAATTTCCAAAAAACTGGGAGTAGAAGAGTTTCTTATGATGAGCCGGGGAGAAGCGAAAGATACGGGACGGGCGCGCCAATATCTTCTGGCCAACGCCTTTGAGGCCATTGTTGGAGCGATTTATCTGGATCAGGGGAAAGATGGATACAAAGAGTCAGAAAAATTTATCACAAAAAATGTAATCGTGGAACTTCCGGAAATTTTGGAAAATAAGTCTTATCAGGATCCCAAAAGCCGCTTTCAGGAAGAAGCGCAGGACAAATCCGGCGTTACTCCTTCATATCGCGTTCTCAGCGAGTCTGGTCCGGATCATGATAAAAAATTCGTAGTAGGCGTATATTTAAATGACGAATTAGTGGCCAAAGGTGAAGGGCAATCCAAACAGGAAGCTCAAAGGAAGGCAGCGGAAGAAGGATTAAAAATAAAGGGATGGTAGCATAATTTGCAGATGACGGAGAATATATATTTATACAGAAATAAAGTCAAAAGTCAAAAGTCAAAATGCAAAATTACAATCCAAAATTCAAAAGTGATTTGAAATTCAGATGCTATAAATTCAGCCTTGATATAATTGCTTTAGCTGATACTTTACCAAGCAAGAAAAGCGCTTGGATAATAATCGACCAGTTAATAAGATCCGCTACTTCAATTGGAGCTAATTTAGTTGAAGCCAAAGCTTCCAGCTCCAGGCTGGAATTCAAAAAATTCTACGAAATATCTCTTAAATCAGCTAATGAAACCAAATACTGGTTATGTTTGTTGCGTGATACAAGATTAACTAAAAAAGAAACAATAGAAAAGTTATTGAAAGAAGTAGCAGAGCTGGCTAACATGCTGGCCAGTGGAGTCTTAAAATTAAAAAACAAGAAATTTTGACTTCTGACTTGCATTTTTGACTTTTGCCTTTTGAATTTTGAATTAACTTATGTATTTAAAAAAGCTCGAAATCTCCGGTTTCAAATCATTTGCCAGCAAAACTACGCTGGATTTTTGTGGCACTAAAAACGGCAATGTTTTAGGCGTGACAGTGATTGTTGGGCCGAACGGAAGCGGGAAATCGAACGTGGCCGATGCCATGCGCTGGGTGATGGGCGAGCAGTCCATGAAAAATCTCCGCGGGAAAAAATCCGAGGATATTATTTTTGCCGGCAGCGGAAAAAAAGCGCGTCTTGGAAGCGCCGGGGTTACGATGTATCTCGACAATTCCGACAAAAAAATCGCGCTTGATTTCAATGAAGTGGCGATTTCCAGAAAAATTTACCGGAGCGGCGAAAGCGAATTTCTTATCAACGGTTCGCGCGTCCGGCTTCAGGACATTGTTGATACGCTGGCAAAGGCGGGAATCGGAAAAGAAAGCTATACGATAATAAACCAAGGCATGGCAGACGCAATTCTTTCAGCTTCACCTCTCGAGCGGAGGGGCATAATCGAAGAAGCGGCGGGAGTGAAACAATATCAGATAAAAAAAGAGCGCTCTATCCGGAAATTGGATTCAACCAGGGAAAATCTGGCACGGGCCAGGGATTTAATTGAGGAAATAAAGCCGCATCTCAAGATGCTTAAAAGACAGGCGGATAAAGCGGCTCAGAGCAAAGAAGTGGCTGATGAACTAAAAAATAAGCAAAGCAGGCTCTATTCTTATCTCTGGCATAATTTCCAGTCGGAGAAAAGCAAATTTAATGAAGAGAAGGAAGAAGCGGGAAGGCGGATGATGAACATCCAGCGGGAAGTGGACAGACTGTCCGACGAGATCGGCAAAGAATCGAAAGAAAACACCCAAAACACCCGTTTGGCTGAACTTGAAAAGAAATTGCGCGAAGAAAAAAGCCTTCTCAGCCAGCTGGATCGGGATCTGATTATTACAGAAGGCAGAATTGAAATCGAGAAAGAAAAGGAGAAAAATCGGGCCATGCTCGAAGAGATTCAGATAAAAAGCATCACGGTCGATTCAAACTACATTAAATCGGGAATCGATGAGATAAAAAAGGATCAGGAAACGCTTATAAAAAAGCTGGAGCAGGCGGAAAAAATGGAAGATTTACAGGATATAAGGGAGTTTGCGAGGGTTATTGCCCAAAAGATTCACGATTTAAGAACGGACATCGAAAAAGGGCGGAAGGAAGAAAAAATTGGGAAAAAAGAAGCAACTCCAAAAATAGAAGAAAAAAGAGATAATTCAATTTTGCTTGAGCTGAAAGAAAAAACGATAAAACTAAGAGAGGAGATAAAAAAAACAGAAGAAGAAATTGCGAAAACGGAAAAAGAAATTCAGGAAGAAGTGGCCAGCGATAGGGAGAAAAGGCAGAAATTTTTTGAACTGGAAAGAAAATTGCGGATGAAACAAGACGAATTAAATAAGCTTAAAGATCTGTTCAACGAATCTAAGATAACCCTGGCCAAGATTGAAGTTCGCGAAGATGATTTGCGCGCGGAAGTGAAAAACGAGCTGAAAAAAGGAGCTTCGGAACTTGAAAGGCTGGAAGGAAGTGTTAACCGAGCGGAACTGGAGCATGAAATATCCAAATTGAAAGTCAAGATGGAGCAAATCGGCGGGATTGATCCTTTGGTTGTTTCGGAATATGAAGAAACCAAAAACAGATTCGAATTTCTTACTAGCGAATCAGCGGATCTTGAACGGGCGATAGTTTCTTTAAAAGAAGTTATCCGGGAAATGGACGGAAAAATAAAAAAATCATTCGAGGAAACATTTTCTGAAATAGACAAGGAATTTTCCAAATATTTCCGGATAATTTTCGGCGGAGGGCAAGCGGAACTTAGAAAGTTAAAAGTTCACCCTGTTAAATCCCGCCGAAGCGGGTTGTTCGCCGAAGGCGAACAATTTAACAGGGTAAAAGGCGAGATAGAAGCTGAAAATAGTGATGATGTGAATGAGAATGAAGAGGAAAGGGAGGAAGAAGACAAGATTGGAATAGAAATATATGCCTGTCCGCCGGGAAAAAGGATTTCCAGCCTTTCCATACTTTCCGGAGGGGAGAGATCGCTCACGTCGCTAGCTCTTCTTTTTGCCATCATTTCCCATAATCCTCCGCCTTTTTCCATTCTGGACGAAGTGGAAGCGGCGCTTGACGAAGCCAATTCAAAGCGCTTCAGCCGGATTCTTTCTGAACTTTCTAAAAATACCCAGTTCATAATTATTTCCCACAACCGCGAAACTATGCGCCAGGCTTCGCTTCTCTACGGCGTGACGATGGGCGAAGACGGAATTTCCAAGCTTCTTTCCGTTCGGCTGGATCAGGTGGGACAGGGAGGAAAGATCGTGGAATAAAGGGTAATCTTATAATATCAAGATCTTTTCATTATGAAATACTTAGACAACTTCTTGACAAAAGACTTTGTGTTTTTTGAAAAAATGTGGTAATATGCAAATATGAAAATAGAACAAAAATAAGAGTATTAATCTTAATGACGGACAATTTTTAAAAATTTTCCATAAAAAATTAGAAATAAATTAAAAAAACTTAATTTTTTTAGAATAACTATTCCGGAATTCAATTGGATCGAATAGTATTCAAAAAAACAAAAAAATGAAAAACAAAAAAAAGGCGATAGTAACCGGATTGATATCTCTGATGTTGCTTTTTAGCGCCGCTGCGGCTTTGGCGCAGGAAGATCCTCCAATAAATTCAAATCAGGAAGCAATTGTTCTGGCTACCGTAAATATTGACAATGCCAAAATTATTTCCAGAAATGGAAATGATTTCAAAATAAGTTTTGATTTAAGCAACACCAAAAACGTCCAGCCGGATGTCCGTTATGGAATTCAGGTTTATCGGAAAGAAGGCAATGAAAAATTCGTAGTTTATCAAAATATTTATAAAGAAATACTTTCTTTGCCGGAAAACTTCGAAGAAACCAAGCAGATGGATTTCAGCTTGCCTTCTTTTCTCAAGGGTACCTATAATTTGAGCCTTATTGTTGCCGGCACTTCCGGGCTTGAATTTGCCGAAGAAAAATTGGGCGAAATCAATGCCGAAGGATCGGCTGAATATATTGAAATAGCGCCTGAAAAATGCAGTTTATTGCTTAATGACGGATCAAAAATATATAAATATCCGTTAGATTATGGAGTCGATGTCGGACAAGATGACCAGCTCTATTTCAGCTGCAAAACAGACAGCCATTACGCTAAAGATATGGAAGCGACGGTTTCTCTCACCACTTTTTGGAGAAATATGTTTGGAGAGAAGATTTCCGAAGAAAATGGAGGAACTTTGAAAATTATTCCAGGCGAAAGCGAAACAGGAAAAATAAACATCAATAAAATAAGCAAGCCCCAGGCATATGACTTGGTTTTTCAGCTAAAGGACAAGAGGGGAAATGCTGTATCTAATCCGGTGGTTTTTCACTATGTCGTTCAGGGGCCAAGCGCTACGATTCAAAATATCCGATCTGATAAAACCAGTTATGCGAAGAACGAAATTGCCAATGTATATTTCAATTGCACGTCTTCGGCTGATTCATATGCCGGTTCCCGATCCGGGGGGACAAAAATAGAGAAGGCCAGTGTGGAGATAGATATTGTTGATGGGAAAAAAAATAAATGCTCAAACGCGATTGTGAAGGAAATATATCCGACTGCGGACATGGAAAATGTCAATTTCCAGGTGCCTATAACAAGGGACTGCCCTGATCCGATTGCTCAAGTGAAAATTAAGGATGGCGATAATGTTTTGGACGGGCGGTCATTCGTTTTATTTAGCAGCAAAATTGAGCAACCTGAATCTGGAAAAATATCCCCGGAAACAGTTTTAAAAATCTTAATTTATCTGATTTGTATTTTGTGTTTTTTAATAGTCGCTTTTATCTTAGTTAAAAGAAAAATTCCCGGTTCCCTAAAAAGTTTTATAATTTTGGCAATAGTGTTGTCAGGCATGGTTTTTTTCGGTTCTGAAAACGCACGAGCTGATATTTTTGATGTTTCAGGAGGGGATTTCGGATCTGCAGTTTATCAAGTCAGATCGCCAGCAAGAGTCAATAGCGGAGGAACTCTTAATGTTTATGGAAAGGCTAATAGGTCCAGTGTATGTGATAACGGAGGCGGTGATGCTTTCGCTCGCTTGCTGGTTGATATTAGGGTTCCCGGATATGAAGGAGAAAGAACTCTCTTTGAATGGGAATATTATGGAGAAGGAGGGCCAGAAATTTGTTATATGCAATTGGGGGAATTAGTATGTTATAAGACGCCCTCATCAACAGGAAATACAGAAGGCAGTTTCTCGATTCCTTTGAATACCGTCCCCCCGGGGGATTATAAGGTTGTTTTTCGCGGTTTTGCCGGCTTTAAGAATTGGAATTATGGATATTATACAATGCCTCTGAAAGTAAGATGCAATCAGCCGCCAATGCCAAGCCCGACTTATTGGATAAGCAATACCGAAGTCGGAACGGGCGAAAACTTTACTGTTACCTGCAATTATGGAGTTGCAACAGAGGCGATTGACGCTACGGTCGGGGGAGGAGAATGTTCTCGAAGTTATTTTGAGGGCACCTCGGCTGTATTCAATTGCACGGCCGGAAAGATACCTGCCACCCGTACCGTAAGATGCGTTATGAATTCAGTTTCTCCCGAATATTATTGCGCCGGAAAAGATATAATAGGCACGATTAATGTTGTGGGCAACAACGCCCCAGCCGCAATGATTGAATATCCCTTAGAAGGCGTCGAACTTGATAAGAACGACACAGCCACAAACCTGGAATTAAAAGGCATAGGAACCGATCCGGACGGATCGATAACAAAGCACCAGTGGTTTTTGAAAAAATGCGATACAGATCCTTCTACAGGGGAGGTTGTTTGCAATTGTAACGAAGATGCTGAAACAGGCGAAATAAGTTGTACCGGAAATCCCAAATATTCCAGTGATGTTAATGAAGTCGGAACTTCCTATAACACCCAAGGCATCAGCAGTCTGGCGGTGAGAACAGATCCTTACGTTTTTTATTACCGGGTACGGGACAATGACGGAAGATGGTCTGCGTTTGCTAAGCGGTCGTTTAAAATAATTCAAAAAAACACGCTGACTGTCGGCATAAATCCGGCCGGATACGGGAGAGTTTCTTCTGTAGACGGATATATTAATTGTTCAGGATCGGGAGAATCGGGGGATATATGTTCATATAAATATCTTGACGGAACATCTGTCATGCTTCGAGCTACTTGGACAAGCGGGCGCGTATTTAAGAATTGGACTATTGATGGAGTTCTTTCAGGAAAAGTTAATCCAAGAAGTATAGTTTTAGGAAAAGATAAAGCCGTGGTAGCTAATTTTGAGGAAGAACCGGAATCTGTTTGCGTTCCTCGTACTTCCGATAGCAATTATTGCAAGGAAAATGCATCAAAATATTGCATTGGTACCAAATTTCCCGAAGACATTTGCAACTCCTATGTTTGTGAAGGAACCAAAGACTGCACCAGCTGGATAGAAACAGGTCCGGAATAATCCTAAAGCATCTTCAAAAAAAGGAACACCCGCGTGTTCCTTTTTAGTCTTTGTGTGATATAATTATTTTATGGAGGAAAAAGAAATAAAAATTGAAAACAGTCCTTGGAATATTTACGGAAACGGTCCAAAAAAAGATGTTAAAAATGAAGCGGGGAATGAGGATAAGAATAAAAATATGCCGGAAAGCGGGACAAATTCCCGTCCTTTCGGATCTGCGCCTGGCGCGGCGGAGCCGTTTGCGCCTCGCGTTTCCAGCCATTCGTCTTCGCATTTGCACGCGGATAATTCTGGCGCGGAGGCGGAAATGAAAGGCAGCGATGTGAAAAAACCGATTATCGAGGTTCAGGATCTGAATGTCATATACAACCAGGGAAAATCCAATGAGGTGCGGGCGCTGGAAAATGTCAGCGTTACAATCGATCCGCAAGAATATGTGATTATTTTCGGTCCGTCCGGATGCGGAAAATCTACTTTGCTTTATGCTATTTCCGGCCTTCAGGGTCCGACCAGCGGAATGATAAAAGTTGATGATGAAGATATTGCGGGCTATAAAAAAAAACAGATGGCCGAGTTCCACCAGAAAAAGATAGGCATGGTTTTTCAGGCCTTCCACCTTATAAACTCCATAACAGTGAAAGACAATGTGTGTCTGCCCAAAGTTTTTCGGTCTGAAAAAGAAGACGCGAGAAACCAAAAATCAACTACTCTTCTTGAGCGATTTAATATTTTGAACCAGGGGGATAAATTTCCCGTAGAGCTTTCCGGCGGGCAAAAGCAGCGCGTTTCCATAGCAAGAGCGCTTGTAAACGATCCTGATATAATCCTGGCTGACGAACCGGTGGGGAATTTGGATTCAAAGTCCGCCCACAATGTGATGACAATTCTCAAAGAGCTTAACGAAGTGGATAAAAAAACGGTTGTGCTGGTTACCCACGATCCGTCCCATTTGGTTTATGGAAACAAAATAATCCATATGAAGGATGGAAAGGTGGTAAAAATTGAAATTGTCCGGAGAAAAGAAATGGCCAAAACAGAACAGGACGAAGGCAGTTTCATATTCAAAGACGGAAAGGTGCGCGAAGAGTTCAGAAGGATGGGACTGGTCAAAGAAGAATTTATCCCGGCGGATATTAAATTGCTCATCAAGGCTTTCAAGGATCTTAACATTAATCAGGTTGGAGCGCTTATCGTTCCTTTCAAGGCTGACCAGCTTTTTTCGCACGTTTTCTTTTCCATAACCAACGAACAGATGGAAACAGCCAAAAAAAGGCTGCAAGACTACATGTATGGCCGGTTAGAATTTGACAAGTTCGAGGAAGAATTGGATATTCCTCCGGAAAAAGGAGGGGCTGGCTGGGACAAGCGAATCGCAGAAAAATTTTCCTTGAACGTGAAAAGGATAATCGATGAAGCCAACAAGATTGATTTTTCAAGAAAAACCCAGTCGGCCGCGAAACTCGGAGATTATCTGTCTTCTTACTTTGGTTTGAAACTGGAACAGGGCAAAAAAGACAAAATGGATAAATTGATTTTAGACCGGCTGGAAAACCGGATCGGGGTGGACGAATTTACCAAATTTTTAGATATGCCGGAAAAAAAGAATGGATTGGATTTTAATAAAAAAATGGCCCAAAAAATTGCCAGAGAGCTGGAAATGCTCTTGCTTATTAGATATTCAGCATGAAACTTAGGGATCTTACAAAATTATCAACCAGAATGTTCAAAGCTAGGACGACCAGGACGCTCCTGACTATTTTGGGTATGGGCGTAGGCATGGCGGCCATACTTTTTCTTGTGGCGCTCGGATATGGAATACAGCGGGAAATGCTCAAAACCATAACTACTGCCGATTCGCTTCTTTCCCTGGATGTTTATCCGGTGAAAGTCGGGGATTATATAAATCTGGAAACAATTGAAAAAATAAAATTAAAAGAAGAAGTAGCGCACATTAGTCCGGTTTTCAGCACTAAAATCCAGGCCAAATATGAAAATGTCGTGTCTGATGCCCAGGCGGAAATCGTGGATGACCAGTTTCTAAATCTTAACGGAACGAAGATAACTGACGGAAAAGGAATAACCGGGGAGAATAAAAATGGAGTGGTTATTTCTTCGACTTTTGCCAAGCTTTTCAACAAAAATCCCGTTGATATGATCGGGGGAGAGCTAACTTTTTCGATGGCTTCTCCCGAAAACAAAAGTGATTCCAAAAAAGGAAAGGTCGTGAACATTGAAAAAATTTTTACAATTATCGGCGTCGTGGACAGTAAGGAAAACAGCCTTTACATAAACAAAGAAGGAATTTCCGAAGCGGTAAATATTTTCGAATTTTCCCAGCTAAAAATAAAATGCCGGACAGCCGAAGTTCTGGAAAAAGTCAAGAGCGATGTGACGGAAATGGGATTTTACGTCTCGGCTGTTTCGGATATGGTAAAGCAAACGGACAAATTTTTTGCAATGGTGCGGATTGTTCTCGGTTTTTTCGGAATGATTGCCCTTATCGTTAGCTCCATTGGAATGTTCAATACTATGACAGTGGCCCTTCTCGAACGGACGGAAGAAATAGGGATAATGAAAGCCATTGGCGCTTACAATAAAGATATTCTGGCCATGTTCGTCTTTGAATCGACGGTTATGGGTTTTTTGGGAGGGGTTTGCGGGGTCATTCTGGGAATTTTGGGAGCGGAAACTTTTAATTTTTTGCTAAATATCGTGGCAAAAAGGATGGGCGGAAGCGCTATTTCCATTTTTTATTTTCCCGTTTGGTTTTTGGGATTTATCGTTCTTTCTTCCACATTTGTCGGTTTTCTAACCGGCATAATTCCAGCCAGAAAAGCCAGTTCGACTGATCCGCTGGACGCGTTGAGATATAAATAGAAAAAGCGCAAAGTTTAAGGCGCAAAGTGCAAAAAGACCATGAAAGATTTTATTAAAAAACATTCAGCTTTTATCCTAAAAATAGCATTGGTGCTGGCAGTTATTTTGGGATTGGCTGATTTTGCGGATAAAAAGTTTAGAAGCGATGCAAAAACAGTCCAAAAAACAGTTTTAGGGGAAGAATCTATCGGTGAAATTGAAGATAAAACCATGGTGTCTGAAGATTACCGTATAAGCTATTTGACTACTAACGGCGACACCGGCCTTGATCTCAACAGCGAAGATCAGTCGCTTCCTTTGGACATTGTGGACATAAAAAGCGAGGTCTATAGCGTAAAAGATAAAAATGAAACCAGAATGGTTTTATCATGGAAAACCAATAAAACGGCGTTTTCTCAAGCGAATTATTCCAAAAAAGGGGAGCCGATAGCCAAAGTTGTCCAGGAAAATAATTTCGGGCTGGATCATTCCATTACTCTCTCGGGGCTCGACGCCGATTCGGTCTACTGGTATAAGATAAAAAGCCGGGATCGCTGGGGAAATGAAAAAACTTCGGATGAGTTTGTTTTTTATACCGGCGCGCCCAACATTTCTTTTATGGACGTGCTTACTAATGCTTTCGGGAAAATATTCGGTTGGGCGAAGATTTGACAATTTTCTCGGGTTGATATAATCTGTACTAGTAACAAAAAAGCCTTTATAGGGCATAATAAATATGCTAAGTATTAGATTTGCAAGAGTCGGAAAAAAGAATAAGGCCTATTTCAAAATAATGCTTCAGGAACACACTGCTGCTCCGGGAGGGAGGCACGTGGAAATTTTAGGTTCTTATGATCCGCATAAAAAAGAAGCTCTTCTCAAGGAAGAAAGGATAAAATACTGGATTTCAAAGGGCGCTAAAGCTTCCGATACCGTCCATAATCTTTTAGTTTCAAAGGGAATAGTTTCCGATAAAAAAAGAGCGGTTAAAATTCCCGAAAAAACCGGAGAAGCTAAGCCGAAAGAAGAAACAAAGGCTGAAGAAAAAAAGCCGGAGGGAAAAAAAGAAGTGAAAACTGAAGAAATTAGGGAAGAAAAGGCGATCGAAGAAACGAAAAAGGGAGAAAGCAAATCTGAAGCCAAGGAATAGCAAATTGAATATTGAATATTATTTTCCGCAGACAGCAGGCAGCATGAAATGCATAATTCCTGCCGAGGAAATAACGCTTGAAGCGTTGTTTTATCCGCGGTAAGTACGCGGATTGTTTGTTTATTCTCTACGAATTACGAATCTGTACGAATATACCAATGTGAATTAAGTATGATTTAAAAAATTTACAGAGAATTAGTATATTCGTAATTAATTAGTAATTAGTAAAGAAATCCATGCAGACAAAAAAGCAAAAAAAAGAAATAGTGGCTGATCTTTCCGAGAAGCTTAAAAATTCCAAAGCAGCGGTCTTTTCAGATTTCAAGGGTCTTTTAGTGAAGGACATGATGGCCCTTAGGAAAGAGCTGAGGAAGGAAAAAATTGATTTTAAAGTTGCGAAAAAAACTCTCATCGAGTTAGCGCTTAAAAATGCCAAAATAGATGCAAGTGTAAAGAATATGGAAGGCCAGCTGGCTGTGGCTATTTCGCAGGAAGATGAAGTGGCGGCGGCCAAAATTATGGCGAAAGTTGCCAAGGGGAACGAAAATTTGAAAATTTTAGGCGGAATTTTGGAAATGAAATTTTTGGGAAAAGAAGAAATCATGGCGCTTTCGAAGCTTCCTTCTAAAGACGAACTTCTGGCTAAATTGGTGGGAACGCTGAATGCCCCGGTTTCCGGATTTGTAAATGTTCTCGCTGGAAATATCCGCGGACTGATTAATGTTTTGAAAGCGGTAGCTGATAATAAAGCTAATTAATTTTTTTAAATAATTAATAAGTGTGCGAATTCCTCCACTCCCCTGGGGAGAGGATGCCCGAAGGGCAGGAGAGGGATAAAATTAAGATTCTTCCCTCATCCGGCCTACGGCCACCTTCTCCCTAAGGGAGAAGGGGTATGAGCAAAGTAAACAACTATGGCTGAAGAAAAAAAAGAGGAAGTAAAAGTTCCGGAAAAATTCCAAAAACTCGTAGGCGAGATCGAAAAAATGAGCGTTTTGGAGCTTTCGGAACTGGTAAAAATTCTTGAAGACAAATTCGGTGTGAGCGCGGCGGCTCCTGTTATGATGGGGGCAATGCCAGCTTCAGCCGGCGCTGAAGGCGGCGCAGCTGAAGAAAAAAGCGAATTTGACGTGGAAGTGACTGCCGCTGGAGCTTCCAAAATCAATGTAATCAAGGCCGTTAGAGAAGTTACCGGGCTTGGGCTTAAGGATGCCAAGGATTTGGTTGACGCAGCTCCGAAAGTGATTAAGGAAAAAGCGGCCAAAGCGGAAGCGGAAGAGATGAAAAAGAAGCTGGAAGCGGCGGGAGCGACAGTGACGCTGAAATAATTCTGAAATATAGAGTATGAAAAACATCCTCGGGATTCGGGGATGTTTTTTTATAATCATAGCCAGAGGATTGCATCAGATAGCAGGCTATAAAAAAGTATAAAAATAAAGTAAAGAGCATGAGTTCAACCATCTGGCGCCGAAACCAGGTATGGCAGAGTGGAGCTATGTCGGGCAAAGTTTTGGCGTGGTCGATGTTAAAGGGAAAAAAGTGGAAGTAGAAACTTATTCCGTCGACGGAAAGCTGCTAAAAACGGTGTCCTTTTTTTTGATGCGGATTTATAGTTTTGGCTCTTTCTTTGATGAATTTGTTTCTAAAAGCTAAAATTAAGTAAGATATCTGAAAGCAATGAAGACAACAACATTTCTTCTAAGAATGTAACACCGATTCATTAATTTATATTTAGTTGCGCAATTGATTGCTTGTACAAAAAAACAGCCTTGAGGCTGTTTTTGTGTATAATTATATGGGTTTTTACCCGATTGCTTTTATTTCAATTCCCAGTTTTTCTTTGATAATCTGTTTCATTTGCTTGAATTCCTCCCTCATGATGGTAAATTCTTGTTTAAAATCTTCCTGTGCTTTGACATATCCGTCAATTAAAGCTTGAACATTATTGATATCAGTCCTAAGCCTATCTTCCATTTGATTCAAACGGTTATCCAAAGCACTTAGAAGAATTTGTGTTTGTTCTTCCAAATCTTTTCTTGTTACATATTCATTTTTATTGGTTTCTTCGTTCATGGCTATATTCTAAATCAAGCTATCATATACGTCAAACACGACAAAAATGTAAGAATTTGTTGGGGCGGTAGGATTCGAACCTACGCATAACGGAGTCAAAGTCCGTTGCCTTACCGCTTGGCTACGCCCCATTTGGAAATTTTTAATTTAAAATTTTCAATTTTTAAACAATTTTCAATGAATTAATTTTCTAATTTCAAATTAGGCTATTGGAAAATTAGAACTTGTTTATTATTCCTCTACAATTTTTCCGCCCATAATCTCCAGCGCTGAAGCCAGGAGGGGATCCTGGGTGCTGGATTTTTTCAGTTTCTTATTTTCCGTGTGCTCCGATTTTCTTATGGCAATCGACTTGTCAGTTATTATCGAAACGGAAACTTTTGACCCTAAGATACTACTAAAGACCTTTTCAATTGTCAATCGATTGCCCGGTTCGTCCAGCTTTTCGCGGTAGAAATCATAGGGCGTGGCGATGATGATAGCGGCGCCTTCAACTTTTATAACTTTACAATTGGAGAGGAGGGCGTTTAGGGAATGATTGTATGGTTTAATTTCAACAAGCAATTTGTTCCAATTGTTTTTGACAAAATCAATATCCAAATCATTAATTTGTTGAAATTTTCTGGTTTGTTCGGGTGTCGGCTCATTATTTGTGATTTTTGATTTTTCCACCAAGGGCGGATCAGCCTTTGGCTGAGAATTTTGAATTTTAATCCTTGAATTTTGAGCTATCTTTTCATCAAATGTTTCATGTTTCATGTTGTATGTTGTATGTTTTATGTTTTGCGTTGCCATAATAATCGCTATTTCCAATGGCAATTGCGGAAGAATGAAAGAATTTATCTTGTTTTGCGCTTCCAAAAACAAATTGATTGCCAATAAAATATCGGGAAGTTCGGCAGATATTGCGATTTTTTTCATGTTTTCAATCTGTTCCTTGGTCATTTCGTAAGTGAAAAAATCCGACAGTTTTTCGTTGATTTTGAGAAGCATCAGCTGGCGGAAATAATTGATAAGGGACTTATTGAAAACTGAAAGGTCATAGCCGCTATCCAGCAATTTGTTTATTTGCCCTATGGCTTCAGCCGTATTTTTTTCAATTACCATTTTAGCAATATTTTCCGTATATTTTCGATCCGCCGTTCCTAAAATTTCTTCTACCTCTGCAGTGGTTATGTCCTTGTCTTCGAGGGAAATTATTTGGGAAAGAAGCGATTCAGCGTCGCGCATTCCGCCTTCGGCGGAAATAGCAATCATCTCCAATGCCTCTTTTCCTATTTTTATCTTTTCGCTCTTAGCGATCAGCGACAGTTTTTCGATTATATTTTCGATAGGCAGCCGGGCGAAATCAAAGCGCTGGCAGCGGGAAATTATCGTGGCCGGAACCTTATGGATTTCCGTTGTTGCCAAAATGAAAATAACGTGAGGCGGCGGTTCTTCCAGAGTCTTGAGAAGCGCGTTGAAAGCGCCGGTCGAAAGCATATGCACTTCATCTATGATATACACTTTGTATTTCAATTTTGTCGGCTGAAGCGCTACGGTTTCGCGAAGTTCGCGGATATTATCTACGCCGGTATTTGACGCGGCGTCGATTTCAATGATATCGAGCGTTTTGTTTTCCGAAATCAGCTTGCAAGCTTCGCATTTTTCGCAAGTTATGCCGTTTCTGGGCTTTTCGCAGTTTACTGTTTTGGCAAGAATTCTGGCAATAGAAGTTTTTCCGGTTCCGCGAGGGCCGGTAAAAAGATATGCCTGTCCGACACGTCCGTTTTTTACGGCATTAGTCAGCGTTCGGACAATGTGGGTTTGTCCTATAATTTCGGAAAAATTTCCGGGGCGGTATTTTCGATAAAGAGTTTCTTTCATAGCACTAAAAAATAATTAAGAGTACCTTCGGTACCCCCCTATAGCTAACTTAAATTAATTCTCGCTTTGCTTTTTAATAAGGCTTGATTTACTGCATAAGGATATTATATAACCAAAAAAAGACAGGCACAAGGCCTGACTTTTACAATAAATATGCGAATGGCTACTTTTTAAATACAATAAACTTATATCCCAAAAAATTCCAGGCCAGTCCGGCGATTGATCCCATGGCGGCTCCAATAAGTCCGGCTTGATCGGCGCTGAATCCGGAAATTGATTTGAAAACCAAAGAAGCGACCAGGACATTTATCACAAAGCCGACGATGCTGACGATAAAAAATTGGACAAACTCGGTTTTTTTTCCGCCCTCCTGATTGAAAGTCCAATATTTGTTCCAAAGATAGCTGTTAATGTTAGCTACTATAAAAGAGATGGATTTGAAAATAGAATAAAAGGTCAGGAAAGACAATGCTCCAAAAATCGCCGTTTTGGAGTCTATGGAAAAATAAGCGCGAAACATAAAAGTCATAATGGACAATACTCCCATATCAACAAGGACATTGAGAACGCCGGTAACGCCGAATTTTCCAATTTGCCAGACGACGGCAATTTTTCTGGAAATAAGGTGTGCGATTGCCAGTCCGAAAGGAACGGCAATTATAAAGAAGGGGATTATAAAAAGTGAAAATTTAGCGTAAAGCTCGGGTTTTGCGGCGTATGAAACCGGCAAAAACAAAAGGCCGATAAAGAGGCCGGCGACAAAAGAAAGAAAGTAGTCTTTTTTGGACATATAGTTTTTGTTTTGTTTATTCTTTATGATTGTTTAATTCTTCCTTGAGTTTTTCGAGATCCGGCGTCCACTCATCAAGAATGGAAGCGCCTTGAAAATCCTCTTTTTTATTTTTGGGATTTTTTTTGCCGGAAATAATTTCATCAATGTCCTTGGCAGGAGAAAAATCTTCAGAAATTTTATGGTCTCGCCCTTTCTGCAAAACATTTTCAATTGCTCCCCAGTCGGATTCGATATCACGCGGGATTACCAGCGTCACTTCGTCGCCCGGCTCTACCTTGAAATATGTAATGGATGCCAGGAGGACTTTGTAGGCTTTCCCTTCAGAGGCAATAAAATAGTTTCCATCTGCGTCCTGGCTGGCGGTTCCAATCAGCCTCTTTTTTTCTACCGGACCGATTTGCTTGTAAACAAAAGAGCCGTCTGGCGTGATTGTCAGTTTGAGCATGTCTCCCTCGACAAGTTTTGATTTAGATGCGTAGTTTGCCGGAACAGGATATTGTCTCCCGTCTGACCCGATCATTATCTGCCCGTCAAATGTTCCTTCGATTATTTTTCCTTCTTCTCCCTGGGCGATTTCGGTTTTTTTCTTGCGGCCGACTTTTTTCTTTCCTTCGAGCTGGAGGAGCATAGCTTTAGCTCCTTGCAAAGTTTTTTCGGCGTTGTATATCATCTCGCGAAGCGCTTGAATTTTTTCAGAATTCTTGTTTTCTTTTTCTTCCATAATGGTTTTTATTTTTCAGCCATAGGCTGATCCGCCTATGGCGGATATTTTTGCATAATTTAATTTTTGTTTTTTCTTCTGCTGTCAGTTTTAATTTCAATTAAATTATACAACGTTAATAATTAACAGGCAATAGTCCAAAATTGCCAGAAGCTACAGATTAATACAAATATCCGTGCGCTGTCAAGTCCTACTACACGCGGACGAATAAGTTTCTTTCAATTAAAATTGGCAAAAAATTATTATTTTTAGATTTGGGGCGTAAAAAACTGTTCTGTTAACAGTCTGTGTATAACTTATAATTTGATGGCTTTTAAAAGCCATTTTTTTGAAGGTTATTAAGGCAGAAAAAGTGTTGACCAATGAAGTGCGGTGGAGTAAAATAGAGTTATTGAATATAAAAGTGGTTAAAAGTGGAGGATGCGCTTAGCGCTTTGTTTGCGGACTGCGAACTGCGAATAAGTACAAATATACAAATATACGAATATACGAATAACGAAATATTAATAGTGGTTTTATTGATTCACACTAGTATATTCGTAAAAAATTCGCAATTCGTAGAGAATTCATGTTTATAGGAGAATATTCACATTCTATCGATCCCAAAAAAAGATTGGCGGTTCCGTCAAAGTTTAGAGCTGAACTTAAGAATAAAGTTGTGGTGACGAGAGGGCTCGACAAGTGCTTATTCGTGTATCCGATGAAAGTTTGGGAGGATCTGGCGGGAAAACTGGGAACCTTGCCGGTTGGAGAATCAGCAACGAGAAGTTTTATACGGCTTCAGCTTTCAGGAGCGATTGATTGTGAGATAGACAAGCAAGGAAGAATTTTGGTTCCGGATTTTTTAAAAAGCTATGCCGGACTTTCGAGAAATGTGGTGATCGCCGGAGTTTATAACCGTTTGGAAATCTGGGATGAAAAGAAATGGAATGAGTACAAGAAGAATGCGGAAAAAAATACAGACGAGATAGCGGAACAGCTGGGGAAGCTGGGAGTATACTAATAAACTCGAAGCACTAAATCCGAAATTCGAAACAAATTCAAAATTCTAAATGATAAAATCTAAAAATGTTTTGAATTTAGAATTTTATAAATTTTGATATTGTTTAGGATTTCGATATTCGAATTTCGAATTTTATGAGTTTGCATAAACCGGTATTACTGAAAGAAACTGTCGAACTGCTTAATATCAAAGAAGGAAGTATTGTTGTGGACGCCACTCTGGGGGGAGGCGGACACTCCCGCGAAATATTAAGAAAAATTGGTGAAAAAGGCACCCTGGTTTCTATTGATGCGGATAATGAGGCCATAGAGAGATTTAAGTTCAAAGTTCAAAGTGCAAAGTGCAAAGTTGAAGAAAATTTATTTTTAGTTAACGGCAATTTTGCAAATTTGGGAGAAGTACTCAAGAGTTTAAAGATAGAAAAAGTGGATGCGATTTTGGCGGATTTAGGATGGTCGTCGGATCAGCTCGAAGGAAGGGGGATGAGTTTTTTAAAAGACGAGCCCCTGGATATGCGATTTGACAGCAATCAAAAATTAACTGCCAGAGGGATAGTCAATGAATATTCCCGGGAAGACCTGGAGCGGATATTGAAAGAATACGGAGAAGAGAGGTTTGCAAAAAATATTTCCAAAAAAATTGTCGAATATAGGAAAAATAAAATAATTGAAACTACGGGGGAGCTTGCGGACATAATAAAAAGCGCGGTCCCGGAAAAATACAAGCATGGAAAAATAAATTCGGCCACCAGAACTTTCCAGGCCATAAGAATAGAAGTTAACGGGGAGCTTGATAATCTCAAAAAATTCATCCCGAAATCCATAGAAGCGCTGATTCCAGGGGGAAGGCTGGCGATAATTTCATTTCATTCGCTCGAAGACAGAATTGTTAAAAATATTTTCAGGGAAAATGCAGGGGGATGCATTTGTCCCAAAAATTTTCCCCAGTGTGTCTGCGGGAAAATTCCGAAGGTTAAAATAATTACAAAAAAACCAATCGTTCCAGAAGAAAAAGAATTAGAAAGCAATCCAAGAGCAAGAAGCGCGAAACTTAGAATTTGTGAGAAGATTTGATTTTTTCTGGACCCAAAAAATAAAATAAAAAAACAATTAGAATTTTCAGGGGGCTGAAAATTAATGCAGAGGATAATAACTCTAAATAGCTGCAGTTTTCGGTCGGCCGGTTTTTCCGAAAAACCGGCTGCCAGGGAAAGAATGAATCCTTCTCGGGTTTTATCTATGGGCGACAAAAAAATACCAAAAAACGAATCGAAATCCAAGGGAAGCGCCAAAATAGTCTTTCTGGCTTTGTTTTCTGTTTTGGTTGCGGCGATATTTTTCGGAGGGGCGCTATACCTTTACCAGGTCAATGATCTGGCGACCAAAGGATATGAGATAAAAGACATTGAAAAACGGATCCAGGATCTGGAAAGGGAGGGCAAGAAAATGAAAATAAAAGAAGTGGAGCTTAAATCAATGTATAATATAGAAAAATCCACCGAAGAGCTCGATTTGGTCAGCCCTCAAAATATTACTTATGTAGAAATGGATAGTTCCGTAGCCATGAAATAAGGCGGAGAAATTCCAATATGAAAGTCATTCAAGGAAAAAAAAGCAATACCGGAGCGAGTCCGCAAAAAAAAGCTTCATTAGAAATCTGCATTGTCCGCATATATAT
>Ga0302251_1000456_pt1 | contig 38462 bp, 39 predicted proteins | sample AAG_RA_Gln_MG_FD_193534 | JGI IMG/M metagenome (GOLD analysis project Ga0302251, IMG submission 193534) | Enriched activated sludge microbial communities from anaerobic digester in WTTP, New Holstein, Wisconsin, United States - AAG_RA_Gln | ecosystem: Engineered > Bioreactor > Anaerobic >... | reverse complement strand
GCGGGAAATCTGCACGCCGGGTTTGACGTGGCGGGGGCTGGAAACGGGCTGAAAAGCACCGCGCCAGTCTTCGACCCTAGCTGTGAGGGGGATAGGCAGTGATGCCTGTCTCTACTCGACCACCTTAAAGGATAAGAAAACGACAGAGCCTCAAAACAGGAAAATCTTTATCTACCAGATCGGTTTATACAGTGACCAAAAACGGGAAGCTGACGATGAATTTTATCGCTATTTCAATCCAGAGATACGTGCGGCCAGTGAGGTCATGGCAGATATAGTCGTTGAACTGCTCTATAGACGTGAACTTGTGGGGCATTATGAAAGAACAAATGATCCAGCCTATGTGATAGCATGCTCAGTCCGTGTAATAGACAATATGAAAAAACACGTTATAAGCGAGAAGAAGTTCTATGGAAGTCATCCTCCCGAAAAGATATCCGGCTTTTCGAAACAAGGCTTCACCGGGGAGGCCCCTCATTACTGGAATATTTGTAAATATCTAAAGCCGCTGCTCGAACGAATGCTCTCCGGACAATAAAACTTTTTGTATAATACGATAAAATAACACCCATTGTAAATTGCATGATCCCTGAGGTAGAAATCATTCTTCAGGATGACAGCGGATTTGCTCTCACTGAAATCTACGAATGATATGAACTGCATAGGGTTTCCTGGATGTCTGAAATTATCGGGATCAGCTCAAAGGCTCAAAAGCATAAAGGCGATCAGAGCCTATGAAAATATTGTCTTTCGTTATTGCTGGAGCCGCCGCAGTATGAGGATCCTCATACTGCACACCGGTTTCATATCTCCATAAGAGACTGCCTTCTTTTGTTGACAGGGCAGGCAAATTACCATTGACGGCCATCACATAGATCGTTTCGCCACCGACTATTGAAGGAGATATGAGGTCATGCCCTACAGTATACTTCCACACAACAGCCAGTCTTGGCGTTGAGTGCATAAAAGTTCCCATCGCACCCTCCGAAATACACCCGGCTCTCAGAAGGAGTCTTCCCTTCCACATAGACTGGACGTGACACAATCATCCAGTAAAAAAAGTGCAATTTCCATAGTTATCCATCCTCCCCGCCATTCATGTTGACCAAATGAGCTATCCATTTGATGAAAGGTTTTATCTGGAGAGCATTGCCACCAGTGATGGCGGCCGGTTCATAAAAAAGGTGATTGATCACTGCTTTATTTATGTCTCAGGTACGTTGATTATGGGGTTATTAAAAGCAGGCAGAAATGCTTTCTTTCGCGACCTGCTCTCCCCTTCGGAGGCAGGCAGAGGGGAGGTAATAACTCTGCAGCAAATCTGAATAATAACAAGGAGTTTCCCATGTCTCAGTATTGTCCTGATTGCGGAAGGGTAAACCGTGACAGTGCAAAGTTCTGCAGATCATGCGGAGAGAATCTGTCACCAGGTGCTCTTACCAACATTCCCTTACTTGAAAACCGATATATCATTTTAAATACCATCAAGTCCGGTGCAATGGGATGTGTATATAAGGCAGAAGATACAAGACTTAATAATATTGTTGCGATAAAACAGCTGCTCTTTTCAGTGAACAATCCAGATGAGTTGAAATACAGAGAGGAATGCTTTGAGGCCGAATCTCTGCTTCTCTCACGGCTTCATCACAGTGGGCTTCCGAAGATAATTGATTACTTTGTCACAAAAGACCCTCTCACCCAGAAGGATGCCTGCTGCCTTGTGATGACTCATATTGAAGGAAAAGACCTGGAAACAATCATCATAGAGAGAAACAAATGCCCTTTTACGATAGATGAGGCGCTTATATATACAAAGCAGATACTTGATATTCTGAAATACCTGCACTCTCAAAGCCCGCCTGTCATATATCGTGATTTAAAGCCTTCCAACATTATGGTTGATAAAAGCAATCTCTATCTGGTTGATTTTGGCATTGCCCGCTTCTTTACGCCTCAACGGAAGGGAACTGCAATTGGCACCCCAGGTTATGCAGCACCTGAGCAATACAAAGGCGCTGCAGAGCCAAGAAGCGATCTCTATTCTCTGGGCGTACTGATGCATTTCCTCTTGACAGGAAAGGATCCTGAGGACAATTTGAAGAGTCTTTTTACATTCGATCCTCCTGAAAGGCTTAATGCTCAAGTGCCGGAATATCTCGACAGAATAGTAATGTCTATGCTGGATGTGATTCCTGGTAACCGGCCGGTTTCTGCCGACAGTATCATTCAAATGCTGAACAATCCCAGGCAGAATTCATATAGCTATACCGGGATCGCACCTTTGATAACGAATCTCCCATCTCTGCCAGGTTCCAGCCAGGTATCGGCAGGTTTCAGAGGTGACTACAGCCAGATATTCAAATCTATACGATCTTATGATATCAATGGAGTGGTTACCGCTCTCTTTGCAGGCACTGATGTTAATGTCAGGGGCTTCGACGGCTCAACACCGCTGCATATTGCAACAGAAAAGGGAGCTGCAAATATCTCTGCGCTTCTCATCGATAAGGGAGCTGATGTCAATGTCAGAACGAATACAGGCTGGACACCTCTTCATTATACTGCGGTCATCGGTGACAGTATTACCGCAGAGCTTCTCATATCAAAGGGCTCTGAGGTTGATGCCAGAAATCCGGATGATATCACTCCACTGCACAGGGCCGCATACTGGGGCCAAAGCAAGGTGGCAGAAATCCTTATCAGAAATGGAGCGGAAATATCGAGAAGGGAAAAGGATGGAGCAACCCCTCTGCACAGAGCTTCAGAGAGAGGATATGAAGAAACAGTCACGCTTCTTTTGTCAAAAGGGGCAGATGTAAACGCCAGGCACAGCACCGGGTGTACACCACTCCATGGAGCAGTGGGCGCAGATTCACTGAATGTGACAGAAATCCTCATAACATGTGGTGCTGATATAAATGCAAAAAATAATAACGGAGCAACCCCGCTTCACAAGGCTGCACAGAACGGTCAAATGAATATTGCCGTTTATCTCATGGAAAATGGGGCCAATATCAATGCCAGGGATAATGACGAAAGAACACCTCTTCATATGGCTGCAAAAAGAGCCCAGGTAGATATGGTAAAACTCCTCATATCACGAGGAGCTGAAATAAATGCCATGGACAAAGAGCTCGCCACGCCACTAAAAGCAGCAGAGCTGACAGATATTCCAGACAGGGCTGTGGTGAACACTCTCCGCGGTCATGGAGGGTACAGCAATATTTTTGATGCAGCAAAAGATAATTGCCTTGATATGATAAAGAGCTATCTGCAAAGTGGGGTTGAGGTGAATTCAAAAAATGATCAGGATGAAACACCTTTACATATTGCATCCGCTTCAGGGCGAGCCAGGGCCGTTGAGCTTCTTTTATCAGAGGGAGCGGATCTGGAGATAAATGACAGGGACGGAATGACATCTCTCCACAGAGCGGTAAAGAAAGGACACACGCACACAGTTGAGCTTCTCATTTCAAAGGGTGCTGATGTCAATACGAAAAACAATGAAGGGTGGACGCCTTTGCACACCGCAGTGAAAGAGGGACACATAAAAATCATTGAGCTTATTTTATCAAATGGAACAGATGTAAACTCAATAGATATAAATGGCAGCACGCCCCTTCACATTGCGGCCAGCAAAAACCAGAGAGGAGCGGCAGAACTTCTCCTGTCACATAATGCTAAAATTAATATAAAGGATAATGAATGTGCGACACCTCTTTACTGGGCAGATTTACTGGGCAGAAATGAAATGGCACAGTTTCTCCGGGAGAAAGGGGGCTATAGAGATATTATCGATGCAATAGAAAATAATGATATGGAGGAAGTAACAGAATTCTTAAACAAAAAGGTTATGGATAAGAGTATAGATAAGGATGATATGTCACCTCTCAAAAAAGCGATTCAGATGAAAAACCATGAATGTGCGGAGCTGCTCATATCAAAAGGGGCTTCTGTAAACAGGAAAGATAAGATGGGTGAAACATCCCTGCATCATGCCGTCTGTAATGGAGATCAGAGAATGCTGGAGCTTCTTATCTCACATGGAGCTGCAATAAATGCTAAAAACAGTTCGGGTCAGACGCCTCTTTATAAAGCAGAGTGTCTGGGGCACAGAGAAGCAGCGGATTTTCTCCGAAGCAATGGCGGGTACAGTAACATTGTTGAAGCAATCAGAAAGGATGATGCAAAGGAGGTGGCAGACTTCATATGTAACGGTGTTGATGTGAATGCGCCTGATGGCTACGGTTCTACTCCTCTTCACCTGGCGATAGAAAAAGGGAACATCGAACTGGTCGAGCTTCTCATATCCAGGGGGGCCGATATTAACTGCCGGAATAATAAGGGCTGGATGCCGACAAAAATTGCAAAGGAGGCAGGCTGCAGGGAGATAGTATGTCTCCTTGCAAAGCTTGGAGCAAAAGGCAGCGGGCTATTTGGTCTATGGTAGTGGTTTCAACACAAGCCTGTGACAGCTTCCGTTTTCTATGGTATAGTCAAAACGTTCAAGAAAGCTCAATCCCAGGCATCCGTCCACACCTGGTATTGCCTCCTTCAGAACAACCGCTTTTACATAATCCGTTCCCATCCCATTGACAGATATCCTGGGAATGAGAATCTGTGGCGCTTTTATACGAATTGCATCAGGAAGGATCAGCTCGACAGTATCTCCGCCTTCTTCCCTGATTCCAAGAATATCCGACATCTCTGAATTAATACATGAAACCGTGGCTCCTGTATCTACGATCATTCGACATTCTTCATCACAAAGATCAGCCTTGACAACGAGCAGGCCGTATTCAGTATCAAGCTGTCTCTTTTTTGCATGTTCACCAAGCTCTTTGCGAATGTTTCTTATTCTGTCTATGAATATATCAAGTAAAACATATCTGGAGCTTCGCTTCTCCCTTATCAGTGATGCATAAAGCTGATTCAGGGAACTGAAAAACTTCTCCGGTCCTTTGTTTTTAATCCATCTCTGATGGGCATCCACATTCTCTTTAGCCATTTTTCTCACTTGTTCCACTCTCTCTTTTTTTTGTTCGAGTTCCTTTTCCAGGAGAGATGTTTTTTCAAGAAGCTCATTTTCTTCTTTTTCGAATTTCATTAACATCGCCTGATATAGTATCAAAAGGGCATCAAGCTCATACTTCTTTTGTTCATCAGGATCATGCGTTCTCCCATTTTCACATGAAGCATCCCATGGCATTAACCTGTTCTTCTCCAGTTCCTTTATTTCAGATTGAAATTCACGCAATGTGTCACGCTGCGCCTGGAGATTCCGGTGCTCGCAGTCAAACTCTGCTTCGAGAGACGCAAGCCATCCATTATACTCTTTTATCGCGTTATCCACAAAGCCTATGGAAGATTCAAGGTGATCCTTCCTGTAGAACCTGTCCATTATATCTTCGAACTCTCCAATCTGCCTCATTATAATTGATTGTTCCAGCATATCCACCCTCCATTTCTTCTTTTAGAGCAGGAAAGGCACGATGACCGTCAAAGGTTCCCGTCTTTAAACAATGCGCTTATTCTGAACCTGTCATATATAACAGTCACAGGTGAATTTATGAGACAGGCTGGTATGTTTTTAGAATACTCTGTGGGTCCGATGAACAAAAGACATCACCGGCTTTTTGAAAAATTTTTCTGACACATTGTCTCATTACCCACATTTTTAATGTTATATACTTTGGATACCGGAAGAACATATTGTTGAAAAACTGTTCTGCGCCTGCATAAGATAGGGAAGTCACGATAAAATGCAGAGGAGGAGCTCTATATGGATGAATCACTCTTTCAATTTACCCTCCCGCAGATCCCTGCGCGCTGCGCCTTCTTGAAAACATCATGAGTACGCACAATGATGTTTCGTCTGAGATTCCAGATCTGCCGGGTCAACTGGAGACTTGCAGGAAAGCGGTGAAAATAGCGAGAGGAGCCTTTATGAGAAACAATGAGACGGAATAAGGGCTTTCAGCAGCCGGGCTGCTTGAAAATCAGATGCATCGATATACCAGGGCAGGATGGTGCCATTCATGGATAACGATGAGCTGCAAAAAAAATTGATCCTTATTGTGAACGATGATTACCATATACTAAGATTACTGGAAATCTATCTTACCATGGAGGAGTTTCAAGTAATCATGGCGACAAATGGGAGAGATGCTCTGGAGGTTCTGGAGGAGATCCTGCCGGATCTCATTTTCCTCAACAAGCAGATGCCGGTAATGGATGGATATGTGGCACTTGATCGTATCAGAGAAGACACACGCACCTGTGATATTCCTGTTATCATGCATTCGGCAGACTATCCCGATTTCAGTGATTACCGCAGAAACAGGTTCGATGATTATTTTACCTGCCCTTTTAATCTTAACGAGGTGGTGGATGCCATACGGTCGTTATTGCAGGAACGGGAAAAGAACGGCAGGAAGAGCAGAAAAGAGCTGTGCTCGAGGGCAAAGAAGTTGAAAAAAGTGCAGGAAAATTACAGGAGGCGTTTGAGGGATAACATTGAAGCGGAGAGCAAAAGATATAAATGGAGAGTATTTGCTCAACAGGGAGAGAAAAACGCATCTGATCCAGTGCATAATCAAATCCGGATAAATCCAATGACATGTATGAACGAGCTGGTCATCATGCTCCTCCTGAAAGAAGGGAAAGAGGTTATAAGAAAGCTGGAAGAGAGACTTGTAAGCGAGCAGGGAGCCCTGGCGACAATAAACGAAATCACATCAAGGATGGAAGATATGTTTTTTCAGGGTATTACTGCTGCAGAGAGAGAAGCTCTGCACAGGATGCTTGGTGGATTGTATCTGCGCAGAGCCTATATTGTCGGAAAAGAGAACGGAGTGGAAAACCTGAAACTGGCGGCAGAGCATTTAAAAAGTGCCGGTGCGATCATACCGATCCCCTCCACAAAAGAAAGAGCACTTAAACTGGAGAATTGTCTACTGTCTCAGAAGTGCTGTTTCCGAAGTTTCACACGGTGAATAAAACAAAGGAATGTGCTGGTATATGAGGAACTTATATACAATTCTGAATCGTTCCGGGGGAACTGATGAAAACCTATCCGGTGCCGGTTGTAAGATTGATACTCTCCGATAAGGAAGACAGAGTGCTCTTCGTGAAACGCGCTCATTCTTCTTATGCTGAGGGATTGTGGTGCCTGCCGGGAGGAAAGATAGACTATGGAAAAACGGTTGAACAGGCTGTCATCGAAGAGTTGAAGGAGGAAACCTCACTCACATGTGATCAAGCGATCTTTTTATTCTATCAGGACAGCCTCCCCTTGAACCCAGGTAAAATGCACTGCATAAACATGTATTTCGAATGTGCCTTTTCAGGCACTATTCGCTTGAATGAAGAATCCAGTGATTATGGCTGGATTGGGTCTCCCGATCTTGAAAAATATACTGTTGCCTTTGGCAATGACCGCGGTATCAAGAGGTACTGGGAACAGCGAAGTATGCCTGGAAAATCGTGAGAGTCCATTGCTCAGATCACATCATTAGCGGAGGGGGGGATTATATGTATCCCATCGATATGAATGGTTACGGCTATGATATATTCAAACATCGAAAGGTGATTCTTTCGGCATTAATTGACGAAAAGCTGCCCAGAGATCACTTCTTCACTCTGCTTCAGAGCATCAAAGTCAGTGATTCCATTGGAACAGACGAGAAGGTAGTCGTCAACCTGCTCGAGAGCTATGTCCGGTTTTATTCCAATGAAGTGTCTGAAAAGATCAGATGCATTCTTGCGATTCTTCCCGGGATAGAGGATACACAACAGAAGAAAACAGCGATCCTCGATGCTCTGGAGCCCCTTCTCAGAAGGTCAAAAGGCCTTCCGATGAAGATTCAGAAGAGTCTCAGAGATGTAGCTCTCACCTATATATTTGAAGATGGTCTGAACCACACTCCTTTCCCTGACTATGAGGATGTGGAAGATATACCTGCTGATATATTCGTTAGAAACCTGAGAGTCCGAAACGAATACAAGAAAGTCACTGAAAGTGATAGGCTCATGTTCACTAAGCATATAGAAATTAGTCCTGCCAGGGAAATCATGGACAGAATGTTTGGCTGGACTCCTGAAATAGGGCGTCAGCATAGTCGAAAGCAAATACAGAAAGAACAGCCAACCAACGACCAATGTACCGATAAAGAGATACTTGAGGCGAAACAGTTCTGGGAATACGGAGATGCGAAGGAAGAACTTGTGAAGTATCTCAATCTGCAGTTTAATCTTTGTGAATCATTATATAAAGAGATCGAGCACCACAGTTCTCTCTGTGCTGAAGCCCTCGATCGTGCGTATGGGGATGTTACTGTGATGAGGTCGAAGGTATTCGAAGCAGATTTCTGCGATGTGAATATTAATGATATCGAGCAGGTAGTCGAGAGGATGGGCTCGGGTTCCAGGGATCGAAAAAAGCTCGAGCCGCTCCTGGATTATCCGGCGAGGCTGCACAAAAACTACGGTCTCTGTTTCGCTCTGTCACAGGAAGCACCAAAGGCGTATGTTGACACGATGTCCCACGGCAGGGACAGTCTGAGCGCTGAAGCCATAGCAGCAGCTATTTCCGCAGCATTGGAGAGTCAGGAGGATGAATATATACAGGTGATCTTCAAAGAAACAAGCATGAAGACCCGGAATTTTTTCCAGAGCTATCAAAATATATTCAGGACTTTATGGGATAAAACGGGAAAGGAATTCTGGGATAAAGCGGTAGTCCTGTCAAGAGAGCTGGACATGACCGTGCAGGGCATTAAACAGAGAATTTCTCCATCTTGACGAGGAAGAGAGCAGGGTCTTTTTCATCACCGGTGATCCCGGCACAGGCAAATCGGCAATGTTACCTCATAGACAGGCACCCCCTGGTTGCGGCCTATCATCTCTGCAACTTCAACATGAAAGACTCCTTTGATCCTTTTATCTTTGTCCGCTCGATTGCGGCGCAGTTTGCCACGCAGCTTGAAGGATACCGCTCTGCCCTCAAGGCGGTGGAGCTTGAACGGATTGCGGAAGAAGATCCCGGCACCTTGCTCCGGCGGCTCATCGCAGATTCACTCAAAGGGGAGAATCCGGACAAGCCGGTGCTCCTGCTCGTGGATGCGCTTGATGAAGCCTGGCAGGCAGGAGAGCGATCCATAGTAAAAGTGCTGCATGAGCGTCTTTATAGACCTTCCTCCCTGGATCAGGCTGGTGCTATCCTCCCGCAAGGAGCTTCCCATACTCGACCACTTCAAGAAGTATCACCCCCATGAGATTGAAGCAGACAGAGAAGAGAACCGAAAAGACATTATGGAGTACCTTGAGAAGAGGATCTCCGATCCAGCACTCTCGGCACTACTTTCTCTCAATGGAGTTGAATGTGGCAGACTGGCAGAGCTTCTGTCTGAAAAAGGGAAAGGGCAACTTCCTTTATGTAACTCAGGCGCTGGATGCCATTGAATCCGGCCAGATAAACCCCCATGATCCCGATTCTTTTCCTGACGGGCTTGTGGGGATGTACCACACATTCTTTGAACGTCAGTTTCCCGATGGCAGGGGCTTCCAGGAAATCCGCCCCAATTTTGACGTCATCATTGCCGCCAGGGAGCCTCTTACGGCAAAGCAGATTGGCGCGTTCCTGAAAAGATCGTCCTTTGAAATAGAAAAGAGATGGAGAGGGTTGCCCCCTATTTCCCTGAGCGGGAGGGGAAATACTCCGTATATCACAAATCGGCAGCTGACTGACACTCCGTTGTGGAATCCTGGAAGGGAGAATGAGATCATCTCGTGTCTTCGTCTCCTCCACTTTCCTGGTAACCAGCGCGCTGTGGCATAAAAATCCATTCTTTCTGTGGAGAGTGGTGGTGGAGAAAAACATTGAATTTTAACATTCGATCCATCTTATGAAACATCTTGGAAACCTTCCGGCAAGGTCTGCTCTATACATTGAACTACAGGGAGGTGTTTCCGACCCCGCCTGCATACCTTACTATTGCCCATATTTCAGATTTCTGATATATTGAATTCAGAAAGGTGGTAGCATGGAATGCTTATGCCGAATCGAAAGAAAGTCAGAGTCTGGAATAAAGGACAGGTCACCATTCCAAAAAATATAAGGGAAAGCCTCGACATAGCTGATGAAAGTATTCTTAACATCGTCCAGATTGGAAATGTCATATTTCTTACTCCCAGGGAACTGCGCCTGCCAAGGCTGGCCCGTGAATTTCAGACCGTCATGAAAGAAGAAAATATTACCGAAGAAGAGCTTCTTCAGGCTTTAAAAGAGGCGCGGAAGAAGATATTTAAAGATAAATATGCCAGATAGCAGGAAGGCTCCTCCATCAAATCTATTGGCATTCGCGGTGTTCATAGATACAAGCGTCTATATATCGGCTCTCATTTCTTCTACAGGTGCTTCTCATGGCATACTATATGCCGCAGAGGCCGGAGCTTTCACTGTATATGTCTCTCCGGGCCTCCTTCTTGAGGCAGAAAAAGTTCTTGTCAATAAATTTGGTTCACTCGAAATGCTCAGGATCTTCGAAGCCGTCGTTGCATCAATTAATCCAACATTCGTTGAAACCACAAAGGAAGAGGTCATTGAGGCCTGTTCTTATTGCAGCGACATTTCTGACGCGCCTTTTCTGGCTTCCGCATTAAAAGCAGGCGTAAAATATTTTATTACACTTGACAAGAAATCATTTAAGAGGAAAATCTTCAGGTCTGCCCGACGCCTTAACGTCATTACCCCTTCATATTTCCTGAAGCTGCTGAGAAGATTGGCAGGAGAGAGATTCCCTGGTGTCGGGCATCCATAAGAAGGATTCTGCTCCCTCGGGATAGGCTTGATGGTTTCATCATCACTACGCAAATCGAGAAACTCGCAGTAATTGAGGTGATAGCGCCGGAGCTTCTCGTCACCCTTATTGAGCCAGCTCACCGCGGCGGCCATTGCTGCTGACCGTTCTGGTGCCATTGCCCCGCTGCCCGGAAGGATGCCTCAGTCCACCTCCACGATCTCATCATAAGCTGCTTATGAATTCTTCTATTCTCCCAAGGAATCTCTCTGCATCTTTCAATTGGTCCTGCCTGCTGTTTACTCACCATATAGAAATCATCATAATCACTCTTTATTCTTATCTTTTCAGCGCGTGCGATTATCTTGGCATAAGCCTTCTCGATCTTGTCTGTTTTGATATAGTGTTGATTGAAAAAAGAAAGTACCCCTGCATGTGTTTTTAAATCGAATCTGTCATAGGCCATTAAAGCCCTCGCCGCACTGCCTTTCGGATCGAAATCCATAGTTACTGAGGCATCCTCCGAAAACCTATCTGTATACAGGCATGTTCCACTCTGTGTGTCCCAGATTCGAACGCGATCATCACGAGATAAGGAAGCAAGTCTAGAGCCCAATATCCTCAATGTACTTCGTACTTCCAGATTCTCGTTTCTTAAATCTGGCATTTTTTCTTTATTCTGTTCAGGAAAATCCTTTCATGTCAACGATCCAATTCACTTTATTACTAGGAATATTACTTTTCCCATAAATTTTATTACTTGAATCTTCTTCTTGTACCTGAAGATAAAACATTGATACAGCAGCCATAAAGCACATTTTACTTCTAATTTTACTTCTAGTTTACTTCTAATTGCTGATTCTTCTCATGACTTTATCAGTATTCTCACCTTATCCTTCGATTTTCCCTTCATCAGGTCATCGACAAACGCTTCAAACCTCTCCTTTATCTCTCCGGGATTGCAGACAGCACCACCTTTTACAAGAGCTTCTTTGATGTCCTTCACATCAACCTCAACCTTCTCAAGCCCTTTCAATACCTCGTTCAAAGCCTTCACAAAGACGCTGTCTATTCTGTCCGGCAATTTCCTGCTATCAATAAAGCTCTTGATTATCTTCTGGTCATTTATCTCCATCAGTTCGATACTCTGCCCTACAAATGGATCTGACAGGTTATTAAATAGAGCCTCTCTCCAGTTCTCATAGAGATCTTCCAGCCTGTTCTCGCACTCATCGAGTTTCTGAGACACTTCGATCATTCCATGGAAATCTACAGGATTAAGCCTGCAATATGGGCATAAAGGTTCATGCTCGAGTTCTTTCTTAGTGGCAGTGAAACAGGTCTTTATATCCTCTATGAGAGACTCTCTTATATTGAAAAAAGCTGTTTTGTCAATCATATCTACTTTAGAGAGCTCTGAAAGTGACTTGAACAGCTCAGACTCCATTATCTTTTTCTTACGCTCATCCTGTGTGGGATTCAACCGGTGTTTTTTATGGCAATTAAAATATTCTTCAATATATTCATTTTTCAGCTCTTTCAGAAGAGAAATCCACTTTTCTTTCATACTATCCGGATCGATCTGCTGTGAGACATCCTGGGCAAACGTACTTCTCAATGTTATTATCTTCTGTTTCAATTGTGAGTCATCTGTCAATTTTTCAAGAGCCGTTGAGAGATAAGCTGTTAAAGGGAGCATATCAGATGATACTCTTTCAATCTGCTCCAGGTTTCTCTGGATATCTACCGATTCAAAAAATTTCTGAATGTCTTTGACTGAATAAGTAAGGTTATTGAGGAGAGATACCTTGTTGTACTTTTGAATAGTCTGAAGGAATTCCTGTAACTCCTGAAGCTTCTTTCTGGACGTGCCTGTTTTAGTTGTATCAAGAAGATTCATCCCCCAGCAGTAGATTCCAGAATCAATCTTCTGCAGAGTCATCACAGTTTCGTTCAGCAGCAGATCGGACTTTTCAATCATCTGCTTCACACCGGTTTTTTGATTCTCATCGTTCTCAGAGGTTATCAGGCCTTCTGCAATACCAAGTAATTTGAAAAGAACCTTAAGCTCGGCAATCGGGAGCTCCCTGGGCTTCTGAAAATACTTGAAATTCTTTATTTCATCAAGCTTCAAGCTTCAAGCTTCAAGCTTTTCAACCCTGTTAAGTCCCCCACATCGATCCTGCCTGAGGGAGTGGTGAGCACAATGTATCCGGAATAAATAAGTGAGGTAAGAACGACACCAATCCATTCAGGCTCCAGCTTGAAATGGTAATCCTTCTCAACCCGTGGATCAGAGCCGTCAATGATCTCATTTCTGTTTATTACCTGGCCCCTGCCTTTTTTATCCATCATGTCAATGAAGTAGCGGGCATATTTTGAATGTTTTGGGTCGGGAGCACCGTTACTGTCAAGTAAATCAAAGGCAGCGAGTACGTTCTGAGCCTGTTTTGTTTTCAGGCCACCTGAGAGAGAGCTCACCGCCTCCTGTGCCGCCATCTGTGTATTTGAAAATGTAATTTTTTCGGAAAATGCAGGGTACTCTGGATATTTCTCTTCAAAATAGGAGGTAAGGCAGATGGAACCTATAGAATCGACGACTTCCAGGAAGGTTGAGGCATCGGTGTATCTTCCTTTTTTCAGCCATTCTGCTGCTTTCAGAGTATTTCCCTTGTAGGTTGATGAGAAGGTGGTTAATATACTATCGCTTAACCAGTGGGTGAGCTTCCTCCTGTATATATCAGCCTTCTCCTGGTATATCTTTTTATTGCCAGATGTACTTGAATGACAAAGCTCCTGCGACGAAGCGTAGAGTTTCAGGAAGCTTTCAAACTTCTCATCGAAGCTTTCAAGTGTGAAGTATACCTCGTCATCTTTTGAGTCCTTTATTTTAAAGCGCTCACCAAAAGGGCTCAGAAAATAGATATAAAAATCACGAGGTGGCTGTGCTGTAGAACGATCATCAGGGGTACCGAAAAATAAATATCCCTTTCGTGTTACTTTCTTCTCTATCCAAAGCAGTTCATGCTCCCAGATGTTAAATCCGGTCACATAACTGGTAGAAGTCTTTTCTGTGAGCTGTTTTAAGACTTCAAAATAGTAACGGTTTAATATATCATCATCAAGTCCTGGAATCTTCTGTTCGATAATGGCATCAAAATCAATATCTTTCTTAAGATCAAGATAATACTGGCCATTTTCTGTATTCTGGCTAATAAACTGGCGGTTCACGGTGAGTAAAATATCTTTCAGGATAACATCGATCTGTCCTTTCAGGAAATCTGATCCTGGCTCTGGTATTTGAAGAAATAAAAAGAGATCGTCCTTCAATTCCAGAGAGGTGACGCCCAGTTTGCTATGTATATCGCCTGTAGTCAGACGATGAATGGAGAGTGCCTGAATTATCCGTTTCGCTGCAGGTTTATATACCTTCTTGGGAAATGACTGCTCCAGTTTCTGAGTGAGAACCCTGCTCTTTTCAACAACTTCCTTGATATCAGGTATTGATTGCAGGGAGGGATTCTGATCGATATACTTCCAGTAAGAGTCATAAGAAATAAGCCCTGGAGAATCTTCAGGTACCTTCTCATCAAGAAGTTGTTCAATCTCAGAGCTGATGGTCCGAAGAATTTCTCTCTTCTCCGCAATATAAACTCTCTCAAATGTTTCTATGAAAGTAGGGTGGACTGGAAAGAGAGAAACGAATTTATCCATCCTTTCATTGAGATTTTCATAATAAATGGTGAATCGGGAGAGATGGTCTGTAATTTTCTTCCTGTGCTCTCCATCCTTTTTCAGCAGGCGCTCTGAGATGACATATTCGATGTCCTCCCGCACAATTCTGACCTGTTCAAACCGGTCTTTCACCCTCCTTATGCTTTCATTTGCAAAACTGAACCGTGGATTGTCAAAAAGTGCCTCTTGTATGCCACCTATAAATCTGAAGCGGGTAATATCCGATACTTCGCCCAGCTCTCTCAGAAAATTGAGGTCCAGAATGAGCTCCTGATCCTTCCTGGTTCGGAGGTAATCAAGAAGCTCATCTATAACAAGCAGAAGCCCCTTGTCAGGATATTTTTCTTCAAAACGGGACATCATCTCTGCAAAGAGGTCTTTGTGATTGGTCACCTGATCATAGGGCGGAAACTCGAAACTGACTCCCATATCATCAAGCTTTTTTGTGAGGATATCACAGATGAGGTCTCTGAATTTTTTCTGTGTGCTTCCGACTTCTTCCCTGATCACTTTGAACTTTCCAGCTATAGATTGTGAGGATTCTTTCAGTTTATCGGAATTAAGATGCTCGAGCATATCGTGATCTTCAGCAATGACAGAGATAACTGACATAAGGTGTGATTTTCCTGTGCCATAATTGCCTACGATTAACAGGCCCTTATTATTTATGGGATTAGCAAACTGTATATGAGGTAGCACAAGCTTTGAAAGCTTTTCAGCCATTCCCTCTGAAACAACATAGGTCCTGACAAGGTTCTCCGCCTTCTTTCTGTTGTCTGCCTGCTTGAGCTGAATGACATCAATTATTTTTTCAAAATTTACAAGGTCTTTATAGTACATTTGCTTCCCCCTTATAAAGTGCTATATCTTTATCACCAAACCTTCTGGAACTTTATGTCTGATATAGTCTCGATACTCAGGTGTTCTCCAGGTAAGACAGATTCCATCATAATTTCCAGGAAAATGGACGAGTAGAGTCCTCAGTCGCGATATTTTTTCCAGTAACACAAAGGGATCGTGGTTGAGTGAGGGTTCAAAGAGGATCTCTATATGTTCAAGCAGCGAGACTTCATGGTTGTTTTCATCTATGATTGCTCTCTGCAGAATATCTGGAAGTATATCTTCACGCTCTTTCGGTGTGATGTCTTTCAGAATTCTTGAGAGAATAAGAGTTATGTTCAATATTGGAAGAGAGAGTTTATCGCTTATCTTCCTGATGACTTTGGAGGCTGAGGCGCCATCTCCCGCGAGATATATGATTCTATTGTAGGAGTATCGAAGTTGTGCTATTCTATCTCTGATTTCACTCACGACGCCCATACTGTCTAAGTTCTATCAAGTGATGGATATTCCTGGTTTCATATACTTATTTTTGAACGTATTCAATATCCATTTTTATTGAGGCATATTATTATACGGAATTTAAAAGGAAGAATCATACTGGCCTGGACATACAACTGAGCGCCTGATTCGATTGAATAGGGCCGCTTAAAGAAGATCCCGTGATTTCAGCTCTTCTGTCAGGTTTCTGCTCCATATCGCCGGGACTGCCCGGGCAGGATGGGAGAAGTGGATGACCCTGGAAGCCCCGACAAGAGATTTTGCAGTTCCGCCAATTGCCCTCGAAACATCTTTCCCCAGGCAGACTATTGCTCTGGAGCTCAGAATCCTGTGGAATCCTGCGACAGCGCTCTTTCTCAGCTCATCGATGCCTTCGATCTTCCTGAGCCTCGGTTCTGCAGGGGTGACGTTCCAGCCATCCGGCTCAAGGAAGAGCAGCGGGCAGGGATTGCCCACATACCAGTTGCTGTATGCTTTTTCGAGCGATCCGCCCCACGCTTCCTGCAGAAACCTGTAGATTATGATGCTTGACCGCTCATAAGTCGATCTCCACTTTCCATTTTCCTTCTTCAACCTGATTGCGAGATCTTCCGGAGCCTTCCCGGGAATCTCCATATCGATGCCGAGCCTTTCAGTCGCAGTGCGGCAGTCCGTGAAGGGTATGCCTGTCTGAGCCATGCCGAAAGGACCTGGATTGAGCCCCACAGCAAGAATTGCACCTCTTGAAGGTGGAAATCTCCTCAGAAAGAGTGAATACATGTCAATCGCGTAAAGCGCAGGGTTCCAGACCTGAAATCCCTTCGAGCGCGCGATCTCAGCGATTCTCTCCCATTCAAGCCCGTTTCTCTTCCATTCGGCTATCAGGAGCCCTGCCAGATCATATTTATCTTCCTTCATTATCTGGTAAACCTCCGTTTCAATTCTTCACACGATGAGTCTGCTTCGCTCATGATGCCGGAACCTCTCCATCTCTGATTTATTTAATCCCCCGATGCTGGCGGAGCAAAGGAGTTGGCAATCATCCAGGATCACAAAACAATGGCCGCCGGAGCGATGCCCCTGTCATGATGCCGCTTTGTTATACAAAAGACGGGCCCGGTGTTCTCGCAAGAGCAAAGGCATAATAAAGCGGCAGATAAACGATCCTGTCGGATGAACGCTCCTGAAGGGGGTGTCCTGAGAGCACGAAGCCTTCCGGGCATTCCGGAAAAGTGCTCATAAGTATTCTGAGGCTTTTCTGCTTTCCTGGAGGCCCGCTTTTCACTTCAACAGGTGTGATTCGGCTCTCCTTAACGATGAGAAAGTCGACCTCCGCTGTGCTGCTCTTTGCCTCCCTGCTCCAGTAATGGAGTGGTTCCTGCCCTCCGGCAAGGAGCTCCTGTCCCACAAACTGTTCTGACATAGCCCCTCTGTGTATATCGAGAATGTCAGCCTGCCGTATCTCCATATCCACTGGCAGACCGCACAGGTGCTGCATCAATCCCAGATCAACCATAAGCGCTTTGAATCGATGAGATGACGCTGATGCTCCCAGCGGAAGTCCTGATGGCGAAGCTGATGGCACTCTTGTGATGATGCGGGCGAGAGTCAGAAGCTCAAAGGCCTTTTTGATCGTGGGAATCGAATAGCCATCTGCAAGGCGAGCGTATTTGATCTGATGACCCACATTCCGGGCACAGGAGAAAAGCACCGAATCCATGCAGTGTTTGTCTGCATGGGGAGCATATCGGGAGAAATCCTGCCTGAAAGTGGATACCAGATCGGCCTGGATCTGAAAAGCGTCGCGAAGCCTTCCAGACTCCCGGTAAGAAAGCACGCACTCAGGCATCCCGCCGAGGAAGAGGTATGATCGCAGTTCATTCATAAGCAGTTGGTGGATGCTATCCGGCAGGGGAGCAGGTTCTGTCAGAATGGCATCGGCAGCCTTTTCGTTGCCTGTTGCTGAAAGATATTCAGCAAAAGTCATCGGGTACATTGTGAGAAACCGGACTCTGCCTACCGGAAATGAGAGGTCCTTCAATGCGAACTCCAGCAGGGAGCCTGCGGCGATCACATGCAGCTCAGGAACCTCTTCATAAAAATATCGCAGCATGGTAACCGCTCTCGGACAGCTCTGAATCTCATCCAGAAACAGGAGATCTTTTCCTGCCTCAATCTTTGAGTTTAGAAGGATCTCAAGCTCTGACAGCACACGGGATGCGAGGAGATTTCCCTGGAATACGCCGTGCCAGTCCGGACGCTTCTCAAGGTCGATGACATGCACCCTGCCGGGGAATTGGCTGCGGCCGAAATCCAGGACAGCCCACGACTTTCCCACCTGCCGGGCTCCCCGGATGACAAGTGGCTTTCTTCGGCTGCTGTTCTTCCATTCGATGAGCTTATCAGTTATAAACCGCTTCATTAAGGGATTCTCTCGACCTTAAGAAATACAAGGTATTTTCTTAATATAACCTTAAGAAATACAATGTATTTTCTTAAAATCCTTTTAACGTTTTCACATCTCTGCATTGTTTCCATCTCCCCTGTTTCCTCTCCAGAATATGGAATGCTCCCTAAAGACAATGGCACTGAATGAAAAGTACCACCTCTTCAGCTCGTTTTGCACCCCGCTGTTTGGAGCCCTTTCAGAGAGCAGCATCAGAATGGTCCTTCTCATCTCAATGATCCTGTCCGAGGCCGTTTCCACCTCGATTCTGGCTTTCACCGGGTGGACGCACGAAGTGACTGTCCTGTGCCAGCCCTTTTCATTGACGTCCACGATGCAGAGCCTGCAGCTCGCCTGTCCCGCCAGCGCGTCGCTGTGACAGAGAGCCGGTATGTCGATCCCGTTTCTTCTGGCCACGGCGAGAAGAAACTCACCTGGATCGGCCTCACACACTTTTCCATCTATGGTGATATTCACGCGGTCCTCCTTATCGTACATTGACGGCTTTCAGGCGACACACATCCATGCAGTTCCCGCATTTGATGCATTTCTGCTTATCGATGGTGTGGGCGCTCTTGAGACTCCCTGTTATGGCGTCTGCCGGGCATTTCCTTCTGCACAGGCCGCAGCCGACGCAGGCTTCCCGGTATATGAAAAAGGTGGTCAGCTCCCTGCAGGATCGCCAGGAAATACCTGGCTTCTTTCGGATATCTGTATGGCATGATTTCCTGAGATTCTTTGCAAGGTTCTGCTTCTAGAATCATTGCGGTTCAACCTCAAATATGTGGATTTTATCTGTACTGCAAGTGAGCCACCTATATCCGTCTGGCGTGGCGCAATCTACGATGCGATACGGAACATAGCCGGCAAGCGTGAAATCATTGCCTATGATTAATGCGTCATTGCTTTTTCCATAGCATACGAGCAAATGGCTATAATGCCCTGAGGCAAAGGCTGCGGCAGCTCGCACGTCAGTGGCACCCGTGATCTGCCTGAAAATCTGAGCTGCTTTTATATCCCATAATCGAACGATTGTTCCCTTTTCCGAATGCGCCAGTGTGGCCAGGATTACTCCATTGGGACTGAATGCTGCTTTGAAATCTCGTCCATCAGACTCGAGCATTGCAATTAAATTACCATTCATTGAATCCCAGATACGAATTATCCTGTCGATAGAGAGTGAGGCCAGAAAGAAATCACACGAACTAAAACACATACTATATACTGTTGAGGGATGTTGAAGAATCTGGCAGCATTCCCAATCATTGGGATCATTATACAAATTACACCAGAGCCAAACAGTATGATCTTTCGAAGAGCACGCTAAGAGATTCCCATCAGGGCTGAATACTGTGCGTTCTACATTATCGCTATGACCCGACAACTGATGCCATTTGCTTTCCGACGGAATTTGTCCGACACTCACAATAGTCACTGTTCCCCGCGTCGGCATCTCATCAGTTGCTATTGCCAGAAGCCTGCCTTTCGGATCGAAATCCATAGTTACTGAGGCATCCTCCGAAAACCTTTCTGTATACAGGCATGTTCCACTCTGTGTGTTCCAGATTCGAACGCGATCATCACGAGATAAGGAAGCAAGTCTAGAGCCATCAGAACTGATAACGATCTGTAGTATGTCATCAAGATGTTCATCCAGAAGAACCGGCGATAAACCACCAGTTGAGGTCCAGACAAAAGCTCTTGTGCCCGAAGTTGTAGCAAATACAGAACCATCATAACTACATGTAAAATCAGAAATGCGAAGATAATGTGTTCTGGCTTTGAGACGCATTTGGTTCTGCCCAAAATGAGGCCGCCACAGATATATCTTATTGTCCTTTGTCCCAGATGCGATGCAGGTATCGTCCGGACTGAAAGCAACACTTGTTACTTCACTTTCGTGTCCGTCAAATATACGGACACGCTGTCCGGTGTTCACCTCCCATAAGATTACAGTCTTATCCTTTGACGAGGAAGTTACAAAATCGCCATCCGAACTAAAGCTGATATCAGTGACTGCATTGCCATGTCCGCCGAGTTCACACAAGCTTTGGCCAGTTTCTGGATCGCATATGTGAATTCCAGATCCACCAAGAGCCAACATGGTGTCATCAGGGCTGTAAATAGCCGATAAACACCGAATCCAGTTCTGTAAGATTGTCCTGCATTCACCTCTTTCCGATTCCCATATTCGTAGTGAGTCCGGCGAAGTCGAGATAAAATGCCTGTCATCATGACTGAAAGCAATACTGGTGATAACATGAGAATGACCATGGAGGGTGAATTCGCACTTGCCTGTGCTGAGCACCCAAATCAGGATTGTGCCATCCGAAAGCCCCACAGCTATTCTGGTTCCACTATTGTTGAAAGCCAAAGCTCCAATCCAACCCTGCAGTTCCCATGAAAAACATTGGTGCCCGGTTTGGACATCCCACAACCGCACGGTATTGTCAAAGGAACCAGTTGCCAGGAATTTGCCGTCTGGTGAGGCAGTAAGTCCGGATACACTTTTATTGTGGCCCTGAAATTCACGCACACATTCCCATGTTCTAATGTCCCACATCCGTGCACAGTTATCTGAGTAACCTGCAAAAAGACCTGTGTTGCTCTTCGGCCAGGCAACACAGTAAGCACGTGCATTATTTTTTTCTATTATATGCATGCATTGTCCGGCTTCAACGTCCCATATGCACACAGTGCGGTCATCTGAGGCGGAGGCCAGCATTCTGCCATCAGGGCTGAACTCAACGCTATTCACTGTAGAGGTGTGATCTTCCAGCACATGAAGGCAGACGCCGGTGTGGACATTCCACAAACGCACCACTGTCGGATGATCGGCTTGGGAACCAGATGCAAGCAAGTTGCCACTGGGATCAAAAGCAAGACTCGTCACACCGTATTGTTTGTCCCAAAACGTCCTGATGCATTTACCGCTCTGCATGTCCCATACGCGTACGGTATTACCGACTCCAGATGCGACTAGATTTTGAACAGGTGAGCACATGACTCTACTTGAAAGCCCCGTGCTTCCTTCTAATGAATAGTGCCTTTTTTCATTTTTAATGTCCCAAACGCTAATAGAATCCGCTGCAGCAACGATCAGTCGACCATCAGGATTGAAGGCAATGCTGGAAATGTCATTCTCGGCTTGAAGTTTATGTGTGCACTCCCCTGTTTCAACAGACCAGACAATGATCTCCCGGGAATACTTACCCGCTGAAGCAAACAAAGCGCCATCTGGGCTAAAAGCGATACTGTCCACATGCATAAATTGCTTTGAATAAGTATCCAAACATTGGCCGGTTTCTGTACTCCAGATACACAGTGTTTCTTCGGGAAAACCGAACGCAGAGGCCAGCAGTTTGGCGTCCGGGCTCAATGCCACAGCAGTAATTTTATGTTTTGTTTGGATCTTGCGACATTTTCCTGTTTTCATATCCCAGAGGCACAAGGTCTTGTCCTCGGAACCAGTTACCAGCAATCCAGAGTCCGCGCTGAAAGCGAGCGCTGTTACCGCATCATCATGGCCTTCTAACATGCCCATAAGTTTGGAACCGAGCGGTGAGTTGGGAGGATGTAGCGAACGAATCCATACGCTTTCTTGGCGTTCGGTTCGCCAGTTTTCTAATAACCTGTATAGCTTTTCCCCATCCTGTGACCACGGGGCGTTCTCTTTGGACCAGCCTTCCGTTGGTTCCTCATGAAAGTTCTGCGCTTCAGGCGAGTCATACCACCAGCAGTTGTTCCACATGCATTGAAAGAGTGTGGTGGAGTGACAGTTGATAAAATGAAGATCCATGCGGATGGCTTCTTCCAGCAGTCCCAGTATGCGGCGGCGCGGATGCTCCTTTGGCATGGCTGCTAAAGCCTCATGGAAATCCTGTGCCAGTTCGAAAATCATGACTCGTCCCCACTTCCTTTCCAGGAGAATGCTTTTTCTGCTTTGGTTTCCAAAAATTGCCAGTCAGTCAGAAGGTCGGCAACAGATGTCCAGAGTGGGGATTGCAGATCCCCGGCACCGTCCAGTTTTGCTGCCTCGAGGCGGTGAAAGGGAAGTTCCACTGGAAATAATCTCCCAGTCGCAGGTGAGCGGCGAGCCGATCCTTTTCATCCAGATATCATCTCGACACCGCTTCGGCCACTTGACTATGGTAGAAGGACATGAACAGGGTACCATCGGTGTTTAGTTCAGCCATGTATAGCTGCAATTCGGCGTAAAGGCGCGACCAGATGATCATCGGCAAGCGTTTGACCTTGGGAGAATCCGGGTAGCGTTCGAAATACTCTATCATCACAGCTTTGTCTTCAGAGATATAACAAAAGTTTGATAAACGGATTGGAGTATCCTCCCTCAGGGGCAGAATTTCACAGTGCGCTTTGCATGAAACTGATTTTTGTGGGGATAACTGCTCGAAAATCGGTTCTTCGGGCTTCTCAGAATTCTCATGAAATAAGCTTTACATATCACCTCATATGGCCGGAACCGGCTTTTTGCGACTTCGTCAACTTTTATTGTGCAGGATTATCTTTTGTATTCATGTAATTCGTGTTCCTTCCTGAGGTCGTTGTGACTGCGCAGCGCACAGCAGCGGGAGTGCACCCTGTGGAAAGCGGTAGAAACAGAGCTTTCACCGTACGCGGCAGGGGTATTGATTATTCAGCCATCTTCTTCTCAGGAGGTGTACGCGATAAGATCATTGAAATCTCAGTTATCACAGAATATAGACATCATCAATGCCAGTGTAACAAGAGAGAACAGAGGTGAAAACTCACATCTCATAAGTAAGGCGGGGGTATTATGGCGGTAAAGCGGCAGGATTTGACCTTTCGAGTGTTCGTGAGCTCGACATTCAGCGACATGGTCTCTGAGCGGAACGCTCTGCAGGAAAAGGTGTTTCCTGAGCTTCGAAGGTACTGCCAGGAGAGGGGGGCACGGTTCCAGGCCATTGACCTGCGCTGGGGCGTGAGCGAGGAAGCTGCCATCGACCAGCAGACAATGAACATCTGCCTCACGGAACTGAAGCGCTGCCAGGAAGTCAGCCCCCGACCCAACTTTATCGTGCTGCTGGGCGACCGCTACGGCTGGAGGCCGCTGCCACCACAGATCGACGCCGATGAATTTGATGCTCTGAAGGAACGTCTTTCCGCGAGCGAGCAGCAGCGGATCCTTAAATGGTATCGACTCGACGAAAATGCCGTTCCACCGGAGTACTGCCTGCTGTCAAGAACCGGGGAGTTTATTGATTATGTGCGCTGGACAAAAGAGGAGGTTGAGCTGCGGGAAATCCTTCTCAGGGCAGTTGAACAGGTTATGCCACCTGACGCCCCAGGGCGATGGAAGTACTATGACTCCGCCACTCATCAGGAAATCCGTTCCGGAGCATTGACGGCGAATGCCCCCCAAGCACATGTATTCTGCTACTTCCGGGATATTGACGGCCTTCCAGAAGATGACTCCGCCAGGAAATACCGAGACATCCTGGTTCATGATGCAGACCAGGAAGCACAAAATCGGCTCATTGCACTCAAGGAGGAGTTGAAACGGCTCCTGCCGCGCGAACATGTGCACGAGTTTCATGCAGTATGGGCAGAAGGCCATCCCGAATGGAACAGGGATGCATTCTGCGAGGATGTGAAGCTTGATCTGAAGAAAGTCATTGACCAGGAGGTGAACGCATTCAAGCAGCGGGAAGAACAGGATCGCGAGGCTGAGGCGCAGTGGGAATTTGCAGATGAGCGCTGTCGTCACTTCATGGGGAGACAGGATGTTCTCAAGCACATTGAAGACTATCTCACCTCCGATGACAAGATACCACTGATCATCCACGGCAGGTCCGGTTCGGGCAAGACCGCACTCATGGCTGAGGCAGCTCTTGAAATGGAACGCTCTACACTCAACGATTTGCGTACATCAGTCGTGAGCTGCTTCATCGGCGCGACACCTGCATCCTGCAATTTGCGCTCACTCCTGACATTTCTTTGTCGCAGGCTGGGAGTCATCAATATACCATCGGACATGAACGAGTTGGTAAAGACTTTTCGTAACAGGCTGGCGCCGGAAGGTGAGAGTCAGACTGATTCAAGAGAACGCCAGCCTGTGGTGCTCTTCCTCGACGCTCTCGACCAACTCAATCCGACTGACAACGCCCGGATGCTCTATTGGCTGCCTCGCACGCTTGCTTCTGACGTAAAGCTGGTGCTGTCGGTTCTCCAGACAAAGCAACCGGCTGACCAGACGAAGCCCTCGATTCGCGAAGACTGCTTCGATATCGCCGGTCGCATCTGGCCTGGCCACATGCTCGAACTGGGTAATTTGGATGAGGATTCAGGTACCAGGCTGATGGAGAATTGGCTCACAGATACCCATCGCACGCTCCAGCCTCTGCAATTGGATCATGTACTTGGAAAATTCCGGGCCTGCCCGTTGCCTCTTTACTTAAAACTGGCCTTTGAAGAAGTTCGAAGATGGAAATCATGGACTCCTCCACCTCCAGGAGTGCTGGGCAATTCAGTGGAAGCTATTCTGAATGATCTCTTCCGCCGCCTGGAAGAGCCGCGGAATCACGGTCCGCTATTGATCAGCCGAGCGATGGGGTATATTGCGGCGGGGAAGAACGGCCTCACCGAGGACGAACTGCTCGATGTTCTTTCAACGGACAAGGAAGTGATGGAGTGGTTTTACGGTCAGTCGCCTACCGAGCGGGTGAAAGCAGCGAATGACCGCATCAAGGTTCTTCCTGTCGTGATCTGGTCGCGGTTGTTTATGGATTTTGAATCGTACATGACTCGCCGCCGCGCCGATGGCACTGTTGTCATGGACTTCTATCATCGGCAGGTGGGTGAGGAGGTATATAGCCGATATCTTACCGGTGATGCCCGTGTTAAAGCGCACCTGCACCTGGCTGAGTATTTCCATCAACAGGACTATTGGGCCGAATCACTGGAAACGCAGCAAGCTCGTGCCAAACGTCTTCCACCCACGCCCCGTCCCGCCAATGTTCGCAAGGTTGTTGAACTGCCGTACCATCGCCTGGAAGTTGCCAAGCTCGCCGGCAAAGATGATGCCAGGTCGCCGCATTGGGACGCTTTGGCCGACCTCCTGACAGACTGGCAGTTCCTGGAAGCAAAGGCTGAGGCCGATCCTGACTTTAGCGAGCAGGAATCCCATGAGCCCTCACCTCTAGGCGAGGAGGCCAAGCCATGATCTTTGAGCTGGCACAGGACTTCCAAAACGCCGTAGCTGCTATGCCGGCAGAGCAGCCCAAGCACTGCATGCTCTCTCTGTTTAAAGAAGCCATCCGCCGGGACATCCACTTCATCGCCCGCCATCCCACCACCCTGTTCCAGTGCATGTGGAATGCGTGCGCATGGAATAGCGTTGGCAGAGATCGGCTGTTCTACCTGACAGAACAGCAGGTACGCAATCGCTGGAGAACCATGTTTTCCGGCACTACCATCTGGGACGATGAGTAACTCACCAGTTACCATGACAACACCGCTTGCAATGTGCTTGTCGCAGCATTTGACGATCATGCTGCCGCCGATGTGCATGGCATCTTGGCGGCATGGCGCTCGTCGTGAGTGATTTGGATCGTCCGTTTATGGTTCGAATCCTGGATGTCTCCGGCACACTACCGACCCGATATGTTGTGGCGGACGACAGAATCAACTGCGCCTGTTTTGTCGATGAATACACCTTGGTCGTCGGCAGCAATGATCGATGGTGTTATGCGGTGGATATTCACAAGACGGACGCATGCGAAATGCTCTGGCACTCGCGGTACTTTAGCAACCTGCTGATGTTATCACCGTGCGAGCGCTTCTTGGTTGGCGGGTCCGTTTGGGATGAAACCTTTGTTTATGATACTGAAACAGGATTGCCCCTTTCTGCACGCATTTGTCACGAAACCCGTTACTGCCTGCAACAGCATGACCGACTGTTTGAGGTCTCGGATCGGGAGAACGTACAGGGGATCGAGGTTTTGATGAATGGCATCGTGGTGGGCTGGTTGCCGCACAGGTTTCAGTTTCACACCAGTGGAATGTCCCTGCCAATTATAGCGGGCTACGAGACACACATCGGCGCTGCCGTCTACATCTATCATCTGCAAGCAGGCCACTGTCAACGTATTGAAGGACCTGATGCCGCACTTCCAGCGATTTCGGAACTATGGCACGACGCCACATACCGGAATTCACCAATTGGCTGAAGGCGCTTGTCGAGTCCTTTCAGCTGTCTCACATGGAAACATATGCGGCGCTTATGGAACAAGAGGCTTCGGTCTGGGCCAGTCTCGGCAAGTCAGAGGCGGCCAGGCAGCTACAACGGGTCGCCACCTGCAGCCGAGCTTTGTACACGAGAAATGAAGAAAGTGGAGAATCTGACAAGACAAGATCAACGTCTGCATGAAAGGAGGAGGTGCCATGTCATGGTTCAAGTTCGAGCACGAAGAGGATAGCAGTGTCCAGCAGGAGAATCCTCACAATCTCATAAGAACCTTCCCAGGCTCCCCAATGAAGTGGTGTCCACATGGAAAATTCATCGGGAGTTTTAAAACACAGATTCACATCAGCTCCATGCTCTGACAGGAGTTTTACCATCTCTGTGTGCTTCCGCTTCACGGCGCACAGGAGAGGAGTCTCATACAGATCCCCGTCCGATCACACCTGAGCGGTAATCATATGGAATTAATTGTTGAAGTTGACCGGGACTGGACAGAAGCCACGATGGCAGCAGCCGGAATCTAAGTTTCCATTCTTCTGTCATTGACCTGCGGGGATACGTAGGGCTCCTGGTTAGCCGAGATTACTATACTGCCTTTCTTTACAAAGCCACGGTGGACAACACGGGCAGGCACGATGAGAATGTCCCCCCGCTTCATGGTATGAGTCTCCCTCCGGGAAGGATCCTCCACACTGATCAGCTCATAGACAGCCTTTCCCGAGAGGACGCAGAAAAGCTCGGCATATTCATGGTAATGATTTCCCACTTCAGAGTCACGCTTGAATTCGAACCATTTGAGGTGAGCCGCGATAAAATCCCCCCTGTCCTTTCCATTGAACACACTATATAATGTTCTCCGGTCATCCTCATGGACGGTCGTGACATGTGACGCTATAACTCCCTCGATGGCCATAATAATCACGCCTTTTCATTAATATTCAGCTTTTGAGCATTGAGTCCAGGAAGGTTTTCAACTCCATAAGCCCCCGCTCCAGAGAGAAACCGGGCTGCCAGCCAAGAGCATTAATCCTCCTGCAGTCGAGTCTGAAATCTCTTCTGTCCTGATCAGATCGGGCAGCGTCCTCGACAACACTGCCACTATAGATATCCGCGATGCTCCCGGCAATTTCTCTCTTGCTCCAGGCGCCGCTGGCCACGTTGAATACTTTTCCTGCAGTACTGTCGTGATGTTCCAGGACGAATCTTATGGCAGAGGCGGCATCTCTCACATGGATCAGGGCTCTCACTATATCGGCCTGAAATAGCTTTACGGTGCCGCAGCGGAACATTTCCTGTGCCAGACTGTGGACCAGAAGATCCATTCTCATGGAAGGCGACACTCCAAAGTGTGAGGGTAATCTCAGGATAATGGATCGCTCGATCCTTTCTAACTCCTGTTCGCACGCGAGCTTGAGAGTGCCATAGAGGGATACAGGCTCACAGGCTGCCTCTTCTCCGCAGATTTCAGGAGCCTGGTTGCCATACACAGCATCAGAAGAAGCAAAGAGTAAGATTCTACCCTTACCTGCAGCGATGACATTTGCTGTCCCCTCAACAGCAAGAGTCTTCGCCCACTCCGGATTTTTACTGCAGCCGGGCCCACCGACTATGAAGGCAAGATGCACAATAGCGTCTGATTTCTCGGCATAAGTCTTCACCTCACCACGCGAGCATACATTCCCTTTCACAAAGTGTTTCTGTCCTGCCTGCACTGTCTCATGACAGCAAAGTAAAGGCTTCTGCCTGATATCAAAACAGGTGACCTCATGACCGGCTTCAGCCAGTTCAATGGCCGTAACAGTACCGAGATACCCGCATCCCCCGGTAATAAGTATTTTCATGGATATCACCTCTCTCTTGACAAGCATCATACGGTCACACAAAATCAAAGCCTGCTCTCTTCTTAATAAGACTTTTCAGCATTTCATTCAAATGGTGAAATCGGCAGTCATATAGTGCACACTCTCCGCTGCTGATCATGTCAAGAGCGTCACGATGAGCCTCACTACCCCATAATTCTTTAAGTTCCTTCCGGTATATATTGCCAAAGGTGTGTGTGTCTCTTCGATGATTGAAATAATTGCAGAGATGCACATCTCCCTCAGCAGAGATTACCACGCGTAAAGGCGATATCCAGCAGGGAGTGGAGACCTTTATATCCGCTATCCCTCCCTGGATACGGACGGTGTGCCCTTTCTTCTTTTTGGCCTTCTCAATCATCTTCCGGGCCTGTTCTGAATCATCCTTATTCAACACTCCAGGGGCATTCCTCAGAGGTTTGAACTGTACATTCTGCACTCCCAGCTTTTCAGCCAGGGTTATGAATTCAGGGATTTCCCCCAGATTATTAGTTCGTATCAAAAATTTCAGACCAATTTCGACCTGTGAATGGGCCCGTTTTCTGATCTCAATGATTGACTCTACAGTCTCCAGCAGCTTCCAGAAGGATGCTGGAGTTATACCACGTATTTGAGCGTAAGTTTCAGGATGTGCAGCGTCGATACTGAAGCGCACGAAGGCACAGTTCTCAACAATACTATCTGCAAGCTTACTGTCTATGATGCCGCCGTTGGTAAAAAGACCGCAGCTCAGCTTTCTGCCTGATGTCTTTTTGAGAGCGTCACCAAGCATGGGATGGAGCGTCGGCTCACCTCCTCCGGAAAATAAGATTGATACTGAGCCCAGGTCGGCAATCTCATCTATGAGAGTCATCAGCCTTTCTCCCTCAATCTCCTGAGCATCGGGTGAATGAAGAGCTGAGTATTCACAGTCGGTGCAGGAGTGCTGGCACCTGTTTGTCACATGCACGATGGCCATGCGAGGTGATATCATTGTTCCCAGGTCAAGTCTCAGTGCTTCCAGATAGAACTGTTCCAGATTCTGCATCTTCTCTCTCCTTTCTTATTCCGTTATCCCTCAATCCAGTAGCCGGGAGCCTCATGATGTGCCCGAAGATCACGCAGCCATTGCCGCAGGAGTGCCTCATCGTGCGCTCTCAGTGCTTCAATCTTTGAAAACACAGAGTTGATTCTCGTCGGCCTGCACGTCACCGGGCACTTTCTGCACCCTTCACGATTGATACGCTCAATCACTTTCCTGAATCTCCGTCCCGAATAAATCTCTGTGATTGACCGGCACGATGAGAGATCGCCGATTTTATACCCTTCATAGCCGTTTCCTTCGGTACAGAGATAGACACCTACGTCGGCATAAACCTGAGTAACCAGTCCGGCAGCTCTGCACTGCGAGTAATCACGCTGTGCCAACCCCAGGGATATGAGGCGATGAGGCGGCATGAAGATTCTCAGGTTCTGTATGCCGCGTTTTTTTATCAGATTGATGACAGACTGTTGAACGTCTTTCACAACCTCAGCCGGCACCTGGCTGGAACCAAAGTAGTCGATGGCGGGTCTTACTACAAAGCTGTCAATTCCGCGGTGTACATCGGCCATCTGCTCAATCACCCGTGGTATTTCTCTATGATTCATTTCATCAAAGAGAATACAGATCTGAATCTCGGTGCCTGCCGTCAGCATTTTCTGAAGAGATTTCTTTGCAACAACAATTCTTTCTATATTTTCCAGGACCACAGGCAGCCAGTTTTTGTACTCCTTGTGGTACCCATGAAAAAGAGCGTGATTTTCAATGGTGTTCAAACTGATGCGAATCTTGTCAAGAGAAAATTTTATCACATCTTCCGGGGTAAAATCATTACCGGCAAAGGTGCCGTTCGTGGTCATCATTATTCTCATATCCAGGCTCTTTGCATACTTTACAATCTCACCCAGTCCATTGTAGCAGGTAGGCTCACCTCCCCCGGTTATGATAAGTTGATTGCATCCACCTTCATGAAGCTTGAGAATACAGGACTTCGCAAGCTCCAGGGGGATGGAGATATGCTTCAGGCGGGCTTTGGGTACTTTGTTCGAGCAGGTGGGGCAGTCAAAGGGGCATTCCAGGGTAGGGATGAACTCGGCGACCTTCGGGGTAAGGCAATCATATCTTCCCTCCATCACGTGGTTGACCACGTCATCATGGGAGGCCCAGCTTGAAGAGAACAATGCATAGCTCCCAAAAGAAGAGACCTTGTATCTTCCCGGCTCAAAGGGGTCCGGAACCTCTACGGTTCCGGCGGACATGAACATACTCATATTCTACCTCCTCATCATTGAACTGGAGGGACATCCTGCCTGCATATCATCGGTAAGAATCCAGATAGATTGGAGCCTCCTCACTGCGTAACATCGGTATGAACCGCAGAGGGAGGCACGACCCGCAGGGAGGGGGATCAAGGTTGAATCTTTGGGCAACAGACCCTGTGTCTGCCATTGTTTTCACCTGTACCTTCAGTGTTGCCGGGTAGATCCGGATCGTCTGAAAACCTCTCAATCATCACTCTATGGTCCAACTCTGAACGCCGAAGGGAATCTCAGGAAACAGGAATCTCAGTTCACCGTTCCCTGAGATCCGCTAAGGCTCTTCATTCTCTCTGAATCGTGTCTCAGATTCCGGGTGCCCGCCAAACAGGTGGGGAATCCTCGCACTTCAGTTTCCCTCTGACCTGCTCCCCTTATCTCCCCCGGGGACGATGAAGGTTGCTGTGCCCTCATCGATCCAGGTAAGAGCGGACTTGGTGCTGGCGACTTCCGGATGGTCGTTCCTCAGCGCCTGGCGGATCTGCTTTTCCGACCAGCCATCGGCGAAGGAGAACGTTTCGTTCCCATACACCAGCCTGAATATTTTCTGGGTTCCAGCCATATCGTATCTCCTTTCATTCCAGGATAGACGAGATGCTTTGCAGGGGTTTCCTGTGAGTCTGACTGAATCAGTATCCTTTCTTCGATCTTGTCATGTATAACTATGGGAAGAGCACAGATGAGACACTCACAATTCAATTCAAAAAAAATATCATGATGCGCTCCGAAAGCCGGGCGAGTGGATAAATAGATGCTTACTGTGAGATACACTGTTTTTCTGTGTGCGTTTATTGTATAATATTAAAAGGATGTGACATCTATCGGACATCCCGATCACCACTACTCTCCGCTTTATCATCGCATTGACTGGAAGGCACGGGAGCGCACCAATGAGTGTAACTGTGAACAGTGGCGACCCGATACACTCTGGTTACTTTTTGCGAGGTCGTCAAAGTTGAAACAATGCTGCGAAAATTCTTGCCATGAGGGGTCTTTTTTGATAAACTTGTGGGGAGGCAGAAAAGCAAAGTCCTATCATTTATTGTCGTCGTCAATGCAAGAAATAGATCTGGTTTGATTGATCTAGGTTCCATCAAATACATTAGTCGTTGACGATATTACTCGCGAATCACGGGCCTGAGGAGGAACAATGATGAGCAATCGAACGAGACCCATATCCATGGCCCATAATCATGAGAAAAAGAGCAGTGTTTGCGATGCAGTTCGACGGGCTTTTAACAGTTCTCGGGGATTTGCAGGCATTCTCACCATAGTCATCCCTGCAGTGATAATCATCATTATTGGCCTGGTCATCTGGCATGATCATACCGTGCGCACGCGGCATAAGGACTTCAGGAACTTTATGGAGCAGGGAACTGCTTCATACAAGGCTGGGAATTTTGATGCGGCAGAAGACTCTGCGCAGAAGGCCATCAAAATGAGCCCGAATGACGGGGATGCGAAGAGACTGCTCGCCGATACCTGTCTCAGGAAAGTAGGCGTTTTCTATAAGCACCAGAGATATGCCGATGCAAAGAGTTATCTGGAGAAAGCTACGGCAATTGGTACCAAAGCTCCGGAAGCGGAGAAGTGGGATAACCTTCTGGGAAAAAAACTGAAAATCGAGGAGCTCTGCAGCATGGGCAATCAATATTTTAATTCGAGGGATTTCAAATCTGCCTTTAGATCATATTCTGAAGCTCTGAGGCTTGAGCCTAGGAACAAAGCGCTTATTAAAAACTTGAAGAAGGCAAAGCAGGGAAACGAGTTTCTGAAGCTTCTCAATACTTCAAAGAAAGCATTGGCCGATAAGCAGTTCGCCCGTGCAGAGGAAGCAATTTCAAGGGCGCTCATCATTGCACCAAATGACAGGGAAGCCCGTGAGATACGGACAAAAGCACGAATTTCAATCGCTTTGGGGCATCTCAGGGAGGGTGAGTATGCGAAGGCCTATCATCTATCACTGAGACTAGTCAAAGAGCTGCCTGCGAATAAGGAGGCTCAGGAGATCAATATCACCTCAAAGACAAAGTGGATGGAAGCTCTCATTTCGGACGGAGATGCTTTCTTCAGGGCAAAGAGGCTTGACGCTGCGAAACGATGCATTGACAGGGCCATTTCCCTTGACCCGGTAAATATCAAGGCCCGCGAAGAGATGGAGAAGATTGAAAAGAAGATCGCGGCACGGGATGAAAAGAAGAAAGAGGGAGATGATTACCGAAGCGCGGGAAAATTTGATAAGGCAATCGGGTGCTATAAGGAAGCCCTTTCCATGGATCCCGGGAATCAATCGCTTAACAGGGCCATCGCCGTGGCACAGGAGACTCAGAGGGGTATCGAGGCTGTATACAGGGAGACACTATCATACTCCGAACCAGCGCTGGACGCTGGAGGGGGCTCATATCCAAAGAGTAATCCTAGGGCAAGGAGAGCATCCTCAGGAGGCTCGTGCAAAATAGATTTTCGGGCTGCGATCAGGGAAAATTCGAGAAAACATGGGAATACGACTTTGGGCGCAGCGATGCTGGGAGCTGGTAACTGTATGAATTGTCATAAAAATATCAACGACCTTACTGCGAAGTTGAAAAGAGCAAAGCCTTGAAGAAAGGAGATGACCTATTATTTGGGGGATTTCAAGCAGAATTTTGGCTAATTGCCAGACTACATAAAGCATTTTGATAACTCGAATATTCCCTCGGCTGCTGGAATAGGAAAACTTCTCTCCGATCCTGTGTTTGTGGCATAAGCGAAGAGTGGGCAATCAGTCTCATTAAGTATCACTCGACCTTTATTCCCTTTCTGATAATCAGCGTCCTGGTGGGCTTACGCAATGAAAATCAGAAAAATGAATCGTGAAGGAGTCTATTTTTATGAAAGATCCTGGAAGTATCCCCGTGATCGATGGCCAGAAACTAAAGATCATCGATTATCCCCTTAAGACAACCTTCGAAAGTGAGCATGTCAAGAAAGAGCGCTTCTTTATACTTGCGAGGGGCAATGAGCCAAAGGAGCTCTTCAGGATATGCAAGGTGCCTCTCGTACGTAGTGATGTAACTAATCTCATATACATCGCGGATATCATATTCACCGACATCGGTCTTCTTTTGGTATCCTACGGATTCTACCAGGCACCGAATCCTCTGATGATGCTGGGTGGTATCGGAATGGGTATCGCTGATTCAATAAGCACCGGCAGTCAGGCTCGAGCAGCCTTCAAAGCATATGAATTACAGAAGCCCCTTGAGGAGAACTGGTCTCCTCAAGATCTCTGTCATAGAGAAAGGAAGATACCGTTTTCATTATTGGCGTCAGCGTACAAAGTGTTGTCTGACTTCTTGCCAGGAGACGAGATAGGCGAGTTTAAAGAGAGTCAGAAGAATATCTTTGAAATAAGCTGCGGCGCTCTTTCATTTACATTTCCAGATTCTGCTCATCAGATCGGGGATCTTGAAGAATGGCGTACTAAAGCATCATCTTCCTCTGAGCAATGGAAGGCGGCGCCTCAGGAAGCAGGCTTTGCAACACTCATCGAATGGGCACAGGGCAGACCTGAGGCGACTCCCGGAGGGATCATTGACCTGGTACACATGTATAGTGGCAGGCAACTCGATGGGAGCCTGCTGAAGATGATTGAATCTGCAGGAGCCACCCGATGCATCAATCTCGGTGCTCGCCTCAGGAGCATCGCGACCCCTGAAGCCCATACATTGGGAGTGAGCCTCCTGGCCTACCTGGTGAGGAAACCGGGGAAACAGGTCACAATCGGTATATACCTGCCTCAAGCATTGAAAGACTGCTCTATCGGAGAGGCACCCAGGGATCACGGGAGGAAGTAAGTGGCTAGTGCGCGAAAAGGTACACGAAGATAAATAATAAAATAGGGGGGAGCCATGCTTGGAAGAATACTCATCTATTTCTTGATTGCTCTGATACCATGCTGCTTAACTATATGCGGATGCGCATCGAAAGAGACTCAAGACCCGAACAAGAAAACCATCAAGATAGAAATAACCGGCAACAAGGCCGCCGAGGGTGCGGTTATTCATGGAGATATTGAAGCTCGTGATGCTGTTTCCGCGGGATTGAAGATGAAGAATTTCGAAATCAAGATACCCGGCTCCGTGGAGATTCAGGGTGGAACTTCGGAGTACGGGATACACGTCTATGATTTCAACAGAGGTGATATGGTCTTTCATGTCTACATTAATGGCAAGAAACTGGAGCGCGGGAACGATATTCTTATCGATGAGCGTGAAGGATTCAATGCTATCTTCAAAATAGAGGGAGAGGGCGGGGCGAAGAAGGAATAGAGAGCCTGATAGAGGACAAGATAAGGATTGATATGCCGGCAGGAGTCTTAATTGCAGTGAATTCCATGTTGTGCGGAGCGAATCCTCGGAATGTTATTTCGTCTGATTGACTCAAGTATCCAGGGAGGGGAAATGTGAATGAAAGGCGTGACTCTCATTCTTGCCGTGGCTATATGCCAGATTCTTTTCATCGCAGCCTTTGGGGGCTGTGCAAGAAACGGGGCCCCTGCGGCCTGTATGTGCATGGCGGATTATGCGTTGTACAGACTATCGGATTGCAAGGTTCTGCTGAGCGCGGGAGTAATCGAAGGGGCCAAACTCGATGACAGGTATATCCAGGGCGATATGATGGGAGGAGAGCACTGGATAAAGACTGCTGCCGAGGTATTCTCCAACCAGTTCAAGGCACGAGTGCAGGGCCAGATGCAGAGGGCCCTGCTGCAGAGATAAGAGGGGCTTAAAATATATAAGAATAGGGGCTAAAGAGAGTGAAGAATAAGAGGAAAACTAGTATCGTAACAGCACTTCTGGCAGTATGCATTTTATGCACTTGCTCTGCCTGTGGCAAATCCTCGGGTGACCATATGAAAATGAAGACTATGGCAGATAAGATGAAGGCAAAGGTAGAGGAATATATAAAGGGAAACAGAGTCGTGGCGGCACAGAACCTTGCTGAGGCAAGTTCTCTGTTTGCACGGGAGATAGACTGTGTCGCCGGCAAATCTCTCGATACTGACACGAGTGCAAGCACGTGGAAAAAACATGATGCGCTGATGGAAAAATCTGAGTGGGAGAAGAGACTCAATGCAATCGTTCTTAATCCCATGGAATACCCTGGTGGATTCCGGGAAAGTGACTATAACAAGGTTCTTAGATGGGCTTTATCTGATGATGATATGCAAAAGCTCGGGGAAATCCGCAAGAGGCACAATTACTGGGACAAACTTCGTGAGAGTCTGCTGTGATGGCTTGTCAGCATAGATATGAAAGGAGGGAAAGACTATGAAAGATTCGCTTGTGGTGAAAATCGTTGTGATACTTGTATTGATCGGTGGAGCCTACTTGGCCGAGAGATATGTCCATTCAGTTACGCATAAGGATTTCAAAGCCAAGGTGGAAGCCAACATTCCGAAATATATGGGAGATCCATGTCTTAGCAAGGTGGGAGTGGTGGTGAAGGCCGCAGTGGATGCTGAAGAAGAAATAAAAAAAGAGCATCCCATTATGTGCGCTATAGAAAAGTATCACCTCTCATATATTGTTGCGCTTTTGCTGGGGATCGCGTTCTTCCCGATGACCAAGCGCTCAGAAACAACAGGGAAGCTTCAATGAAAGCTGGAAAGGGAAGATATCTATCTGGCTATGTGAGAATATTGAATTGAGATTGATTGCCAAAGTAGTGTGAAAGTGGGGAGTCATTATATGAAAAGCCAAAGGTTTATTGCTGGTGCTGTGTGTTCTATTGTTGGAATGCTTTGGGTGCTTGCTAAGCACTCAGAATATAACAACTGCAAGGTCACCTGAAAATGTCCTTCATCAGAAATCACCTCAGGATATGGCTTAAAAGGTATTAAAGGAAAAGAATATTGAGTATGATAAAGAATCGTTCATTGAGCACATAAAGAATGCTGATATATCATCAATTGAGTTGTTTCTCAATGCCGGGATGAGTTCTGATATTGAAGATGATAATGGCCTTACATCTCTTCATCATGCAATACGGAAATAATCGAAGGAACTGGTGCTTCTCCTTCAGTCCAGGAATGGCCGTTGTGAGTCAGAGGACAAGGATGGCAACACTCCCCTGCATATGGCAGCAATGACAGGCCGGGTGGAAAGCGCAGAGGTATTGGTAGAAAAAGGTGCATTCATCAATGCAAAAATAAGAAGGGCCAGAGGGCATTTGATATTGTGGTATTAAACAAGTATAAGCAATTGGAAGAATATCTCAAAGCTAAAGGTGTCGAGGAAAAGAAGGATATTAAGAAGGCGTTTCTAATTGCCACGACTGATAGTAATCTTGAAAAGGTCGAGATGTTCATTGAAAAAGACCCAAAACTCATCAATATAAGTGACGAAAAAGGCTGGACGCTGCTTTATAACGAATCTGGCGTGGATAAGGTCAGATTTGAGTTCGGGCAAAGTGGGTTATTTTTAAATAATGATGAAAAGGAGAGAATTCGCCGACAGGGTCAGCAGAAGCTTGATATTGTGAGACTCCCGGTTTTCCGGGGAGCGAAAGTCAACGCCAAAGATAAGGATGGCAATACACCAATCCAATATGTGAAGAAATCTGATTTTGCTGCAATTTCAGAGTTTCTCCGAAAAAATGGTGAAAAGGAATGATTATATCACTAGGCTTCGCGACTCTCTTGGATAACGGAGAGCTTGGGCATTAAATTACTTAATGGGAGGGGATGTGACAATGGAAAATGAACCGAATCTGGAGAAGCCGCAGTGTCTGAAATCAGCCGTTTCGAGCGTGGGTGCCTTTTTGATCCTGGCAATAGTGCAGAATCTCATATCTGTCTATATTTTCAATGACGCCGGCAAGGAAGAGCTAATAATTCCGACCATAGGAGGACTTTTTCTTGCCCTGGTGCTTTGGGGCTATGTTTTGAATGGCTTGCGCAAGGTGAATAAGACAGCCCTCACAGTGGGAAGAGTCTTCGGTGTAATTGCGGTCATTGGATTGGTCATAAATATCTTCGCGAGCTTCGGGGGGGGCAGCGGATTCTCTTTCTCAAATAGAAGCTCCGGAGGCCTGATCGTCGTGCAGGGAGCAGTTGCTATCATACAACTCGTGGTGATGATCATGTTCCTTATCAATGCATTCAACAGTGAGATGGAACGCCATTTCAGCCAGAAATAAGAAGCTGCCATGTGATTGACTGTTGGGGAGGAAGCGAGGGATGCGCTCAGGAAAAGTCAGGGCGCCGAAAGCCGGCAACTATATAATATTAATGGATATTGTGTCCTTTATAGAAGACCAGGCGGTGATAAGGAAGATACTCACGCATCTTGACCTCTGGAAGGTTCCGGAGCGCCCTCCCCCCAAACCCCTCCTCCAGGACCTGGATGATTACGACATCGCCTCTTGAGAATTATTCGCAATCGCTCTCCAGGCTTGTTTTGTTATGTCTGGTCATGTCATGATCCATTGCAATGTCTGGAATTTTCTTAATTTTCTTTACAAGTGACACATAAAGATCTTCCTCGCAGACAGAAAATCCGTGAAAGTTGAAACAATGCTGCGAAAATTCTTGCCATGAGGGGTCTTTATTGATAAACTTGTGGGGAGGCAGAAAAGCAAAGTCCTAGCGCGCCCAGCTAAGCTCAATTCAGCTTGCCGGTGAAAGTCCGGTCAGGGTAAGGGTCAGGCTGCCCTGTAGCAACCACCCGACGTCAGGAGTAATCCGAGCGTCGAAGCGG
>Ga0302251_1000455_pt1 | contig 38479 bp, 28 predicted proteins | sample AAG_RA_Gln_MG_FD_193534 | JGI IMG/M metagenome (GOLD analysis project Ga0302251, IMG submission 193534) | Enriched activated sludge microbial communities from anaerobic digester in WTTP, New Holstein, Wisconsin, United States - AAG_RA_Gln | ecosystem: Engineered > Bioreactor > Anaerobic >... | reverse complement strand
AGCGGGAGAACGACCGCAATATCCTGACCCTGGTCAAATACAATACGTGCAGCCCCAAAGACCTGCATTCGGCGGTCCAGGCCTCCGCTGCGAAAGCGGGAAACTCGTGCCGCTGGCCGATCTCGTTCATGAAGCTTGAGACGTACAAAAAAGGGGATTGGCTGTTCAAGGCAGGGGATAAGGCAGACCGCATGTTCTATATCGCCAAAGGCTCGATCCGTCTGCCTGAGATCGACAAGGTCGTCAAGCAGGGCGAGGTGCTCGGGGAGATGGGTATCTTTTCGCCGTTCAAGGAGCGGACCGCTTCAGCCGTGTGCGAGGAAGACGTTGATGTTTATACCATGGGCAAGGACGAGGTGATCAATTTCTTCGGCAAGGATCCTGCCATGGCGATCGACCTCATACAGCTTTCCATCAAGCGGTTCATCGAGAACCTCAAGGCCGAGACCGCGGCGCGCGAGCGCATCGAAAGCGAACTGCGCATCGCCCAGGAGATCCAGGCGAGCATGCTGCCGAGCGTGTTCCCGGAACGCGCGGAGTTCGAACTGTTCGCCATGATGGACCCGGCGAAAGAAGTGGGCGGGGATTTTTACGATTTCTTCTTCATCGACGAGTCGCGGCTGTGCTTTGTCATCGGCGACGTTTCAGGCAAGGGAGTGCCCGCGGCGCTGTTCATGGCCATCTGCAAGACGCTCATCAAGACCGAGGCGAAGCAGGGCTTGGCGACGGACGAGGTCCTGTCCGTGGTCAACAGCATCCTGTGCCAGGACAACCAGACGTGCCTGTTCGTCACGGTCTTCTGCGCGATCCTCGATATCGCCACCGGCGAGATCGAGTTCTCCAACGGCGGCCACAATCCGCCGCTGGTGTGCGACGCGACCGGCTGTTTCAATTTCATCAAGATGGCGTGCGGGTTCGTGGTGGGTATCATGGCTGACCTGAAATGCACGAATGAGCGCCTGCGCTTGAAGCCCGGGGATACGATCTTCCTCTATACCGACGGCGTGACCGAGGCCATGGACCCGGATAGAAAACAATTCGGCGAAGAGCGGCTTCGCGAAAAGCTCATTTCGCTTAAGGATAACGGTATCAAGGACATGATCCAGGCAATGCGCCGGGAAGTGACGGTATTCGCCCGCGGCGCGCAGCAGTCCGATGACATTACGATGCTGGCGGTGCGGTATACAGGCGCCCAGAAAGGGGCAAAACCATGTTGAAAGGCAAAAAGATCGGGATCTTGCTCGAAGGGGATTATTATGAACCGGAGATATGGTATTATAAGTTCCGTTTTGCCGAAGAAGGCATCGACGTGCATTTTATGACGAGGCTGTGGGGCTGCACGTCGCTCACGTTCAAGGGCCATGAATATCAGATCCCTATGGATTGTCATGAGAGCTTTGAGGATATGGACGATGCGCAGTTGAAGAGCTTTGCTGCGATCATCGTGCCTGCGGGTATGGTCGCTGACCGCTTGCGTTATACCGAGGATGTCAATAAGCTCCCGCCGGCGACCGAGTTCATGAAACGGGCGTTCGCGCAGAAGAATATCATCAAAGGTATCATCTGCCACGGCATGTGGCTGATCGCTCCGGCGCCTGAACTGGTCAAGGGGCGGAAGGTGGTTGTGCACAATAATCTGCTCGGCGACGCGAAGAACATGGGCGCGGTCTATGTGAACGAGGATGTGGTCGTAGACGGGGACCTGGTCACCGGACGCAGCGGCGGCCATTGTAATGTTTTCGCGAAGAAGATCATTGAATTGATCGATAAACAATAATTGCCGTTGCGTGGCGGTCTATATTTCACTATGCCCGCGTATGTGATCATAAATGTCAATGTCAAGGATCAGGAGCAATACGCCAAATATATGAAGGCGGGCGCTCCGACGATCCTTGCGCATGGCGGAAAGCCGCTCGTGCGCGGCGGGAAGACCGAGGTGTGGGAAGGAGATCCGGATCCCCGGCGTATCATTGTGCTTGAGTTCAAGGATATGCAGGCGGCGCGGGACTGGTGGGATTCATCGGATTACGGGGAAGCGAAAAAACTGCGTTTGCATGCGGCATGTGCGGATGTGTTCTGCGTCGAAGGCATGGAATAGGAAGGAGGGCCGATGTACGTATTCAGGAAAAAGCTCGACAAGTTCGACATGGGAGGAGGCGTTATCCGCCAGTATCTGGGCGAGGGTAAGAAGTTGAACGCCCAGCATTGGGATATGGCGAATAAAAGCGTGGTGAAATGGCACAGGCATAAGCAGGAGCAGTTCGGCTATGTGATCAAGGGCGGATTCAGGATGAACATCGGCGGAAAAAAGACCCTGTTGAAAGCGGGGGACGCGTATTTCATCCCGCCGAACGTGTGGCATGAGTTCACCGCTGTGGGGCAGACCGAGGCGATCGATCTTTTTACCCCGGTAAAGAAGGATTTTCCGTGGATGTCCGAGGGAGGCAATGCGGGAAAGAGGATAAAGGCGAAGAAGTGAACCTGAACAAAGGAGGAACCAAATGGCAAAAGTGTTGATCTGTGCGACTAATTACGGAACATGGGGAGAAGAACTGCAGGCGCCGTGGGACATCATCAAGAAAGCCGGGCATGATGTGACGCTGACGACCTGGTTCGGCAAGAAACCTCTGCCGCTGGCGGTCAGCTGCGACCCGAACTTTTTCGACCCGATCATCAAATGCAACACCAATCCGCCTGACGTGTGCAAACGGATCAAGGAACTGACCGACGGCAATGAATGGGCAAAGCCGATCAAGTTCAAAGACGCGGATATGAAGAACTATGACGCGCTGGTGCTGACCGGCGGCCTCGGCGCTATGATCGATATGTGCAATAACTACAACGTGCACAAGCTTATTCTTGATGCGATCGCCCAGGACAAGCTTGTCGGCGCGCTCTGTTATTCGGTCGCAACCCTTGTGTATTGCCGCAATCCCAAGACCAAGAACAGCGTTATCTACGGCAAACAGATCACCGCGCATCCGGCGTCATGGGATTTCTACGGCCCGGACTGGGATTTTACCTATGACCTGTACGGCGCATCTGCCGACAACAAAGGCACTGACGTCCATACGCCCGGGTTCTTGTGGCCACTGGAACATATCGTCCGCGATGCGGTGGGCCCGCAAGGAAAATGTATCGCTGAAGAAAAGGCGAACCGCGAGCATCCGCGCGTTGCGTTCGACTGGCCGTTCGTCACCGGCACGTCGGTCGAGTCGTCCATCGCCTACGGAAAGAAGATTGTCGAGGTCCTCGCTGTCCTTGAAAAAGAGGGCAAGGCGGGTCTGAAGAAGATCAAGGTAGGTTAGGACGTAACTCTTGAAGCGGTCGGGCTGCCGTGTTGTCTGCGGCAACCCGGCCGCATCAGGTCGTTTTTATCTCAGCCGCATTCACGACGGAGGTACATATGCCCGCGATCATCATCCATTCGCTCGAACTTACCGACGAGCAGAAGAAGGTCCTCGCCGATAAATATATAACGATCTTTTCCGAAATATCCAAAGTGCCCAAGGACCGTATTTACCTTTTCTTTGACGGATATACACTCGACAACGCCGCGTGCAACGGCGTTTTGTTCTCGGAAAATCCCCCGAAACTGGCGGTCGGCAAGTTCAACCAGCCAAAATAAAAACTTAGGGACGGTTCTCTGGTTTTTACGAAGGAGTCATTCTATGGATGTTAATGAAGCGATTGTCAAAACACTCGAACATATCGGTGTGGACCATGTTTTCGGCGGTTCGGGCCAGGTCAACGGCTCGATGCTGCTGGCTTTGAAAAAATCGACGAAGGTCAAAACCGTGATCATCCGCAATGAGCAGGCCGCTTCGTTCATGGCATGCGGATATTCCATGTTCTCCGATAAATTAGGCGTGTGCTTTTCGACCGGCGGCCCCGGGGAATTCAATTTGTTTTCAGGCCTGGCGGTCGCATATTCCGATTCCCTGCCTGTTCTGGGGATCTCGGGGTATACCTCGGCGCGCGACCGCGGCAAAGGAGCTCTGAACGAGGCGACCGGAAAATCCCGCACCCCTGATTCTCCCGCAATGTTCAATGCGACCACGAAGAAATCCATGATCATCGAAGACCCTGATTCGACCTGCGATATCCTTGAGGAATTGATCAATCTCGCCTATGAAGGCCGGCCCGGGCCGGTGCATGTCCACGTGCCCAAAGACGTGACGATCATGCCGGTGAAGAATTTCCGCGAGATCAAGGTCGATATCAAAAAGGTCCTGCCGAAACAGTCCGAGATCGACGCCGCTGCGGATGCCCTGGCACAGGCCATCCGGCACAACGAGCAGATCTGCGCGGTGTACGGATACGGGGTCATCCGAAGCCACGGCGAAAAAGATGCGCAGGAGTTCTCTGAAAAATTCCAGATACCGTTCACTGCGACGATGGATTCAAAAGGGCTGATCCCCGAAGACCATCCGTTGTATGCGGGCATCTTCGGCACATCAGGCGACCCCGGCGCGAATAAATATCTGCTCGCTTCCAAAGTGATCCTCGCGATCGGCAATTCATTCGCGCAGAACTGGAGCTTCGGGTTCAAACCGGACCTGTTCAAGGACAAGGTCCTCATCCATATCAATATCGATCCGCATGAGATCGGCAAGGTGTACAAGGCCGACTGCCCGGTGCACAGCGACGCAAAACCTGCGATCATCGCGCTGCATCAGGCGCTGGCCAAGCGGGTGAGTTCGGCCGCTGTCCGGAAGGTCGAAAAAGACCTGTGGCATGACCGGGCAGTGCAGCCGCCCGGAACCAAGATCCATCCGGCCGACCTTGTCAAGGCGATGTCACGTAATATGCCCGAGAACGCGATCGTCATGGGCGACGCCGGCTCGCATATGCTCTGGCTCAACTGCTATCTGCACCTGACCAAACATCAGGTGTATCAGAACCCGGGAAGTTTCGGCCCTATGGCAAGCCATGTCAACGGCGCGATCGGCGCAAAGTGCGCGAACCCGGGCCGGCCGGTTATCTGCGGGTGCGGGGACGGCGCGTATCAGATGGCGGGATTCGAGCTGATGACCGCGATACAATACAATATCCCGGTCATCTGGGTCATTTTCAATAACGGCGAGTTCAATGTCATCAAGAAATTCCTGCTGAATCTGTTCAACGACCAGGCGTTCATGCAATTCACCAACCCTGATTTCGTCAAATATGCCGAGGCGTGCAGGGCATCAGGCGTGCATGTTGAAAAATTGGAAGATTTCGACGCGGCCTTTAAACATGCGCTATCGTGCGGGAAAGCCGCGCTTATAGATGTTGTTGTCGAATCTGAGGTATATCCGCCATTTGGTTTGGGCAAGGTGTAGAACTCCGGTCGATCCCGTATGGGCTGTGTCAGTCGCTCGAACAGTCCTCGGCCTTCGGCCTGCGGAACTCGCTTTGTGACACAGCCCATACGGGATCGATAACTGTTATGCAACTTGGACATATTGCGTTAAGCGTATCAAATATCGTCAGATCGGTTGCTTTCTACAAAAAGCACTTTGGCCTGAAAGTCAGCGCCCGCTATAATTTCAAGGATAAGGGCATGGCCATCGTGTTGCTGAAGAAACCTGGCCTGACCCTGGAACTGTTCGAATTTAAGAAGCGCAAACCGTTGCCGCAGTATCGAAAGACCCTGGATAATGATCTTCGTACCATCGGCGTCAAACATTTTTCCCTTGAGACAAATAATATTTCAGTTGCGTACAATAAATTCAAGCGCGCACGCGTCAAATTTGCTACAGACCTGCGCGTCTTCGCCGACGGCAGGCGCTATTTCTTTATTAAGGATCCTGACGGGAATCTGTTAGAATTAATGGAGTTGAAACTTTTTGTTAACATGTGATTGAATAGATATTCACGGAACTTCTAAAAGAGTTGATTGTAAATGAGCCCAATAACAGAAGAAAAAATTAAAAATCTAACTCTTAAACAGTTATTTCATTCTTTGACACTTGGAGCATGGATATGGATTATAGTAGGATTGGTATTTATTCTGGGAGTAGCGTATAAGTTGGGATATGAGGCAGGTATTAAGCAATTAGCTAAAGAAAATGAAAGGTCATCGGTAAGTCAATTAAGCGGAGAACAGAGAAAGCTAGTTACTGAAATATGGAAGTATCAAAAACATAATAGTCTTTCAAAAGTTATTATTACTAGAGACGGCTTCATCTTTAATGATGCGGAGAAGAAAAGCACTAATATTAATCTCATAAGTATTGTTTTACCCCATGTTGGTGATCAGCAAAGGTTTGAAAGGGTAATATTATCCATCCCGATATCTTTTTTGATTCATTTAAGCGAGACGCGATGGAATTCTCCCTATGTCGTAACGATTCCAGACACTGCAAGAAGCGAATTAGATAAATTGATTAAGGAGGCCCGATGAAAGAGTCGAAAACATTCAGAATGCCTGATGCAGGGGCGATAAAGTGCTTTGATAGGCAGGGGCTGGAGATCGAGGTCCGTCCCGGGGATGAGTTGTGGGGGCAGAACGGGTGTTTTGTCGTCAATCCCATGTCGTTCACGAAGCTCGGCAAGACCGGCAAGAAGCTGGATGCGGCGGCGCAGTGGAAAGACGGGTTCCGCGCGGTGCTCGATAACAACACCGGCCTTGTCTGGGAGGTCAAATCCCCGAAAAAAGGCGATGTTAATTATACCGGGGACCATTATTCCTGGAAAAAGGCCTGCGATGGCTATATCAAGAAATTGAACAAGGCGAAATACGGCGGTTTCTCAGACTGGCGCATGCCCAATAAGGACGAATTGCGCACGATCCTCGATTACGGACGCACGAATCCCGCAGTGGATCCGGATTATTTCCCCAATACGCAGAGCGACCTCTACTGGACAGCCAATCCTTATAATATGCAAAAGCCGTTCATCTGGGGCCTGTTCTTCGGCCTGGGCAGCGGTATCTGCTATACGCCTTCGAGCGAGCGGTTCGTGCGCGCGGTCAGGGCAGGAGCGAATCGCACATACGGCGTTGCCGATCCAACTCGATTCAAAGATAACGGCGACGGCACCATCACCGATTCCATTACCGGCCTGATGTGGCAGAAGGGCGAGAACGAGCGTATGGACTGGTATTCTGCGATGAAAGTCTGCAGGGAAATGCGCCTTGCCGGCCATGATGACTGGCGCATGCCGAATCTGAAAGAATTGAACACAATATTGAATCTCGATCACACGAACGGCTGGTGGTATTACAAGGATTTCTTCCCGGCTGACGGATTAAAGCCGCCGCTTCTGCACTATTTTTCGTCAACGCCGTATGAAGGTATTTACGTATGGGTGACGAACTTTTGTTTCGGTTATGACGGTTATTATGCGTCGAAGAACGCCGCGCTTTTGTTCCGCGCAGTGCGGAATGTCAATAAGGCCGCTGCTGTCGAAAAACCGGCGTTCAAGTTCCCTGATTCGGGACAGAAGAGGAATTATACGGAAAACGGCGATATCATCAAGGCCCCGAAAAAGCAAGAGCGGTATTACGGCCAGGATGGTTCGTATGCGATCCATCCGCTCTCGTTCAGCAAGCTGGGTATGGATGGTCAGCCGCTTTCGGATAAGGCCTCGTGGGAAAAAGGCTGGCGCATGACCAAAGATAACAACACGGGGCTGATCTGGGAAGTGAAATCCCCGGATGCAATCGACGTAAATTTCGCGGGCAGCTGCTACACATGGGAAGACGCATTCGTCTATGTCAAAGAATTGAACCGGAAAGGCTTCGGCGGTTTTCGCGACTGGCGGCTTCCGTCGCGCGAAGAACTGCGCATGATCGTGGATTACAACGGCCAGATCCCTGCGACGGACGCGAAGTTCTTTTCCGACTGCCTCCCTGCGTTCTACTGGTCAAAGGATCCCAATGTGAAAGATCCGATATTCGGCTGGGGCGTGTATTTCGCATACGGCTGCGCGATCTGTTACCTGAAGACATCGTATTATCCGGTGCGCGCAGTGCGCGGCGGTTACAGCAGGGGATTCGGCGATATCAATGCGTATGCCTTCAGGGATAACAATGACGGCACGGTGACGGACCTGAATTCAAATCTGATGTGGAAAAAAGACGAAGGCCCTGAATTGAACTGGGAAGAGGCAATGAAGTTCTGCCAAGAGATGGATCTGGGCGGCCATACAGACTGGCGTGTGCCGACGATCCGCGAGATCGGTTCGCTCCTGGACCTTTCGTTCAAGGACGGCTGCTGGTTCCATAAACAATTCTTCCCCGGGACAAAGACCGCGCCGCTGGGCTTTTACTGGTCGTCGTCGACATACGGCGATACGTTCGGCTGGGGCGTGAATTTCCAGTTCGGATATGACGGATATTATGCCGGCAAAAAAGAAGGCCGGTATCCGTTCAGGCCGGTGCGCACGATCGTATAAGGAGCGTGATAATGAAAAAAATATTCTTTATTGCTGCCGCAGCCGCAGTGTTGTCTGCTGTGATATCGGGCGGTATTGGCCGCGCGTTCGCCGCAGGCCCTGAAGCAAAAGCGGTATTCGTCATCGCCGAAAAGGATTTTCAGGACGATGAACTGGCCAAGCCGCTGCGCATGCTCAAGAACAGCGGCGTCGGGGTCACCGTAGCCTCGACCACGCTCAAGCAGGTCTCCGGCATGAACGGCCTGATCGTCAAGCCGCATATGCTGCTCAAAGATGTCAGGGCGGCTGATTTCGATGCCGTCGTATTCATCGGCGGTTCCGGTTCGGTCCAGTATATCGACGATCCGGTCGCCCATAAGCTTATTTATGATGCGTTCGTTGCCAAAAAGGTGATCGGCGCGATCTGCCTGGCTCCGATGATCCTTGCCAGAGCAGGCGTGCTGAAATACAAGCGGGCGACCGTATATCCTTCCGAAGCAGAGAATTTTAAGGCGTGCGGGGTGCATTATACGGCCAACCCCGTCGAGATATACGGGAATATCGTGACCGCCAACGGCCCCGCTGCCGCAGGGGAGTTCGGCAGCGCTCTGCTGACGCTTCTGAAAGGGGGCAATACATGAACACGTTATTGGTCAGGATAAGCATCCTGTCGATCTCCCTGCTTACGGTCATGGCGTCGGCTGCGATCTCGCCGGCTCTGGCAAAGATCCGCCAGGCATTTCCCGGCACGGACATCACGCTCATCAAGCTGGTCCTGACTTTGCCGTCTTTATTGATCATTCCGTTCAGCCTGCTCGGCGGATGGCTCGCGTCGCGCATGCCCAAAAAGACGATCCTGCTTATCGGCCTGGTGATCTATTTCCTCGCCGGCGTCGGAGGCGGCTTTGCGCGCACGATCGCGCAATTGCTCGTTATCCGGGGCATATTCGGGATCGGCGTGGGGCTTATCATCCCGCTTTCCATCAGCCTCATCGCCGATTTTTATGAGAAACAGGAGCGGGCAAAAATGATGGGGCTGTCCGGTTCGGTTTCTCATTTCGGAGGAGTTTTATTCCTTTTGTTGTCCGGCTGGCTTGCGTGCATGTCGTGGCGGTATGCGTTCGGGGTGTACGGCCTTTCAGCGCTGATCATGGTGACGGTTTTTTTCTGGCTGCCTGAACCGCCGGTGAAAAAAGCGGCAGGCGGCGCCAAGGTAAGCCTGCCGTGGCAGATATACTGGTGCGCCGTTATCGGAGCGCTCATGATGGTCGCTTTTTACGCCGCGCCCACGAATCTTGCCATGTTCATCGAGAACCAGCAGCAGATGTACACGAGCGTGACCCCGCTTTTCAAGGACAAAGCGGAGCTGGAATCGCATTTGCGCACCGGGACCCTGTCCGATTCAGTGCGCGCAGCGTTCAAGGATAACGGCATCGCGCTGTCGCCGAAAGCCTCTTTCTCCGTTAAAGAGCCGGGAAAAGCATGGATCATTAAAGACCGGTCCCGGCGTTTTGTCGTGACCAGAGAAACCGACCGCCTCGTCGTATCTTCGGAGCGTATCGGACGGCCCGGCATCGCGGGCTTTTACCTTTCGACCATGACCATGGTGGGAGTTGTATCCGGGATCATTCTGGCCGCGTTGCTGCATATATTCGGCCCGTATTGCACGGCGCTGGGGATCGCGTCCATGGCTCTGGGGTATGCGCTGCTCGGCCGGACATATTCCCTTGCCGGCGTGCTCATAGCAATGTTGTTCATCGGGTTCAGTTCAGGCATTCTCATGCCGATCCTGCTTCTTCGCGTCGCGCGCATCACTCCGGAGCAGGGCAGGGCATTATCCATGGCCATTGTGAGCTGCGGCATATACCTGGGCCAGTTCTTATCGCCGGTCATTTTAAAAGCGGCATCCGCATTTCCGGGCGTGGACGTGTTTCGTTCACAGTTCAATTTTCTTGCAGTCGGATTGTCCTGCGCGACAATGTGGGCGCTGGTGAGCGCATTACAGGTCGCGCGCTCAGGCGGGTTCGAGCAGTACCGGACGGCAAAAGTGCCGGGACATTAATATACGGGGAGGTTCTATGAAGATGAGGGTCCTGCATTGTGTGTTCGCCATGGCTGTTGCGTTGTCTGCGGGCAGTCCGGTTTTCGCAAGCCATTTGAAGATCGAAAAGGCGCTGGTCTCCGAGGTCAATATTGAACGCAAGGCGGCAATCATCCAGTGCGACGTGTCATGGGATAACGCGTGGAAGAACGATGTCAATTCGGACGGCGTATGGGTCTTTGCGAAATTCCTGTCGCCTGAAGGCGTCTGGCGCCACGTGACGCTCAAATCCGCAAGCGGCTCGCAGTACACCTATGCGGATTGCGCGCCGAACCGTTTTTCGCGCGGCGACGACCCGAACGCCGGCATGCTCGTTCCCGACGAGAAAAAGGGTTTTTTCCTTTTCAGGCTCAAAGGATCGGGCAGTGTTGCGGCAAAGAACGTCAGGTTCGTGTGGGATTATGTCAAGGACGGCCTGACGCCCGAGCAGGCCATGAAGGCGCCGGTCAGGGTGTTCGGCTATGAAATGGTCTATATACCTAAGGATAAGCATTATGTGGGCGATCCCAAAGGACCTGACGGCCCGGATAATGCGTTGTATGTATATCCGAACAACGGCGCATACCTGATCGGTTCCGAAGAGCCGATCCTGGTCGACAAGCAGGACGGCGCTTTGTTCTGCGACCAGGACAATCCCCGCAGCAGGGATGATACTCCGTTCACGATCCCGAAGGCGTTTCCCAAAGGGTTCCGGCCCTTCTGGATCATGAAATACGAGTTGACTTCCCAGCAATTCTGCGATTTCCTCAACACGCTGACGAGAAAACAGCAGCAGAGCATGGTGGAAGCCGATATCTCCGGCGATGAGATCAAAAACTATTATGTCAAGACCAACAGCGAGGAAGAACATCTGCGCAACGCCATTGTCGCGGCGAAAAAAGGCAACAGGACCGCCGAACCGGTGAGATTCTATACGTATGCCCCGGCGCGCACGGTGAATTTCATGTCCTGGTCGAATATCGCCTCGATCGGCGATTGGTCAGGATTGCGGCCGATCACCGAACTGGAATATGAAAAGGCCTGCCGCGGCCCCGGAGAGGCTCTTCTCAACGAGCTTGCCTGGGGCGTGTCCATGGACGATACCGCGAACATCGGCCGTGTCGAAACGTTCGACGGCGCCGACGGTTCGGGATATGAAAAGAAGGTCCCGCAGAAAGGCGTTGTGAACGCGTGTTTCGGTGGCGGTATCGCTCCGTTCGACGTGGGCAAGAAAGAGAAGCCGGATAATCCCGGTTTCGAGGGGCCTGTATCGGGCGAGGTCTTCGAGAACCTTCGCGTGGAAGGTGTCCCCGAACGGATCAACGACGGCGCTTCGTATTACGGCGTCCGGAATTTATCGGGTAACGTGTGGGAGCGGTGCGTTACCATCGGCCATGAGCTCGGCCGCGCGTTCGACGCCAGACACGGCGACGGCGAGCTCGATGCGGACGGTTACAGCAATGCGGCGAACTGGCCCGGCAAGGACGGCGCAGGCGCAGGCAACCGCGGCGGCGTCTGGTCCAGCCCCGAACCCAAATATCTGCGGATCGCGCTCAGATTCGCGGCGAATTTCCCCAAGAGCGAAGACGGCAAAAACAGCGGGTGCCGATTAGGATTTTAAGCCTATGGGTCAGGGTGCGGGGTACTGTCATCTGCTCAAACAGGCGAAGCCTTTCAGGCTTCGCAACTCGCATCTGACAGTACCCCGCACCCGTATCGCGTATTCTATTAAATCGTAATCGTTACTGTGTTTAATGGTGTTCGTAAGGAGGGGAAATGAGACGATTGGGAATATGGGTGTGCGCGGCGGCGGCGATCGGCGCGGGTACGTGGACTGCATCGCGGCAGGCGTTCTCGCAGCAGGGACAGCAGGGGGCTGAGGCGCCTGCGCAGGTCGTGATATCCCAGATGGTCAAGGTCCCTGCCGGCACGTTCATGATGGGCTCTGATGAATTCGCCAACGCCAAGCCAATGCACGAGGTAACATTGACCGATGATTTCTACATCGGAAAATACGAAGTTTCCAATCAGCAGTACGCCGATGTGCTGAATTTCGCCCTGTCCAAAGGATACCTCGACAAGGCGGCATTGGCCGAGGACGCGAAAAAGAGGGAAGCCCGCGGCGTGTCCCGTTCGCCGCAGAAATACCAGGATGTTTTCGACGAGCATTCGCAGATCGCGTTCGTTGACGGAAAATTCAAGCCGCATCCGGGCAAGGAGGATTTTCCCGTGGTCGAAGTGTCCTGGTACGGCGCCGCGTTCTTCTGCAATATGCTCGGCGAAATGGAAGGGTTCCCGACCTTATATAACCTCGATGACTGGTCGTGCCAGATGTACGGCAAGACCGGCTACCGGCTTCCGACCGAAGCGGAATGGGAATATGCCGCGTGCTTTGACGACGGACGCGCGTTCCCGTGGGGCAATGAACCCGGTGATGATTCGTTCGCGAACATGGGGCATACGGTCAAGGACCCCGTTGACGTGGATACGACCGCCGCGGGCTCGTATTCGCCCAAAGGCGACAGCAAGCTGGGCATTTGCGATATGGCCGGCAATGTCGCAGAATGGTGCAATGACTGGTATAACGATTTCTATTCGGGCGGAACCAAACTGACGGATCCGGTGGGCGCGGGGCAGACACTTTTTTTCAATCTGCCGGTGTTCAAGTCGTTCCGGGCTGCGCGGGTGATCAGGGGAGGCAGTTTTCTCCTCGATCCGGGCTATCGCAAAGGCATGGGCATGCCGTTCGTCATGGATGCGGTGATCCATCCCGAAGTCTATAACAACCGGTTCCGCAGTTTCGATTATTTGAGCCGGCAGGTGGTGGGATTCCGCGTCGTCAAGACCGTCGCAACGCTTAAGACAAAACCTGCGGCCAGCGCGCCGGAGAAATAAGAGGGATATATACGGTGAGAAGAGATATCTATTGCGGAATTTTCATAGCGGTCATGTGCGTTGTCATGCTTGCGCTCATTTTTACCCGAGGCGCGGCGCAGATGATCGAATTCGACCGGGAAAGCAGGATGGCGGGGAACGATCCGTTTTTCGATCAGGAAAAACCCGAGGGGCTTGCCTCGAACGTCCCCGAACGGGTGAGCAAAGAGATAAAATATACGGCGGGCGCTGACGGGGCCTGGTTCACGAAAGACGATGATGTGCACGAGTATTATCTTCTGCATTACGACAACAAGGGCAGGCTCGTGCGCCGGTCCGGGCACCTGAAAGGCGTTGACGGCCTGTTGATGACCGATGACGATATTCTCGATGACTATATGACCTATGAGTTCAGGCCTGACGGGCAGGTATCCGGCGAGTCCCTGTTTACCGGTACGGGAATACTGCAGTATACCGGCGTCTATGCGTATGACAATGCGGGGCAGAAAATGAAAGTGAGCCGGTATGACCCGCAGAACCATGAGATCGGCTCGATCAATTACTTCCACGGCCATGCCGGATTGATCGTCAAGGATGTGGAATATAAAGGCGATGAGATCGTAAAATACCATTTGTTCGACTATGACAACAAGCACAAAATGGGCAAGGTCAGGGAGTTCCACGGTTCAGAAGGAGGCAGGGGCAAAGACGGAGTATGGTTCACCGCGGATGACGCCGTTACTTCGACAAAAGAATGTTTTTACAACGCAGACAGCCGCAAGACCAAAGAAAAAAAGTATATCGGCCCCGGGCCCGATAAGAAATGGTTCACCAAAGACGATACAATGCAGTATTATACGGTGTTTTATTACTAAACAATGAGACAGGGATTCCTGAAGATCTTTGCAAATCCGGTGCCGCGTTCAGGCGGGCGCGATAAGATCCATGAGGCGTATGCCCGGCAGATGGAGCAGGTGCGAAAGGTCTGGGGCGAACAGACCTATGGCCTTGAGCGGATCGCGCGCCTTTCTCTGTGCCTGGTGCAGTTCCTGTTCCCGGTCCTTTTGATACGGGATGTGTTCGGGTACTGGGGGGCGCCCGGGCGCAAATTGGCAGTCGAGGCATATACGCTTTTCAAATTCCTGTTCCCGCTGGCAGTTCTGTGGCAGGGATGGCATGCGAACCCTTTTGCGGTGTTCCTTATCATATATTTTCTGTGCGATACATTCGTCCATATCCTCCATCTGGTATTCCTTGATGACCTGCATACTGCTGTTGTTTCTTACCATCGGTCGCTTTTGCTTATTTTTCTGCACTATATAGAGGTAATGGCGGATTTTGCAGTTGTTTATATGGCCTTTGACCTGCTGGACAGGGCGATGGACCCGGTTTCTGCGTTCTATTTCAGCGTTGTCGCGACCACAACGGTCGGGTTCGGCGATATCGGGCCGAAAAATACCGCAGGACAACTGGTCGTCATAGCGCAATTGCTTGTGTGTGTCACGTTCATCGTCGTTTTTATAAATTATTTTTCTCAAAAGAGGAGCGAAACGCGATGAACGGCAAGTATTTACTTGACAAAGGAAAGGCGAGTATTAACATATAATCAGTTAACTTTGCGGATTATTCCGGCAAAAGGAGGATCTATACATGATAGAAAGAGCGTGGTGCGGCATAAAGCAATGGATATATGTCTTCTTACTCGCTGCGGTCATTGTCAGCCCCTCTGCGGCGTTCGCTCTCGATGGCGGCGATGATGACAGCCCGAGATCCGAGGCGATCCAGCAGAACATCGGAGCAGGGCGGCAGAAATCTCCGGCTATCATCCTGAAGCAGACCGTCGAATCGCAGATCCCCAAGCCCACGCTGCCTGCGGGCAAGACCCTTATCAAGGAAGTCCGTGTCGTCGGCGCGACCATCCTGGCGCCTGAGGCGCGGGCCCGTTTGAAGACCGTGTACGAGAACCGCGAGCTGACCGGCAGGGAGCTTCAATATGTGGCGGACCGCGTGACCCGCGCGTACAGCAGGGAAGGGTACATCACCTCGTACGGGTATATCGATCCTTCGCGGCTTGGCGAAGGCATCCTTCAGATCGTCGTAAAGGAAGGCCGGACCGGAAAGATCGTCATCGAAGGCAACGAGCATTTTTCCGACGCCGTGTTCAAAAAGAAGCTTACCTTGAAAGAAGGGGATTATTTCAATTTCAAGAAGCTTAACAATTCCATCTACCGCATCAATAAACATCCGGACCGTAAGGTTTCGATCACCTGCGACCCGGATGTGCAGACCGGGCTCACCGACGTCATCCTGACGGTCAAGGACAAGAAACCCGTGCATGTAACGCTTCAGATGGATAATTACGGTTCCGAATATATCACCTACAAGCGGTATAAGACCTACATCACACACAATAACTTTACCGGCCATGATGACACGCTGCAGTTCAAGGCCCAGGCGACCGAATCGGACGCCCACCGTTTGTTCGATTTCGATTATTTTCTTCCTTTGAACCCCGATTGGAAGTTCGAGTTCTATTACATGCCGTATAAACTCGAGGATTACTGCTGCGGGGACAATGTCGATACGGATTTTGAAAAACACGCGTACAAGTGGTATTTCTATTTTTATCAATCGCTGATCGACGAGCCGGGCTGCGAGTTCGTGTCGAGCTACGGTTTTGTGCATAAGAACATCCATTGGTGGAAATACGGCAGGAAGCAAAAGGCGGATAAGTTCGGCGCTGCGCTCTGGAGCCTCGACCTGAACCGCGTTGACCGGTACGGCCGCTGGATCGTGGCCAACGACCTGGAGATCGGCATTCCCCGGATATTCGGCGCGTCAACGGCTGAAGACGAATCCTGCTCCGTCGCTGGCGCAGGCGGCGGGTATAAGAAGAACCATTTGATCGTTGCCAGAAGGCAGAAGCTCATGAAAGACATCGACTGGCTCGGCAAAATGCACTGGCAGAAATCCTCGCAGGCACAGCCCGGGGTCAACGTTTTCAGTATCGGCGGTTTCATGGGTGTCATCGATATGCGGGGCTTCCCGCGGGCCCAGGCGCCCGGAGACGAAGGGATATCTTTTACCACCGGGTTGTCATTTCCTCCGTTCGGCCTGTCGCGGGGGCTCTCTGTGCCGTATTCAAAGACCAAGATGTATGATGCCGTGCGTTTGTTCACGTTCCTCGATTACGCGAAGGCAAGCTTCAAGACACATCAGGAAGGAAATCCGAAGCACTATGAATATACGTCCGGCGGCATCGGCTGCGAGTTCAAGGTCCCGGACAGGGCGTTTTCATTCCGTCTCGACATCGGCTGGCCTTTGAGCGACCAACCGACCAAGGACGGCGATCACGCTCACGCGTGGTTTGCCATAACCAAGGGGTTCTGATCATAGCGTATTCAATACAGAGGGAGAGACGAATATGAGAAGATATCGGATGTTGATACTGAGTATAATGCTTGCCCTTGCGGTCATTTCCATTCTCGGGGCGGCGCATTCGGCAGAAGTCCTTTTTGTGCAGGGCAATGTCCAGGTGCAGTCCTCCAACAGCCAGGAGTGGAGAACAGCGGAAAAAGGCATGCAGTTGAACGTCGGGGACACGGTAAGGACCGCGCGCCATTCAAAGGTCGATATCGCCCTTGACAGCGAAAAGAAGAACACGATACAACTTGCCGAAAAGACCCTTGCGGTCCTGCACGCGGCCGAGAGCGATACGGTCATCGACCGGCTCGACATTTCCCGCGGAAGGGTATATTCGAACCTCGAAGGCCTCAGGGCCGGAATGAGCTTTGAAGTGACCACGCCGTCGGCTGTGGCCGGCGTCAGGGGTTCCAGCTACATGGTGTACGTGGAGCCTGACCAGGACGAAGTGGCGGCATTGAAGGATACGGTGTTCATCAAGGCTTTTGACGCCGATAATGTGCAGTTGATGGATATGATGCTTCCCGAAGGCTTCAGGACCTTTATCGAGCGGTTCAAGGAGCCGAGCGCGCTCCTGCAGGTGAGCCTGAGGGAATTCGAAAAATTCGATAATATCCGCAGCGACCTGACGAGCCGCGCAGAAGGAAGAGAGCCGCGGCGCCAGGAACGGGAACGAAGGTTCGAGCCGGAAAAATCCGTCATCGAGACCCTGAGCGAGCAGGCGGAAGAGAAGAAATCGGCCCTGGACCAGATCATCGACACCAAGGATATTACCGACGAGCGCAATACGATCGAGGATATAAAGGACCGGCTGGAAGAAGAGGAGCACGAGGAACCTTACGAACCGTATGAGCCGTAATAAGACGCCGTATGGCCGGCGGGGTATAATCATTTCCAAGGAGGAACGATGTCCATGTCGAGAGCAAAAATTGTCTGGTTGATGGCAGTTGCCTTTTCCATCCCGGCGCTCTGCAGCGCAGCCGATCTCATGGAAGAGGAGGTCACGCCGAGGGTCAAGAAGATATATCTCGAAGCGCAGCAGACATTGTGGGAAAAAGGCGATTTCAATAATCTCGCCGCTGTCACGGTCGGCTACGACAATAACGCGTATCTTGACAGCCGCCGCGACGGAGATCTCTACACGCAGGAATTCATCAGCTCTTCGTTCGCCGGACCGATCTGGCGCCAGACGGAGTTCTTCTTCGACTACGAGCTCATGAACCTCGTGTATCCTGACCACCGCAAGCTCGATATGATACGCAACGGCATCCACACGGGGCTTGACCACCGGCTCAACAAGAACATCACCCTTTCGGGCGGATACGGGTTCGACGTGATCGAATACTATCACACGGGCACCGACGATTACATCGAGCAGATCATCGACCTGAAGTTCAAGCAGACACTGCCTGAAAAGATGTTCCACAGCCTCAGGTATGACGGTTCCTACCGGAATTACGCCAAGCGGTATAACCGTTCCCATGACGGCGTCGTCGGCACGAAAAAACGCGATGACGTGCGCAATACCTTTACGTATGAGATCGGCAAATTCTTCGAAAAGGACATGTTCAAGCTCAATTTCGAGTATTACAATAATAATTCCGACGAGAAATACCTGAACTATTATGATTACGATTCGTTCCGGTTCGGCGCGTCCCTGACGCATCTGTTCTCGACCAAGCTTTTCGGCTACCTGTCCGCGTCGCGGCAGATCAGGGATTACCGCACCAGGACATTGATCAATGACACGGGCGCCAATCAGGAGGACAAGACATACCTGTACACGGCCGCGTTGTTCTATACGGTCAACAAAGCGCTTTCGCTCGGCCTGAATTATTCGTACCGGCAGAACAAATCGAACGAGCCGGGCGAACGGTATTCCGGATCATTGATGTCGCTTTCGGCGTATTACCGGTTCTAGCGCCATCCGCCGCGGCCATTCGCGAGCCACCACGTGAACAAGAAGACCCGCCTTAAACTGACCGTCAGCCTTACGATAACGCTTTCGCTGGCGGTGGCCATCTTTTTCTCCGTCCGTTCCAAGCCATATGAGATCCTGGAATTGAAGGCGCTCGACCTGCGTTTTACCCTTCAGGGCACGCAGCCGACCCGCGGCCCGGTCGTCCATATCGATATCGACGACCGGAGCCTTGAGAAAGCGGGCAGGTGGCCCTGGCCCCGGACGTATCACGCGCGCCTGACGAAGATCCTCAATGAATGCGGGGCCCGGCAGGTCCTCTGGGATGTCATCTTCAGCGAGGCGGACAGGGATCCGCGCGAGGACGAGGCGTTCGCCGACGCCATGCACCGCAGCGGCATTACATACCTTCCGTTCTATTTCAGCAAGCCCCAGCCGTTTCCTTTTCCGAAACTCAAAGAAGTGCTCATGCATGATATTGCGGTTCCTGCGGACAAAGCGGCGCGATCGATCAATGTTGACGAGAACCTTGTGCGCGAGAAGCTTCCCATTGCCCGGCGCATGGTGCTTGATGAAGTGGTCCGCGGCATCGTGCGCAAAGATCCTGAAATGTCGTTTGACGCGTGCCTGGAGCGCATGGAGAGAGAATACGGGTTCTTCCTGTTCCCCGAGGACGAAGCGTACGCCAGGGAGCGGTTCGAGCATCACCGGACGGTATATTTCTACGTGAACCGGTTTTCCATAGACGCTGCCTCGTGGCCGTACGCCAATGAAGCAGGGACCTTGAGCGTTCCGATCGTGGAATATGCCCGGCGCATGATGGGCAGCGGTTTTATCAACGCTGACCCTGATATAGACGGCGTGACGCGCAAGATCCCCCTGTTTGTCAGGTACGAGGATAAAATATTGCCTCAGCTGACGATCGCCGCGCTCATCGACCGGCTTGAGGTCGAACGGGTGGAGCTGGCGCCCTACAGCGTCACGCTTAAGAACGCCCGGTTCCATCCGGGACGCAGGGATATTGTCATCCCGGTCGACAACGAAGGCTGCATGATGGTGAACTGGCACGGCGCCTGGGACAGGACGTTCAAGCATATCCCGTATTATCTGGTCCTGCAGCTTGAGGACGTGCGCATGCAGTTGTCCGGCCAGGGCGCGAGCCTGTCCGGGGCTGAGGAGACCCTTAAGAAGATGGAGGCGGACCTGATCGCCCGGCTGACCGCGCTTGTCAACGGCAAGATCTGCATTGTGGGGCTGACCGCGACCGGCACGCACGATCTGCGGCCGATCCCTTTGCAGGAGAATTATCCAATGGTCGGCACGCATTCGAACATCATCAATACCATACTGACCGAGCGGTTCATCGTCAGGCAGCGCATGGCCCTGCGGGTGCTCATGCTCGTGTTGACCGCGCTGGTCATAACCTTTGTTTCGCTTTTGAAACTCTGGAAAAGCCTGCTGCTGGCTGTTCTGTATGCGGGGGGATATTTCTGGCTTTCTTTGCATTTATTCGTCACCCGCGGATTGTGGTTCGACATGGTGGGCCCGATGGGGATCGTCGTGTTCGGGCTGACGGCGATCACGAGTTACCGGTTTTTCACCGAAGAGCGGGAGAAACTCTGGATCAAGGGCGCGTTCTCGCATTACCTGTCGCATGAGGTCATCACCGAGATGATGGATAATCCGTCGCGGCTGACGCTCGGCGGAGAGCGCAAGCGGCTGACCGTCATGTTCTCCGACGTGCGGGGTTTTACCTCGTTCTCCGAATCGCGCCAGCCCGAAGAGGTCGTCGCGATGCTCAATGAGGTCCTTTCATTGCAGGTCAAGGTGATATTCCATTACAACGGCACGCTCGACAAGTTCGTCGGTGACGAGGTCATGGCGTTCTTCGGAGCGCCGAGCAACAGGCATGAAAAGGACCACGCGCTTGTGGCGATCCGCGTCGCCATCGATATACAGAAAAAAATGGATGAATTGCGCCAGAAACTTGCCCAGGACGCGAAGTCTGCGATCCAGATCGGCATCGGCATCAATACCGGCGACATGGTCGTCGGGAACATGGGGTCTGCGGAGCGCATGGATTACACGGTCATCGGGGATAACGTGAATCTCGGCGCGCGGCTGTGCGCCGCTGCGGGCAAGGGCGAGATCATCATCAGCGAATCGACCTATGAGATGGCCCGGGACCATGTCATTGTGGAGAAACTGGAGCCGATCATGGTCAAGGGAAAGGCAAATCCGATTTCAATATACCGGGTAACGGGATTGAAGTAGAGAGAGCGTGATGCCGCAGCTCAAGCCGATGATCCAGCTGAGGACCATGTCCGGGACGGCGACGAAGCAGCGGTGCAGGGACAGTCGTTCTTTGAGAGACACATAGGTGAGCGGCCGCAAAGCAAGGCTCAGCAGGATAACGAGCCACAGCGGCAGAGGCGTGAGGAAGAGCGATACGATCGCGAGCCGCTCGAACATCCCGAACCATTTTTCATACGCGTCGCAGGGATTGGCGTTCTTGACGAACGAGTCTTTGTAACATCTGATGAGGAAGTGGCCGTTGTAGGTTGCGGCGATGAGGATGATAAGGTAGATGACAAGGCCGTCGTGGGAATAGAGCCTGACGAACCAGTTCGACGGCTCGGGCGCGGGCAGGTCTTTCAGTCCGGTGAAGAAGATCAGTGAGATGAGGCTGGCGTGCGTTATCTGATCGATCACATATGCCCAGAAGCCGTGTTTTGATTTTCCGTAATTGATCTTTAGCGAGTCCTGGATCAGGTGCGTTATGGCGATGAAGGCCAGGAATCCCCATACGAGCGGCATATGAAGATACGGCCAGGACATCGCAATGCCGCAGAAGAATATGATCAGCGCGTGGGGGATAACTCCCCGCAGGCCTTTGAGTTTCAGCTTGAATATAAAATCGAACTGCAGAGGGAAGTCGCCGATAAAATGCGCTAAGAGGAGGCGGATAAACAGGAACATACCCTTATTGTAGCGTAAAAAAAACCGATTTCAAGATATTTATAGGAAGGAACGCCATGGATGCTATATTAAGGAGAAGGAGCGTCAGAAGGTTCACGGACGCGGATGTGAGCGAAGAAGCGGTTGAAAAGATACTTGCTGCCGCAATGGCAGCGCCGTCGGCGGGGAATCAGCAGCCGTGGCAGTTCATTGTCGTGAGGGAGGCCGGGGCGCGCAAAAAAGTCAGCGAATGTTCCCCGTATGCGCGGGCGGCGGCTGACGCGCCGGTGGCGATCGTCGTATGCGGGGACCTGTCGCTTGAAAAGCATCAGGGTTACTGGATGCAGGATTGCTCAGCTGCGGTCGAGAATATGCTCATCGAAGTGACGTCCCAGGGGCTCGGCGCAGTATGGCTTGGGGTTTTTCCGCGCCAGGACAGGGTCGATAAGATAAAAAAGTACTTTGCTCTGCCTGAGCATATCGTGCCTTTTGCGATCATACCGGTCGGCCATCCCGAACAGGACCTGCCGCCGGCGAACCGCTTTAACACAGCGAGGATCCACCATGAGCGCTGGTAAAGATAAGGGCTAAAAACGGGGTCAGAATTATTTATTTGCTCGCCATGTGATCGCCGGCAAATAAATAATTCTGACCCCGTTTTTAGCCCTTTTTTTCTTGCAGGCGCGAAAGATTATGCTACAATGAAGGTTAAATAAATCAAGCCTAACAAGGGGGCAGGTATGCGTAATCCCGTTCTAGCCGCAGTTGTCTGTCTTTCCGTTCTATTTCCCTCATTCGTCATTGCCCAGGTAGAAAAAGTCCAGACCGGCGAGCGCCAGGTTGAAGAAGAGAAGCTTATGCGTGAGCGCATCGAGGCGGAGCAGGAACAGCCGCAGATAGAAGAACCGGCGGCCGCACAGCCTCTTCCTGCTTCGCGGGAGCAGAAGGCGTTCGTCAGAGGCATCAATGTCAGCCGTGTTACGCTTCTGAACTACGAACAGATCGCCAGGATCACGGCGCCGTTCGAGAACAGGGAATTGACCCTTGCCGACATGCAGAAGGTCGCGGATCTGATAACCGATGCCTACCGCAGAAGAGGATATGTCACTTCCCGGGCGTATCTGCCTCCGCAGAAGATCGTGGAGGGCATTCTGGAGATCATGGCCGTTGAGGGCACGGTCGGCGATATATCCATCAAAGGCAACAGGTATTTCAAGACCGCGCTCATAGAGAAGCGGATCAGCCTTCATAAAGGCGACCTGTTCAATTATACGGAGCTCAGAAGAGGGCTGGCGCGCCTGAACGAGCATCCTGACCGGAATGTCAAGGCGGTGCTGTCGCCGGGCACGGAAACGGGAACCAGCGATATCATGCTGGATGTGGCAGATAATCTGCCGATCCATGTGCGCTTCGATTACGACAATTATGGCTCCCGGTATGTGGGCAAGGACCGTTTTTCAGGGACGGTCAGCCATAATAACGCGTTCGGATTGGACGATATGCTTTCTTTGCAATATCAGCTGGGAGAATCAGAGGATTACCGCCTGATCTCGATGCGGTATCTGGTCCCGCTTTCGGACAAGACCAGGATCGGAGCGATCGCCTCCCGGTCAAAGCTGTCTCTGGGACAGGAATACGCCGATCTTGACGCGCGCGGAAAGAGCAAGATATACGGGATATTCCTCACGCATGAATTGTTGAACAGGCAGGATCTTACCCTGACCTTTAATACCGGTTTCGATTATCTGGATTCGTATAATTTCCAGGCAGGCGCTGAGCAGAGCCGCGACCGCATGCGCGTGATGAAATTCGGCCTTGACGCGGATTATTCGGATTCATGGCTGGGCGGAGGCAGGACCATATTCTCTCCCGAAGCGCATATCGGCATCCCGAATATTTTCGGCGGCATGGACGACACGGATGCGCGGTGTTCGCGCGCGGGCGCAGGAGGAAGGTTCCTGAAGTTTCCCGCTAATCTTTTGCGTTTGCAGAAAATGCCGTTCTCATCAGCTTTGTTGTGGAAGAATTCTTTCCAGCTGTCATCATATCCGCTTGCCGCATCCCAGCAATTCCAGGTGGGCGGCATATCGAATGTCAGGGGATATCCTTCAGGCGAATATGTCGGCGACCAGGGGCTTGCTTCCACGTTCGAATGGCTGCTGCCGCTTTCTTTTATTCCCAAGGACCTCCAGGTGCCGCTCTCAAAAGCGAAGTTCTATGACGCGTTCAGGGTCGCTTTGTTCTATGACTGGGGATGGGCGCGCTTGAAACAGCCGCAGGCAGGGGAGCGCAAGAGCGATACTTTGCGAAGCGCGGGCTTTGGCATGCGATTCAATCTGCCCGAGAGCTTTTCTGTAAGGGCTGATCTTGCCTGGCCGCTTGACAGGACTCCGTCGGACGATGACCATATGCATCCGTGGATCGCGGTTTCGAAAGAATTTTAGTAAATAATACTTGAAATTTCTATATTTATAACCGTAACCCGATAAATTGTAAACGTTTTCATTCCAGTTGAAATCCGCAGTAAGGAAAATCATGAGAAGTGATGCACGCACATCCTGCCTGTTAACCGCCGCGATCACATTCATTTTTATTCCGTAATTCGCATTCGCGCTTCCCGAAGGGGAGACCGTTGTATCAGGTTCCGCAGCATTCGACCGTTCAGTCACCAATACGCTTAACGTCAGCACTCCGTCAGACCGGCTTATCGTCAATTATAACAGTTTCAGCATTGCCCAGCCGGAGACAGTCAGTTTTCAGCAGCCTTCGGCAAGCGCTATTGTTTTGAACCGCGTGGTCGGCGTTGATCCTTCAGCGATCATGGGGACGCTTAATGCCAACGGCCGCGTTTTTATTGTCAATCCCAACGGCGTTATTTTCGGGCCGAATTCGCGCGTTGATGTTGCGGGCCTGGTGGCGTCATCGCTCAATATTTCCAATGACGATTTCCTGAACGGAAATTTTGTTTTCTCGAGATCAGGCGCGAACGGCTATGTGATCAATGAAGGCACGATCAATGCCAGAGGCGGGTATGTATGCCTGCTGGGCGGCGCTGTGGATAACCGCATGATGATCCAGGCTGAGCTTGGAACGGTCGTTCTGGCAGCAGGGGAAAAGATCACGGTTTCGCTGGAAGATCAGAACGCCATTTCAGTGGTGGTTGATGAGGCAGTGCAAAGCGAGGTTTTCGGCCCTGACGGCGTAAAGATGACAAGCGCTGTGAAGAACAGCGGCTCTATTCTGGCAGAAGGCGGCAAGGTCATGCTGACCGCAAAGGTCCTGAACCGCGTGTTCGACCATGCGATCAACAATACCGGCCTGGTAAAGGTCACTTCCCTGGTAGAGCGTGATGGGGTCATTGAGCTGGTTGCAGAAGGCGCGCCGATCGTCAATTCAGGCACCCTGGAAGCTGACCGGATAGATATTAAGGGAAGCAATGCAGATTTCGTCAATACGCCTGAAGGCATGATAATCGCCAATGCAGTGGCTGCAGCAAGCCCTGATGGCGGCAAGATCGCGATCGAGGCGACCTCAGTGCTCCAGCAGGGGCTGATCTCAGCTAATTCTCTTGAACAGGGAGCAGCAGGCGAGATCATTATTGTCAGCGAAGGAACTGCTACATTTGACAGCTCAAGCTGTACCGAAGCCCGGGCAATGGGTATTGTGGGCAGCGGCGGCAGGATCAATATCGCATCAAAACAGGCAAGCGTTTTTGTCAATAAGAACGCGAAAATAGATTTTTCAGCAGGCTCGGTTTCAGGCAACGGCGGCCTGCTCAGAATAGACGCTTTTGATCAATTGGGCTTTTACGGGATATTAAACGGCCGTGCGCCTCCGGGATATACCCCTGGCAAAGCCATCCTCGACCCGCTGCGCTCCGAGATCAGCGGTGAATTCTCCTCAGATACGATAATTTATTCCCCGAATGATATCCTCATTGTCGGTGACATATATATCACCGGCGAATATTACGAGCACTACTTCTCCATCTTAGCAGACCATAACAGCGAGACTGTTGGCGATTGGCATGACGGCATAGGCGCTATTATCAATACCGGCGATTATGTGATCTATTTCCCGGAAAATAGCGAATACAGCAGCCTTACCTTACGCGCAGGGTCAGGCATCGGTTCGCTTGAGCACTTTATCCAGACTTCAAACGCAGGCCATGTTTCAGCAGTCACCAATCCTGTTCCGGGAGAAGACGGCGATATTTTCTTTGAAGAGCTTGGGTCTTCCGGCCTGGCTGTTTCCGATATTCGTTCTCCGGGCCTTGTGGTTATTAACTGTTCAGGCCCGATTTGGGGCGAAAGCGAAGGCGCTGATGTTGTTGCTGACGAGTTATATATCACTGCTGAAGGCGGCATCGGCAGCAGTTATGATCCTTTTGAAGTCAATGTGCGTAATTTCGCAGCGGAAAACGTCGATTTCGGCGATATTTATATTTCCAGCCCGAATGACCTGACAGTCCTGGCTATTTCCAACCGCGTTTCGGGAGGGGAGGACGGCGAAGTTAATATCGATTGCGGCGGCAACCTCTCAATTCGATACGGTATTGACGCTTCTTTTGATGTGTGGCTTTCAGCTGACGGTAATATTATTCTGAGCACGTTTGCCGATATCGTTGCTCCGGGCTCGTATGTCACCCTTGATGCCCTTGGCTATATTGCGCGCAGGAACATGGAAGTCCTGGATTACGGCATGCGGGCATACTGGAATTTCGACCAGGAGCCGTACTATTATTATTACTATGCCCAGGATGTGAGCGGAAACGGCTATTCTGCATATGCCAGCGGCAATCCGGGAATCGTGCCCGGGCCGGACGGGTTCGGCCAGGCGCTCTATTTCAACGGCGTCAACGATTATATCAATATCGGCCGCGATTTTTACTTTGGCACAGGCGCGTTTACCTTAATATGCTGGTATCAGGGAGAACAGAGCAGGAATAATGTCGGCCTCATGGGCGTGGCCCCGTATCCGTATACTTCCGGTTATGCTATGGAAACGCAGTACGGCGCTTTGCAGAGCTGGGTCAATAATGATATGGACGCAAGCCCCGTTGCCGTCAATGACAACCAGTGGTATCGGCTCGCAATGGTCCGCGAAGGTTCTGAAGGCAGTATGTATCTGTTCCAGGAGAATGACCTGAATCCCGACACCGATGAGGTTCAATACGGCAGCACCTTCGGGACTTCACCGGATCCGGTCGATACCTACGGCAGTTTCTTTATCGGCGGCTGGGGACATATGTACCGCCTCGCGCAGGGCGCTCTTGACGATGTGAGGGTTTATGGAACTGCGCTGTCCGGGCTTGAGATCTATGCGCAGACCATTCTCGCTCCCGGCACAGGCAGGATCAGCGCGTATAACGTTGAATTATACGCCAACAGCGGCGTTGACATGGGTCTGGGCACTGTAGAGACCATGCATGTTTCCAATAACACGGGCGCGATCGTTATCGACAGCCTGTCCGATCTTGATATTAATGAAGGCACGTTCTATGACCATGACGGCGGAGTGATCACGGACGGCGATATCACCCTGATCACCGCAGGGAATATATATGTCAATGAGGATATTTATACGATCGGCAATCATGCGTTGACGCTTACCGCCGACGGCAGCATTGTGCTTGCCGAGCAGGTCAGCGTGTACTCGAACAGCGATCTTGGCGAAGAGGATTCGCCGAACGGGTATTCCGGCAATGTCTCCTTTGATGCCGGTTTGGATGTGATCTTTGGCCGTGGGGCCAGCGTGTATTCGTATGCCGGAGCGTTTGTCTATGAAGGAACCGGGTATGCAATCTCCGGCAATGTGAGCATTTATGCCGGCCGCGATATCGATATGGAATGGGGAAGGGTCAATTCCCAGGCTAATGCCAGCGGCTACGGCGACTGCTCGGCCCACAGCGGCAACGTAATTTTGAGCGCCGGAAACAACCTGATCGAAACCGGTGTTCTCGAGTTGATCTATTCCCAGGCCTATGCCTCTGTGTATGAGAACTCCGATAGCACTGCTCTTGCGCGAAGCGGCACAGTCAGCCTGTACGCGGGCAATTCCCTGAGCATCGACGGCAGGGACCAGGAGTACGCCGATGTCTTTTCCTACGCTTATGCTTATGGCGGCATCACTGCCACAGCGTATTCCTCCAGCGTGTCGCTTTCCACAGGATACGGAGATATCTCGATCTACCGCACCGACGTCCGTTCCGATGCTTCTGCACAGACCTTTGCCGAAGGCAATGCCGGCACCTGGTCGGATGCGATCGCCGGGACCTATGCCTACGATGAAAATAGTTACGAATGGCGTTACATGGCGGTGCTGGTCGATGCCGGCAGCAGCATCAACACCTATGACACCACTCAGATCTATGGCAGGGCCGTGGCCTCCGGTAGCGCGTTCAATTCTTATGCCCAGGCAGGCGATGTGACCCTGGATGCGTGGTATGCGATCAGCCCGGCCGGCCACATCTACTCCGACGCCATCGCCAATGCCGGTGATGTAGCGCGGGCGGTTACCGGCGAGGTCGACCTGATCTCCTATTCCGGGCCGATCACCATTCCGAACACCGCGCTTGTCTGGTCAAACGCTTCAGCTAATACTACATACGAAGATTCAGAGGCGTTCGCTTTTTCCGATGATGTGACAGTCCAGTGCTTAAACGGCCCGGTGAGTATTGCTATCGGCGTGTCTTCCACAGCCGAGGCCTACGGCGGAGAAAATATCAGCCCGCGCTGGCTCGAAGCAGAGACGGGCGATGTCCTGGTTTATGCCGGAGGGGACCTGTCCCTGCCCGGCGGGTACGCGTACGCCAGCGCCACGACGAGCAGTGACAATGCCCTGAGCCTGTATCTTACTTCAGGTGATGTCAGTTTGTACGGCGCTAATATCGAGCTCATTGACGGCCGTGTTTACTCGGGCCAGAATGATAATGACGAGGAATGGGTCGCAGTGAACGAAATAGATATCACTGCCGGAGACATTCTTCTTTCAAGCCCGGGGAATATCTCGGTTTCGGGCTATGCGCAGATCACCAGCAGCGCCCGCGCGTATTGCATCAGCATGGAAGCGTCTGAAGATACGGTGTCTGCTGTAGCAGGGGATATAGAGCTTTCAGCCGGCGGGGATATCACTCTTGATCTGGCTCTTGTGGAACTTATTCCTATCGAATCATTCGGCTCTTATTCTTTTTACGAATCGGAAATGTATTATGCGTCCGGGACTGTTTCACTTCTGGCAGACGCCGACTGGAACGGTTCGGGTGCGCTTAGCCACACGGGGTATTATGCGAATCTGGGCGGGGCCAATTTCAATTTCTCCGGAGCGCAGTCTTTTGATTTCTATGCGGGTGAAGGGATCGGCGTGTATTCTGAAGGATTTTTGCCGAGTCTTGATCTGGATATCCCCGGATGGGAATATCCGGGCATATCCCTTGCATCGACGCTGGAAACCGGATCTGTGGCCGCGGACATTTATTATTACGAAGGGTATTCCGTGGTGCCGTATATCCGCCTGTATTCCGCAGGCGATGTGGTGGTTAGCTCGGATTTGAGCGCGGTCGATATCGTATTACGGGCGGATTATGACCCGTATGATCCGCAGGGCATCGGCAACGGTTCAGGCGATCTTATCATCAACGGAATTCCCTATGGCGATGTCGCGGTGTTCTACCGGGATCCGTATATCCTGGCAGACAGCCATGCGATCCAGACAGCAGGACCGATTCAGATAATCGGCGATAGGATCATGTGCGGAGAGAACGAATTCGGCCTTGCGCTCGGCCCGTCCAGCGGAGAGTTGCTGGGAGATCTTACGGTTCTCTCGACATCCGGCAGCGTGACGGTTACCGAGACCGATGAACCGGGCGGCGAATATTTAGCAAGGACCGGAAATGCCGGGATCGACATCTGGGCATCAGGCGACATTATTCTTGATGTGCCGGTTACGGTGGACCTGGGCGGGTTGTCCCTGATCAGCGACGCAGGGTCCATTATCGCAGGCGCAGAGGATATGACGCATATCACTGCCGGGTCCGATGTGTATCTGCAGGCAGGGAATGAATATATTTCTGAAGGGACGAGCGTTATCGGCACTCTTGATGCGCCTTTACGTATTATGGTGGATGGCGGCTCAGTTACTATGCGGGTCTACGGCCAGATAGTGGATGAGGAACTGAATGAAGCGGTGAGCGGGAATCTGATCGGTGTGGTGAATGGATCTGAAGAGTCTGATGCTGTGCAGGTGCTTAACGACGCTCCCGGCCCGGTATATTTCAATAACGCGCCTGCGCCTGAACCTGAACCGGAACCGGATGAAACAGATGATGACGACGAACAGGATGATGATACGCAGCCAGGCCCTATTGTGCCGTCTGCTCCGGCCCCGGAAGCGCCTGACGCGCCGCTGGGCAGTATCATCTCCTATGAACCTTCTGCTGTAGATCCTGCTGCTCTGGAGACCATGCAGTTCAGCTCTCCGGTCGGCACGGTATTCGCGTATCATCCTATTACCCGAGCGGATATGGGCGCTGTCGAACCTTTATCTGTCGGCGCCGGCTCGTATGAACTTTTAGACGGAGAGATCCGCCTTTTCGGCAATGAAGGCCTTCTGCAGTTCTTCCAGGAATTCGACGAAAAATACAAACAGCTTTAAGAGGTGGCGTATGAAAAGAACATCGATCAAATTATTTGTGTTCTCATTGATTATTTTTATGGCTCTGGCCGCAAACGCGTTTGCCGCGATCCAGTGGGACGTTAATCATACGGTTGCGCTTATATATCCGTCGAATATGACATACGTGGACCGGGCAGATCCGTTGAACGATTATGGCTCTGATTCGTACCTGAAGGTCGGTGATGAGCGGGGAAATTTTTTTACTGAAGGCAACGTGACTTATTTTGATGCGGTTAATGCTACTCGTACCTATATGCGTTTCAGCAATGTAGATTTGAACGAGCTTTCCGGTTATACGATCGCCAATGCAACGCTTCATATGTATCTGACAAGCGTTATTGACGGCGCAGGAACCGCAACTACGAACGATACTGTCAATGTACGGCAGGTTGTTTCCGCCAATGGATATAATTACATCTCAGGGCTGACTTGGGATGGTCAGGCTGACAGGGATGTTTCGTTTACAGGCGGAATATTGTTTGCAAGCAGGGACATAGAGATCTCCGGCGAAAGCACGGGTTGGAAGCAGTGGGAAACCGCTGCTACTGGCAATGGCACCATTGCATCCATGATTGACGGATGGATATCGAATTCGAGCACGAATTACGGCGTTGTTCTGGAAAACGATTTTGATGGTGGATGGCAGGAACTGGTTAACGGCACGAAATACAGTATTAACTATCCTGCGCAGATGAATGAGCTTGAAGCGGTTTTCGTTAAAACGCAAGGGTCGTATCCTTTCTTGCGCGTTCAGGTCGTTCCCGAGCCGGTGAGCAGCGTGCTGATGATCGTGGGCGCAGGCGTGCTCGGTCTGGCGTCATCGCGGCGCAGAAAGAAGATGTCGTAATTTCGGTAACAGTATGTTTAGATTTCGACGGCCGGACATAGTCCGGCCTTTTTTTTGCCCGGATATGATAAAGTGCTTGCCACCGGCGGTATTATTGGTAGGATAGTAGTATGAAAAAAGCGGTTGTCATAGGGGCAGGGCCTGCGGGCCTGGCAGCGGCTGATACGCTTGCCGCAGCTGGGGTCGATACGGTTGTGCTGGAAAAAGACGTCTGTGCCGGCGGCTTGAGCAGGACCGTTATCTATAAAGGGTATCGTTTCGACATCGGCGGCCACCGGTTCTATACGAAGAACGATGCTGTCATGTCGTGGTGGCAGGGTCTTCTTGCGCATGATTTCAGGAAGGTCAAGCGCAGGTCCCGCATCTATTACAAGAACGGCTTTTTTGTGTATCCGCTGACTATCTCGAGCATATTTTCGCGCATCGGGCTTGCCGCGTCCCTGTCCATATTCTTCAGCTATATTCACTGCCGTATCTTCAAGCTAGCCGATGAGTCGGTGTATGAACAGTGGTTGATAAACCGTTTCGGCAGGAAGCTCTATGAGATATTCTTCAAGGATTATACGCACAAGGTCTGGGGCCTGCTCCCGGCGCGGCTTTCATCAGACGTAGGCAAACGGCGCATCAAGGGGTTATCGCTGTATGAGGCGGTGCGCAACGCCTGCAGCAGGGGCAGGGGCAATAGTACTGCGACGCTGATCAGGGAGTTCTATTATCCGCGTCTGGGCGCAGGCATGGTGTATGATGCGGCTGTACGCCGGATCCAACAGAAAAACGGCGAAATATTGTTCGGCCATGAAGTCGTTTCGATACGGCATGACGGAGCGAAGATCATTTCCGTTCTATGCAAAGATGCCCGGACCGGACGGATCAGCGACGTCGCGGGGACTGATTTTTGCTCGAGCATGCCCCTGACGCAGCTGGTGTCTTTGATGGATCCTGCAGCGCCCAAACCGGTCCTCGACGCGTGCCGCAGACTGCGCTACCGCAGCATTGTCATAGTCAATTGCATTATTTCGAAGCCGTCAATATTCCCGGATAACTGGATATATATCAACTCCCCGGATGTTATCGTCGCGCGTATCCAGAATTTCAAGAACTGGAGCTCTGACATGGTGCCGGACAGCGGCACGACGTCGCTGGCAATGGAATATTTCTGCGATGAGGCAGATATGTTCTGGTCTATGTCGGACAGCGCGCTTCTTGACCTTGCCGCACGGGAACTCGAGGCGTTAAAATTATGCGCCCGGGCCGATGTCGCCGACGGCTGCGTGGTCAGGCAGGCAAAGGCATACCCGGTGTATGAAAAAGGATACGGGGCGCAGTTGGATATCGTCAGGGAATATGTGAAAAAATTCACGGAGCTGCATTGCATCGGCAGGTACGGAACGTTTTGTTATGACAATATGGACCATTCCGTGATGAGCGGGTTTCTGGCAGCGCGAAAAGTTCTGGGCTGTGCTCCCGGCGATGTGCCAACGGCTGCGGAGGCGCTCGATGATTGAACTTGTCCTGCGTTTCAAGGAAACGAGCCATTTCTATATCTGGGCCGCGGTGGTCGCCGCGTGCGTCGTGTGGGCGTATTGGAGCAGGAAAGACGCATATCGGAAATTATGGCCTTTGGTCTGCTTGAACTTCCTGTTATTCCTTGCCTGGGGCGCGTTGTCGAACTTCAGCCATGATGATATCGCGTTTTTGCATTTTGCCTGGCTGATCTCAAAAGGGCTCGTGCCGTTTCGCGATTTCTGGGAGCATCATTCGCCGTTCCTGCCCGTTATAATGGCGCCCTTTATGAAAGCGGCGCCGCATTCACCGGCTATCTTTGATATGGCCCGTATTGCGTCCGGCCTCATATTTGTCGCAAACGCGCTCCTGGGCTGGCGGATCGCCGCGCAGGTCTGGCAGGCGAAGGCGCGATTGTCAGTGTATCTTTTGTTCGTGTCGGCTGCGGCCATTATCGGCCAGTATTTTATCCTGCGCGCGGATATATTCATGGCTTTCTTTCTGCTCGCCGGAATATCGATATGTCTTGATCTTCCCCGTAAAGGCCCGGCTGCGTGCGCGGTATGCGGGATGGCATTCGGCCTGGCAATGTCGTTCATCACCAAACAGTATCTGCTCGTATTTTTGCCAATCATTGCGATATTCCTCGGGCAGCGGCAGGGGCGGGCAGGGCGGGCAATGGCGTATGCGCTTGGGTTTTGTATCGGCGTTATACCGCTCGCATCGTATTTACTTGGCGCCGGCATCGTGAATGAATATGTTATGTGGGTCATGGGATTCAACGCCGCGGCTGTGAAGATGAACGTCAATTTACCTTTTGTATATCTTGTGGCTGGAATAGCGGCGGTTGTGGTCCTGGTCCGTCGGTATCGGGAATCGGGTGAACTGCGATATGCGCTTTTTGCGTGCGCGTTTGCCCTGAGCACGTTAAGTTCTTTGACCACGATGTCGGATCAGGACCCGTTGTTGTATTATCACGGCTTGTGGTATTTTCTTTGTGCGATAGCGGTGTGCGGGGCAGGGGTGTGGGAACGTTTATCGGATTTCCGGCCCCGATGGAAGAATGCGGTCGTTGCGGGTTGTGTATTGGGGGTCTTGCTTGCGCCGAACGTCGTGTCGGTATGGAAACATCGCGCGGGAGATTATGCGCGGGACCGCAAAGCTGCAGCTGAGTTGATGCGGTATACGGGCTCTGATACCTGCGTTGTCCTTCTTCCGGCGCATCCGGTCCTTGCGCACGATGCAACACGGCTGTATTCGAGCTGGCAGTTTTTGTTCCTCGCGCGCCATGCCGATGTCAGGAACGATGCGGCCGGGCCGGGCTTTGCGCGGCAGATATTTTCCCGCAGGCCTGCGGTCATCAGCGCTGAATTCGGAACGCGGGATTTTTTTCTTGAGCTTTACCACCGCCGGGTCATATCGGCCGATGAGTATAAGGATCTCATGACATTGATCAAGACGGATTACCGCAAGCGCCGCATCGGCCGCCAGTTCTACTACATCCGCGTGGACGTTTTAGCTAAACCTCTGTAGCGCAGCGAATTGCAATTTAATTCTTTTCGTTAGAGATATTTAAAACGGAGGACGGCTATGAGAAAACTCATATTTTGCTTAATCTTCTGCGTGTTCGGCATAACCGGCTTATGCCGAGCGCAGCAGGAAGAGAAACTGACCATCACGACGTATTATCCTTCTCCGACCGGGATATATCAGACGCTGAAGGTTGTTCAAAGAGCTGATTTCAATACGGGGTTAAATCCCGGGTATGATCATCTCGTTATTCATGGCAAGGATCCGGGGAGCAGTTATGGGGTTTTGAGTTTTTCCGCAAATAATACTGCGGGTGATGTGAATATCGCAAGCATATGGGGTGTGATCCAAAGTGATACCGTCGGTGCGGAGTCAGGGGGGCTGGCGTTTGCTACGAAATCTCCGACCGGCACCATGGATGCCGGAGCGCGCATGTTTATCAATGCCAGCGGATACGTCGGCATCGGTACCGGGGTATTGAATCCTGCGGCAAAGCTGGATGTGAGGACCAATACGACGGATGACGGCATATCCCTTTCGGACGGTAATTATTTCATAAAACTGCTGCCTGGGACCACTGGTGCGGGATCGTATAATAACATCGTACAGGCTCAAAATAATGCTTTAATCTTTGGAAATGGAACTCCTTCAGCTAATCCGGAGGCAAATCCTGAATCATTAGTCATAGCGCCGTGGGAAAATGCGCGTTCAGGATTAAGGATGAATAATAGTGGTCTGCTTTTCACCGGTGGACAGATGGAGCTTGGGCAAAGAGCCACTGACGGGACGGCTTTTGCCAATGATACGCATATGCTGCGTTTTTGGGGCAAGAGCGGCTGCGCGTCGAATGCCCTTCACGAGGGAGGCAGGATTTACGGGATGATGGACGGGTGTAACTGGCTTAACACGGAGCTGCATCTTGAAGCGGCAAATAACTGGGACTCTTGGGTGACAAATCAGCTTGTTCTGCGGGGTAACGGAAATGTCGGCATTCGGACCCCGGAACCGTATTCGCGGTTACATATTGCCAATAACGTTGCAACACTGCCGATTACCGATTATTCCCAGTATCAGATATTGCTGTGGAATGGGACTACGGCTCAAGCAAGCAATTCTTATGGCATGGGGATTTCTTCATCGACGATGTGGTTCAATTCGAACCGGGATTACCGATTTATAAGAAACGGGGCTACGACCGATCTTTTTATCAACGGCACCGGCGTCGGCATCGGGACGACGACTCCGAGCCAGCGTTTACATGTTGTCGGGCATATCATGGGATCATTACCGGACGGAACAAATCAATGGTATCTGGAACGCGGGTCGGACCAATGGCTCCGGCTTTATCAGCCCGTTGCTACCTATCAGTCTCTGGCAGTGGGACCATTTTGGGCAAACGGTGCAACACGGTTCGATTTAGCCGAGATCACGCCAGTCAATCCGCAAGATACATTAGAGGCCGGGGATGTTGTTTGTATAGACAAGAATGTTCCGGTGAGGATGACCAGGTGTCAGATGGCATATGATACTTTGGTTGCCGGAATTGTATCCGATCCTGATACGGCGTCTATGGTAATCGGAGGAGATACTCCTCCTGAGAGCATTAAAACAGTTCAAGATAAGAAACCTATAGCATTGGTCGGCCGCGTCACCTGCAAGGTTACCTCTGCGGGAGGTCCTATTGCCATCGGCGATATGCTTGTAACTTCAAATGAACCGGGATGTGCGATGAAGGCTGATCCGAAGAAACTGGGGCCCGGCATGCTTGTGGGAAAAGCTCTCGAGGCGTCATCAGCAAAATCCGGAAAGATCAAGGTGTGGTTGACTGCCCATTAATGCAGGACGCTTTAGCTAACTTTTTGATGCGCAATAGGTTGCAATTTCTTTTGCACCGATCAATAGAACTGCGATGAGGAACGATTTCCCCGCCAATTTTTTCTTGACCGGCTGAAAAATTTTAATATAATATTTTGTTGAAAAAACCATTACAACTGAAAGAAAAGGAGTAATTCCATGAGTGCCCAGCAATCCCAGACATTCGAATTCAAGGCGGAAATGAAGCAGCTGTTGAATATCATCGCGCATTCATTATATACGCATCCGGAGATCTTCCTGCGGGAATTGATCTCGAATGCGTCGGATGCGCTGAATAAGGTGCGGTTCCGCAGGCTGACGGATAAGAATATCCTTGATCCTGAGGATGAACTACAGATCAAGATAGAGGTGGATGAAAAGAAACAGACGTTCGTGATCGAGGATAACGGCATTGGCATGACGCAGGATGAGCTGATCAATAATATCGGCACGGTCGCGCGTTCCGGCACTCTGGAATTCTTCAAGCGCCTGAAAGAAGAGGGTAAGTCCGTTGACGGCAATTTTATCGGCCAGTTCGGCGTGGGTTTTTATTCGGTGTTCATGGTCACCGATGAGGTCACGATCGAGACGCGCAGCGCCGATGTCGATTCGAAAGGATTGCGGTGGAAGTCTTCAGGCGAAGGCACGTTCACGATCGAGGAATTTGACAAAAAGTCGCGGGGAACGCGCATTTCTTTTACCCTGAAAGAGAACGCAAAGGAATTCTCCAGCGAGTATCGCATCAAAGAGATCATTGAGAAATATTCCAACTTTGCCGACTTTCCGATCGTCCTGAAAGGGAATAAGATCAACAAAGTGACTGCGCTGTGGCAGCGCAAGGCGGATGAGATAACCGACAAGGATGCGCATGAGTTTTATAAATTCCTCACCAATGATATCGACGATCCGCTCGGATATTTTCAGGTGTCGGTCGAGGGGGTGGTCAATTTCAAGGCATTGCTGTTCGTTCCGGCAAAGGCGCCGTTCGATTATCTGTGGCTGCAGAAGGAGAAATCCCTGCATCTGTATTCGAATAAGATCCTCATACAGAGCGATTCCAAAGATCTGTTGCCAGAATATCTGCGGTTTGCCAAGGGCGTGGTTGATACATCCGACCTTCCGCTTAATATATCGCGCGAGGTCACGCAATATACCCCGGTCATGGAAAAGATCCGCGATATACTGACCGGCAAGATCCTCGGCGTGCTCAAGGATTGGGCTGAGAATAAGCAGGACAAGTTCCTGAAATTCTATCAGAATTTCGGCACGTTGTTGAAGACCGGATTGAACAGCGATTTCACCAATCGCGATAAGATCATTGAGCTGCTGCGGTTTGAATCGTCGGCGAAACAGGCGGGTGAAATGACGTCGTTGAAGGAATATGTGTCGCGGATGAAGGATTTTCAGGCCGAGATCTATTACCTGTCGGGGGAAAATCGCGATCTTTTGGAGCATAATCCCAAGCTGGAGTATTTCAAGAAGAACGGGGTGGAGGTATTGTTCCTGACCGAGCCCATTGACGTGTTCACTGTGCCGTCGATCCATGAATATGAGAAAAAGCCGATCAAGTCGATCGATAAGGCGGATATCGCGCTCAAGCCGCAGGATCAGATCGTCAAGCCTGATGACAAGCTGTCAGAATCGCTCTTAAAGCTTTTCAAAAATGAGCTGAAAGGCAAGGTAGAGGATGTGGTGGTGTCGAAACGGCTGGTGGAATCGGCTGCGACGCTGGTTTCGGCAAAAGATAGTATGGATCCCCAGTTCGAAAAGATGATGAAGCTTATGCACAAGGATTATAAGAGCGAGCCCAAGCGGATCATGGAGATAAACATAGAGCATCCGCTTATCAAGAACCTTTCGAAGTTATATATCTCCGATACGAATAACCCGATGATCCGCAAATGTATTGACCAGTTGTATGAGGGCGCGTTGTTTGTGGACGGCGACCTGCCGGCATCGAGCGATTTCATCAAACGCATGACCGACATCATGGTCGAAGCCACTTCATAATCCAGACGCTTTGGCTAACTATCTATAGACTAATAAGTTGCAAATAAATTCTTAATACAATAATTTGGTATCAAATTACGCAATAAAGAATTAAATTGTAATCTATTGTCAGAGAGCAATTTAGCTAAAGCGTCTGAATAAGGAGGGGAGGATGAGTACGGGGTTGACGGCGGTGAATGAGAAGGTGCAGAAGGAAAGCGCGTTCGTGAACGCGTTAACTGCGGAAATGCGCAAGGTGATCGTCGGGCAGGATTACCTTATTAACAGGCTTATGGTCGGGCTGCTTGCGAACGGGCATCTGCTTGTTGAAGGCGTGCCGGGCCTTGCAAAGACGCTTTCGATCAGCACATTATCGCGTGCTATCAATACGAAATTCCAGCGCATCCAGTTCACGCCGGACCTTCTGCCGGCTGACCTTATCGGCACGCTGGTGTATAATCCAAAGGAA
>Ga0302251_1000453_pt1 | contig 38723 bp, 34 predicted proteins | sample AAG_RA_Gln_MG_FD_193534 | JGI IMG/M metagenome (GOLD analysis project Ga0302251, IMG submission 193534) | Enriched activated sludge microbial communities from anaerobic digester in WTTP, New Holstein, Wisconsin, United States - AAG_RA_Gln | ecosystem: Engineered > Bioreactor > Anaerobic >... | reverse complement strand
CTTCCATCATTGAATCTCTCCCTTCGTCAAATAAAAATGATAATACCGCTGTGAGGTCAAGTATAATGCAAGAACGGCTTGAAAATAAAGCGTAAATCCTAAAATCAGCCTTAAATATGGAAAGTTTATATCGCCTAATTTCAATTAAACGTGGGAATGGCCTTAGCTTATTTGGCGCCTAAAAGCGTTGGCCGCATAAGGCAAGGCGCTTGGCTCCTTTGCCATATGCTTTTGCGCTGAGTATAAGCGTGTGCCGTTTTGACGGGTTCGCCTTCGCCGTGATTTTTGCGGCTAAGGACGGTTTGCGCCGCGAGTCTTTAAAACTACAAAACGGCCCCCGCGTTTGTGAGGCTTTTTTAAAGCCTGAAACAGCGGGGACCGCCTGAACTCTGTGAGGGATCGATTTTTAAAACATGGTGCCGGGGACGAGAATTGAACTCGTACGGGTCACCCCACACGCCCCTCAAACGTGCGTGTCTACCATTTCCACCACCCCGGCACTTAGGACTTTGAAATTATACGTACCTTAAGAATTTTAGTCAAGTGCTGGTGCGAAAAAGCGGCCATTCTTATTGACTTCATAAAACATAAAAGTTAATATCATCACGGTTTATAACTGTATTTTTATGAATTATTATAAAGGTGATGCCTGCGTATGAGCATAAGCGAAAGAATCATGTCTTTGTCCGGAAACTTCAGCAAAAAGCAGAATCAGCTTGGTAAATTTATCCTGGACAACATTGTTGATGTCGCGCTTATGAACGCGCCGCAAATAGCCAGGGAGGCTGGAGTGAGCGAAGCCACTTTAACTCGCTTTGTCTATGCTCTTGGATTTAATAGCTTTTCCGAATTTTTGCTGGAGCTTCGTAAGGAGACCATCAACAGCAAGGGCGGACAATTCCGGCAGGAACCTGATTTGGGCGCTGATGGGCATATTTATCAACGGGTTTTCGACGTAGAAATGGACTTGATGAGGGAAACATTGAATAACATAGATCCAGCCTCCTTTGACGCTGCCGTTAAACTGCTTTTGGAGTGCGATCATCTTTTGCTTGTCGGTGGTCCCATACATCATTACATCTCTTTGTACGCGTTAAATTTTATGTGTGCTTACAGAGATAATATCCATATAATTAAACAAGTGGATATGTCTTTTGTCTCCTTACTGGAGTCTTTAAGCTCAAAATCAGCGGCTATTGTTTTCAGTTATCCGCGTTATTCAAGCGAGGTGCAAAAGATAGCGGAAATACTCTGTAAAAAGAAAGTTCAAATAATTGGGGTTACGGACAGCAAATTATCTCCAGTAATTCCATTGTCTCGTGCTTACCTAATCACGCCGCAAAAATATATCATCCTCGCGGACGCAAGCGCTTCCGTAATGGCTTTGATGCATGCGCTTATGGTGGCGATGTATAAAGAGAACAGTCATAATATCAAAAAACGGCTTGAAAAGTATGAGAAAAGCATCTTAGAAGCCGAAATGTTTGTGTATAAAGACTATAATTTTGTTAAAAAAATGTAAAATTACCTGCATTGTGTTATAAAATATGTTATTATATAGAATGTAGTTAAAAAACAAGAAAAATTACAGTGGATTACTTATATAATATACTACAAATGCCCATGTTGAAGAATAATATAAACAGTTAAAAGCACCAATGATCTATTTTAATTGGCGTTGAGTGATTTGGTTTTTTGTTAGCATTATATAAACTAACTAATTCGTACTGTTATATCTTTAAGATCATTCAGCGGTTGAATTTTAACTGAGATATCTCGTTTTGACGGCGGCAATATATCTGGAAACGGGACTTCTATGCCAAGGTTTTTATAGGTTTCAACTCCGAGCCTGTGGTAAGGCAATATTTCGATAGCTGAGATATTTTTCAGTCCCGTCACGAACTTTGCCATTTGTTCAAAATTGGAAATACTGTCATTGACTGACGGAACGAATGGAACTCGTATCGTTATCTTTGTTTTGCCCAACCGATCTATTTTCTTTATGTTTTCAAGTATCAGACTATTGTCGACGCCCGTATAGCGCCTGTGCATCTCAGGATCCATTATTTTGACATCGATAAACATTGTAGGAAGGTAGACTAGCATTGGCATAATCAATTCCCACGCGGCATAGCAGGAAGTCTCAATTGTTCGGTCAATGCCGAGTTCAAAGCTTTTTCTAAGTATGTCGGTTGTAAACTCAGGCTGGCATAATGGCTCGCCGCCGCTAATGGTTACCCCTCCGCCATAAAGAAAAAATATGTCGTCTTTCGTTATTTCCTCGATTACTTCATCAGACGACATATCTTGTCCATAGATTTTCACCGCGTTTTGTCCGCACACATCACGACATTTGCCGCATCCGTTACAGCCAATTCTGTTAACCGATATGCCTTTACCTGTGTCGCAGCGAATAATTTTTTCAGGGCAGAGCTCCGCGCATTTGCCGCATAGAATGCAGCGGGAGCGTAGTATTCCTATTTCATACTGCAAACTTTGTGATTCTGGAGTCGAGCACCATTGACATCTAAGGGGGCATCCCTTGAGGAATACCACAGTCCTTATTCCAGAACCATCCTTGTTTGATGACCGTTCAATGCGCAGAACCCTACCCATTATCGACATTTATATATTTAACCTGCCCTTTCTAATATTGCTCACGCGATGCTGGAGATCATTGTTCTTGAGATTATGTCATCCTGCACGTCTTTGTTAAGCTCAACGAAGAAAGCGGTGTAGCCCGCTACCCTTACCAAAAGCCCCTTATAATTCTCAGGATGTTTCTGTGCATCAAGAAGTTTTTTCTGATCCACTACGTTGAATTGCGCATGATATATGCCAAGTGAACAAAGACCTTTTAGCAAGCTCATCATTGCTGAAGTCCCGTCGCCGCTAGCAAGAAAATCCGGCATAATCTTCATATTCAGAAGCGTACCCTGCGTAAAACGAGCATGGGGGATGTTAGCGACAGATTTCAAGATGGCGCACGGTCCGTGAAGGTCAGTTCCTCCGCTTGGGCTTAATCCGTCAGCAAGCGGCTTCCAAGCTACTCGGCCAGAAGGCAGTGCTCCGACCTCAAGTCCGAAAGGAGTATTCCCAGACACAGGGAGTATACCTTGGCTCATTGTCCCCCTGTGACTTTTATAACTCTCTATCTCATCCGCGATGAAAGTAAAGAGTTCTCCCCCCAATTTGTCCACCCATTTGATGTCATTGCCATATTTGGGTGCGTCCAGGCAAAGCCTTTTGATTTCCGGCATACCTTCAAAATTACAATCTATGGCGTCCAGAAGTTGCTGCATTGTAAGCTTTTTTTCATTGTAAACAAGGAATTTTACAGCGGCCAGGCTATTTATCAGGTCCGCAACACCTATCATGTTCAGACCGTTCCCGACATGATATTTTGTTCCGCCGTCCGTATAGTCGACAGCGTTTTCCACGCACTCGCGATGTGTAAGAGAAAGGGCAGGCACAGGCCTGCGCTGGCTTACGTAGTCGGCTATATGGCTGGCTTTAACAAGGCATTTAATGCCAAATCTTATCTGCTCCTTTACCGCTGATTCGAATTCCTTGTAAGATTTGAATTCGGTCGGGTCTCCCGTTTTTACGGATATAAACCTATTGTATTTTCGTGAGACCCCGTTTAATAGCGCGAGTTCGACCATTGAACCCAGGTTCAGGTCCGCGAATGATGTAAAACCGGATAATTTGCCTTCGAGGTTAGTTTCGACACAGCCGCATGGATTCCAATTATATGCCTCGCGCAGAGGAACCCCCTTGTTCATCATCATCTCGATCCCTGCTTCATCAGAGTGAAAGGCAGGAAAACCGGTACCAAGTTTTATTAGATCCACTACTTTCTTTAGAAATGAATTTGGGTTTTTCGACACGTTGTATCTGACAGAAAGAGATGGCTGATAGAGACGGACGTCCATAGTAGCCTCCAGCAGCATGTATGACACGTCGTTGACCGCGTCTGCGCCAGTATGATCCACTCCGCCAGCGCATATGTTCTGAAACATCGGATATCCCGCTGAGAACTGCGCTGACAAGCAATCCTGGAACAGACACGGCTCCGAAAGCTTCACCCACAAACAATCCAGCAGCTCCTGAGCCCGTTCTTCTGTGATTCTTCCTGACTCTACATCATCCTTGTAAAATGGATAGAGATATTGGTCCATCCTGCCCATGTTATAGCTTGCGGCGTTTTGCTCCATTAGTATTACAATATGATACAGATATGCGGATTGTATAGCCTCATAGAAACTTTCTGCCGGATGCTCGGGAACTTTCGCACAGATCCTAGAGATCTCAAGAAGTTCCGCCTTTCTGATATCATCTGTTTCCGCTGCCGCAAGCCGCGCAGCCTCTTCAGAATAGCGTCTCGCAAGAGTGATTATGCCTTCGGCTGAGGCAAGAAGGGCCTTATAATATACTTCTTTTTCATAGTCGCCTGGCACGGTGATGTCAAGCAGTCGCATTTTCTCTCTGATCCGTTTGCATATGGCTGCCATACCTTTGTTGATGACATCAGTGTAGCCTGCCGTGACTTCGCCCCATCCGCGCACGAATTTTCTGTCTACGAATATCGCGCCGTTGTCTTTAAGCGTCTTTACGTCTGCTGGTATCTGCGCGTTCCATTCCTCAAAAATTGAGTGTCCCCTCCAAAAAGGCTTAATATCACGACGGAAGAGCTCTTTTTCCTCCTCGGATATAAAAAATGGATCGTAGCGCCTCGTACTTATCGTATCAAGCTCTTTATCAAGGACAGTCCAACAACTGTCAGGCGAAACGACGCCGCCTCTGATCTTGCTGCCGGAGCAGCCTACGATCAGTTCTTCAGGCCATATAGTAACGCTCTTTTTTTCGCACTGGTACTTGATTCCCATCCCCTTTCTGAGGACCCATGGCAATCCGTCTGTGCCTTTAAAGCTCTCCGTTAAAAGCAACGCTGGCTCAAGGTCGACTTCTGGGCGGGTATCAAGGACTCTTTGCTTCAAAAATTCTATTCTTTCAAGATATTTTTTGGACATACTAACACCTCCATGTCATGTCCGGCTAGAACGGCTCCATTACTAAAACAACTAAAACAGCGATCTTTTGCGTGCACATAATATCATATTGAAATTATTTTTTCAATATAAAAAAAATAAAATTATTTTATCTTATATATGGCAAATTTTCCCTCCAAAAAGCTAATAACACCAAAAATTTTGAACAATTTTTTGTCGGTTGTATTTTTAGTATCCTAATACCAACCGTGGAAGCCACAGAGCTAGCTCGGGGAAATATGTGACTGCTATAAGCGTGGGAATCCAGCATAGTACTATAAGTATTAGATTTGGCTTAAGCATTGCAGAAAGCGGCGTTTTAGTGACTTGTACTCCAAAATATAAAGCAGGGGCTGTTGGCGGGGTAAGCAACCCTGTTGCGACATTAACTCCCATTATTGCGGCAAAATGTATTGGGTCGACGCCAAAACTTTGTACTACAGGCAGTAATATCGGTGTGCCAAGAAGAAGGCAGCTTGTGTCGTCCATAATCATTCCCATTATTAAAACGACAATATTTACCCCTAGTAATATTATTGTTTTATCCTCCGAAAAATTATGGAGAAATTTGGCAATTGTTCCTGGCATGTCTTCCATAATGTAAATTCTGCTGAGCATCATGACACAAAATAGCATCACCATGATTACACCTGTTGTTGATGCAGTTTCTGTGAAAGTTTCATATAGACCTTTTATTGTAAGTTTTTTATAGACAAAAAAACCGATAGGTATAGAATAAATGACTGCAACTGTAGCTGCTTCTGTTGGTGTAAATGTGCCGCTGTATATGCCGCCAAGCACGATAATCGGCATAAGAAGGGCGGGGATAGCTGAAAAAGCGTCGTTCCCGGCCCTTCTTGTAACGTCTTTTAATGACATTTTTTCCAGTACTTGAATGTTGGGATCGTCTTTTAAAATAAATAGGCTAACAGCGGACAGTAGTATAACAAGGACTATGCCAGGTCCTACCGTTGCGAGAAAACAAGCGAGCAGTGGCTGACGTCCAGCCCATGAATAAAGGATCATATGGGCACTTGGAGGAATAAGCAATCCTAAGGGACAAGCGCTTGTCAGAAGTGTCGCCACATAAGCTTTCGGATATTTGGCTTCTTCAAAACGCGGTAGCATTACACTGCTTATGCATGACAACGTAGCTAAACTGCTTCCTGCTATTGAGCCAAACGCGGCACAGGCAACTACTGCAACAATGGCTAGGCCACCTTTTATACGGCCTACAAATATTCCTACAAAATCCACTAGCGCCTTTCCGATTCCGCTTTTTTCCATGACTAGCCCGACTGCAATGAAGAGAGGGACACAGAGCAAGACCATAGAATTAGTAACACTATATCCATATTTCATAAGAAAACTGTCTTCATACCCTACAGCATGTACTAAAAATAGCGCTGACATGATGAATACGTAGGGAAGGTACATTCCCAATAATAAACCCAATATTATTATTAGTACTGCGATGCAAAGCATCATAATTACATGCCCCCCTTCCTTTAATCAAGTCCAGATATTGGTGTGGTTATTTCCTCAAAAAACTGTACTGTAACGTATAAAGCCATTAAAACAAATCCTACGGTCACTGCACTCATTGAAGTCACTAGTGGAATATTCCACGCCGAAGTTGTTGGCCAAATGCGAAATCCATTAATAATATAGGCAATCGAAAGATGCATAGTTTCTATTGCCACAAGTGTCTGAGTAAAACTGGCAACGATGCGTAAGATTTTTTTGCCCTTGGGAGGAAGTATCCTTTCCAAAATATCTGCTCTCACGTGTTCTCGTTTTTCCATGGCATATGAACTTCCAATAAAATACATCCAAAACGCAGATATCATTACAATCTCGTCATATCCAAAAAAATCAAGCCTTAATGCGTATCTAAACAATACAACTACCCCAAGAACGCCAACCATGACACAAGTTGTTACAAAAAGAATAAATTTTTGAATGGTTATAAGTATTCTCCAAAAAATAGAGTTCTTTAATATGTTCAAGTAAATTTTAATATTTTCTTTCATAAATTAACCCTCCTTATTTTTTCTAATATATACGGCAGATATCATTTATATAACTTACTAAATGATATCTGCCGTTTTTTTAGAATTTATTTGCCGGAAAGTAATTTTTTTTGGTTTGCATTAACTTCATCCTCAAGCTTTTTAAGTGTATCTTTTCCATAAATAGTTGCATATTTAGGCCATACTTTCGCTCGTATTTCAGCACTACGCTTTATAGTTTCTTCTTTTGTATATTTTACTACACTAACTCCGTATTCTTCTAGTTTTTTCTCATAATTAGCTTCTGTTGTTCTAGCAACAGGAAGCCATTTTTTTAGTTGAAAAGCTATGCAATTTTGTACTATTTTGCGATTTTTATCGCCGAAAGATTCCCATAATTTTTTATTAATGATAAGCCAACCAGGGGTTGATCCCATATTGTTTGCATCAAAGCATTTAATTATATCGCGGGCTTGCAGATAAGCATCTTCAGCTGGGATATTTGAAGCTCCGTCAATTTGCCCAGTCTGAATAGCGCTGTATATCTCAGAGTAATCCATTGTAACTGTATTATATCCCATTGCTGCAGCCATATCTCTTACTGCTGGCATTGCAGGAGTTCTTAGGGAAATATTTTTCTTTTTATTATCTTTTATGTTAGACGGTACTTTTTTAAGAATAAAACCTATTCTTGGATCCACCCAGCCGCCTAGACTTACAAAACCAGCTTCAGTACAATATTTATCCATCAATTTACAAAAGAATGAGTTAGAGTTAAGAAACATCAATTCATACTCAGGGAAACCAAGAGAACAAAGTCCGGGGAGATTCCCAATATCTAGCATCGGGTGATATCTTTTGGTTAACCATGTAAAAGACGCGTCGATTGTTCCGGCACGCACTTCTTCAATGGAATCTTCATAAGTGCCCAGTTGTCCCGCTGGGAATACCTTAAAATTTATTTCCCCGTTTGTTTTTTCTTTAATCATCGTTGTTAACTCTACTAATGCTTTTGTTGTGTAACTATCTAAAGTGCCCCCCAAAGTCAAGACACGAATTTTCTAATGATCCGAATAGCTCCTTTCTTCATGCGGCATAAGTCTTCTGTTGTCTTGCGAACGCATCGGGAGCAAGTCCTCCCAGCGATGCGTGCGGGCGCATAGTGTTGTAGTCAAGTATATACCTGTTGACGCCGGCTATCATCTCCTTAGGTGAAATGTACTCGTTAATGTAGATATCCTCATATTTCAAGCTGCGAAAAAAGCGCTCGGTACGAACGTTGTCCAACGCCTGGCCTTTGCCGTCCATGGATACCCTTACACCGTTGCTCTCCATCAGATCCAGGTAGGCCTGGTTGGTGAAGTGACTGCCCTGGTCAGAGTTGATGATCTCAGGTTTGCGATTGCAAAGGGCACGTCTGAGACAGCGTAATACAAATTCCTTTTCCAAGGTGTAACTGACCTCATAGTCCACGATCCGGCGGGTATGCCAGTCGATGATGATAAACAAGTACAGAAAACCTTTCTTAAACGGCAGATAAGTTATATCTATACCCCATACCTGGTCCTCATGATCAATTATAAGATTGCGCAACAGATATGGACGTACATATTGCCTGTGATACCGTTTGCTCAGGTTGGGTCCCGGATACAGCGCGATAATGTCCATCAGGCGCATCAGGCGGCGGACTCGTTTTTTGTTGACTGCGCAACCGTAATGATTTTTAAGGCAATCAGTCATCTTGCGATATCCCCAGGCAGGCTTGTCTAAATGCATTCTGTCAACGATCTCCATTATGTTTAGGTTCTCCTGGGATTCTCCATGGGTCGGATCAAAAAGATCACGCTCCTGCTTTCGGTAAACGCTGCTGCGATTGACTTCCATAAGTTCGCACTGTCTCTTAACCGTCAGTTTTTTGTTTTCTGGTGAAACGAGTTTTAGGCGCTCCTTCGGGGCCAAATATTTCGTCATATTTTTTTTTAAGCCAGTCACGCTCTATCGTGAGCTGGCCAACCTTCTGCTGCAGAACTGTGATCTCGCGTTCCTTTGCCTCTGCTTCCCGGACGCCGTCCGTTGCACCTCGCCGAAAAACATCGGCAGCATGTTCTTGGAATTGTTTATGCCAGCTGCTTAGGGTCGCCGGTGATATTTGATACTTTTCGGCAAGTTCATTAAGCGTGTGCTGTCCGCTAAGCAGTTCCAGTACGACCTTCGATTTGAATTCCGGGTTATAAGTATTTTTCTTCTTCATTTCATCATTATATTCGGTTCTGTCATATTTTTCATGTCTCATTTTCTGGGAGCACTATAATCTGCGGGGTATGGTGCATAAAATTTTAACTGTTTTTGGGCGAAGGCAACATTACTGTTGGTTGTTAATATTACAAGGGCAACAAACGCGGCACAGAAAAAAGTTATAACTCTCCTTGTGGTGGATTTCATGAAATTCCCTCCTTACATATTTCTGTCCTATTTTGTAAAAATAATTGATACTAGGTTTTTAAAAAAATAGTTTGATATTTAGCTTAACTGTCGCGCGTCACTCCTTTGATGATGGTATGGAAAATATTAGTTCATATAGCGATGCTACCATAAAGAAATTATTTTTTCAAGTCTAATTATAAAAAAATTATTTATTCATTTTTGAATTGATTTTAATCTTACTTAGTGCGGCATGGCCTAAGTGAAACGATAAAGGTACGCAGTATTTAGAGTGAAAAAAGCGAGAGTGTATAACGAGCATTGCCAATAATCATTATGCTTATCTAATGAGGTTGTTTTCAAAAAAATTTATAGTGAGGTCTATAAACGCCTGCATAGCCGGAGATATCCATTTATTGCGGTGATGGAATATCTGGCACCAGAATTTACGGTTACATCCTTTTACGTCAAGTAGTGCCAGGTTGCCCTTCGAAAGGCTTTTTTCGAAAATATAGTTAGGCAAAAAGCTTATGCCCAGCCCTTTCTGCACAAGCTCCATAAGGACTGCCGTACTGTCGATCTCTATTAACGGAGAGATGGTGACGTTTTCGTTTGCCGCCATTTCTTCGAGTTCTTGTCTGTAAATGCTGCTCCGTTCTGTAAGTAGTAACGGCTGCGCCAAGACCTCGTTAAGTTTGATTTTTTTTAACCCGGCCAGATTATTCCCCGGACCGGCCACAAACGATAGCCGGTAAGGGCGGGCATACACAATGGTGCTGTCTTTATCCGCAATTTTTATTCCAAAGCCGACCGCGATATCCAACGCGTTTTGTTTGATCAACTGCAGTAGCTCTGTTGTATGGGAGGTCTTGATTTCCAAAGTTACTTTTGGAAAATATCTGTGGTATTCATGTATTAAATCTGCCCCATATGAATTAATTAAGGATTCAATGCTGCCCACACGCAATGTTCCGCTGATTTCCTTGCCCATGTCCCTTAAATGCAGCATCTGTTCCTCTATTTTCTGCATCTCCTTGGCCTTTGAAAGAAAAAGTTTCCCCATGTTAGTTAGGACAACCTTTTTGCCTATTCGTTCGAACAGCTGAAACCCAAGCTCTTTTTCCAGTTGCTGGACTTGCACTGTAACCGTGGATTGCGAATAGCTGAGGTATTCGGCCGTGCGCGAAAAATTACCTAGCTCGCTGAGCTTTATAAAGGTTTCGATATTCCTAAGCTCCATTCTTATCACCTATTATTTTTTTTAATTATAACAATGAAAATAATTAATTTTACAAATATCATTTTATCTCATAGACTATCAGGAAACAAGGTTCGTTTGTTTTTAAATAAAGCAGTCAGAAGATCGGGAGGGGTATAAGAATGGCAGGTCAGGCAGTGAAGACGCTGTTGCTGTCGCAGAAGGATCTAATCGAGGCTGGTGTTATGGATATGCCGCGCTGCATGGATGTGATCGAAGACGTGTTCGGTCTCATCGGCAAGGGCGACTATATCATGGGTGGTCCTCTTGGCAACGAGCATGGGCAGATGATCTACTTTCCCAAGGAGGCTAAGTTCCCGGGGATGCCGGTTACGGGGCCGGACCGTCGTTTTATGGCGATGATCTGCTACATAGGAGGCAAGTACAGGATCTGCGGGGAGAAATGGTACGGGTCGAACGCCGAGAATCCCAAGAGAGGGCTTCCGCGCTCGATCCTCACGACGATCCTCAACGACGCTGACACGGGAGTACCGTTCACCATAATGAGCGGCAACCTGATATCGGCGATGCGAACTGGAGCGGTTCCAGGAGTTGCGGCCCGTCATCTGGCGCGCAAAGGTGCGGAGACGGTTGGTCTCATAGGCGGCGGAGTAATAAACAAAGCGTGTTTGATGGCGATAAAGACGGGAGTGCCGACGATAAAGAAAGCGTATCTCTACGACGTGTTCATCGAAAAGGGCAGGACGTGGGCGGAAGAGATGTCGCAGAAGCTGGGCATAGAAGTGCTGGCCGTGGGATCGATAGAAGAAGCTGTGCGTCCCGCGGACATAGTGTCGATAGCGACGTCTGGAGAAACCTTCCCGCGGATAGAGACGGAGTGGCTTAAGCGCGGCACGCTGGTCTGCTTTACCGGAGACGCGGACATGGATCCGGAGGCGTTTTCTCAGAACACGGTGATAGCGGACAACTGGAAAATGCACGAGGCGTTTTTCGTGGACGGCAAGGAACATCCGGACGGACTTGACGCGGTGGCGGTAGTGGCGCCGTCCTACCATCTTCTGAAGGCTGTTGACGCCGGCAAATACGATCCGTCGAAGATCCGCAACCTGGGTCCCATAGTGAACAAAGAGGATCCGGGCCGCAAGAGCGATGATGAGATCATAATGTTTGTGACAGGCGGGATGCCGCTGCACGATGTTGCGTGGGGGAAAGCGCTTTATGATCAGGCGGTTGAGAAGAAACTGGGGACAGAGTTCTGTTTCTTTGATGAAGCTTATTGGAAATAACGTTTGATTTAAAAAAATTACTGGTGGAGTACGGCCATATCCAGTGTACTCACCTTTTCATTTTATGTTTAGTGAGAAGGTGAGTACTATATTATATATGTATAGAAAAAAATGAAATAACTGAATTTATTGTCTTATAACCAGAGGTGAAAGCATGAAACATCTTAATATGACAGAAAAAAAATTATTTATAACAGATATGTCATTGCTGATGATTTTTCTCTTTTCGGCAATTCTTGTATTTATCCTTATTTTGTTTCAAATATTATATTTACCTAATAACAATATGATGGTTCGTATTATTATTTTGACGGTCTCATCAATTACAGCTATTTCTATTGTCTGGGCAACTGTGGAAATTATGGTGCATCTTCAACGGAATCAAGGCCATATATATAAGGAAGATTTAATATGTCAGAAATATATTTTTGAAAGGAAAAGGGCGTTTTTATATGAAAAACAATAATATTCTTATTTTATTTTTAGACATCTTTTTTGTCCTTTTTCTATGTTTTGTCTTGTTGATTTTTACTATGATATTGAATAGGGACGGAGGAATGCCATCCGGCAGTGTGTATGTAATTGATTGGGTAAGGTTGGCAGCTGTAATAATTTCAGTTTTTGTGTATTTATATTTTATAACCAGGACAAGTATGAGAGAGCTTTCAAATATTCTATCAACGAGAGTTGCCATTCTATCCTCAGAACATAATACAGAAGAAAATGGTACTGAATAATGAATATTTTTATTCTCTCTAATTATGTGGCATGGATGTTGATTGCTGTTATCACAGCCTCTCTTTTGGTAGATTTTCTAAAAAATGAAATTACAAACAAAGAAGACGCATCAAACATCAAACAAGAGAAAATATTCAGATGAAGAGCGATAGGGAACTTTCAGACAAGAAACTTGGGCCAATGCACGTTTGGGCTCTCGGAGTGGGTATCGTGCTTGTCGGAGAATTTATGGGCTGGAACTTCACGATCGCAAGGGGAGGTTCCATAGGTTCAATAATTGCAATCTGGACTATGTCCATAATGTATATTGCAATTGTTATGATGACGAATGAAATGTCTTCTGTAATGCCGGAATCAGGCGGACAATATGCTATGGCAAAATATCTTCTTGGTCCCCTTGCCGCATTCAATGTAGGCCTGATGGCAGTATTAGAATATGCAATGTTGGAGGCTGCCGATGTCGTTGTTATCGGTGAAATCCTGCAGTCGCTGAACCCAGATTTATCTTCTTTACCGTTTATAATACTAAGTCTTGTTTTTCTTACATGGATGAACTATCATGGCGTTTATGCCACACTTACACTTAATTTTATTATTACTGCAGCGGCATTTGTAAGTGTCCTCGTATTATTATTTTCAACTAGTTTTTATGATCCGCAAAATACATTGATAAAACTTGAGCAAATGACTAATGGATTACCCTATGGATTTCTTGGTGTCCTTGCAGCGATGCAGTTTGCGATTTGGTTTTTCCTTGGAATAGAGGGAACTGCAATGGCAACAACAGAATGCCGGAGTGCCGAACGTTCGATGCCACTGGGCTCTATCTTAGGTTTATTGACGCTTTTAATAGGCGCAACTATCACATGGTACGTCTGTTCAGGTTTGATTGATGCAGAAGCTCTCGGCGCATCACCATACCCGCTTTATGAAGCTGCAGTAGCTACTGGAAAGCTTTACGCGGTAATTGCTCTTTTTGTGGGGACACTCCTTTCTTGTCTTGCAAGCGCCAACGGATGTATTAACGATGCAAGCCGTGCATGGAGTGCACTTTCCCGAGATGGAATTTTGCCGGATGTTTTTTCAAAGATCCATCCCAGATACAACACGCCATACCGTTCAATATTGTTCCTGATGCCAATATCGATTGCATTTGCGTTTACAGGGATGTTGGATCAGATAATCACTTTTTCTATATTTTCGGCACTTTTGATTTATATGTTTACAGCAATTATGATGTTGCGTTTTCGAAAAATGTATCCCTTAAATACAATAGATAGAGGATATATAGCTCCAATACATCCAATACCGGCTGTTATCACGCTTATATTGGCAAGCGCAGCTATTGTAGGGATGTCTTTTACTTATGATGTAAATATTTTGCTGGGTATTATTTTTTACTCCCTAGCTTCTGTTTGGTTTATTATCCGCCGTTATAAATTTATTAATAAAGATGAAATTTTCAATAAAGGTATAGCAAAATGGGGGATGCCACACCATATTCTACACTGTACCACAGAAATGAGACATGAAAAATATGACAGAACCTGATGCAAAGGTGATCGGATCATTAGAAAATTTATGTCTTGATTTAAGGGGCACTTCAAGACGTTGCTCAAAATATGCCGAAATTTTTTGTCATCGCTTAACATTAATTTCCCCTGCTTTTTATTTTAACTCGCATATCTGATAAGCCTCCCGCCATCGCGGCCAATTAAGAAGAAAATTATTTTTCTTTTTATAAAAATAAACAGTTGACATTTTTCATCTTGAATATATCATACATATAGTTTGATTCGCTCAATTACCCTGCCGGAAAGGACGTGTTGTTAAAAAAACATTAAATCATTGAACAATACTCCTTCAGTGCGATTGTCTTGGCTGTATTTTAACGGAACTGCTTTCTTAACGAACGCCGGAATGTAATATCGCTTATTTTTCAAGAGAAATATTGGTTTCGGACAATGAGAGGGGGAGGTCGTAATAATGGAAAACATGGCAACAAATCTTATCGTTCTTTTAGTTTATCTTGGCTGCCTTGTCGGATTTGGCATATATCAGGGGCTTAAAGCAAAAAATCCGACGGACTACAATATGGGCGGGCGTGTGGTTCCAGGCTGGGCTTGTGCCCTTTCGGAAAGAGCGACAGCGGAGTCGGCGTGGTGTCTTGTAGGTTTTCCCGGATATGCTTATGCCTGCGGGTTAGTTTCCGCGTGGGTTGCAGTCGGGCTCACTCTTGGTAACGTTGTGGCATGGACGGTCATCGCTAATAAGATGCGCAAGGAAGCCGATAAGTACGATGCGCAGACATACGTGGACTGGATAGCAAAAAGGCATCACAATAGCAAATCCGCTACGGCTTTAAGGTTGGTAGGCAGTTTCATCGTCATCTTTCTTTTTGCGTTTTATGTTGAAGCGCAGGTAATCGGCGGCGGCAAGACGTTGCATGTGCTCTTCGGCCTCGCTCCGTACATAGGGATCATCCTCACGATGGTAGTTATAATTCCTTACACTGTGATCGGCGGCTTCCAGAGCGTCGTTTATACGGACTGTGTGCAGTCGATACTTATGATTTTCACGCTTATCGTAGCTCCGTTGTGGGGGATTTACTACATCCACGTTACTCCGGATGTCTATGCTTCTTCGATAACCCAGGCCCTTAAGGTTGCAGGGCCTCAGTTTCAGGATTGGACGTCCGGTGCGAAGGGGATTTTTGCCGGGTTTATGATTGCCAGCAACTTGGCATGGGTCATAGCATACCTTGGTGGCTGCCCGCATCTCACCGTCCGGTTTATGGCGTTGAAAGACGAGAAGGCATGGAAACTTGGAAGAAACATAGCCATTGCGTGGACGGCATGCGGATACACGGGCGCCATCCTTATAGGGATCGTAGGGTTAGCCATATTCGGCCCCAAGGCAATAGCCGACGCTGAAATGATAATGCCTCTTGTGGTGATGAAGATATTCCCGCCGGTCCTTGCGGCTATATGCGTTACGGGCGCTATCGCAGCCATGCTGTCAACGGCGGATTCTATGCTGATAGTAACGTCATCGGAGTTTGCGGAAAACATTCTTAAACCCGTTATCCTTAAAGGCAAGCATATTGATCCGAAACGTGAGCTTTTTATATCAAGGTGTGTGACTGTTGTTGTCGGCATTGCGGCACTGGTGCTTGCTTTCGTGATCCCGGATCAATTGGTCTACGATATAGTTTCATTCGCATGGGCAAGCATGGGCAATCCCTTCGCGGTAGTGACATGCGCAACGCTCTTCTGGGATAAATTTACGGGTACGGCGGCTCTTTGGACGATGATCGTAGGTTTCCTGGGCACCGTGCTTTGGCAGATCTCGCCAATGAATCCTGTCATAGATGCCAGGCTTGTCGGAGTGTTTCCCGCGATTATCACTGCCTATGTGGTCACGAAGATGACATATGGCAAAGACACAGTAAAAGCATAAGTCATCAGGGCGTTGATCAGACCGTAAAAATTAACGAATGTAAGGGTGCGTATTGGAGGTATCACCAGACAAAAAGTCTGTTGTATAAAGAGACAAAGGAGTTGATGTTATATTGCAGCTGATCGAAGAACATCCTGTTTTGACATACTCTCATGGAAAGCTTGTTAAGTTCCTGTTCGACGGCAGGCCTTTTGAGGGTTATGAGGGAGAGCCAATTGCGATGGCGCTGCACGCGAACGGGGTACGCATTTATCGTATTACTCCTGATATGAAACGTCCGCGAGGGTTTTTCTGTGCCATAGGCAAATGCAGCTCATGTTTTATGGTAGTGGACGGAGTACCTAATGTCAGAACATGCGTCACTCCTCTGAAAGAGGGAATGAAGGTTGAGACCCAGACAGGCAAGGGCTGTATTCCAATGGATGTGGAGGCGTAAGGAATGAACGGAGAGATCAGGAAGACGGATATCCTCGTAGTTGGAGGAGGGGCGGCCGGGCTTTCCGCCGCTGCTGAGGCTGCTTCCTATGGCGCCAAGGTTGTAGTACTTGACAGCGACTTACATTTAGGAGGCCAACTTGTCAAGCAGACGCATAAGTTCTTTGGAAGCAAGGATGAACACGCCGGCACCCGCGGATACAAAATAGCGGATATCATAATGGATGAAATAAAGCAGTGCGGTGATAACATAGAACTTCATACGAACACATCTGCGGTCGGCTACTATAAAAACGACGGAATGGTGACAGTGATGCATGGCGAGGATGAATATTATAAAATCCAGCCTAAAAAGATGATTATGGCAACAGGAGCCCAGGAGCGCATAATACCTTTCCCAAACAACGATATACCGGGCGTCTATGGCGCAGGGGCAGTCCAGACCCTGATGAATGTTTATGGCGTCGTGCCAGGAAAGCGAGTCCTGATGATAGGAGCCGGGAATATCGGTCTCATAGTTAGCTATCAGCTGATGCAGGCGGGCGTTGAGATAGCGGCTGTCCTTGAGGCGCTTCCCAAAATAGGCGGGTATTGGGTGCACGCTGCGAAAATCAGGAGGCTCGGCGTTCCGATACTCCTTCGCCATACGATCAAGGCGGCGCTTGGGACAGATTATGTCAACGGCGCGATAATCCAGGATCTGGATACATGTGAGATGACTAATGTCGAATGCGACGTAATCTGTCTTGCGGTCGGGCTTACCCCGACTAATGAAATGCTTTGGCAGGCGGGATGTGAGATGCGTTTTGTGCCTGAACTTTGCGGACACGTTCCTCTTCGCGATCCTAAGCTTCGCACGAGCAACCAGGATGTGTGGATTGCCGGCGACGCTGCCGGCATTGAGGAAGCAAGCTCCGCAATGATAGAAGGACGCATCGCGGGGTTGGCGGCGGCAGAGTCTCTTGGTTTAAATGTGGACGCACAGCGGTTTAAGCTCTATCACGAAAGGCTGGGCGCTCTTCGCAGAGGAGAGACGGGCGAAAAGATACGTTCCGGACTCTCAAAGGTCCAGGTCTGTGATTGGAGGGATCAATAATGGGCTGCGAGAAGCTTTTTAACAGCGGGGTGCTCACAGAGAAATGCAAGGGGGCTATCCTTCCCCCAAAGGATCTTTGGGAGAAGAAAAAAGGCGGGCTCGTTGTGATTGAATGTCCTCAGCGCATTCCCTGTAATCCATGCCACACCGGATGCCCGACTGGAGCGGTGACAGAGTTCGCAGATATAAACGATCAGCCGTCGATAGACTATAGCAAATGCACCGGCTGCGGTCTTTGCATAGCTAAATGCCCAGGGCTTGCCTGTTTTGTGGTAGACCTTACGTTTGCGGCGGACAGGGCTCTCGTCAAATTGCCGTATGAAATGATGCCGATACCCAAAAAGGGAGATATCGTTTCATGTCTCAACAGGGTTGGAGAAGCGGTAACTGAGGGTGTTGTCGAAAACATAACCGAGCCGTGGAAGGATTCGACAAAGATCATCCATGTATCGATAGATAAAAAATATATCGACGACGTTCGCGCCGTAAGGGTGGTGAAATAGATGCAGGATTGCTGCAAGCACGACGTTAAAACTATGGATTTTGAAAAAATGGAGGGCGACATTGTGGTGTGCCGCTGCGAAGAGATAACGCTCAAGGAAATTAGGGAGTGGATCCCCAAGGGCTACGATACTTTCGATGAGCTTAAGCGGCTTCTGCGCGTGGGTATGGGGCCGTGCCAGGGACGCGGCTGCAGAGATATCATCCTGCGTGAGATATCCAGGATGACAGGTGTGCCGGTTGCGGAGATACCGTCCGGAACGATACGCCCCCCTGTAAAACCTATAAAATGCTGCCTTACGGCGCGTGACGGGGGTGATTTTAAATGAGCTGGAAGAGGACGGCTGACGCGGTCGTAATCGGCGGCGGCATGATGGGTATGGCTACCGCCTATAACTTAGCAAAACTTGGCATGAAGGATGTGATCCTTCTCGATAAAAATACTGCGGCTTCCGGTGCCACGGGGCGTTGCGCGGCGGCTTTTCGCGCTACGTGGGGAGGAGAGCTCAATATTATCCTCGGCAAAGCCTGCATAGATAAGTACGAAAGGCTTTCTGAGGAACTTGGGATGGATATAGGCCTTTATCAGAACGGCTACCTTTTTATGGCATATTCCGACGCGCAGGTTGAGAACTTTAAAAAATGCATAGAACTTCAGAACTCGCTCGGCGTTCCTTCCAGAATGCTTTCCCGCGACGAGGCCCTCGAACTGTGCCCTGGTCTTTACGTTGAGGATATCAAGGGTTTTTATTGGTATAAGCGCGATGGGCATGCGGATCCTATGCTTACAAACTTTGCGCACCAGGAGGCTGCAAAGCGCGAAGGGGTAAAGATCGAAAAGTTCACAGAGGTCACAGGATTTAAGATGACATCCGGAGCCGTTAAAGGGGTCTGTACGACGAAGGGCTATATTGACACGGATATAGTCATAAACGCGGCGGGCTCATGGGCAGGAAAGGTCGCGGCTCTGGCGGGGCTTGCTATCCCAGTTCACGGTGAGCGTCACGAAATTTTTGTTACAGAGCCTGTGGAATTCAACGTATGTCCTACCTTTCTTATGAGCTACGATCCTGATTTTTATATGCAGCAACGCCCTCACGGCTCGATCATAGCCGGGTGCGGTCCAAGCAGATACCGCTCTGAAGCCGCCCCTTTCAATGATGCGGAGATGGGCGATTGCTGGAACTTCCTTGAATATCTGACTGGGATAGTGACTCATGTATTGCCTCGGACCAGGGGTATCCGTGTTGTTCGTCAATGGTCGGGCATGTACGATATAACGCCCGACATGCAGCCTGTAATCGGAGAAGCGGACGAACTGAAGGGATTTTGGATGAACGTATCAGGCTCGCGCGGTTTCATGTTTGGGCCGGTTGCCGGGGAGATGGTTGCTGAACAGATAATTTTAGGCAAAACGTCTCTTCCGATAGAGAAGTTCCACTGGAACCGCTACGCGCGTGGCGAATATCTTGTGGATACAGCCATAGCTTAAGTATGTATCAAGCTAATCGCAGAAAAAGAAAAATAAAGCAAGCAGATGATGAAGCTTACTGGAAATAGGCTGATCAATATGATCTGAAATAGGGCTGAACTTTCCCTGCAATTATCTATTTTTTTGAGTTTAGAGTTTCTTAAAAGGGGCTATGATATTTTTAGAAAAAAATAATTAAAATTACCCTTTAATTCCATTAAAAGCCAGATAAAATTGCTGGGGAAAGTTCAGTCGTAGTATAATAACAGCAGATTTTAAAAATAAGACATTCTGAAATTAATTAGAAGCATTGAAAATTACAAAAAATACTCATACTATCGGCAGACCACAAGGGGCCATTTAATGAATGATAACGAGCTTATGCGAATGAATGAGTTGAAGCTGGCCGGACATTGCTGTACTAGCATCATAGTCCAGCTTGGGTTAGACTTAAGAAAAGAAGAAAATGAGCAATTTGTAAATTCTGTGAGGGTTTTGTGCAATGGTCTCCAAAGCGGACTGGTATGCGGCGCGCTGACAGGTGCCTTATGTATGTTGGGCTTGTTTGATTTCAAAAATGTTGAAATGACGAGAGAAATGGTTACGTGGTTCGAATCTGAGTACGGCCAGGGAAATTGTAGCATAAACTGCGAGGACATAACGTCGAATGATCCTTATAAACGCGCCACGCTTTGTCCCGGCCTGGTATGTGCCACATATTCGCGCGCTAAACAGCTGTTGGTTGACTATGGATATATATGCACCGAATAAAATAGCTCAGGGGGTAAGTCTTATGGCATTGAAGAAAATGTGGCTGAACATCAACGGGGCAAACCGGATGTTCATATGCGATCCGGCAAAGGATTCTTTAGCGGATGTTCTAAGGCGCATCGGGCTCACGAGCGTCAAAGTGGGCTGTGGAATAGGTGTTTGCGGATCATGCACCGTTCTTCTTAACGGGGAACTGGTTCGCTCATGCGCCAAGAAGATAAGTGGCGTTGATGAGTACAGCAAGGTTGTAACGGTTGAGGGAATCGGAACCCCAGACAACCTGCACCCTGTTCAGGTGGCTTTCATGCACAATGGAGCCATCCAGTGCGGTTTCTGCACTCCTGGTTTTATAGTTTCAAGCTACGCGCTTCTTTTGAAAAACAACAACCCCACACGCGAAGAAGTGCGCGACTGGTTCCATAAGCACCGCAACGTCTGTCGCTGCACAGGATATAAGCAGATCGTGAACGCTGTTATGGATGCGGCTAAGGTACTCCGCGGCGAAGCGACTATAGAAGATATTCAGGTTAAACTGCCGGAGGACGGAGAGTACTATGGCAAACCGCTTGTTCGCCCCACAGCGCTTGCCAAAGTCTGCGGGCTGGCCGATTACGGTGATGATCAAGAGCTTAAAATGCCAAGGGCCTACCACGTGGCGGTTGTGCAGCCCAAGGCAGCTCACCACGCGAAGCTCCTTAAGATAAACATTGAGGAAGCCGCTAAGATGCCTGGCGTAGCCAAGATAATCGTGGCAGACGATATAAAAGCGGCCGGCGGTACTAACGTAATGGCGGAGGCAAACTTCCATGAACGCAGCACCGTCACGGTGCCAAGCCGCCATGTCCTTAACGAGGATAAGATTTACCGTTACGGAGACGTGGTTGCGTTGGCTGTCGCCGATACAAAGGAACACGCTCGCGCAGCGGCTGCGGCTGTGACTGTTGAGATAGAGAAGCTGCCGGAGTATCTGAGCTTCGTTGAAGCGGCGATGCCTGACGCGATGAGGATACATGAGGACACGCCCAATATCTTCTGCGAGCAGCCCGTGCTTAAGGGAGTCGGCCTGGAAGATCCGCGTAAAGTGGCGGATGTCATCGATGGCTCAGACTTCAGCGTCGAAGGCAGTTTCTATTCGTCGCGCCAGCCGCACCTGTCCATAGAAGGGGACAGCGTACAGGCATATTTTGACGAGGACGGTTATCTGACGTTCCAGTGCAAGTCCCAGGGGGTTTACTCATCGATAAGCCGTATAGGCAACTCGATAGGCATGCCCACATCTAAGATGAGGGTGGTTATGAACCCGACGGGCGCAAGCTTCGGATGGTCTACAAACGCGGGTGACCTCTGTTTGGCTGGAGCGGCTGCCATGGTGATGCAAGCCCCGATATCTCTTTCCATGAGCTATGAGGAGCACCAGCATTTCTCCGGCAAACGCTGCCCGTGCCACTCAAACGGACGCCTTGCGTGTGATAAGGACGGTAAGATAACGGCGGCGGAATTTGAGTTCGGCCTTGACCACGGCGCATACTCATGGGGCGGAGACGATTGCATGACCAAACAGGCGCGTTTCGCATTTTTCCCGTACGCTATTCCGAATGTCGCGGGCCTCGCACGGGTCGCCAATACCAACCACAACTTCGGCACGGCCTACCGTAGCTATGGGTCCCCGCAGGCATATACTTTAGGCGAAGCGCTGGTCGATATGCTTGCTGAAAAAGCCGGCATAGATCCGTTCGAATTTCGCTGGCGCAACATAGGACGCCCGGGAGATACTAATATAAACAGTTATCCGTTCCGGCAGTATCCTATGGAAGAAATGATGAAGATCATGAAACCCATATATGAGAGGGCCGTGGCTGAAGCAAAGGCTAACGACACCCCCGAAAAACGCCGCGGGGTAGGTCTTTCGTGGGGAGGTTTTAATGTCACCGAGGGCGGCACGGATAAAGCTGCTGTGGCCATCGAGCTTAACCCTGACGGGACCTTCACGAAATACGATACATATCAGGAACTCGGTCAAGGCGGCGACATAGGTTCGCTCATGCTGACGCTTGAAGCGCTGAAACCGCTAAAGGTGAAACCGGAACAGATAAGGCTTGTGCAGAACGACACAAAACTTTGTCCTGACAGCGGTATGTCGGGAGCGAGCCGTACTCACTTCATGAGCGGAAAGGCCACGATTATAGCTGCGGAGAAGCTCATCAATGCCATGCGTAAACCTGACGGGACTTTCCGCACGTATGACGAGATGAAAGCCGAAGGGATAGAGACGAAGTACTATGGAAGCCATTCAAACACCAGTATTCCCGGGCTTTGCAGGCTTGACCCGAACACTGGAATAGGAGATCCGACGCCGGCTTATACATATTGCCTCAACTTGGCTGAAGTTGAGGTGGATACGGCGACCGGAAAGACGAAAGTGATACGTTTCACATGTGTCGACGACGTCGGTAAGGTTGGCAACCTTGCGGCGGTAAATGGACAGGCGTATGGAGGCATATCTCACTGCATAGGGTTCGCTCTGAGCGAAGACTACTCGGATGTAAAAAAACACACAAATATAGCGTCCTGCGGAGTGCCTTATGCCAAGGATATACCGGATGACATAGATGTTATACACTATGAGAGGCCGGATGAAGTAGGTCCGTTCGGCTCGTCAGGAGCATCGGAGGCGTTCCAGTCGTCCGGGCACGTAGCGGTCTTAAACGCCATATATAATGCTTGCGGCGTCCGCATACACGAGATCCCAGCGACACCTGCGAAAGTAAAGGCCGGCATTGACGCGATCAAAGCAGGCAAGAGACCTTACGCGCCGGCCAAATATTTCTTGGGTTCAGATCTCTACGATGAACTTGAGGATATCAAGGCGAATCCGGTTAAGTTCAACGCAGAGGAGGATTTCTTCAGATCTTTAGGCGGAGAAAGCGAGAAATTCTTCTAAAAATCATTGCCGCGGGAAGCGTCTATCGGCGCATCATATGATGTGATCTATTTTAAGCAGTCTGCCCCGGGCCGAGTTTGTCTGTGTCGGCCCGGGGTTATAGCAGGGATGGTTATATGGAAAACATTGAGAAGTTAAAAGATAGGATCAAAACATGCTGTCTTGAAAAAGAGGATCCGTATTGCGTGCCGTCTTGTCCGTTCCATCTGGATGTACGCGAATTTATCTCAAAATTGCAGCGCGGGAGTTTCAATCTTGCGTATCGTCTTTATTCCAACGCGGTGGGGTTCCCCTTTATAATATCGGAATTATGCGACGCCCCGTGCAAAGCCGAATGTGTGCGCGAAAACGCGGGCGGAGCCGTTGCGTTGAATTTGCTTGAGAGGGCTTGCGTCGATTATTCTTCCAATACAAATCCCAATAGTTATAATCTGCCGGCCAAAGATAATAAAATTGCTGTAATAGGCGCCGGCATAAGCGGTCTGGCATGCGCGCTCCGCCTTATGAACAAGAAATACAGCGTTTCAATATATGAGAAAAGCTCCCAGATAGGAGGGCGTTTGTGGGGACTTATGCCGCCCGAATTTTTCCTGCGTGACATAGAGCGCCAGTTTATGTATGAAAAGTATGATCTCTATCTTGATACGGAAATAACCGATTTAAACGGAATCCTTAAAAAGTTTGACGCCTGTTATGTGGCTACCGGACAACGCGGCGACTCATTCGGGCTTCTTAAGGCGGATACCGTATCCGAAGTCCCTTTGGCTTCAAACATGGAAGGGGTTTTTCTCGGGGGGGCTCTGTGCGGAGCAGGTCCAGCAGAGGCTGCCGCGCATGGTCTTAAGGCCGCAGGCATAATAGAGGCGTACATTAAAACGGGCAATATGAAAGGTCTGCAGCCTGTTTCTGGCACCAAGATAAAGATCGATTCGTCGGCGTTTGAAAAAACCGGGGGAAAGGGTGTCGTCATACCCACGTTCAATGGGCGCTATACGAAAGAAGAGGCGGCAGAAGAGGCAAACCGCTGCATAAAGTGCCGCTGTGACTCATGTGCAAAGCATTGCGGACTGATGGAATATTTTGGAAAAATGCCAAAACGAATAGAAGAGGAAGTACACATAACCATCAATCCAGGGACACTCGACGGAAACGGGACGGTGGCCACCCGTTTCATATCGACATGCAACCAATGCGGGCTGTGCAAAGAGGTGTGTCCTGAAGAAATAGACATGGGAATGTTTTTAAGGCAGAGCCACAATATTATGCGCGATAAAAATGCCATGCCGTGGGCGTTTCACGAGTTTTGGCTCAGAGATATGGAGCATGCAAACTCAGAAAAATCGTCGTTCTGTCATATTCCGGATGGGCATACATCCGGCGGTTTTTTATTTTTCCCAGGTTGTCAGCTTGGAGCGTCCGACCCTGCATACGTCATAAATTCCTACCGTTTCCTGCTGGGTGCAATGCCGGACACTTCCCTCCTCCTCATGTGCTGCGGGGCTCCCGCCGTCTGGTCCGGAGACCATAAGCTATATGACGATATCTGCCGCAAAATAACTGAGAAATGGATAGAGCTTGGAAGCCCGGTAGTCGTATTTGCGTGCTCCTCATGCAGGAAATTTTTTGAGGAGAGCATGCCGTACATAAAGAGCGTATCCCTGTACGAGATCATGCTACAGCATGGGATAGAGTGTGATGAAGTTTGTGATGCCAGCAAAGTGTCAGTTTTTGACCCATGCTCTGCCCGCGGCTATCCCGAAACACGGGACGCTGTCAGATCTCTGCTTAGGAAGGCGGGATATGAGACGACGCCTTTGCCCTACGAAGGCAGGACAGCGCAGTGCTGTTCCTGGGGCGGCCAGATATCTGTCGCGAACCCCAAATATACCGACTGGCTTATAAATAAAAGGATACGTGACGGCGATTCACCCTATGTGGTGTATTGTTCAAACTGCAGGGATATTTTTGCCGCGGCAGGGAAACCGGCGAGGCATATCCTGGATGTCATATTTGGTAAGCAAGGGTGGAATAATAAGCCTCCAACCTTAAGCGAAAGACGGCGGAACCGAGAAAATTTAAGAATGCGCCTGGCGCGGGAGTTCGGTGATATGAAAGAGCAGCAGGATAAAGAAGAAAAAAAGGAAATTACAATGTCTTTGGCCGTGGAGGAAAAGCTTGATAGGGAGAAGATACTTGAGGACGATGTAATAGACGTCATAAGCCACTGTGAGTCAGGAGAGCGCTACGTTCTTGACCCTGTCACAGGTCATAGGTTCGGTTACCACATGATAGGGCATATGACGTGCTGGGCGGAATACACAAAGGAGGGCGACGGCTATAGGCTGTTCAATGCCTATACTCACAGGATGAAGATAGAGCTTGAGGAAGTATGGAATGGAAGAAAACAGAAAAATGATATGCAGTAAGTGCAATGTCGCATTAGAGCCGGCGAGGGCCTATTTCAGTTATCTAAATCACTCGTTTCATACCGATGTTTTAAGATGTCCTGAGTGCGGCCAGCCGTTTATCCCGGAAGAGTTAGCGAAAGACCGCATGGCAAATGTGGAAATGTCGTTGGAGGATAAGTGATGCGGCTTAATAAAAACGTGGTTCGCGTCACGTCCAGCGTATGTCCCGTATGTTTGGAGCGCATAGACGCAAGAATGGTTGAGCGCGGCGGAAATATTTATATGGAAAAAGAGTGCCCAAGGCACGGGGCTTTTTCCACTATCGTATGGAAGGGAGAAGTGAATTATAGCAGCTGGATAAGGGGTGCGGCTCCTCTAGGCGAAGGCGAAAATTTAAGCTGTCCTGATAATTGCGGCATCTGTTCCGAACATAGGGGCAAGACATGCTGCGTCCTTTTTGAGGTAACGGAACGCTGCGACCTCCACTGCAGCTTCTGCTTCGCAGACAAATCGGGGACGAATGACCCGCCGATAGACGAATTATGCGCCCGGATGAAGCGATTCATAGTCAAGGGCGAGACATTGCTTCAGCTGTCGGGCGGAGAACCTTCCATGCGCGACGATTTGCCGGATTTGGTGCGAGAGGTAAAAAGATTAGGCTGCAAGTATGTACAGCTTAACAGCAACGGAATAAGGCTTGCAAAAGATACGGAATACGTCAGAAAACTCGCAGAGGCAGGGCTTTCTTTCGTGTTCATGCAGTTCGACGGTTTAGGAGACAAAACGTATGAAAAATTGCGCGGCAGGCCTCTGTTTGAAATAAAAGAGCGCGCGGTCAAAAACTGCGCGGATCACAATTTGGGTGTGACGTTAGTGCCGACCATTGTCCCCGGGGTCAACACGGATGAAATCGGCGGCATAATCTCATATGCTGTAAAAAACTCTCCGGCTGTGCGAGGCGTCCATTTTCAGCCGGTAACGTATTCGGGGCGTATTCCAACACGGCCGGCGGACAGAGACAGGTTTACGCTTGATGAACTTCTCACTCAAATTGAAAGACAGACGAAAGGAATTATTTCCATAAAAAACCTTATTCCTTCCCGATGCGACCATCCTATGTGCGGCTTTCACGGAGATTTTGTCGTGCTGGAGGACGGGACGCCCTACCCGCTGAGCGAAAAAAACGGAAACGCACAGACATGCTGCTGTGACAATGATTCTCTCGCCGCGAGGAACAGGGAATTCGTCGCAAGGCGCTGGCAGCGCGAACCCTTATCCAATGAGTGCTGCCTGAAAGATAAAAATACTTCCGCAGGTGATATCAAAGATATGGAGTATTTTCTAAAGAGAGTGAAATCTCATGGATTCACTGTAACGGCAATGGCGTTCCAGGATGCCGGCAACCTGGACATAGAGCGTCTTCGTATGTGCAGCCTGCATGTATTGAAGAATGACAGACTTGTGCCTTTTTGTGCCAATTACCTTGGCCCGCTTTGCTGACCCATGGCCGCGTCCTCTCATGAAATCTTTTTTCCAAAACCCGGCGGCACGGCCATTACGGAACGCGCTGTCCTTCATTGCTGTTTCAGCAGTTGTGCAAAACTGGCGGACATAGGCTGCGGCAATGGAGAAAGCGTCATATTTATAAAGAAAAGATTCGGCTGCGCAATAACCGGTGTGGATATAGACAGGGCCAGGATCGAGGCTCTAGCGGGAGATGATTTTATATGCGCCGACGCAGCCTCGCTGCCATTCAAAGACGGTGAGCTGGATGGCGTGTTGTACGAGTGCAGCCTGTCAAAGATGAACGAGCCTGAGATGGTTTTGGCTGAGGCAAATCGCGTGCTGAAAAATGGCGGTTGGATAATGATATCTGATTTTTACGCGCGCGGAGAGGCGGCTTTTTTTACTGGTGTTCTGGGCCGAGTCGAAAGGAAAGAGAGCTTGTTTTGCAAATTGCAAACAGCGGGTTTCACTCCTGACCTGTTCGAGGACCGCACCGAGGACATGCGCTGTCTGTGGGGACAGCTCATATTGGATCACGGTGAGGACGATATTTATGACAGGCTTGGCCTTGATAAAAAAATACTGCAAATCACGAGGTGCGGCTACGCACTCTTCGTAGCCAGGAAAGCTGAGAGATGACATCACCGATAGAGCTTCTGACAGCGCAAAAGACGGAGCTTAACCGCGATATGACCCCGCACGCGCTTTTGGACTGGCAGATGGAGCGCGTCAGGGAGGCAATGTCATACGCGAAAGAAAAAAGCGTGTTTTATGGGAAACGCCTCGCCGCAGTATCAGAATCAGAGATAAGGTCTTATCAAGACATGGCGTCTGTCCCGTTTACCACGCAGCAGGATGTTGTCACAAGTTCAAGTGATTTTATATGTGTGTCTGAGAAAGACATAGCCAGGATAAGGACATTTAAAACATCAGGAACCACCGCCGAGGTCAAGAGGATCTGTTTTACTGAGAAAGATATAGAAAGGACTGTCTCCTTTTTTGCGCATGGCATGAGCGCAATAGCGTCGCGCAAAGAGAGAGTGCTGATAATGATGTCTGATAAAAGGCCGGGCAGCATAGCGGACCTTTTGTCCAAGGCGCTTGCTAGGATCGGTATTGCGTCCGAGATACATGGACATATAGCGGATGTAGAAGCCGCGGCCTCTGCGGCCGCGAATGCCGAATGCATAGTCGGCACTCCGTCGGAAATTAACTTCCTGTGTGTTACATATCCAATGCTGCGCCCGAACAGCGTACTTTTAAGCGCTGATTATGTCCCCGTCAGCGTCATCGCAAAAATAAAAAAAATTTGGGGCTGCAAGGTTTTTACTCATTACGGTATGACGGAGACGTGTTACGGCTGTGCCGTACAGTGCTGTGAAGGATCTGCCCACCATATCCGCCACGAGGATATGTTCTTGGAAATAGTTGACCCTATAGATGGGAGACAGTTGCCGCCCGGAGAGCCTGGAGAGATAGTGATAACTGTTTTTGCCAATGAGGCGATGCCGTTGATCCGCTATCGCACCGGCGATATTGCGGCCATTGAAGCGGGGGTCTGCGTTTGCAAAGGAGTATTGCCACGGCTGTCGGCGGTCAAGGGGCGTGTTGTCAATACCGTCAGGATCCCGGGCGGCTCAAGCGTAAGCGTTGAACAAATGGACGAGATAATGTATGGGATAGAGCAGTTACGTACATACACCGCCGAGATAAAGCGCGGCGAAAAAAACTGCGCTGTTTTTTTAACCGTTGACACCAACGGACGAGGCTGCAAGGAAGAGATAATATCAAAATTAAGAGAGTACGTCCCAAGGGAACTTGAGATACGCGTAAATCTTGACGCGGTTCACCCTTCAAAAGGCATAAAAAAACAATTTATCTTGCCGTGAGCCAATAGGCTGGGATCGGAAGCATAGACATAAAAACACAATCAGCTTAAATATATTAACAAAAAAACAATGAATTTTTCTTAAGATCGACTTTGTTTTAAGCATATCGAAGAAAAATTTAAAATATTGTTAAAATTCTAGACTGTGTAGCATATGACTATCTGCTTAATTGCCACAATGGCCTCAGGCAAAAACATGCCATTGCCGGCTCGCTTTCCCAATGCCGCAATAACGATATGGCGCGCTATATGCGCTCACGTACCGAAAATTCATGATCAAGAAAAAAGTATATCGTGCAAAACAGCGGCACTGCTTAAAGGTTTTGCCCAAAATTTTTCAAGCATTGCCCGATATACCCAAATTAAATTTTCAGTATAATAAAAAAAGATAAATATTTTTATACAAAAAATATAAAAGAAATTTCTGCAAATAAATTTCACCGTGAGCAATGCTTTAGCGTGGCAGATAGCTAAGTATATAAAGGATCAGGGGGCGTGCTGTTATGAAAGAAAAGTTATTTGAGGAGATTATGGACGCTGTAGTCAACGGAGAGACAAAAAAAGTGGTCGAGCTTGTTAATGAAGCGATGTCAAACAATATCCCTGCCGCCGAGATACTTAATAACGCTCTTGTCGCCGGGATGAACGAAGTGGGTGAACTGTTTAAGGAGGGCGAGATGTTTGTCCCCGAGGTTCTTGTGTCAGCAAAGGCGCTTCAGGCCGGGATAGATGTCATAAGGCCCGCGCTTGTGGAAGCCGGAGTTAAGTCCACAGGCAAGGTTGTTACAGTTACAGTTGAGGGCGACCTTCATGATATAGGCGTTAAGCTGGTGGGGATGATGCTTGAGGGTGCCGGCTTTGAGGTCGTAAATATCGGAGTCGATAAAAAGGCGAAAGAAATCGTTGATAAGGTCAAAGAGCTTAAGCCAGATATTTTGGGAATGTCGGCCATGCTGACGACCACTATGGCGAACATGAAAGAAGTTGTGGACGCGTTAAAAGAGGAAGGCCTCATCGACAATATAAAAATAATGATCGGCGGAGCCCCCACCTCACCGATGTATGCGGAAAAGATAGGGGCTCACTATGCGGCGGATGCGAGCGAAGCCGTTGCCATAGCGAAAACACTATTGGGAGTCGCGTAACATAGCGCATTAACGTAACAATAATATAAGTTAGCCGTTTATAACGATAAAAAGAGGGTGACATTATGTATAAAAGATTTTCTAAGGGACAGGAAGCAGAGAAAAGGGTTTATGAGGGGAAGCTCTATAGGCCGCTTACGGAAGAACAAATGCAAATGATTCATGAGACATCTATGAAAGTCTTTGAAGAAATCGGGGTCTGTATAAAATACGCTCCGGCCAGAGAGCTTTGGAAAAAAGCCGGCGCCATGGTAGATGATGAAACAGGAGTGTGCAAAATAGGCAGGGAGGTCGTCGAAGACTGCATTAAAAAGGCGCCCGGAGAGTTTGTCCAATATGGACGGAACCCTAAAAACAATATACATCAGGGGCCATATAAATTTTATGGGGGGCCGTCATGCGAGGCAGTTGGAGTGTGGGATTTCGAAACGGGCGAACACAGATCGCCAAACATCTATGACCTCGCCGCCGGGATACGGTTGTGTGACGCGTTAGAGAATTGCGATCTGCTGCAAAGTTGCTGTTTCCCAAGCGAACTTAGTAAAGAAGCGCCGGACTTGAACAGATATTTCATTATGACCAAAAATAGTTCAAAGCATATTTGTACCGGACCTTATAGGCCGGAAAGCGTTCCCAAACTTTACGATATGGCAAACATAATCTTAGGCGCAAAAGACGCTTTCAGGGAAAGGCCCTTTATTACCCTTGTATGCGGTGTCATCAGCCCCTTTATTATGGATGCGGGCTGGACACAAACTTTGATGTCGGGAATCGAGTATGGATTTCCAATAGCCTCTCCGACGGCGTCTACCACAGGGAGCACATGTCCAGGGACTCTCGCGGCCCAGCTGGTCCTCAGCAATGTTGAGGCGTTGATGACGGTGGTCACAGTACAGCTTAAAAAAGCGGGGCATCCATGTTTCTATTCCGCTGTCCCAATGACAGTCGATCTTCGTGACGGAGCCTTTTGCTTCGCGTCGGTTGAGGGTTGGATGCAGAATTGCGCGATAAATCAGATCTCTCAGTGGTATGACATCCCGAATTATTCAATATGTGGCATGTGCGATTCGAAGGTAATGGATACACAATTAGGGATAGAAGAAGGCATGGGAATAGTTTTGGGCGCGATGTCAGGATCAAACAATATGCACGGCTCTTTTGGGCTTTTGGAGGGCGGGTTGACGCTATGCCTGGAAAATTATGTCGTTGCCAATGAGGTCATAGGAATGGCCAAAAGGGTCCTTCGCGGCATAGAGATTGACGAAGAGAGGCTTGGAATGGACGCGTTCCGTGACGTTGGGATCGGGGGCGTCTTTCTTGACCATCCGCTTACATTGAAATATGCGCGTTCAGAGTTCTTTTATCCCAAATTAGCCGACAGAAAGAGTTTTGCGTCTTGGGATCTCGCCGGCAGGCCTAGTTATAACGAAAAGGCGAGGAAAATGACTTTAGATATATTGATGAGCCATAAGCCTGATCCGATAGATCCTGAGGCTGAAAAAGAAATAAGAATGACCTTCCCGGAGATCCTTGATGATGCCGGGAAGACATGGCTGGAAAAATAATTGTTTTTAGCAATTTAACACAAGTTACCCTGTTTATCATTGAATTAGCAGGGTAACTATTTATATCTTTGTAAAGAAGGTGTGGATATGGAAGGAGAAAAAAAGAGTAACTTTGTGTTTTATGGTTCTATCATATTAACACTTATTCTGACAGCTTACGGCATCATTAACAACGAACTGTATGCAAAGACCATGACTGCTGCGTTTGACTGGATATGCCATTATTTTAATTGGTATTTGGTTTCAATTGTTACTTTTTACATTTTTTTTATGGTATATATTGCCTTCTCCAAGTTTGGCAAGATCAAACTTGGACCTGACGACTCAAAACCTGAATTTAGCACGTTTTCATGGCTTGCGATGCTCTTCTCCGCTGGCATGGGAAGCGGCCTCGTCTTTTTTGGCGCCGCGGAGCCGGCCTATCATTTCATAGCTCCTCCTCTAGGCGTTGCGCCGATGTCCGCTCAATCTGCGGATCTTGCTATGCAGCTCAGCTTCCTGCATTGGGGATGTCACCCTTGGGGGATATACGGGATCACCGCGATGGTAATCGGATATTTTTGCATGAGGCAGAATAAGCCGGCCCTTATAGGCAATTTTGTGGAGCCTCTTTTTAAAAACAAAGAAGCCGCGTCAACCTGCGCCAATCTCGTAGATATTTTAATGGTTTTCTTAACGGTTGCCGGAGTTGCGTCTTCTCTTGGCATTGCCTCGGCGCAGATGGGGGCTGGCATTGCAAAGTTTTTCAATGTAAAAAACAGCATCTGGTACGCCGAAGCGTCACTTGTTTTAATGGCCGTCGTATATATTGGAACAGCAGTATTAGGCCTGAAAAAAGGAATAAAGGTCATTGCGGATATCAATGTATATGTGTCTATATTTATATGCGCGTTCCTGTTGTTTTTCGGACCAACCCTGACGATCTTTCAAACTTTTGTCACAACGCTTGGCTCCTATACCGCAAACATTTTGGATTGGTCGTTGCGCGTTAGTCCATGGGACACAAAGTTTGATCTATGGCAGAGGAGCTGGACTGTTTTATACTGGCTATGGTGGCTTTCCTGGGGGCCTCTCTGCGGCGTTTTCTTTGCGCGTGTGTCATATGGCAGGACGATGCGGGAGTTAGTCGCGGGGTCGCTGCTGATCCCTCCACTGGGGAGTTTTGCCTGGATGACTGTGTTTGGCGGAAGTACGATATATCAACTTTTTAAATTTCCGAAATCGCATCTTGCATATTCTGCAGTAAATGATATGTCGATGGCCCTGTGGGATCTTATGGATATGTTCCCGCTGGCCTCTATTACCACGATAGTTTGTTTTGTTCTAGTCGCGACGTTCCTTATAACGTCCGCTAATTCGGGGACATTTGTCATCGCCATGCTGTCGAGCAACGGTGATATAAATCCGTCTAAAAAGAGGCTCTTCATATGGGGATTTTTAATGGCGGCAATCGCGGGAGTGACCCTTTTAGCCGGTGATTTCAGAGGGACGCAAAAGCTTGCAGGGGTTATCTCTTTCTCATACTCCATAGTCACCCTCTTTATGGCATACGCGTTAATAAAGGCAATGAGGCAGGAATTTAAAGCTAAATGATTCTCGCTTTCGCTTAAACGGACAGCGTATAGAAGCCATCAGGGTTTCCTTATTCTTTAAACTAAGACGCGTTACACTTAGAAGAATGGGGTTCCTGGTGGCTTTAAGAAATGATGGCGCATGAGTTAATTGTTTTATAGCGGCCGCCACTGTTAAGCTTCCCATAATGTTTGCTATGGATTAGCAAGTGTAAAAAACTAGATAAGAAATTATCTCAAAAGCTCATATAAATGAGGGGTGTCTGAAAAGTGTTGAAAACGGCACGTAAGGATCTTGTACTGAAGGCGTTAATGTGTGAAGAAGTGGAGCGGATTCCATGGGTTCCGTTCACGGGAGTCCAGTGTGCGAAACTTTTGGATATGGATGCAGAGACATATCTCCGTTCACCTGAAAACATCGTGAAGGGCGTAAAACTTGCGGCTGAAAAATATCTTGCGGACGGAGTCTGTTCCGTTTTTGACCTTCAGATAGAGGCTGAGGCATTGGGCTGCGGACTCAAGTGGTCAAAGAACAACCCTCCCGCGGTCGCGACCCACGTGCTTGAGACGAAGGAACTTGAAGAACTTCCTGAGTTCACTAAGGAATCCGGCCGTATAGCGGATGCCCTGAAGGCAACCAGGATGCTCAAAGATGAAATAGGCAAGGACGTAGCGATATTCGGTCTCATCTGCGGGCCATTCACCCTCGCGCTCCATCTTGCCGGAGCAAGCTTCCTCACCGACATGATCGAAAATCCTGAAAAGGCCAGAGCGGTCCTCAACTACTGCGCCGAGACAGCCAGAAAGATGTCCGCGTGGTACATAGAGGCGGGAGCGGATGTGGTAGCCATTGTAGACCCCATGACCAGCCAGATATCGCCGAGGCATTTCAAGAGATACGTAATGGATACCGTGGCTCCTTCAATTGAAGAAGTGAAGTCAAAAGGCGGCATAGTCACGCTCTTCTGTTGCGGTGACGCAACCAAGAACATAGAACTTATGATGCAGTGCCAGCCGCACGGAATAGCCTTCGACGAACAGGTGAACATCTCCATGTGCAGGGAACTCTCAGCAAAATATAACGTTGCGATAGAGGGCAACCTGCACCTTACTACTACTCTGCTTTTTGGGAATCCGACAGAGTGTGTCGAAGATGCAAGAAGGTGTATGGAAGAGGGGGGAAGAAAAGGATTCATCCTTTCACCCGGATGTGACCTTCCCTTTGACACCCCATATTACAACCTCGAGGCCGTAGGCAGGTTTGCGGTTTTGGGCGAAGAACCTTCGAAAAGCAGCGGATTCCTTTCGCTGGAAGAGGCACTGACGACCTGTGATGCCGCGGCTGAAGGTTTTGATGATGTTGTGATAGAGCCTGGCAAGATCTTTGTAGAGGTCGTAACTCTTGATTCTGAGGGCTGCGCCCCCTGCCAGTACATGATGGAATCATTGATGAGGGTGAAAGATAAGTACGGAGACAAACTCACGTACAGAGAGACGCTGATAAAGAGCCTTGCGGGTATCAAGAGGGTGCAGCAGCTTGGGTGCAAAAACCTTCCTTCATTGCTTATAAACAATGAGCTTGTCTTTGACAACATAATACCGACGGATGAAGAGTTGGTAAAAGAATTAGACAAAAGGATGATTCAAAATTGACAATTATGTAAACGAGGCTAGTATTGTCCATGTGACGTGATGACTGAAAAGTTTATCTTGTAGAGTAAAATGGAGAGTTTTATGAAATGGAGAAGATTTTAATTGTCGATGATCACAAGCTTTTTTTAGATGGCTTAAGGAGCATCTTATCCTCCGTAGATGACTTTGAGATTGCAGGTCATGCTTATACGGGGGAAGATGCCCTTGTTGCTATAAAAGAATTGAGGCCGACTATTGTTATCCTGGATATATCCATGCCCAAAATAAATGGGATAGAAGTTACAAAAATAATTAAAAAGGACTATCAAAATATAAAAGTCCTTATTCTTACGATGCATCTTCATAGAAGGATGATAATAGAAGCACTTAAAGCCGGAGCAGATGGATATATAATGAAAGATTCAAAATCAGATGATTTTATAGAGGCCATTTATACGATATCAAATGGTCAAATATATCTGAGCCATCCTGTATCTACAGTGTTAGTTAGAGAATATATACAAAAAATCGATGTTCCGATTCCTGATTCTCAAAATATTCAATGCCTCTCAACAAGAGAAAAGGAAGTTCTATCGCTTATTTCAGAAGGCATGAGCACTAAAATGATATGTGATCGTCTTTCTATAAGCAGAAATACCGTTGATACATACAGACATAATATGATGCGTAAATTAGGGTGTGATAGTTTAGCAGATCTTATGAGGTTTGCAATGAGAGAAGGAGCCGCAAATCTTGATGAATGAGCGGATGGAAGACGCCATATTAAATACTATTTTTTCCAGTGTTTTTGATCAAATCGCAGTATATAAAATAATAGCAGATGAAAATGGAATTCCTATAGATTTCCTGCTAGAAAAAGTTAATGACGCCTATGTGTCGGTTAATAAACTTAAAAGAGATAATATTATAGGAAGATTATACTCTGATATCTGGGCACAAGAAAAAGAACGCGGTTTTTTTAACCTTATGCTTCGTGTCGCAAGATCCGGCATTCAAAATTCACAACTAGACTCTAAATTAGCATCAAACTATTTTGAAGGCATTTCCAGCATGATTCCGGATGTATATTATCAAACTTTTGCGTTTGTTCCTTGTCCCGGAAAAATAGTTGTAATTCTTAAAGATATGAGCGATTGGTATCATTTAACTTTGTCATTGAAGGAAAAAGAAGCGTTGCTTCTTAAATATCGGGAAGACCTGCGTAAACTCACAGCTCGGCTTACCCTTGTGGAAGAGAGAACAAGAAGATCTTTGGCCGTTGTGCTTCACGATAGGATAGGTTATTCAATGGTTAACATGATAAATACTTTGCGTGCAATTTATGAAAATCAAAATGAGGATTTTTTAAAACAGGATATAAAAAACATTATCTCCGAAACTGAAAAATTAATAAAAGAAATACGAACTTTTACATTTGAGATAAGTCCTACACTGTTATATGAAGTTGGAATAGAAGCCGCTCTGGAAGCTCTTTGTGAGGATATGTTTACAAAGCAGAACATCAAATATATATTTAACCCATCGGGCAGAGATAAAGACATCGCGGAGGACATAAAAGTCTTACTTTTTCATATGGTAAGAGAATTATTTGTTAACATTATTAAACACGCGCAGGCATCGCTTGTCAGGGTTTCACTAAGACGCGGGCGAAAAAAATACCAGATAATAGTTGAAGATGATGGGATAGGTTTTTGCGCGTCAGGACAGAATGACTTCAGGGATCTTCCGGGGATGGGTTTGTTCAGCATCCGTGAGAGGCTGGCTACGCTTGGAGGCCAGATGAGCATAGTATCAGAACCCGATCATGGTACGATAGTTAGTATTATCGCTCCTGTTAACAGTGTCGAAGAGGGTATTAACCAGAGTAATCCGGCGTATTTTAAGATGGAATAGTAGTATTTCTGCTAGATAGCCGGCGAGGTTTTTCAAGAGGAAGGGCGAGTAAAAACAGCCCGAGAGGATAGGATTCAGGCTGAACGGCTCCTGCTTCTTGATCCCGCGCATATCAGACTCCACTATTATAGGCATGGGCGCGCACTATGACTCCCGTATAGTCGGCTCGATGTGCCATGTGTGTCCGCGCATGGAACAGTGCCTTTGGCGGCGTGAAAACGCGGAAAACTAAGCGGGCTATTACAGGCTTGTAATTAAAAGTCTACCAGCTCCAGGAAATCTTTGATATAGAAATTCTGTCTTTTTGTAAACTCATTGTATGCATCTATCCTCTGCTTTACCTTCCTTTTATCCTTTAAATGCAACGCGAAGATGATAGAGTGTATCAGCGCCATGAAAGCCGCGTTAGTGTCCACAAACGTCACATATTTTTCCGGGACCTGGAAGAATATATCGGATAGTGGCACTATGGGTGATAACATGGAGTCCGAAGCCCCTATTATTTTTACGTTTTTCTCTCTCAGTATTTCAAGTATATTTTGTGTCTCCACAGGATAACGCGGAGTCGTGAAGGCTATACAAACAGTGCCTTCGGGGGCCGATCGTATCAAAGATCCTTCAGAAAGTCCCAGATGTTCCACTATATGAACGTTGGGATGTATTACCTGCAGAGCAAACCCAAGAGCCTGGGAACAGCAGGTGTTTGCGCCGCACGCAACGACAAGAACCATAGGGGCCTCATATATGAGGTCTACTGCCCTCTGGTGCTCTGCGATGTCGATTTTTGAAAGCGTTTCTTCCATTACGCTCATTTCAAGGTTAAATATGGCCTTGCAGGAGTCCTGAGGGAAATTGTATTTTTGCGGTTCCAGGTTATATCGGTTCATTCCTGCCGGCGGCTGCAAGGATTGTTCTATGGCAAGCCGCAGCGCCGATTTAAATTCAGGGAACCCGCTGTAACCGAGCTGATATATAAAGCGCACCACTGTAGTTTCGCTCACGTTTGCCAGGTGTGCCAGTTCGGTCATCGTAACATACGCGAGGGACATAAAATTTTTTTCAATGTACTGTGCCAGGACGATCTGTTTGGGCGTCAATGACCCAGAAAATTTTCCAATCCGCTGTAGCAGAGACAGATTATTTTTTTCCCTTGGCATGTTACCAATGCCTCCCGTCGGCAGAGAGCGTGATATATATCTTATCTTGAGTGGCGCAGGATCAAATATTGCACCTAAGTTTCAAGAGAATCTATTAAAACAATTTTAGTCTTCCTTGTCAAGTCTGTCATATAGCGAATTAGCCTGCCGCGACACTCGCGGGCTGTATAAATGACGTTGCTGATTAATTCGCAGGCGCAGCAGCGGATAATTTCCCGCATAGAGATGCGGTTGCCGTTACCGGGTTTGCGTGTATCTAAGGGGCGCTTGCACGGTTTATTGTATAAAAGCGGGGCCTTTGCGCAAGGCCCCGCTTGAATGGCGCTGCTAATTGAATTCGCGGCGCTCTTTGATGCGCGCGGCTTTGCCGCTGAGTTCGCGCAGGTAGTAGAGCTTGGCCCTGCGGACCCGTCCCTTGCGGACGACTTCGATCTTGTCGATGCTGGGGCAGTGGACGGGGAATATCCTCTCCACTCCGACTCCGTTCGATATCTTGCGCACGATGAAGTTCTCGCGAAGGCCGCCGTGCTGGCGTC
>Ga0302251_1000450_pt1 | contig 38874 bp, 40 predicted proteins | sample AAG_RA_Gln_MG_FD_193534 | JGI IMG/M metagenome (GOLD analysis project Ga0302251, IMG submission 193534) | Enriched activated sludge microbial communities from anaerobic digester in WTTP, New Holstein, Wisconsin, United States - AAG_RA_Gln | ecosystem: Engineered > Bioreactor > Anaerobic >... | reverse complement strand
GATCCAGCAGTTCCTGCAGCCCGGTGCGGAAGGCCTCCTGCGCTGCGTGTACAACCGAACCGTAGAGGGCGCGGAAGACCCGGAATCGACTGGACAAATCGTCTGGATCGCAGGGCAAGCCATCGGGAACAGAATGTGGTATACTGGTCATCGCAGTGGTCTCCTTGTCTATTCTGTTTGCTTGGCAGCTGCAGTATAGCACAAGTGAGACCACTGTTTGGCATGGAAAATCCTGAACTAGAGATACGTTACCGGCGCGGCGGCACCGTATCTTTCGTTCAGGGTTTTGCCGGCAAGCAGACGATTCGCCCAGCCGCTTCCGGGTCTGCGGCCGGCACAAAAAAACGCGGCGAGGGTTTCGACCCCTCGCCGCGTTCCAATGGGGCGCTACTTGCCCGTCAGGATTGGCTCGATCCGCTCGAACGCCCAGTCCAGCTCCTCTTTCGTCACCACCAGCGGTGGGGCGAAGCGGATGACGTTGTCGTGCGTTTCCTTGCAGAGCAACCCCTGGCCTTTGAGCGCCTCGCAGAAACGCCGGGCGCCGCCGGCCGCCGGCTTGAGCTCGACGCCGATCATCAGGCCCCGGCCGCGCACTTCCTGGATGTGCTCGCTTTCGATCCGCTGCAGCCGGCCGAGGAAGTAGGCGCCCAGTTCGGCCGAACGCTCGACCAGGCGCTCGTCGACCAGCACGCGGAGCGATTCGCGGGCCACGGCGCAGGCGAGCGGGTTGCCGCCAAAGGTGGAGCCGTGTTCGCCGGGGTTAAAGACGCCGAGGATCTCGCGCGAGGCCAGGGTCGCCGAGACGGGGTAGAACCCGCCGGAGAGGGCCTTGCCGATGATGACCATGTCGGGGCGGACGTCGTCCCACTCGGCAGCAAAGAGCTTGCCGCAGCGGCCCAGGCCGCTCTGGATCTCGTCGGCGATCAAGAGGACGTTGTTGCGGGTGCAGATCTCGCGCGCGCGCCGCAGGTAGCCGGCCGGCGGGATAACCACCCCGGCCTCGCCCTGCACCGGCTCCACCAGGAAGGCGACGGTGTTGGGCGTGATGGCGGCCTCCAGGGCCTCCGCGTCGCCGTAGGGGACGTTGACGAATCCGGCCGTGTGCGGGCCAAAGCCCTCGCGGTACGACGGCTCGGTGGAAAAGCTGATGATGGTGATCGTCCGGCCGTGAAAGTTGCCGCTGCACGTAATGATCTGGCCCTGTTCCGGGGCGACCTTTTTCACCTGGTAGCCCCACTTGCGGGCGGCCTTCAACGCCGTCTCCACGGCCTCGGCCCCCGAGTTCATCGGCAGCATCATCTCGTAGCCGGTCAGCTCGCACAGCTCCTTTTCCAGGAGGGGGAGCTGGTCATTGCGAAAGGCGCGCGAGGTGAGGGTGACGCGCTGCGCCTGGTCCACGAGCGCCTGGAGGATGCGCGGGTGGCAGTGGCCCTGGTTGACGGCGGAATAGGCGCTGAGAAAGTCCAGGTACCGTTTTCCGTCCACGTCCCACACCCATACCCCCTGGGCGCGGTTGATCACCACGTTCAGCGGTTTATAGTTGTGCGCGCCGTAAGTGTCCTCGATCTGGATATAGTCCTGCGTGTTCATTTCTTTCACTCCTTGGAATAATCTCTCCATCGAGACCGTTCGTCGTTGAACGCATCATGGCTGCGCCGGAGAGTGTCAGCGCTGGTGCCGTACGCCATAGGCTGCCCGCGCGCCTCCTGGCGCCGGCCGCCGGGCCTATTATAACCCCACCTGCCCGACCTTGCAACCGGACCCGCCACCGTACCGGCGCGGCCGGCCCACTACTCCGGGGGATGCCACAGGCCGGCGTCGTCGGCCCCCAGCAGGCCGCCCTCGTAGGTGCGCCGGTCCATCGGCGAGAGCTCCGCGACCATCGCCGCCGTCAGGACGGGGTAGCGGCGCTGCGCCTCTAGCCGCGCGATGACCGGCGCCAGGGCCTCGTCATCCCACAGCCAGGAGGCGCCCTCGCGGGCCGCCGCCAGCTTGAGCGGACGGGTGTACGACCGCAGCGTCTTGGCCCACTCGACGCTGTAGTAGAACTCGAAATAGGACATCACCAGCTCGCGCAGGGTGCGGTAGATCGGCTCGCGGAAACGCAGCCCGACGGTGTTGGACTTGGCCACCGCCCCGAAGCAGCCGTGCCGCTTGTAGAGGGCGATGACATGGTCGTCGTCCGTGTCGGGGTCCGGAAAGAGGTTTACCAGCAGCGGCGGGTACCCCAGCCGCCACAGGGCCGCGGCGGCCAGGAGCGCCCCGTCGAAGCAGTTGGCCACACCGTCCTGCAGCACGCGCAGCGGGCAGCGGTTGAAGGGATCCACGCTGTAGGGGGTCTCGTCCAAAAAGGCCTGCACCTGGAAGGGGCTGTGCCGGCCGCGCCAGGCCGCCAGCTGCTCCGGGGACAGGCGCGCTTCGAACTCGCGGAGCGCCGTCATGCCGCACCTCCGCCCGATCGCTCGATCACCCCCACAAAGGCGGGATAGACAACCTCGGGGTCGGGGTGGCGGGCGACGCGCATCCCCACGCGCCGCATCAGCCGCACCGAATCGTCGTTGGCCCGGTCGGTGAGCGCCAAGACCCGGCCGACGAGCAGTTCCTGGAAGAGATAGTCCAGCAGCGCCCCGACCGCCTCGGCGGCGTACCCCTGGCGGCGGTGGCGCGTGGCCAGGGCGTAGCCGATGCTCAGCTCGACGGAGGCGTCGGCCAGCGCGGGATCGTCCGCCGACAGGCCCAAGAGCGCCGGCCAAAAGGCCTGCTTCCAGGCCGGCGACCACAGCTCCGGGTGCAGGTGGACAAAGCCGATCAGCTCGCCGGTCGATGGGAGGATCAGCCCCCGGTTGCCATAGAGCTGGCCCGTGTCCGCCCAACGGGCCAGGCCGACCTGCAGCTGCAGCCGCTCGCGCCGGCGTTCCAACGGAAAGTCGGCGCCGGCCCACTGGAGGTCTTGGTCCAACAGGCGGTGGACCTCCTCGAGGTCGTCCATCGTAAAGGGTCGGATCACCAGGCGCGCGGTTCGCAAGGTGTCCATCTCTTTGCCTCCTGCCCTATAACTCCAGGTACCAGAGGAGCATCACCTCGTGGGCGAGGTGCGGCCGGCCGGCGTAGCCATCGCAGTCGATCGCGCCCAGCCGGCAGCCCTGCTTCCGGTAAAAGTGGCAGGCACGCACGTTAATGTTCTGCGTCTCGATCTTGAACAGGCGCGCCCCCTGCGCCCGGCTCCAGTCGGCGGCGTGCCCAAAGAGGCGCTCCCCGAGCCCCTGGTGCCGCCAGTCGGGGTGGACGCGCAGGTCCCACAGGACGGCCATGTCGTCGCGCTGGGCCAGCATGTGCACCCCCGGCGTGCGCCAGGCTACCGCCGCCCCGGCGACCGGCCGGCCGCCGGCCAGGGCGACGAAAAAGCCCCAGGCCCGCACGTCAAAATCCTCCGCCCAACTGACCGGTGTGTCCTCCTGGTCATAGTCCTTGACGTAGGGCGGAACAACTGGCTCCTCGCGCATCCGCAGCCCGCCCAGCCCACCGCGGATCGGCTCGACGACGAGCCGGGTGTCGACCGTGAAGGCGCACGGGACCTGGGCGTAGAGCGCGAGTTCTGCCGGCGGGATGGTGCGGATCGCGATCGTCATTCGGATGCGACAAGCTCCCACTCGCGGACGTTGAAGAAGGGGGTGGCGGCCGAGATCCGGACGTTGCGCAGCCGGGACCCCACCGCCCAGAGGTCGGGATCCTGCCACAGGCCCAGCCAATAGACGTTTTCGTGGATGTACCGCGTGATCTCCTGGAAGGTGGCCTGGCGCTTCAGGGGGTCCATCTGCGAGGACTGGGCCTTGAAGAGGGCGTCGAGCGCGGTGTCGCAGAGGGCCGTCCAGTTGCGGCCGGCCGCCCGCTCGGCGCCGGGCACCTCGGCACAGAGCCATTCGGCGGTGTCGGGGTCGGGGAAACGCGGCGCGCTGCTGTACTCGTACAGGTCCAACTGCCCCGTCGCCACCGGCCCACCGTTGGCAAAGTCGGCAAAGAAGAGGCTGTCCTCGAAACTCTCGGCCTCGATGCGTACGCCGATGGCCGCCATCTGCTCCTGGAAGCGGAGCTGGGCCGCGTGGCGGAGCTCGGAGGTCGTCGTGCCGTGGCGCAGGGCCAGGGCTATGCCGTCCTTGTCGCGCACGCCGTCGCCGTCGCTATCGATCCACCCGGCCGCGTCGAGCAGCGCCCGGGCGCGGTCGGGGTCGTACGGCCAGGGCGCGAGCGCGGGGTCCACCCAGGTCGTGTTGTCCCAGGTGCTGGCGGCCGGCCGGGTCAGCCCGAGGAGGTGCTCCTGGCAAAAGGCGGCGCGGTCGAACCCCAGGGCGATGGCCTGGCGGACGCGGAGGTCCTGCAGCGCCGGGTGTCCCTTCTGGGGATCGAGATAAAAGTAGAGTCCCTCGTTGTAGCCGGCGTAGGTGGTGAGCACCGTCAGGCCGGCGTCCTGGAGGGTCGGGATGTCGGGGTAGGCGAGGGCCGCGCCCAGGTCGGCACTTCCGCTGCGCAGGGCGGCGACCTGCGTGGCATGGTCGGAGGCGAAACGGATGACAAGCTCGTCGATGGCCGGCCGGCCCAGCCAGTAGCGCTCGTTGGCCACGAAGCGGACAAAGCTGCCGACGGTCCAGTCGCTAAAGACAAAGGGGCCGCAGCCCACCAGCGGCTTGCGATTCCATTCGGCGTTGTCGATCGTCCCGGCGCGTTGATAGACCGGCGCGAGGATGTGGGCCGGGAGCAGGCCCCGCCACAGGGTGCCCTGCCAGGGGGCAAAGGGCTCGGCAAAGGTCACGACCACCGTGCGCTCGTCCGGGGCCTCGACCTTGGCCACGTGGTCGTAGGGGTAGCGGGTGACGACGGCGTTGCCCGGGGCGATGGCCATCTGATAGGTAAAGAGGAAGTCGGCCGAGGTGATCGGCCGGCCGTCCGACCAGACGATGTCGTCCCGCAGCCGCAAGGTCATCACCCGCCCGTTGGCCGCGATACCGCCGTTCTCCAGGCTAGGGAGCTCCTGGACCAACACCGGGCGCGGGTTGTTCTCCTCGTCCCAGTTCCAGGCCCGGCAGTTCCAGATCGGCTGGGTGATGGTGGCCTCCCACATCCGCGTGTAGAGGGGGTTCAGGGCGTCGAACTCGCGCGTCCAGACGAGGGTGACGGTCTGCGTCTGGCGGCGTTCGCCGCAGGCCCCCAGCCCGGTCCCCAGCAGGACCACGAGGGTGACGATGCCCAGGAATATGGCGGAGCGGGGGTGCTTCATCGGTCAGGGTTCTCCTTGGGTTGCCTACAAGCGGGCCAGGCGGTGCTCTGCCGGGCCCGGTGCGCTGGTCCGATTATACCAGGAATGGGGGGGATGTCAATCCCACTTGACCGGCGGGCCGCTTTGCGTTACCATGGAGCTGTCGACAAGGAGGTAGCGATGGAGATCTCACGCGAGCAGGTCTGGACCCTTTTGACCGAGTTTACCCAGAACCCCCACCTGATCAAGCACGCCCTCGCCGTCGAGGCGGCGATGCGGGCCTATGCCCGGCGGCAGGGCGAGGACGAGGAGCGGTGGGGCGCCGTCGGGCTGATCCACGACTTTGACTATGAGCGCTACCCGACGGCGGAGGAGCATGTCTGGACGGGGATGCGCATCCTGCGCGAGCGCGGCTGGCCGGAGGAGCTCGTCCTGGCCGTCGGGGCCCATGCGCCCTACACCGGCATTGCCCGCGACACCGCGCTGCGCCGGGCCATCTTTGCCGTGGACGAGCTGACCGGGCTCATCGTGGCCGTCGCCCTGGTGCGCCCCAGCAAGAGCCTCCTCGACGTGACGGTCGCGTCGGTCAAGGCCAAGTGGAAGGACAAGGCCTTTGCCCGGGGCGTCAACCGCCAGGAGATCGAACAGGGCGCCGCGGAACTGGGGGTGCCCCTCGACGAACACATCGCGGTGGTGCTCGAGGCGCTGGTGGGGATTGTGGACGAGCTGGGGCTGCGGGGCAAGGCGTAGCGCTGTCCGGCAGCCTGTTGCCCGGCGTTCCCAAGTGTGGTACAATGGCACCAGCGGTCTACACAAGGAGGAAAGCTATGCACTGCACAAACTGTGGTCAGGAACTGCCCGCGGGCGCGGCCGTATGCCCGCTCTGCGGGGCCCCGGCGCCCGGCGCGCCGGCGCCTGCCGTTCCGGCAGCGGTCGCCGGCCCGCCGTTGTACGTCCAGCCTGCTCCGGTCGCCATGCCCGGAGCCAGCGGCGTGTCCATCGCCAGCCTCGTCCTGGGCATCCTGAGCATCCTGCTGGTGGTCCTGGCGGTCTTCCTGACCTATACGTTGGGCGCCAACATCATCAGCCGCTTTGGGGAGGGCATGGACGTCACCCAGGAAGAGATCCTGCGCCTGACGGAGGACCCGGCCTTTCAGTCGAGTGCGATCGGCATGCTGCTCTGCTTCGGCGGCTCCCTGCTGACGGCGCTGGGCGGGCTGATCCTGGGCATCGTTGGCATCTCCGGAGAAGGCCGGCGCCCCACCCAGGGCGGCAAGGCGCTGAGCATCGTCGGCCTGGTCCTGAGCATCCTGCCGCTGCTCTGCTGCGTCGCGGTCCTGTTCCTCGGCCTGCTGGGGCAGGGCGCCGCCTGACGCGGCTGCCGCAGGAGGTGCGCGGGCGCAAGCCCGCCCCGGGCTGGAGTGCAGCCGGGGGCACGTGCGAATCACCGGGTCGGGCTCTCTGACCCCGCTCGGCGGTGTCGCTCCGGCAGGGGACTCGCCCCGCCCCCGGCGGCCGGGGCGCAAGGGGTTGGCGCCCGCGCTATCCGGTGCGGCCGGCCCCCCGGCAGGACGATGGGGCGTTCCATGGGTGAGCGTTGCGGGTCTGAACGATTCCGGCTGGCTGCAAGGAGGTTCCGATGCCTGAGAAGAGCTATACCCTGGGGGGAGACGAGAAAGCAACGCCCGTCATGGTCTATACCCTGACGAGCATGGCCTGGGGCGATGTGGTCACCAAGGACCAGGTGCGCGTCAGCACCTATCTCCGCACGCTCAACCCGGACTATGTCTCGCTTCACGAGGCCCGTGTGCTGCCGATGGGGTCGGCGCCGAACCAGGCGATGCCGTTCAGCGAGCTCCACGTGCGCACGCCCCAGGTCATAGCCTTTCACCTGCTGCCGAACGCCCCCGCAGAGCCGATGGATTTCGATCCCTCCGAGGCCAACCGCAAGATGGAGCCGGCCACTGCCCTGGTGGGCCCTTTCCGCTTCGACGCCAACCTGCGGATCTCCAACATCCTCACCCTGGCCAAGTACGTCGAGATCTTTACCGACGTCTATATCTCCCTCTACGACGCGGCCGTCACCTGCCCGCAGATGCCGGCCCTGGGCACCGTCCGCGCGCCGCTGGTGTTGGTGCGGCGCGACGCCTGCTCGTTCGCGCCGCGGGGGTGAGGTCGGGCCCCCGAAGAACGCAGACGACCAGCGCGCAAGCGATCTAGGCAGCAGCAAGGGACCGGCGAGGGCAAGAGATGCCTGCGCGACGGCTGCTCCTGTTGGGCCCTGGTGAGCGGTGCTACGGGGAGGTGCCCCCACCCGGTCCGGCCCCGTGCTTCGGCGGCCGGGCGCGCAGGGTTCCGGCGGCCCCTCTGCTGTTGCGGATTGTCCTCCTGCTGCTCCTTCTTGCCGGCGTGCGCAGCCCTGTCCCGGCCGCGGCGCAGGCCCATAGCCCGCGTTTCACCCATCTGACCGCCGGCGACGGCCTCTCCAACAACCGGGTGTTCGGCATCGTGCAGGATCGGCGCGGAACGATGTGGTTCGGCACGCCCGATGGACTGAACCGCTACGATGGCTATACCATCACGACCTATCGCCATCGCCGCTCCGATCCCCAGTCCCTCTCCGACAATACCGTCTATGCCCTCTATGAAGATCGCGCCGGCACCCTGTGGGTGGGCACGACAGTGGGCCTGGACAGCCTCGCCGGGGCCGACGGGCGCTTTCGCCACCACGCCGCCATCGCCGAAGAGGTCCGCGCTATCTGGGAAGACACGGCCGGCCTCCTCTGGGTCGGCACCAGCGGCGCGGGGCTCTGGAGCTATGACCGCGCGACCGGCGCGTTCGCCCAGTACCTGCCCGATCCGGCCGACCCCCACAGCCTGGGCGCGGCGGACATCACCAGAACCTGCCGCCCGGATGCCCCCGCCTTCAGGCGTGGAGAGGAAGGGCGGCTGGTTCTTCCCCGCCCCGCGGTCAGATTTCCCAGGCCGGCTATGCGCTCCATCGGGGGGCGGGGAAAAACGTAGGGAAAAGGGGTGGGGGGCAGCCAGCAGGCGAGCAGGCGAAACCCGCTTGACATGGTACGCCTTCTTGTGGTATAGTGTAGAACATGGGTGCTATTACGAGTCGCGGCAAGTTCAAAAGCAGCCGCAACGTGGTCTATTCCAGCCAGTACCACGTCGTGTGGCGCCAAGTACCGGCGCAAGGTGCTGACCGACGGCGCGGATGAGCGGCTCCAGGCCATCCTGCGCCGAGGCTGGGCGACGCTGGAGGAGGAGCGCTGAGCCTCTGGATTGGGCCGCTCGCGGCCGCGAGCCGCTTTCTTCGCCGCCAAGCACCAAGGGGTGATGGGTAGAGAATCCCGCTGACGTGTCCAGTTTCATCTGTCCGTACGGCCGAGCGCAGGCCAAGTACCTTTGAGGAAGGTACTTTTTTTTGCCCTCGCGATGAGGTTTCTCCCTTGTCGCCGAGGGCGCTTTCTGCGATGATGGACGCAGCATCGTAGTGGGCGCTTGTCAAGTGGTACGGTTCCGGTCGCGAGGCAGCCAGGTGAACGACCCAATCCGGGTAATCATCGTGGACGGTGACGACGCCTATCGCCGCAGGGTGTTGGGTTGGCTTGCCCGGCGGGACGACATCACCGTCGTGGGCGAGGCCGGCGCTGTGCCGGAAGCACTCCGGCTGATCCAGGAGGTGGGGCCCGCCGTGGCCCTGCTGGATCTCGACACGCTGCGGGCCGGCGCTCCCCACGTCGTGGCCCAGGCACGGGCGCTGTCCCCCGGTATGGAGGTTATCGTGCTCAACGAAGAGGGCCAGGAACGAGATGTGATCGCCGCCTTCCGCGAGGGCGCGCTGGGACACCTGGTCAAGGGCCAGGCCGGGGCGCGCGAGATTGCGGTCGCGATCCGCCTGGTTCGGCAGGGGCAGGCCGTGCTCTGCCCCGCCGTGGCCGGCCGTATACTGGATCGGGTGGTCCACGAACAGCGGCAGCGGAAGCATTGACCTTGGAGTCCCACCCCCGAAGGAGGTGATCGGCAACGCTGAAACGGTTCAATCGCCAGACCGCCATTGCTGACGAGCCGGTGCAGCTATACCTGGGCGCCAAGACGACCACCGGCTTTACGGTCCGGGGGCTGACGATGGACGGCCGGCCGGCCAACTGCTCCTTCGACTACCGCGTCGTCGCCAAGCGGCTGGGGCTGGAGGATGTCCGGCTGCGGATCGTGCCGGACATCGCCGGCACGCCCTAGGAGGTGTGGCCATGAAGGCTCGAATCGTGCTGCTGGTGGCGGCGCTTCTTCTCCTGCTGCTGGGCGGAGCGGCCCCGGCTCAATCCGGCCGGCCGGACGCGCAGCCCGTGTACACGGTCGCCCAGGGGGCGGCGGCCGGCGGAGGCTACTCCCTGGCCGGCGGCGCCTGGCAGGTGAGCGGCATCGCCGCGGCCCCGGCATACCTCCTGGGGGCGGTGTGGCCCGACCAGGGCGTCGGCTGCTGCTGTTCCTACCTGCCCTGCGTGACGCGGGACGATTAGCCCTGATCTGCGGGGGGCGGCGCATATCGTATGCGTCGCCCCTCTCAGCGTACCACCGCGATCTGGCCCCGCTTGACCACGACCTCCACCGGGTTGGTCCCGAAGCGGTAGGCCAGGTGGCGATAGTCGGGCAGGTCCAGGACGACGACGTCGGCCTGCTTGCCGGCCTCCAGGCTGCCCACCCGCCGGCCCCAGCCGATGGCGTGCGCGGCGTTGATCGTCGCCGCGGCGACGGCCTCGGCCGGGCTCAGGCGCATCGCCCGGCAGGCCAGGGCGATGATAAAGGGCATGGAGACGCAGTAGCAGGTGCCCGGGTTCAGGTCGGTGGCCAGCGCCAGCGCGCCCCCCGCGTCGAGCAGCGTGCGCGCCGGGCTGTAGTGGGGATCGCCCAGACCAAAGGGGGTGCCGGGCAGAGAGACGGCGATGGTGTCCGAGCGCGCCAGCGCCAGCAGCTCCTCTTCCGGCGTGCAGACCAGGTGGTCGGCCGAGATGGCGCCCAGCTCCACCGCCAGCGCCGTGCCGCCCAGGGCGGCGAACTCGTCGACGTGGATCTTGAGCCCCATGCCCAGGGCCCGCGCCCGCTCCAGGATGCGCCGCGACTGGTCCAGGTCGAAGGCGCCCTTTTCACAAAAGACGTCGCAAAAGAGGGGGGCCGGCCGGCCCTCGCCCGCCGTCTCCTGCGCCCACAGGGCCGCCGCGGCCGGCAGCATCTCGTCCACCACCTGCCGCACGTACGCTGCGGGGTCGTGGCGATACTCCCGCGGCACGGCGTGGGCCGCGAGCCAGGTCGGGACCAGGTCCACGGCCTGGTGGCGCTCGCGGTCCAGCGCCAGGATGGCGCGCAGCATGCGCAGCTCGCCCTCTTGCTCCAGGGCGTAGCCCGTCTTGACCTCGGCGGTGGTGGTGCCATGAAGGAGCATCGCCTCCAGGCGGAGGCTCGTCTCCCGCAGCAGCGCTTCCCAGGGCGCCGTACGCGTGGCGTTGACGGTGCTCTGGATGCCGCCGCCGGCCTGCATGATCTCCATGTAGGTCGCCCCGCGCAGGCGCATCTCGAACTCGGCGGCACGCTCCCCGGCAAAGAGGGCGTGGGTGTGCGGGTCGACAAAGCCGGGCAGGACGACCTTGCCGTCGGCCTCGATCACGTTCTCGGACCGGTAGGCGGCCAGGATCTCGGCAGTGCTGCCGACGGCGGCGATCGTCTCGCCCTGGACGGCCAGCGCGCCGTCGGGGACGAGGCCGAGGTCGGACATCTGGGGGCCGCGTTTCGGGCCGGTGGGCGAGGAGAGGGTAAGGAGTTGGGCGTGGGTGATCAGGAGGTCGGCGTGCATGGATTTTTCTCCTTGGGGTCAGGTGAGGACGTGAAGAGTGACAAGAGAGAATCCTACCGTCACCTGGCGCATTTCCTTCGTTGGTCCTTTGCATGGTATCGTAGGGGCGGGGCTTGCCCCCGCCCCGGATTCGGGGCGACCGCAAGAGCCTGCCCTGAGCATAGCGAAGGGGTCGCCCCTACAGCAATCCCAGGCATCACCGGTGGAAATGCTCTAGGGTATGTAGACGAAATCGTGGCCGCCCTCGATCCACCGGACCGGCAGGCCGGCCGCCGGAACGCACCAGAGGCCCGTGCCGCCGGCGCCCACGTAGAGGCGGTAACGGCCGGCCGGGTCGGCGTAGAGCGGGCCGCGGCCCAGGTCCGGGCTCGGCGTGGGGGTCGGCGTCGGCACGGCCAACGGGAGGGCCGTGGGAGGCACAAACCGGCCGGCCGGGACGACCTCCCCGGTCCGCCAGTTGAGGACCAGTTCCTCCGCCGGATCGGGACAATCCACGCCATAGAGCAGGCAGCGGATCGCCGGCGCGGAAAAGTCGGCCTCCTCCACTCCGGGGTACGACTGGGGCCGGTACGGCACCCGCCGCAGCGGGAGCCAGTCGGGCCCGTACCAGGGCGCGTCGTTCAAGCCCCGGCCCAGGTGGTAATCGTGGGCCGGGTCGCCCAGCAGGACGCGCTCCTCTCCCTGGAGGACGTCCACCAGGCGCACCTCGCGCGGGCCCAAGGTCACCGTGATGGGCCAGGCGGACTGGGTGTAGGTCAGCGCCCGGTGCTGGTAGAGCAGGTGCGTGCCGTCGGGGGTCCACAGCGGCAGGTCGTCGACGGCTAGAATGGCCGCCGGCGCGAGAAAGCGCCGCTCCGTGCCCAGGTCGAACCCCCACACCCAGCTTTCCCAGCCCATGTACGCGCTCGCGCGCACGGCCAGGGCCGTGCCGTCCGGGCTCCAGAACTCTTGGCCCCAGCTCCCCAGGCCGGTCTCTTCCCCGGTGGCCGGGTCACGCAGGTAGGTGCCGGCGCCCTCGCAGTGGCCGCGGGTCAGCAGCAGCCGTCCACTGGGCAGAAACTGGAACAACCATGTGCCGTGGCCGCGGGGCAGGAGCTGGCTTTCCCCGGTCTCCAGGTTGAGGAGCACCAGGCCGCGCCCACAGATGTCCTCGCCCTGCAAAAAGGCCGCCCAGCGGCCGTCGGCGGAGAGGCGAAAGTCGCTGCACGGGAACCAATCTGCGCCCGCGGGCAGGTCGGCCGGCCTGTCGCACGCCGCGGGCAGGGGGACCTGGCGCACCGGCCCCGCCGCGAGCGGCAGCGTCTGCGCCGAGAGGACGAGCAGCCCGGCCGGCGAGACGAAATAGCCAATGCCGGCGCGATCGGCCGTCAGCGGGCCGGCCCGCCGGCCGTCCGGCGAGATGGCCCAGAGCTGCTCGGTGGGGAAACGGCTCGCCCCCCGGTCCGGGGCGAGCAGCGCGCCGGGGTTCGTCCCCGAGCCCGGCGCGACGTAGAAGACCAGGCCGGCCAGCGTCTGCGCAGGGTCGATTGCCTCCTGCGACGGCAAGAGACAGGCGGGCGCCGCCGTGGGCGCCGCCGTAGGGACCGGTGTGGAGGTCCCGGTGGGCAGCGGGGTGGAGGTGGGCGTCGGGGTAGAGACCGGCCGCGTCGTCGCAGCCGGCGAGGGCGCCGGGGTTGACGACGGCGGCGCTGTCGCGGCCGGAACCGGCGGGGCAGAAGGAGCCGGCGTGGGCCGGGCCGGCCCGCAGGCGGACAATAGGCAGGCCGGCAGCAACAGCAGGAACAACCGCGCGGTTCGCCAAACAGGGTCCTTGCCGCTAACCACGGGACACCTCCGCTCCACAAATGTCGTCCAGGTTGGACAAACGATCATCGGCCCCATGATACCGTGTTCAACTTGATGTGTCGGGGGGCACGAGGATCGGCCTTCTATGGGCACGCCGCAAAGAGCATGTCGCGGTTGGTCAGCAGCGCAAAGAGCCGGCCGGGCTGGTCGTTCTTCGGGCTCATCCAAAACAGCAAATCGCTGCCCACTGCCGCGGCATCTTGCAGCGCAAAGGTATCGCCATAGGTGGCAGTCCGCGAGCTCAACATCGGCCCCTCGACCGCCAGCTTCTTGCGCACCTCCAGATCCGCCTGGGCATCGCCCGCGCGGCCATAGTGCAGTACGACGAGCCCGAGGAGCTCTTGGCCTTCGTAACGGTAGCCCAGGCCAAAGGACTCGAAGCGCCGTACTTCCACCTCCGCCACGGCGGCCTGGAGGCGCTTGAGGGTTTCCGGCGGCAGGGGCACCTGCGCCCGTTGGATGGCCCGTATGCTGACGCTGGGACAGTTGCTGCCCACCACCGGGATGATTGTGGCCGAGGCCATCTGTTCCAGCCGGCCGGCCGCCGCCACGGCGTTTGCATCGCCGGCCAACGAGTTCGACCGTCCCTGGAGCACATCCAGTACGGCCTGGACGTTGGCCAATTCGCCCCCCATAACCAGCACCCTGTCCTCGGGCAGCACGGCTGTGTTGACGACGGCCGAATCGGCGTCGCCGTACCAGTCCTCGCGGAACGATGGCTTGTGGGAGTAGATGATTACCCCCTGGTACTCGCTCGACTCGAAGCCGTACTGGATATAGCGCTCCTGGATCGGGGCCAGGTCGCGGCCGAATTTAAGCACATAGGCCACCAGGCCGGCCTCGTTCCAGGCCGCCGCCGCCCACACCAGGTCACTGTTGTCCCACCCCCAGGTCGCGGCCATCGAATCGGGGGCCCGGCCGAACGAGACGGCCGGCGCATGCTTCCGGGCGACCGCCGTCCAGAAGGCCCGCCGCTCTTCCGCCGGGCTCGCGCTGCCCAGATCGGGGAACCCGGCGGACGTTTTCAGCAGGGCCCAATCGGTGAAGCTGAATGTCTCGACGTCGGCAGGAAACATCGCCAGGGCCTGGCCCAGACTGCCTTCTACCTTCTGGGCGCCGCAGCCGGCCCCCAGGGGAAGGAGTACCAGAACGATGAGCCAAGCGGAAACAAGACGCGACCTCATAGGAATTCTCCTTCTCATGCGTCGTACCCTTGTCCGCTGTCCGGGGCACTTTTCGCCGTACCCTTGAAGGGTACAGGTTGGACCCTTCAAGGGTATGGCCCCACCCCTTCAAGGGTCTTGCCTATACCCTTTAAGGGTCCAACCTATACCCTTCAAGGGTCCAACCTGTACCCTTCAAGGGTTTGGGGTAGACCCTTGAAGGGTACCGTCTTTCCTCCCGCATCAGAGCCTCTGCATTTGTGGACAGCCGAGCCTATACGACGGGAGCAAACCGACCCGCAAACACCTGTCCCCGGCGCAGGGTCATCCACTGGCCTATCCGGTTATCTCCTTGCCATCCGCTTCCCCCACCACCAGCGTCCCCCCGAGGCGGCCCTCGCGCAGCTCGCCGCTCTTTTCCGCGGCGTTGCGTACGGCCAGCTTGTAGCGGCCGGGCGCCAGGTCCGGGACCAGCAGAACCAGCTGCGTGGGCTTGTTGATCGCCACCGAGCGCACCCGTGTTTCTGTCCCGTCCTCCGCGACGAAAAAGGCGCCCTGTCGGGGGTCGGCCGGGTCGAACTGCAGATCATCGCCAAACACCCGGCCCAGGTCGTTCGGCGTGATCCGTCCCCGGCGCTCCCCCGTGGCAACGTCGATATAGTCCACCGGGTTGGGCCGGATCACCCGCCCCTCGGCCCGCTCCATGGGGACATCGTACAGCTCAGAGTACAGCTGTTCGTCGGGGATGACCCGGATGCGCAGGCGGTGGCGCTTGCGGTCGAACTCGTCGGCGCCATGAAGAAAGGTGCCCTCGACCACCAGGTAAAAGGTGCCCAGCGGCGTCTGGACGATCTCGCCCTTGGCCAGGGCGCGGGTCACCTCGTCTCGCAGGTGGTCAAAGACCAGGGAGATATCCGACTTGGAGGCCGTCGTACCGTGCAGCGAGATCTCTTGGGCCAGCTCGTCCAAGGGCACCGTGCGGCGGGTCTCGACCTGGGCAATGTAGCCGTCCTTGTTGGCGGGGAGCTTGCTGCGAATGATGCGATAGCGGATGGACATAGGACCTCCTATCGCGCCCGGATCGTCGCCGCCAGCTCGCGCTCCAGCGCCGGGACGATCTTCTTTTCCCGCAGCCGGTTGACCTCGTCCTCCACCAGCACCCGGTCGGGCGATTGGAAGGCCAGGCGGTAGGCCAGGCTGACCTTGCCCTCCGGCAGCGGCGCGCCGCGGTAGACGTCAAAGAGGGCCACGTCGCGCAGGAGCGGGCCGGCGGCCTTGCGGATCACCTCGGCCACCTGGGCGGCCGGGACTTTGTCGTCCACCACGACGGCAATGTCCTGCAGCACGGCCGGGAAGCGCGAGAGGGGTTCGTAGCGCCGGCCGCCGGTCGCCTGGAGCAGCGCCTCCAGGCGCAGCTCGGCCAGGCCGACGCGCTGGGCCGGTAGCTCGAACTGCTCGCGCACCACCGGGTGCGCCTCGCCCAGGATGCCGACAGGCGTCTCGCCCACGTACAGCGCCGCCTGCCGGCCGGGGTGGAAGGTTGGGTTCGCGGCCGGCTCGTAGCGCGCCGCGGCGATGCCCAGCCGCTCCAGGAGCGCCTCCACGACGCCTTTCAGGTCAAAGAAGTCGACCTCGCCGGCCTCGGACTGCATCCAGCTGCGCTCCTCGCGCTTGCCGGAAAGGGCGATGCCCAGCATGGTCGGCTCGTCCGGCAGCTCCCGGTCGGGCCGCGGCCAATAGACCCGGCCGATTTCAAAGATGCCCACCCGGTCGAAATGGCGCAGGTTCAGCGCCAGCGTCTCCAGGAGGCTGTTTTGCAGCGTCTGGCGCAGGTATTCACGCTCCGGGGTCAGCGGGTTGGCCACGCGCAGGTAGGCGGCGCCGTCTACCTCGGGCAGGCCCGGCGTCAGCCGGGCGACGCTGCGCAGGTTGGTCAGCGAATAGGTGATGACCTCGTCCAGCCCGCAGCCCACCAGCACGTCGCGGGCACGCTCCTCCAGCTCCAGCAGGGCATTCCCGCGCTGGGGCGGCAGGACATCCCGCAGGAGCGTGGTGGGGATACGGTCGTAGCCATACATGCGGGCCACTTCCTCGAGCAGGTCGGCGTTCTGCGTGACGTCCATGCGGAAGGAGGGCACGCGGACGTGGACGGTGTCGCGGACGACGGTGCAGTCGAACCCCAGCGGGGCCAGCAGGCGGGCCACCTCGTCGGCGGAGAGGGTTATGCCCAGGATGCGCTCGACCTCGGCGGCCGGCAGCGACAGGTCCACGCACTTGCCGCCGAGCGGGTACTCGTCGATCAGGCCGTGGGCGGTGGTGGCCCCGGCGTACTGCTCCAGCAGCTCGGCGGCGCGCCAGAGCGCCCAGGCGGTGCCCCCGGGGTCCACGCCGCGCTCGAAGCGCATCGAGGCTTCGCTGGAGAAATGGAGCGTCTGGGCGGTGCGGCGGACACAGATGGAGTCAAAGTGGGCCGATTCGAGGAGGACGTGGCGCGTCGCGTCGGTGACCTCGCTCTCGAGCCCACCCATGACGCCGGCCAGGGCGACCGGCCCCTGCCCATCGCAGATGAGCAGGCGGTCGGGGTCGAGGGCGCGTTCGACGCCGTCGAGGGTGGTCATGCGTTCGCCCTCGCGGGCGCGGCGGACGACGATGGCCGGCACGGTGCTCCCCGGGCGGGGGCGCAGCTTCTCATGGTCAAAGGCGTGGAGCGGCTGGCCGAACTCGAGCATCACATAGTTGGTGACGTCCACGACGACGTTGATGGGGCGCATGCCGGCCCGCAGGAGGCGCTCCTGCATCCAGTGCGGCGAGGGGCCCATGTGTATGTCGCGCACCAGCGCCGCCGTGTAGCGCGGGCCCAGGTCGGGGTCGAGGATCTCGACGGTGACCTGGCCCTGGATCGGGGGGCCGGCCTGCGCCGGGCGCGGGTTGGGCACGCGCAGCTCCTGGCCCAGCAGCGCGGCCGCCTCGCGCGCCACGCCGATCAGGGAGAGGCAGCGCCCCAGGTTCGGCGTCAGCTCGATATCCAGGACGATCTCGCCCAGGTAATCGACCAGGGGCATGCCCACCGGGGCGTCGGCCGGGAGGATGACGACGCCGGTGTGGTCGTCGGAGAGGCCCAGCTCCTTTTCCGAGCAGATCATGCCCTCGGAGCGGACGCCGCGGATCTTGCCCATCTTGAGGGTGACCAGGCGCTGCTCCTCGCTGTGCCCGTCGTAGAGGCGGGCGCCGACGAGGGCAAAGGCGACCTTGTGGCCGCGTTCGCCGGGGCGGATGTTGGGCGCGCCGCAGATGACGGTCAGCGGCTGGCCCAGGCCATAGGCGACGTCCACCACCGTGAGGCGGTCGGCGTCGGGGTGCTTGCGCACCTCCAGCACCTCGCCGACGACGATGCGCTCGCGGTCCCACTCGCCGCCGATGCGGACGATCTCGCCGACCTCCAGGCCGGCCAGGGTGAGGCGGTGGGCCAGGGTGTCGACGGGGATGGCGGAGATGTCAACGTATTCCTGTAGCCACTTGAGCGGTACTTTCATCGAGATGCTCCTTTGAGTAAGGCGAAAGGGTGAGACGTCAAGACGTGAAGCGTGAAACCTGCCCCCTATCCCGGCCGGCCCATCAGCGAACGGAACTGCCGGATAAAGCGCAGGTCGCCCTGGTAGAGGTGGCGGATATCCTCGATCTGCCAGCGGACGGCGGCGATGCGGTCGGGCCCGGCGCCAAAGGCAAAGCCGCTGTAGCGCTGGGGGTCGATGCCGCAGTTGCGCAGGACGTTGGGGTGGATCATGCCGGCCGGCATGACCTCCAGCCAGCCGGTATTCTTGCAGAGGCGGCAGCCGGCCCCCGCGCAGAGGACGCACTGCACGGCCGTGTCGACCCCCGGCTCGACGTAGGGAAAGTAGTCGCAGCGGAAGCGCAGCGGTCGGTGGGGGCCAAAGACGTGGCCCAGGACGGCGGCGATGGTGCCTTTCAGGTCGGCCAGGGTGATGTGGCGGTCGACGGCGAACCCTTCGCACTGGGAAAACATCCAGTTGTGCGAGGGGTCGATCTGCTCGTAGCGATAGACCTTGCCGGGGACGACGACGCGCAGCGGCGGTTGGAGCTCGCGCATGATGCGCACCTGGTTGGGCGAGGTATGGGTGCGCAGGAGGAGCGCGCCGGGCGCGGGCGCGCCGCCGGGGCCGGTGTGCAGGGCCGGCGTGTCCAGGTAGATGGTATCCTGCATGCCGCGCGCCGGGTGGTGCGGCGGCATGTTCAGCAGCTCAAAGTTGTAGCGGTCGGACTCGACCTCGGGCCCTTCCCAGACCTGGAAGCCGAGGGCGAGAAAGGCCTCTTGCATCTCGCGCAGCACCTGGGTGACCGGGTGGAGGGCGCCCTGGGCCGGCCGGCGGCCGGGCATGGTCACGTCCACCCGGTCCTGGCGGGCGTGGGCGAGGAGCTCTTGCTCCTGGAGGACGGCGGCGCGGTCGTTGTAGGCGGCCTGGAGCGCGGCCTGGACGCCGTGGACGAGGCGGCCAAAGGCCGGCCGCTCCTGCTCCGGCATCTGCCCGACGCGGCGGAGGAGATTGGCCAGCTGCCCGCGCCGGCCGAGGTAGCGCTGGTGCCAGGATTCGAGCACGGCGAGGCTGCCGGCCGCGCCTAGCTCGGCAGCGGCCCGTTCCTGGAGGGATGCGACTTGGTGTTCCATGGGTTAACCTTTCCTTTCTTCAAGACAACCGGTTGGGACGGGGCTCAGGGTTGCCAGGCGGGGATCGGCGGGCGGGCACGGCCCTCCGACCCCCCAGGAAAGGCGAAGGGGGAGAAAAAGACGAGTGCGCGGAGTGGCGACGCGTTCCCGGACATTATGATTTGCCTGCTTCTTGGAGACGTTCGGCCAGCCACAGGTTGACCAACGTCTCGGGTTCCAGGCCGCGGACATGCGCTTCTGTCTTGACCTGAGTATACACATCAGGGTCGAGTGTGATCCGCCGACGGCGCTGCGCACGAAGCTGAAACGCTACCTCGTGGGTTTGATCCCAGAAATCAGCCAGGCTGTGGGTGTCCCAGAAGTCGGTGATTTCTTCCGCTGTGTGCGCCTGGGAGATGCTGGTCACCTGGGGATCGCTATTTTTGCTCATAGCGTCTGCGCTCCTGCGCATCCATGTCCCGTGCGCTCAAGATCAGGGCAAGGTGGGCCGGTTTGCGAGCGAAAAACACCAACAAGTAACGGCCGGCCTCAGTCTGCCCCATCGCTACATAGATATCTTCACTCGGTCTGTGCCCCGACTCCACAAAGCGATACCGCGGTCCGCTGAAGAAGACTTCTTCCACCTCATCTTGGGTGATCTGGTGCTTTGCGGCGAGTTTGTCTAGTATGTCGGGCAGCCAGATAAAGTCGTCAATATACATTGGCGTCCCCTTCGATGTCAGTGATCCTTACCAATGTTTTCCAGGCACAACCAGCCGCTCCCTGTACTCATGATACCACACCCACGACAGGCTGTCAACGGCGTGTGGGTGTGTTTGGGAGTTTGAGTTCATGGGGCCACCGTCCGCTGCGCTCGGCGGGGCGGCAGAACTGGCGCTAGGGCAGGGCGCGGACGCGGGCCGGCGGCCAAAAGATGAGCACGACGTGGCCGCGGATGGCGCTGTACGGCACGGGGCCAAAGGAGCGCGAGTCCCGCGAGTCGCCGCGGTTGTCGCCCAGGACAAAGACATGCCCGGCCGGCACGCGCGTGGGGGCATAATCCGGCCCGCCCCAGTAGGAGACCCACGGCTCGCTGAGCGGCGCCCCGTCGACCAGGAGGTGCCCGCCACGGACGGCGACCGTCTCCCCCGGCAGCCCCATCACCCGCTTGACCAGGGGCACTTTTTCCCCGGGCAGGTTGAGCGTGACCACGTCGCCCCGCTGGGGCTCGTGCAGCCGGTAGGTAATCTTTTCCGTCAGGATGGCAAAGCCGCTGTACAGGTTGGGCTGCATGCTGGGGCCCTCGATCATGCGGGCCTCGGCGACCAGCGTGCGCACAAAGAGGGCCAGCAGCAGGGCCGGGAGCAGGCTGGTCAACAGCTCGCGCCCGATGCGCCGCGCCGGGGAGCCCTTGCGGGAAGGGGTTGGCTGGGTATCCGCTTCGGTCATGGCCTATATCCTCACTCCAGGATGATACGTCAATCTGCCGGGGCGCGCAACTGGCCCTATCCGAGGGCTACATCCAGCAGCATCATCACTGCGAACCCGCCCAGCGCGCCGATCGTCGAAAGGTCGGTGTCCTTGGAGAGCTGCGACTCGGGGATCAGCTCCTCGACGACGACATAGATCATTGCCCCGGCGGCAAAGGCCAGGGCATAGGGCAGGAGGGGCTGCATGTACAGGACGGCCGCGGCGCCGATGACGCCGGCCACCGGCTCGACCATGCCGGAGAGCTGCCCGTACCAGAAGCTGCGGCCGCGCGCCATGCCCTCGCGGCGCAGGGGGATGGACACGGCGGCCCCTTCCGGCAGGTTCTGTAGCCCGATGCCCAGCGCCAGCGCCACCGCGCCGGCCAGCGAGGCCGTGGACAGGCCGAAGCTGGCGCTGCCAAAGGCGACGCCCACCGCCAGCCCCTCGGGGATGTTGTGCAGGGTGATGGCCAGCACCAGCAGCAGGCTGCGCTGCCAGCTCGTCTTGATCCCCTCAGCCTGGCTCATGGGCAGGCCCAGGTGCAGGTGGGGCATGACCTTGTCCACGCCCCAGAGAAAGGCCCCGCCGAGCAGGAAGCCGACGAGGGCCGGCAGCCACGGCGGCTGGCCGGCCGCCTCGGCCATCTCGATGGCCGGGGCCAGCAGCGACCAGAACGAGGCCGCGATCATCACGCCGGCCGCAAAACCGAGCATGCCGTCGAGGACCTTGCGGTTGACGCTCTTGAAGAAAAAGACCATGCTCGAGCCTACCGCGGTGAGTCCCCACGTAAAGGCCGTGCCGACCAGTGCCTGCACGATGGGGTGCAGATTGGCGAACCAATCCATGGGACCAGACCTCCTGTTCTCCACTGGCTGCCGGCCGGCCCTGGCGGCTCTGCCGGGGCGAGCCCCCCTGGCACGGCGGCGGAAAAGAGCTCTTGCCCCCTGCTCAGCCCCCGGACTCCCCGCGGACCCGGGCGGCGCGGCGGTAGATGGCGGCCAGCAGCACCGCGGCCAGGGGCAGCAGCAGCGCCCAGCTGGGGCCGGCCACGTACAAGACCAGGTCGCGCCGCAGCACCCAGAGCGGCACCAGGGCCAAGTTGACCAGGCCGTTCAGCATCCACAGCCAGCCGGCCAGGCGCTGCAGGCCGGGCTCCCGCAGGCACAGGCCGGCACAGAGAAAGGCCAGTCCCCCCAGCCCCCAGGCAAAGTAGAAGAGCGCCTGGACCGGGGAGTAGGGGTTGGCCAGCGTCAGCGCCTCTACCGCGGCGGCCGCGCCCCGCGCCAGGCCCGGCCAGACCACGCCGAGCTGCAGGAAACACGCCCCGCTCACCAGGGCCGCGTGGATGGCGCCCAGGACCACCGCCAGGAGGCTCCAGACCTTGCTCGGGCCGTCGGAGTGGTGCTGCACGCCGGCCAGGACGACCAGGAAGACCAGGACCAGCGGCAGGCCGATGGCCGAGGCGACAAAGTCCACCGGGCTGTGGTACCGGGCATAGGCCGCGATCCCCACCCAGCCCCCGGCCGGCGGCACCGTCCCGCCGATCAAGGCGATGGCAAAGGCGACGAGCAGAAAGGCGTAGAGGAGTGCGGACCAGAAGCCGAGGCGTAGTGTCGGGTGGGAGTCGGTTTCACGCATGGTGGTCTCCAGTGTGGTCGGTGCGCTGGCGCCAGTATACCGTATCCCGCCGCCCCCGTCAACTACCGTGTGTAAGAGCGCCGCCGCTTGCATCTTGGCGAGAATGCGCTATCATGGAGCCGCTGGATCATTCGACGAGGAGGCGCGATGAAACCGTTTCGCAAGCATGTCGCCATCGCCATCGACGGCGGGGGCATCCGCGGGGCCATCTGCGCCAGCGCCCTGCGCGAGATGGAAAAGGAGCTGGGCCGGCCGGCCCCCTCTATCTTTCGCCTGAATGTCGGCACCTCGACCGGCTCGATCATCTCGGCGGCCCTCGCCGCGGGCCTGACGGCGCGCAAGATCTGCGACCTCTATATCCAGCTGGGCAACGAGGTCTTTAGCCCGAGCTGGCGCAGCACCCTGTGGCCGATGACCGGGTACCGCTACCCCCAGGAGCCGCTCGAGGCCGCCCTGCGCGAGTATCTCCGCGATGTCAAGATGGGCGCCCTCTGGGCCCGCCGGCCCGAACGCCGCACCGACCTGGTCATCACGGCCTTTGACCTGGTCCGCAACCGCACCATCTTTATCAAGCCCTACAAAGAAAAGTACGCCGACTGGTCGGTCATCCAGGCCGTGCTGGCCTCTTGCACCGTGCCGACCTACTTTCCGGTGGTCGAGGGCCGCTACGTGGACGGCGGCGTGGGGGCCTATGCCAACCCCTGCTACGTCGCGGCGTACGAGACCCGCCTACTGGATTGGGAGCCGCGCGAGACGACGCTGATCAGCCTGGGCACCGGCCGGGACCCCCACGACGTCGAGCCGGGCGAACCGGAGCGCTACAAGGCCTGGGATTGGATCTGGCCCGTGCTGGGCGCCTTTCTCTCCTCGGCGGCCGACCAGCAGGTGCGCCTGGTCAGCGACTTTTTCCCCGAGATCGACTTTCGCCGTTTCCAGGTGGACCTGGAAACGGTGATTCCGATGGACGACCCGGCGGCCATGCCGCGATTGATCGAATACGGCCGCCAGCTCTGGGACAAGATGCGCCGCGACGAGACCGACCCCGAGATGGAGGTCATCGCCAAGGGGCCGGCCCGGCCCAAAGGAGACTGATCGATGGTGGCTCAACCTGGTTTCTGCAGCCAGTGCGGCGCGCCGCTGCGGGCCGGCGCGCGCTTCTGCGCGTCGTGCGGCGCGTCCGTGGCGGCCATTCCGGCGGCGCCGCCCGCCGCCCCGGCCTATCAACCCCCGCAGCAGGTGGTCTATCAGAGCGCCCCGCCGGCCGGCTATCCCGTCCAGCCGGCCTATGCCGCGCAGCGCGCCCCTGCCCGGCGCCGGCCCCGCGCCGGCACCGTCCTGCTGATCGCCGCGGGCGTGCTCCTGCTGCTCCTGCTGCTGGCGCGCTTTGTCGCGCTCCAGGTGGTGGGGGAGACGACGCTCGCTACCGTGACGGCCGTCGAGCTGGTCGACAGCGACGAATATGCCTACCAGATCTCGTACACCTTTGGCGGGCCGGGTGATACGGTGGTGCAGGGGAGCACCACGGTGGAGGATGTGCTGAACGTGGGGACCCTGCCCACCGTGGGGGACACCGTGACCGTGCGCTACCTGCCGTTCCTGCCGGCCATCAACGAGATCGTCAAGTAGCCGTCAGCGCAGGATCGTCAGCCCTTCTGGCAGCCCGCGCGGCATCTCCTCGATCGGATTCTCCCGAATGTCGAGCTTTTCGAGGTGGACCAGCCTGTCCATCTGCGGCGGCAGCGCGGTCAGTTGGTTGCCGTACAGGTCCAGCTCGACCAGATTGACCAGCCCGCCGATCTGGGGGGGCAGCCGGACCAGGCTGTTGCGGTACAGGTCCAGCGTCTCCAGGTTGGTGAGCTGGCCGATCTCGGGCGGCAGCTCGCTGAGCTGGTTCATGGACAGGTTTAGCTCCGTCAGGCTGTAGAGGCGGCCGATCTCGGGCGGCAGCGTCGTGAGCCGGTTGCTAAAGGCGATCAGCGACTCCAGACGGGCCAGGTAGCCGATCTCGGGGGGCAGCGCGGTCAACTCGTTGCCGTAGAGGTGCAGCGACTCCAGGTTGGTGAGCTGGCCGATCTCGGGCGGGAGGATGGTCAGCTCGTTCTGCCCCAGGTTGAGTGTCTCCAGGTTGGTGAGCTGGCCGATCTCGGGGGGCAGGCTCGTCAGGAGGTTCTTGCCCACGCCCAGGAAACGCAGCTCTGCCAGCCGGCCGATCTCGGCCGGCAGGCTGGCTATCTCGTTGCCATCCAGGCCGAGCAGGCGCAGCTGGGCCATCCCGCCGATCTCGGGCGGCAGGGTGGGGATGTTGTTGTCCTGCAGCCCCAGGTTGGTGAGGCCGGCCATGCCCAGCACGGCGGCGGGGAACTCGCGCAGGCCGTTGGAGCAGAGGTTGAGCGACACCAGGTTGGGCAGGCGCGCGATTTGGGGAGGGAACTGCCCCAGGTTGTTGTAACACATGTCCAGGGAGCGCAGCTGCTCCAGCTGGGCGAGCTCCGCGGGGAGGTCCGTCAGCCGGTTCCCGTTCACGCTCAGGTAGCGCAGCTGGCGCAGGCTGCCGATCTCGCGCGGCAGGGCGGCCAACTCGTTGTTATAGGCCCACAGCATCTCCAGCTCGGCCAGCCCGCCGATCTCGGCCGGCAGCCTGGCGATCCGGTTGTGGCTGATGTTGAGCGTCCCCAGGGAGGTCAGCCGGCCGATCTCGGGTGGGAGGGCGGTCAGTTCGTTGCGGCTGACGTCGAGGTAGGTCAGGGTGGTCACCTGGCCGATCTCGGGGGGGAGCGCGGTCAGGCCCATGTCGGAGAGGTCCAGCCGCAGGGCGCCCTCGCGGATGGCGTGCTGGATCCTGATCTGGACGGCCTCCTGGGCCGGGTCCGGCGCGGCTCCCCGGCAGGAGGGGAGCCCGGCGGCCAGGAGGAGCAACAGGAGCAGAGGGGTCTTGCGCGACATGGGCCCACCTCGTGATGCGTGATGGGGCAGCGGGGAAACAAGACCCGTGCCCGGTTGAACCGCTTCCGTCCCGCTCCCCTGGTGCCGCTCACCACGGCTCCCCCAGTATAGCAGCGGTGGAGGCCAGGGTCAAGAGGGCGCGCGCCGCGGGCGGATCACGACGGCGAGCCCCAGCGCCAGCAGGCCGGCGGCGGCCAGGCCCAGGGCCACTTGCAGCGGCAGCCGCGCGCGGTCGAGCCACAGGATCTCGGCCGCGTGGCCGGCGATGCTGAGCAGGTAGACCAGGGCCGCGGCGGCCAGGGCGAGCCGTCCCGGCCCCGGCCTGCGGGCCAGGGCGATGGCGACGGCCCCCAGCAGGGCATAGCCCAGGCCGGCCCACGTCAGCCACCAGGAGAGGAGCACCCGCCGGACAACAGCCCCACCTACCGGCATCGTTCCGGCCCGGGCCTGGGCCACGGCCAGCGGCGGCACGCCGTACTGCGCGCGCTCCGCATCCGTCGTCGCCGGGTCGATGGGGTAGAGCTCGTAGCGGCCGTCGACGAGTGTGTACTGGGTGCCGTACTTTTGGGGCTGGCCCTGGCTCATCTGGTAGCGGTCGAGCGCCGCGGCATAGATCCAGCGCGCCTCGGGGTCGCCGGCCTCTAGCGCGATCTGCGCCAGACGGTTGGCCAGGAGGTAGTGCTCCGGGCAGTTGCCGTGCTGAAAGATAAAGGCGGCATAGACCAGATCGCGCGTGGTCTGCACCTGGCCGGCGAGGAGGTAGCCCAGCACTTGCTCGCGCCGCCGGAGGTCCCCCGCGTCCACCTGGGCCGGATCGGCCGGAGGCGCGGCCCGAACCGCCTGGTCCGCCTGGAAGAGCGCGGCCATGTCGTCGGAGACGCCCCGGTCGTAGGGACCGCCGGGGACGATGGCGCGCAGCGCGTTGTCGAGGGCGGCGGGGAGTGGGGGGGCGCACCCTTCGGGAGAGAGTTTCTCCGGGTCGGCCGGCGGGACCACGCCGGCCGCGTCACGCTGGAAGGCGGCATCGAGCAGGTGGTTGGCCCCGCTGACGAGCAGGGGACCGAGGAGCGCGGCGAGCATGGCAATGATCACCAGACGAGAGCGCATCGTACGGCCCCCCGTTGGATCATGGCCCCCATCTCCGGGCGGGAACAAGAGGCACTCAGCGCGGCAGGTGCCGGAACTCGAGCGCGTCCCCGGTCAGGCTGCGCCGCAGCGGCTCGAGCGCAAAGGGGGATTCCCCGGCCCGGTCGACGCCGGCGGCCGGCATCCGCGCCGGCGCCAGGTCGCAGGGGGGATAGAAGACGGCGGTGTTCACCCGCCCAATCGTCTCGTATTCCTCGGTGTGCGCCGCGCGCTGCCAGCCGGCCAGGTCGCCGCTCAAGCGGTGGAAAGCGGCGGTCATCATCAGGTACTCGGAAGCGCCCACGCTGTTCTTGAGCAGCCGGTGGACCAGGATGACGTCCTCGCCGCCCAGCTCCTCGAACTGGCGCACCTGCTTGACGACGGCTTCGCCGATGTGCAAAAAGGCCTTGAGCTCCAACAGGTCGATGTGGGTGCAGGCGTCGCAGGGGCAGCCGGAGTCTTCGATCATCGCGCGGCGCTTCTGCTTAAAGACCTGGAAGAAGCGCACGGCCTGCCGGGCGACATCCTGGGCCACCGCCGCGGCGTCGGCCTCGACCGGCGTATAGAGCAGGGCCGCGTCGCCCTCTAGCTTGTTCAGCGCCAGCGGGTACTCGGCCGTGTCGATGACTGCCTCGAGCAGGTCGGTGATGATCTGTTCGGCGTGGAGCAGGCTGATCTCGCGATCCTTGATGAAACGGGTGTAGCCGCTGATGTCCGCGAGGACAAGGGTAACGGGTTTGATCTCCATGCGCACCTCCGGCACGAAATGGGCTGCTGCATGGAGTATAGCATGGCGCATGGCGGAGGTCAAGTCCGCCGCCGGTTATTTCTCCGCGGGGCTGTGCCGCCGCACCTGGCCGACGACCTCGTCGCTGCGGAGAAAGAGCGGCGCCAGCGGGTGCCGGCCGTCCGCCAGCTCCTCCTGTCCGGCCTCGGCGGTGCGCTTGCCGTCGAGGGCCAGCAGGTAGAAGCGCACGCGGCCGGCCGCGGGGAGCGGGAAAGCGTCCGTGGGCGCCAGGGACGCGGCGAGCCGTTCGGCTTCCGCCACCAGCGCCCGCGAGGCCGCGGCGACCGCGGCGTGGCCGCCGCAGCCGATCAGCCCGCCGCCCCCGCTAAAGTACATGCTGGTCGTCCCGTCGGCCAGGGAGACCAGGGTGACGCTGCCGTCGGGAAAGCCCATCTCGGTCAGGAGGCCCCAGACGTGGGGGGGCTGGGACGAAGGGGCGAGGCCGGCCTCGCCCGGCACGAGGGCCAGGACCATCTCGCGCATCGCCGTATAGATCGGCGCGGGCTCGGGTGGGGGGGGGACCTGCTGTGGGGACATTGTGGATGCTCCTCCTTGTCAGGCAGCGTGCGGGGTGCGGACCGCCAGGGGCTCCTGGCGGCCGGTCCCGAACCGGCCGGCGATTTGGCGGGGGCCAGACCCGGCCCGGCATACGGCCGGCCGGCGCGCGCGGGTCAACAGGTATTCCGGGCTGATGGTGCCGTCGCTCAAGAGGTTCAACGACGTGCTCGTCGTGTCCTCGAAGCGCCAGTAGGTGACCTCCAGCCCCGCCAGGTCGTAGACGGGGTTGTTGCGATAGATCCGGGCCGGCGCGCGGCCGGGCAGAATGTCCCAGGCGCGGGGGTCGCCATAGAGCTGCCGCAAGACCACCCGGCGGATGCCCAGTCCGCGGCAGCGGGCGAGAAAGGCGTCCAGCCCGCCGGCGTTGGGCTCGTCGAGGACGCACGAGATTTTCACCGGCACCCGCGCCTCCCGCAGGATCCGCGCGATGTCCGGCACCTGCCGCGAGCCGGTCATCCGCTCGTAGGTGTCCGGATCGAAGGAAGGGAAGGACAGGCAGACCCGGTCGTAGCGGTTGAACACGTCCATCTTGCGCAGCGCCAACTGGCCGTTCGTGTGCAGGGCGAGCTGTACCCCGGGCAGCTGCGCCCGCAGCCAGGCCACCAGGTGGGCTTCATAGCGATACAGCTGGGGGTCGGTGTTGGCGCCGGTGAGGACGACCTGCCGCACGCCGTGCCGGCGCAGGAGGGCGACAAAGCGGTCCAGGTTGCGCGGCGGAAAGCGGTCCAGGACGTCTTTTTTGAAACGCGGGTCGATCTGCCGGCCGATGCAGTAAGGGCAGCGGAGGTTGCAGGGGCCGGAGAGGAGGATGTTGGCGAAATCGTAGGGTGCGGGCATGTGGGCCTCCAGACAAGGGGATCGTGATGCCGGACCCGGGACTTTACGAGTGCTGCGTGAACAGTGGATCGCGCGCCGGTGTCCGAGACTGGGCTCAGGCCGCCTCGCTCTCTCGTTCACTCGTCGACGGCAGCCGGTCAACCGGACGCTGGCCGCTGGGAGCTGCAGACGGCTCCTCCAGATTCAGCAGGTACTCTTGCACCGCGCCGGCATAGAACAGGGCCACCACGCCGTTAAAGTGCTCCACCCCGTGCGGCGTCAGGCGGAGCCAGGGGCCGGAATCCGCCATCAAGCCGTGGTCCCGGACGAAGGCGACCTCGCGGGGGAAGCGTTCTTCCAACGCCACGCCAAAACGGGCCTGGAAGTGGTCGCGGTGGACGCCGCCAAAGTAGAACGAGACGGCGATCATCTTGGCCATGGCCGCCTCGAGCGGCAGGTAGTAGAGGTCCTGGATGGGCAGCCGGCCGGCCTCGACGGCGGCCAGGTAGGGACGCAGCGATTTGCTCGCCGCCCCCTGGTTGTAGGAGAGGGTATAGGGGGACAGGGTCTGGGAGGCCAGCCCCAACCCCAGGTAGGGCGTGCCCTGGACGACCCGCGCCGTCAGGTAGTCGCTGGTGCCGGGGTCGCCGGGGATGCGGCTGTAGGTATTCTTGCCCGGCGCGCCCTCGTAGCCGGCGGCGAGCAGAAGCTCGTGGGCGGCGGCCTCCAGGCGGTTGACCTGCTCGCGGGTGACGCCGGCGGCCTGCTCCGCGATGGCGGTGCCCTTGTAGCGCATGCGGTAGAGGGTGATGTATTCGGGACCCAGGGCGATCGTCTGGGCGACGGTGTGGCGCCAGGCGGTGGCGGATTGGTGGGCAAAGCCGTACATCAGGTCGATGTTGAAGCGGTCGAAGCCGGCCTGGCGGATGTTGTGCACCGCGCGCTCCAGCATCGTCGGGCCGTCGTACTCGCGGCCCAGCGCCCGGGCCAGGCGCAGCTGCGTCGTCTGGACGCCCATGCTGATGCGCCCGATCCCGAGGGCGCGCAGGGCGGCGATCTTGTCCGGCTCGCGGTCGGCGATGACGGGCGTCGTCTCGATGCTGATCACCATGCCGGGCCGGAAGGTGAAGCTGTCGCGGGCGGCCTCGACGACCTGGCGGATGTGGTCCGTGGTGGCCCAGGCCGGCGTCCCGCCGCCGATGTCGAAGCCGATGAGCGTCTTGCGCCGCGAGTCCAGGCGTTCGCGGTACAAGGCAAACTCGCGCCGCAGGGCGGCGAAGTAGGCCTCTTCCAGGGGGTGCTCGGCGCGGTCCACGACGGCGTACTCGCAGTATTTGCAGCGGGCCTGGCAAAAGGGCACGTGCACGTAGAGGCCGAGGGTGTCGGTGTCCGCCCAGGCGGCGGCGGCCACGGCCTCGACGCGGTCGCGGGGCACGCGGTAGGGGCGCATCGTGGTCATGTGGTGGATGGGGTAGGCGGTATTGGCGATGTGGTGGTGGCGCAGGCCGGCCGCAAAGACGGCGGCGGGAGGCCAGGAGCGTTGGTCGGCAGGGGCGGGGGTGTTCCAGGTGAGCGGGCCGGGCATAGGAGACCTCCTCGGGTGGTGCATCGGTGGTGGCCGTGCGATCTCTACCCTATTTGTGTTCTCTGTACACTATCAAGCGAGCCAAAAGAAAAGGGCCGAGTGGCCGCGGTGCTATCGTCAACCGTGCTTAGTGTATGTACTACACTGATTATACCATACACCGGGCTGCTTGTCAAGTGGGCGCGAGACCAGCTGCCGGGCGGCGCACCCCCGCATCCGCGTGCAGCGCACCATCACGCTCCTGGAGGGCGCTCACGGGGTGCGGTTTCCGCATCCAGGCGCTGCCGGAGCGGCAACGTAGCGGCACGGCGGCCGGCTACGGGGAGGGATGCCTGGACAGGGGCGCGCCCGGGCGGGCCAGCCCCTCCAGCAGGTCGGCCACGCCGGCCGTGTCCTCCAGGCCAAAGTGGGGGCAGGGGACGTCGAAGCGCAGGTCGCTGACCACGGCCAGCAGTTCGGCCGGCCCACAGAGCAGCTCCTGGCTGCGTTCGGCCCGGCAGACCTCGATCTTGCGCAGCGCGCTGCGCTTGTACCCCTCGGCCAGGACCAGGTCCACGTCGCCCAGGTAGCGCCGCGCCAGCTCCTCCAGCGGCACCTCCTCTTCCACCTGCCCGATGACGGCAAACTGGCGGGGGGAAGAGATCGCCACGCGCGCCGCGCCGGCCTGGCGCAGCCGGTAGGTGTCCTTGCCCGGCTGGTCGAGCTCAAAGCCGTGCACGTCGTGCTTGACGAGGGCGACGCGCAGGCCGCGGGCGACCAGCTCGGGGAGCAGCTTTTCCAGAAAGGTTGTCTTGCCGCTGCCCGACTTGCCGACAAAGGGGACGATGGGTGGGGTCATTTTGCCCCTCCCTGCCGGCGCAGGAACTGTAAGACGATACGGTCGATCCAGGGCCCTTCGTGGAGGCGCTCCTCCAGGTTCTCGACGCCGGCATAGTCAAAGAGCGCCTTGGCGGTGGCCTCGTCGTAGGGCGCGCCCACGACGCCGTCATAGTACCCCCGGGCGGCCAGCAAGCCTTGGACCTGGGCGAGGCGCTTGCCCTTCAGGGGCAGGAAACCCTCCGGGCGGGGCTTTACGAAATAGACCCGGTGCAGCGCCAGGATCCGCGCCAGCTCCGCGATCGGCTGCGGGTGATCGTCCACGCGCAGGTCGATGTAGCGGTCGTTGAAGCCGCCGTAGCTGCCGCCGGCCCGCACGACGAGGAGCGCCGCCGACTGCTGCCCGCGGCGGTCGCCGCCGGCCGCCTGGCCGGCCGCCAGCGCCGCGACCAGCCGCTCGGCCAGCTCGCCCGAGGCTTGCCGGAACGCCTCGGCCATCGCCTGGACGGTAGCCCCGCTCACCAGGATATTGCCCTGGCAGGTGAACCCCTCGCCGACGACGCCGCCGGCCCAGGCCGTGCACTTGGCCCCCGTGTAGGAGGCGGCGCGCCCCTGCGCATCCACAATCCCGACCTGGCGCAGGGCCCGCCCCTCGTCCGCGGCGGTGAGGGCGTCGACGGCTTCCTGCGACGTAGCCCCGCCGGCCAGGTGTTCCAGCCCCTGCGGGCCGTAGGCGAGATTGGCGTAGGCCTGCGTGGCGATGGCGCCCACGCCGGCGCGGGCCCAGGGCACCGCCGCGCCGACGGCCAGGAACTTGGACTGCACGGCAACGCCCAGGTCCCCGTTGCGGGGGTCATGGGCAACGATCGAGAACGTCACGATGGCCTCCTTGCCGCTCCCGGCAAACAGGAATCGGTAGAGCGCCGGCGACCCGTCCTGCAGTCACCCACCCTACCGATTCCCGATCAGCGGTCGCCAATGCCCGATCACCGATCACCGATTACCGATTACTTCTCTTTCGCCGTATCCAGCGTCCGCTGCAGGGCGTCGCGCACGGCGCGCTTCTCGCGCTCCGCGCGGACCGTCCCGCGGAGCGGTTCGCCCCGCCCGCCGGCGCGCAGCTTGCTGAACCGGGCGGCCAGGTTTTCCAGCGTGGCCTCGCCCATGGGCTCTTCCTCTTCCTCGACCGCGGGCACCCAGGGCTCTTCCGGCTCCTCTGCCTCGAGCTGCATCGTCAGGCTGATGCGCTGCGTCTGGGGGTCGACCTCCAGGATGCGGACCTCGACGTCCTGGCCCACCTGGACGACCTCACGGGGGTGGCGGACGCTGCCGTCGCCCATCGTGGAGATGTGAATCAGCCCGTCCTTGCCCACGCCCAGGTTCACAAAGGCGCCAAAGGCGGCCAGGCTGGTGATCTGGCCCTGGACAATGGCCCCGGGGCGCAGGGTGGAGAACTGCTCGGCGTCGTGGACGTTGCGCATGCTCAGGCGGATGCGGCTGGTCTTTTTGTCCACGTCCATGATCCGCACGCGGACCTGTTCGCCGACCTGCAGCGGCTCGACTTTGCCCTGGGCCATCTGCGCCAGGGGGATAAGCCCATCGCGCCCGACGCCGATGTCCACAAAGGCGCCGAACTTGGTCAGGCTGGTGACGGTGCCGTCGACGATGGTGCCGGGCGTCAGGGCGCCCAGCTTGGCCGCGTCCACCTGCCGCTCGGCGGCCGGCGCGCGCATGGAGAGGCTGACGCGCTTGCTGCGCGGGTCCACCTTGACGACGCGGACGGTGACCATATCGCCGATCTGGACGACGTCGGTGGGGCTGGCGACGGGCTGATCGCTGAGTTGGCCCAGCGGCACCAGCCCTTCCCGGCCCACGCCGATGTCGACGAAAACGCCATAGATGGCTACGCTGGTGACCTTACCTTCCAGGACCATGCCGGGCTTGAGGTCCCGCAGGCCACGGGGCCGCTCAAAGGTCTCTTCCGCGGCGGCCTGCTGCGCGGCCGGCTCGGCCGGCTGCTCTTCGGGGACCACGGGGGGAGGCGGCGGGGCGGCGCCTTCGGGTGGTACGCTCTGGTTCTCCAGTGCTACGGGCTGTTCGATCTGCTCACTCACAGTTGTCCTCCTATCGACCAAGGGTTTTTGTCCCCCCGCGGAACGGCTCCGGCGGGTGGGCGGGATGTCTCGTCGGTGCGCAGCTGTTCGCGCACGGTGCTGACCAGCGCCTGGGTCCGTATTTCGCCCAGGTCGTAGTATTCGCCATGGGCGGCGTCGGCCAACTGCCGGGCCAGGCCGCGGTTGAACTGCTCGTGTTCGGTGTCGATGACTACGCAGCGGATGCCGCGCCGGCCGATCTGCTCGGCGATCCGGCGGGCCTCCTCCTGGGGGTGCAGGTCCGTCATCGCCACGTTGCCCTGCCCGTCGGTGATGAGGACGAGCAGCGGCATGGCCTCGGCGTCCTGGCGGCGGACCTGCTCCAGCACGCGGTAGCCCAGGAGCAGCCCCCGGCTGAGCGGCGTCTTGCCGCCGGTGGGGACGTTCTCCAGCCGCCGGCGGGCCATCTCCACGCTGTTGGTGGGCGGGAGGAGCAGGGTGGCGGTATCTTTTTGAAAGACGATGAGCCCGACGCGGTCGCGCCGCTGGTAGGCGTCCATGAGCAGCGAGACGATGGCGCCCTTGGTGGCCTCCATGCGCGCCTCGGCGGCCATCGACCAGGAGGCGTCGACCACAAAGAGGACGACGTTGCGCGCGCGGCGCATGCGCACCTTTTGGCGCAGGTCCCAGCGGCGGAGGGCGATGGCCCGCCCGTCGTGGCCGCGCCGGCGCTGAAAGGGGGCGGCGGCGCGGAGGGTGGCATCAAAGGCCGGGTCGGTCAGGCCGCCTTCCTCGGGGATGCGGCTGGAGATGTAGCGGCCCTGGCGGCGGCGCGTGCGCGTCAGGCTGCGCCGGCCGGACGCGCTGCGCAGCTGGCGGTCGGCCTGGGTCTCCAGGCGGCGCGGCGTAAAGAGATCGCGCGGATGAAAGACCACGCCGCTGGCAGTTTTGAGGCCGGCCCTGTTCAGCTCGTCCGAGGAGCCGCCGCGCAGGATCGTCGTCGGCGCCTCGCCCACCTGGGGCGTGCCTTCCGTCGGCTGCGGCGTCTCGGGGGAGATGAGGGGGTCGCGCGGACCCTGCTCTCCGGCCGGGGAGGAGGGCCCCGAGTTGTTCTGTTCCAGGATCTGGGCCACCTTTTCCCGGTCTAGCCCCGTCCCCTCCAGCGGATGGCGCTTCATGCGGTGCGGGAGGGCCAGCTCCGCGGCCAGGAGGAGGTCTTCGGGGAGGAGTTCCCCGCGCCCTTCCAGTGCCGCGTTGGTCAGGGCCGTCTCGATGATGGTGATGTCGGCGCGGTGGCCCTGGACCTCCATCTGCAAGCACAGCTCGGCCACGGCGTAGAGGTCGTGACGGGTAGGATGGACCTCTTCCAGCCGCGCCTGGGCGGCGACGACCTGCTCCGCCAGGATGCGCTCGCGTTCGACCCACTCGGCGGCAAAGCCGACGGGGTCGCGCTCGTAGGCGGCGCGGCGGCTGACGATCTCGATCCGCTCCTCGACGTCGCTCAGGCCGGCGATCTCGACGCACAGGCCGAAGCGGTCCAGCAGCTGGGGCCGGAGCTCGCCTTCCTCGGGGTTCATCGTCCCGACGAGGATGAAGCGGGCCGGGTGGCTGTAGGAGATGCCCTCGCGCTCGACGGTGTTGACGCCCATCGCGGCGGCATCGAGGAGGAGGTCGACCAGGTGGTCGTCGAGGAGGTTGACCTCGTCGACATAGAGAAAGCCGCGGTTGGCCTCGGCCAGGAGGCCGGGCTCGAAGCGGCGGACGCCCGCGGCGATGGCCTGTTCCAGGTCGAAGGAGCCGACCAGGCGGTCTTCCGAGGCGTTGATGGGCAGCTCGACCACGCGCACCTTTTGCTGCCGGCGGGGGAGTTCCTCGCCGCGTGCCAGGCGCTCGCGGCAGGTGTCACACATGGTCTCGGGGAGCTGGGGGGGGCAGTGCAAGGGACAATCGGCGACCGTCTCGATCTCGGGGAGGAGGTTGGCCAGGGCGCGTACCGCGGTAGACTTGGCTGTTCCTTTCTGTCCTCGGATGAGCAGCCCGCCGATGCGGGGGTTGATCGCGTTCAGGATCAGGGCCCGTTTCATCCGCTCCTGCCCGACCAGGGCGGTGAAAGGATATACCGGGCGCCGCCAAAGCATCAAGGAGCCTCCGTATGCGTTCCGCTCTGAACCCCATAGGGATGGTAGAGTTCAGATGCCGGACCATTGTACACGCGGGGTGCGTTTCTGTCAAATAGCGCTGCCGCGCCCTATTCCAGCGCCCGCAGGCGCGGCATGCGCAGGTACAGCCAGGCCGCTTCCGCCAGGCAGATGCCGGCCCCGGCGACGACCATGGCCATCGAGCTGACCCCCTGGGCGATCCAGCCGGCCAGCAGGCCGCCGAGCGCCATCAGGGCGGTAAAGACCAGCCCGTACAGCCCCATCACCCGGCCGCGCAGCGCGTCGGGCGTCAGCTCTTGCACAAAGCTGTTGGCCAGGTTAAAGACGAGGACGGTGCCGACCCCCACGCCGGCGAGCAGGACCAGCGCGAGCGGCCACCATCGGACCAGGGCAAAGATTGCGAGCAGGGGCGGGAAGAGAAAGGAGCCGATCGTCAGCAGCCGGCCACGGGTGCGGACGCGGCCCAGCGAGGCCAGCATCAGGGCGCTGAGCACGGCCCCCAGCCCGCGGGCAGCGGTCAGGTAGCTGAAGAGGTAGTGATCTCCGCCGAGGGTTTCGGTGGCCCAGGCCGGCAGCAGGGTGGCGAAGGAGATGCCGAACATGGCGACGGTGCCCACGAGGGCAAAGATGGCGCGCACGATCGGTTCGTGGGCCACGTAGCGCAGGGACTCCCCGAGCTGCGCCAGGCCGGCCCGGCGTTCCGAGCGGGGGGTGGGCCGCAGGTCGCGCATCAGCAGCAGGGCGGCGATGATGGCCAGGAAGGACAAGCCGTTGAATGCAAAGCACCAGGTCGGGCCCAGGAGGCCATAAACCAGGCCCGCGACGGCCGGCCCGACCACGGCCGAGAGGTTGAACATGGTGCCGTTCAGGGCGATGGCGTTGGTCAGGTCCTCGCGCCCGACCAACTCCAGTTGAAAGGCCAGCCGGGCCGGCGTGTCAAAGGCATTGGCCGCGCCCAGCAGGAAAGCCAGTACCAGGATGTGCCAGAACTGGACCAGCCCCGTCAGGGTCAGGAGCGCCAGGACAAAGGCCAACAGCATCATCGCCGTCTGGGTGATGAGCATAAGGTTGCGCCGCGGCATGCGGTCGGCGACGACGCCGCCGTACAGCATCAAGAGCACGGAGGCAATGCCGGAGGCAAAGGCGACGAGGCCCAGTTTGGCTTTCGACCCGGTCAGCTCATAGACCAGGTACTGCTGCGCGGTGGACTGCATCCACGTGCCAAAGAGGGAAAAGAGCTGGCCGCAGAACCACAGCCGAAAGTTGCGCGAGCGGAACGCGGGAAAGGCGCGGCCGGGGGCAAGGCGCGCTGCTGGTGGTGGGGAATGCTGGGCCATCCGGCTGCTCCAACGGATCGGAATGCGGCTATTATGGCACAGAACGGCCGGCTGTCAAGCCGCGGCCGCGGTATCGCCGTGAGGGAGCCGGGGGTATCGTGAAACGGTGCGCGGCGGCCTGGCGGGGGGGGGCGCTGGGCGGCGCCGGCCTGCTGCTCTGGCTCGGCGCGACGGTGCTGGCCCCGTTGGCCTGGCGTGTCCCCGCCCTGGCGGCGTTGGGAGTGGCCGGCCTCGGGGGATGCCTGCTGCGCTCGCGAACCCGCCGCGGGTCGATTCTGAGCGCGGCACTGCCCGGGACCGGTGGCCACCGGGGCGCCACTCATTCGCTGTTCTGCCTGGGTTGCACCGGCGGGGCTGGTCTGGCTGCCGGGGAGCGGATTGCGGTAACGCTGCCTCCGGAGAGAGCATGCGGCCGAGGAGCCCACTGCCCTGGTGGACAACTACGGGCATCGCGGAAAGATACTGCCTCCAGCCTACGCGTGGGTGGATGGTGCCGGGAGGCCCAAGTCCTTGCAGATCTTGCGCGCGAGGTTGTTGTCGATCTCCCGGTGGCGCGGAATGGTCGAGGTCTGATGGCTGTCTGGGTTCCAGTACACGGAGTGGTTCGTTCCTTCGCGCAGCAACCGGCAGCCATGTTCTTGCAGATGCTTCAGCAAAGCATGGCGTTTCATCGTACGGACACCGCCAGTTCTTCCCGCACCACGGTCTTACCCGCGCTAGACTGCCGGGCGATTTCGCGGTTGGCCGCGATGATGAGCTGGATGGCCTCTTTAAGGTTCTCGCGGGCTTCCTCGATCGTCCGGCCCTGGGTATTGGCTCCCGGGAGCTCTTCGACATAGCCCAGCCACCACTCGCCGCTCTGCTCAAAGATAGCCGTGAATCTTTCCATCGCGCGACCTCCAGAAAACGTCTCTGGAAAGATTATAGCATAACTGCATCTGGAATTCCACTTTTCATGGCTCGCCAGGTTCGATAGCCCTTCCTCAAAGGAGACACCAGCCTGGCGCGTCCCCGTCCTGGCGGTGTTGGCGGGCGCCGGCATCGTGGGGGGTTTGCTGCGCTCCCGAACCCGCCGCTGGTCGATTCTGAGCGCGGTCCTGCACGTGGCTGGTAGCCACCGGGGGCCTACCCATTCGCTGTTGGGCCTGGCCATCACGGCTGCGATCGGCCTGCTTTTGCGGGCGACGATCGTCTGGTGGGCGCTGCCCCTGGGCGTGCTGGCGCGCCTGCTCCTGGACACCCTGACGTGGGGCGGCGGGCCCGGGCTGTGGCCGGGGAAGAAGCACTTGCGCTCCAGACCGGTGACTTGCTCCATTTCATCCAGCAGCTGCCCGCGGGCAACCCGGCCAGCGTCCAGGTAGCGAGGACGGATGATGCGTAGATACTTGTAGCGCTCGTCGATGTTCATAGTTTCCTCGGTAGGCATAGTCTCCTCCGGTAACATTATCATTTGGAGAACTATACCACCTTCGGTAACATTTTACACGAATGAACACGGCTTCTTCCCTTGGTAGCCGATTTCTGGTATAATGCACCCAGTTGGATGGCCGCATCCGGGAGGCTCTGATGACCACATCCGCCAGTGTATACCAGTTCGACGTGGACATGGACGAGTTGCGCTTTGTCGCCCGCCTTACCCCGGGGCAGCGCCTCCAAGCCATGCTCGACACCCACGAGCTGGTCCTGGGGTTGATTCGCGGCCGGCTGCTGCGCCAGTATCCCCACCTTTCCCTCCGCGAGATCAACTTGCGGTTACTCGAGGAGTTGGCACGTGCCGAACGAACGCTCCGGCGACCTGAGCCTGTTTCTTGACATCCTGCATACTCTGGAGGCCATTGGAGCCCCGTATTGCCCGAGGTAGCGCCCATGGATTGGACCGCGCTTTTGAGCACCTTTGGACTGCTCTTCCTGGCCGAGCTGGGCGACAAGACCCAGCTCGCCGTGATCGCCCAGACGTGCCGCTACCGCCGGCCGGGGGCCGTCTTTCTGGGGGCCAGCCTGGCCCTGGCCGTCGTCACGGGGCTGGGGGTCGCCGCCGGCCGGCTGGCTGGCTGGCTCATCCCGGGCGAGTGGATCCGCTGGGTCGCGGCCGCGGGCTTTGTCGTCATGGGCCTGTGGCTGGCCTGGGAGACGTGGCGGGAGGGCCGCCGGCGCGCGGACGCGGCTTGCGAACCGGAGGACCGGTCTGCGCCGGCCTGCTCGAACTGGCGCGTCGTCGGGGCTACCTTTGGGCTCCTCTTCCTGGCCGAGATGGGCGACAAGACCCAGCTGGCCGTCTTTGCGCGGGCCTCGGCCGGCGGCGCGCCCCTGCCCATCTTTGCCGGCGCGGCGCTGGCCCTGGCGCTCGTCACGGGGATCGGGGTCGTCGGCGGCCAGGGGCTCGTCCGCGTCGTGCCCGAACGCACGCTGCGCTGGATCGCCGCCGTCGCCTTTGTCGTGATGGGCATCCTCATGGCCGGCGGGGTGCTGTAGCGGGGGGGGGCGGCGCAGGACCCGCAGGTGCAAGAGTTCGCGTATGATGAGCTGGAGCGCCTGGTGAGCGCGGTAGCGTCTGGTGGGGAGGTGAGCGGGACCTATGGGCTGGAGGAGTATGACTACGGTGAGACCGGCAATCTGCTGGAGAAGGCGGGGGTGGAGTACGGCTACGAGGATGCGGCGCACGCGCACGCGGTGACGCACCTGGACGACGAGCGGCGCTACTGGTATGATGAGAATGGCAACCAGGTGACGCGGGTGGTGGGAGGCTACACCTACACCCTGGAGTACGA
>Ga0302251_1000449_pt1 | contig 38904 bp, 41 predicted proteins | sample AAG_RA_Gln_MG_FD_193534 | JGI IMG/M metagenome (GOLD analysis project Ga0302251, IMG submission 193534) | Enriched activated sludge microbial communities from anaerobic digester in WTTP, New Holstein, Wisconsin, United States - AAG_RA_Gln | ecosystem: Engineered > Bioreactor > Anaerobic >... | reverse complement strand
AGCCAGCGGTAATATTACGCTTGATACCATCAAAGAGGTTGCATCAAGCGGTGTGGATGCTGTCTCAACAGGCAGTATCATACATCAAGCTAATTGGATCGATCTTTCTATGAAGATAGAGAGCTAATAAAAAATATAGTATAATAAAATAATTATTTTAAAGAAAGGGCATAATGCAGCAAAGAACCATCAAAAAACCTGTTGAAGCAGTCGGTATCGGGTTGCATAAGGGTGAGCCTATTAGGTTGAGATTGGAACCTATGGGCCCAAATAGCGGTATAGTATTTTACCGCGAAGATATCGCTCTTACTATTCCGTTAAAACCATCAAGTGTGATCGATACTCAAATGGCTACTGTGATCGGCAATGAAAAAGGTTTTATATCTACTATAGAACATTTCCTTTCAGCAGTTTATGCTTATGGCATCGATAATCTTAGAGTCATTGTTGATGGCAATGAAATGCCTATTATGGACGGCTCTGCTATTTCGTTTTGTCTTTTGCTTGATGAGGCAGGTATTCAAACACTTGATGCACCTAAAAATATTATGAGAATTTTAAAACCTATCGAGGTTAGAGATGGTGATAAATTTGTTCGATTCATACCAAGCGATAAAGCTACATTTGATTTTAAAATATATTTTGAACACCCGGCTATCACAGAGCAATCATACTCTTTTACTCTCAGTACCAAAAATTTTATAGATGAGATAGCAAGAGCTAGAACTTTCGGCTTTGCAAAAGACATACAATATCTTCAAAGTAAAAATCTAGCCCTTGGCGCTACTTTGCAAAATGCAATAGGATTGGATGAGCATAAGATCCTAAATCCGGAAGGGTTGCGTTTTGACAATGAGTTTGTAAGACATAAAATATTGGATGCTATGGGCGATATGATGGTAGGGGGATGTGCTATATTGGGAGCTTATGAATCTTTTGCAGGAAGCCATAAGCTCAATTCCCAGCTCATTGCAAAGCTTAAAGAAGAGAGTACTAATTATGAAATCGTAGCCGTAGATGCTGTACAAAGTAGGGAATTTGAAAAAAGTTTTGCCACAGCATGATGTGCTGATAATATCTGTCTCATCACCTTTTTTGATAGGACTTTATCATGATAAACAATTGGTGCAAGAGTGGAGTTCTAATGAAAAGATTTCAGATGCTCTTTTGCCGCTTCTTATGCCCATTTTGGATACATATGATATAAACTCGATAATTTATACCAGCGGGCCCGGAAGCCATATGGCTACCAAACTTACATTTATAACATTAAAGACCATAGAAATTGCTAAGGGCATATCTTGTGTCGGCTGCAGCGGTTTTGAATGCAATGACAACAGACCGATAAAAGCAATGGGCAATCTATACTTTGTCAAAGAAAAAGAGACTATAATAACAAAAAAATTTGACCAGGCGCCAAATATGTCTTTTGCATTGCCAAAAAATCTTCAAGATATAAAACTTGATTTTGATGCTATGCCATTTCATATTTTGCCGGCAGTCTAAAGGGTATAAATTGTTTGTAAGTGTTCCTGCAACAAGTGCTAATCTAGGTCCCGGGTTTGATGCATTGGGCTTGGCTGTAGATTTACGCAACGAAGTTGTTATTAAGCCATCATCATTTCTTAGTCTTGCTACCCATGGAGAGGGGGCGGAAAATGTAAAGATTAGAAAAAACCTTCTTTTTTTAGATATATTTTCTACGCACTATAAAAGACTAACAGGCAAAGAAGATGCATTTCGTTTTGAATTTTTAAATCGAATCCCGATCTCAAGAGGACTTGGAAGTTCATCAGCCGTTATCGTAGCCGCATTGGCGTGTGCATATACGGCAGCAGGTGTATCGTATACAAAAAGAGAATTGTTAAACTTGGCTCTTGTTTATGAAAAGCATCCGGATAATATAACACCAGCAGTAATGGGCGGTTTTAACGTAGCATGTGTAGAGGACGGCCGTGTTTACAGTAAGAAAAGACGCTTGCCTGATTATTTAAAAGCCGTGCTGGTTGTTCCAAACAAAACAATCTCTACTGCAAAATCACGCACGACCCTTCCTAAGGTTTATACAAAAGATGAAACAGTGTATTCATTATCCAGATCAGCATATATGACGGCATTATTTATGAGTGAATCATGGGATCTGTTGCGAATAGCATCAAAAGATAAACTGCATCAAACCAGACGAATGAAAATGATGCCCGAGCTTTTCGAAGTTCAAAAGATCGCTCTTAAAGAAGGTGCTTTAATGAGTACTCTTTCAGGCAGCGGATCTACGTTTTTCAATCTATGTTATGACAAAGATAGCAAAAAAATCGCAAAGGCTTTGCAAAATAGCTTTCCTGAATTTAGAATATTTGTCTGTGGCCTTGATAATTACGGCGTTATAGCAAAGAGTTAAACTCTTTTTTGGTATAATACGCGATGTCGAAAAGAGAACCTATAAGAATGTGTATCGCTTGCAGACAAAGAGCTTTTCAGCATACTCTCATAAGATTACAGCATAAAGAGACTAGTATTGTTTCATACGATGGCAGTGGCAGAAGCTTTTATCTTTGCAATGAATGTGTACAGGATCAGAAAAAGAAAAAAGGGTTGGCAAAGCGTTTTAAAATTGAAGAAGCTTATGTTGACAAGTTATTAAAGGAGATTGATGGATAAGGTTAAAATCCAGGATGTTGCTGCTGAAGCAGGGCTTTCAAATGCTGAGGTATTGGATAAAGCTATAGAATTAGGATTTGCAGTCAAAGTAGCGTCTAGCACTATTAGCACTGAAAATGCAGAAGTATTGTTTAATTATATAGTTAGCGGAGAATTGCCGCAGGAATTTAAAAAACCAGCTAAAAAAACAGCTGCTATCAAGAGTGAAAAATCAGAAGAAAGTGTTAAGCCAACCGTTGCTGCTGCAGAAGAAGAAAAAATATCCGTAGTTGAGCCTAAAAAAGAAAAGCCAAAAACTTCTAATATTTCAAGCTCTATTAAAGTTACTCCAAAAGCAACTGCACAAGAGATAAAAGACAAAGAGACGAACATACTTGCAGGTATGACAATAGTCAAACAAAAAGTGCAAACACCTCCTAAGCCTGCTGCTGTTGCTGCTGTACCGGAAGCCGCAAAAAAGAAAAAACCAAAAAAAATTATCAACGCAAAAGAGAGCGGTTCAAAGTTAGAGATTGAAGATAGAGATTTTATGGGCAGCGGTTTTGAGCTTTTTGAGGAACAAGAAGTTGTGTTGTTGGATTTCTCCGATAAGAACATCTATGAAGAGATGAAGCGTCAAGAACAAAAAAGAAAAGAAGAGCAAGAAAAACGTCCAACGCGTTTTTCTCAAGTATTCAACCAGCAAACAAGCACTCGTCGCGGCGGTAAAAAGCGCAAAAGATATGTCAAGTCAGATGAAAGCCAAGAACAAGTAACAGCGATCGAGATCCCTGAAAATGTCAGAGTCTATGAATTTGCAGAAAAAGTCGGCAGAAGTGTTGGAGAGGTTGTAAAAGTTCTATTTGCACTAGGAACAATGGTCACAAAAAATGACTTCCTCGATAAAGATGATATTGAGATACTTTCAGATGAATTCGGTGTTGAAGTAACTACTATTAATCCGTTGGATGCACTTGATTATGTTGGATCGTATGATAAAGAAGAAGATCTAAATATTAAAGAGAGACCTCCTGTTATTACTATAATGGGACACGTTGACCACGGTAAAACATCTCTATTGGATAAAATTCGCTCCACTAAAGTCGCAGCCAGAGAAGCCGGCGGTATCACACAGCACGTTGGAGCTTATCAAGTAGCAAAAAACGGCAAAAAAATAACATTCATAGATACTCCGGGCCACGAGGCTTTTACTGAAATGCGTTCCAGGGGAGCCCAGGCAACCGATATAGTTATCATTGTTGTAGCTGCAGATGATGGAGTAATGCCTCAAACAAAAGAAGCTATTAACCACGCAAAAGCTGCCGGCGTGCCAATGATCGTTGCAATTACCAAAATGGATAAAGAGAGTGCAAATCCTGATATGGTAAAAGCACAGCTTGCTGAAGTAGGCGTCACTCCGGTTGATTGGGGTGGGGATTATGAGTTTGTACCTGTGTCTTCACATACAGGTCTTGGCATAGAAGAGCTTTTGGATGTGATCTTGCTTCAAGCCGAGATCATGGAGCTTACTGCTGACCCATCTAGAAAAGCTAAAGCGATCGTTGTTGAAAGTTCGCTTGAAAAAGGTTTTGGGCCGGTTGCAAATATTATAGTTAAAAATGGTACGCTTCATGTAGGGGATAATGTAATTGTCGGTAAAACATATGGACGTATTAAGGCTATTAAGCTTGATGACGGATCTAATGTCAAAGAAATTGGACCAAGCACTCCTGCTGCAATTGTAGGCTTAAATGAAGTGCCAGGAGCGGGTGATGTGCTTGTAGCAATGGATAGCGAAAAAGATGTCAGAGAATTAGCAAGCAAAAGAGCAGAGTATGATAGAGCCAAACAGCTTTCCAAAAGTACAAAAGCATCTTTGGATGATTTGACCGCACTTATTACAGAGGGACAGCTAAAAGCATTGCCAATAATATTAAAAGCAGATGTTCAAGGTTCTCTTGAAGCTATCAAAAATAGTCTTGAAAAGCTTAGAAATGAAGAGGTTAAGGTCAATATTATCCATGAAGGTGTAGGCGGCATCACCGAAAGCGATGTCACACTGGCAAGCGCAGGAGAGCATGTTGTTATTTTAGGTTTTAATGTCAAAGCCAATAGCAGCGTAGGACAAAAAGCAAAAGAGCTCGGAGTTGAGATCAAGACTTATTCTGTTATCTATCAGTTGTTAGATGATGTTAGAGATCTTCTTGGCGGCATGATGAGCCCTGTTATAAGCGAAGAAGCTACAGGACAAGCAGAAGTTAGAGAGACCTTCACTGTGGCAAAAATCGGAACCATCGCAGGTTGTAAAGTTATAAGCGGCAGTATCAAACGAGGCAGTAAAGCTAGAGTCATGAGAGGTGAAAATGTCATATACGAAGGCACCATATCATCGCTTAAACGTTTTAGCGAAGATGTCAAAGAGGTCAAAAACGGATATGAATGCGGTATAATGTTTGATAATTTCAACGATATGAAAGCAGGCGATATCATAGAATCATTTAAAAATGTTGAGGAACAAGCAACACTATGACCCAAGAAGAGATCAAAAGACATCGAGTAGAGTCAATTTTAAAAGAGATTATACCGGAGGCTTTAGGTACATTGGATGATCCATTGCTCAATACTTTGGGGGTTACGGATGTGGTTTGTTCTAAAGGCCGCAGTGATGCCAAAGTTTATCTTGATAAATCGGTATTAAATACTGATGAACAAAAAATAATCCTGAAAAAACTTCATTCACTTTCCGGTTATATTCAAAATCATTGCAAGCAAAGCGAAGGGTGGTTTAAAGCACCATATATGACATTTGAATTTGACGAGCAACCGGATAAGATCAGTCATCTAGAAGAGTTATTTGCTAAAATACATAAAGAGATAAAGGGCGATGATGAAAAATGATATCAGAGATTCTATTGCTAAAATTGTTGGCTCTTTTGGCGCCAAATTGTATGATATAGAGACAGTTACTGAATTTGATGATACCATTTTGCGAGTTATGATCACAAAAGAAGGCGGGGTTAATCTAGATCTTTGCGCTGATATTTCTCGCGAACTTTCATTGTTTTTGGATGTAAATCCACCAATGGAACAAGCTTACAGACTGGAAGTAAGTTCACCTGGGATTGAGAGAAAACTCACAAAACCGCACCATTTTCAAAGTTCCCTCAATGAAAAGGTAAAGCTTAAAATAGCAGAAGAAGGCCAAATTATTGGTATGCTAAAAAGTGCCGATGATAATGGAATAGTAATTGATGTCGATGGAGTTGAGAGAAAAATAAATTACTCACAGATCAATAAAGCACGAACATATTTCGAGTGGTAAGGGCAAAATGTGGATGAGCTATATATGCGTCTTGCCGTGCAAGCTGCATGGAAGTATCAAGGATTAGCATATCCAAATCCAGGCGTTGCTGCAGTCGTAACACTGGAAGGTAAGCTTGTTAGTATCGCCTCGCACGAACAATCGGGAAGCTCGCATGCAGAGGTATTGGCCCTTTTAAAGGCTTATGAGTTCATAAGCGGTAAAACAATAGATTTTGATAAAGGAAATGCTTTTTTAGCACATCAATTTTTGCGTTCTTTGCCTAGTGCTTTTTTTGCAAAATGCAGCATGTATGTTACTTTGGAACCTTGTAATCACGAAGGAAAAACGCCTTCTTGTGCATCTTTGCTTATAGACTTAAATGTAAAATCCGTTCATATAGCTACACTTGATCCTATACCTAATCATTCCGGCGGTGCAAAAAGACTTCAAGCTAGCGGTATTGAAGTACATATTGGGCTATTGAAACAAGAGGCAGATGAGTTGTTGGAGCCATTTATAATTTGGCAACAAAGAGCTTTTGTATTGTTTAAGTTGGCACAAACCACCAATGGCAGGATCACCGAGGGAGTTATTAGTTCTTTTGATTCTAGAATACATACGCATAAACTCCGCAGAGTTGCATCCAAACTTGTAATCGGTGGCAATACGGTCAGAATAGACAGGCCCACACTTGATTGCAGATTAATAGACGCAAAAGCTCCAAACTTATTTATTTATACGGCCGATGAAAAAAATATCGATAGAACTATCCCGCTATTTAATGTTCCCAATAGAGAAGTCGATCTTGGTGATAATTTAGATTTTCTAAATACGCCGTCTTTGATCTTAGTAGAAGGCGGAGAAGGGATGCTAAAAGCTTGGCAAGACAAGATAGATTGGCTTTTGATATATCAGGCACCAATGTTAAATTCCAAGCGTTTGTCGTATAATATAGATATGAATTTAAAAACTTTACACCACCAAAATATAGGAGATGATTTGATAATATGGAGCAAAAAGATATGAGCAATAATGCAGAAAAACAACAAAAAATCATAGGAATGTTTGACGACATTGCATCTACTTATGATATTGCAAATCGCGTTCTTAGTTTTGGTATCGATAAACAATGGAGAAAAAAAGGCTGCGATAAAGCATATGAAATTTTGGCAAAAAATAAAATTGGCCAAATCGTTGATGTAGCTTGCGGTACGGGTGATCTGCTATTATATTGGAAAGCTAGAGCTGACAAACACGGTATTAGTGTAGAGCAATATACAGGCGTGGATCCTTCTGTGGGAATGCTGGAAGTTGCCAAAGAAAAAGTATCATTTGCCTCTTTTATCGAGGGGCAAGCACAAGCGCTACCGTTTAGCGATAAAAGTTGCGATATAGTGTCAATATCTTACGGGATCAGAAATGTTGTAGATAGGGCAAAAGGGCTTAACGAATTTTATCGTGTATTGAACAATGGCGGAATGGTAGTTATATTGGAATTTACCAAGCAAGAAAAGAGCGGTTTCGTGTCAAAAATTGTTGATTTTTATATGAAAAAGATACTTCCGGCCATTGGAGGATTGGTTTCACAAAATTATGCAGCGTATCGTTATCTTCCAGATTCTATAGAGCAATTTTTGACTACATCAATGCTAGAAGACGAACTCAAGCAAGCCGGTTTTGATGTAAAATACGTCAAATCATTCTCTATGGGTATATCTACATTATTAGTGGCACAAAAACCGTTAGCATAGGACATCTTATGGGTTCAAACGCAATGATGAGTGTCTCATCGCTCAATAACAAAATCAAATCATTGCTCGAAACCACCTTTGTGCATATTTTAGTAGAAGGTGAAGTATCATCAGCTACTTATCATACAAGCGGGCATCTATATTTTACTATCAAAGACAATGAGAGCTCACTTAAATGTGTAATGTTCAAATCAAGCGTTACTAAACTCAAATTTCGTATAGAAACAGGCCAGCATATCATAGTAGAAGGCTCATTGGGTGTCTTTGTACCAAGAGGTGAATATCAATTTTATGCCGTTCACATTGAGCCTTACGGTCAAGGAGCTTTAGCTTTAGCGTATGAGCAGCTCAAAGAAAAGTTATCCCAAAAAGGTTACTTTGATCCATCTGTAAAAAAAGCGATTCCTAAAATAGTACGATCTATTGCCTTGGTTACTGCAAAAGATAGCGCAGCCTTGCATGATATGTTAAAGATCATAGACAAAAGATGGCCGCTTTTGGAGGTGACCATCGTAGATACGCTCGTCCAGGGCGAACAAGCGCCGACACAAATAGCAAAAGCTATCAAATATGCAGATTCTTTAAATGCGGATGTTATTGTGGCGGGCAGGGGAGGCGGTAGCAGTGAGGATCTGTGGGCATTTAATAGCGAAGCAGTAGCAGATGCTATATTTGAGGCCAAAACCCCGATCGTAAGCGCTGTTGGACATGAGATAGATGTAATGATAAGTGACTTTGTGGCAGACCTTAGAGCCCCCACACCAAGCGCAGCGATGGAGATGATACTTCCGGACAAAAAAGAGATATTGCAGATACTTGATAGCTATTTGGAAGATTTGAAAAATAATACGATCAGAAATTTATCTTTACTAGAAAAACAATTGGAAAATTTGCGAGAAAATGCGCGAAGAAATTCTCCATACAGCAAGATCAAGCATATGGAACAGCAGTATAGAGAGATCAAAGATGACATGATGAGAATATCAAGATTTTTAACAAGTAATTTTGAAAAATTACCCAACGAACTTGAAAAGAATCTAAAAAATCAGTTTGCTTTGATATTGAATCAAAAAGAGTATTTGCTAGAAGAGCTGAAAAAACATTTTATTTTGTCAAATCCTGCTCTACGCTGCACTGACGGATGGGCTCAGGTTTTGACAGATGGTAAGCTTACTAAACTTGAAGATATAGAAAGAGGGCAGCAATTTGTCCTAGAGGATAAAACAACGAAGATAACCGCTTTGTGTTTAGGCAAAGAAAAATTTTAATTTGCTGTCATACCTGCGAAGGCAGGTATCCAGTTTTATTGTTTTTTATGAATTTTTTTTGGACTCCTGCCTGCGCAGGAGTGACGATATAAGGATAACTGGTATTAGAACAATGTTATTTTAATATACATGTCTTTTTTACAAATATTTCTTTAAAACGTCAGGTATCTCTATAGTTCCGTCTTCTTGCTGATGGTTTTCCATGATAGCTATCAGTGTCCTTCCTACTGCAAGCGCTGAACCGTTCAGTGTATGCACAAAAAGATTTTTTCCATCTTCTTTGTATCGTATCTTGGCACGTCTAGCTTGGAAATCTCTTGTATTAGATATGGAACTTATTTCTCTATACTTTCCTTGTCCTGGAAGCCAAACTTCGATATCGACAGTTTTGCTTGCTCCAAATCCAAGATCACCCCCGCAAAGCATAACAAGTCTATGGGGCAATTCAAGAGCCGTCAATAGATCTGAAGCATTTTGCACCATCATATCAAAGATCTCATCGCTTTTGTCGGGATGTGATATGGCCACCATCTCTACTTTATCAAATTGATGCTGTCGTATCATGCCACGAGTATCTCGTCCTGCGCTTCCTGCTTCTTTACGGAAGCATGGAGTATATGCAGTAAGGAGTAATGGGAGTGAGCTAGCATCTATGATTTCATCATTATATAGGTTTGTCAGTGCAACTTCAGCGGTTGGTATGAGATATAACTCTTCACCGTCTATTTTAAATAGATCATCTTCAAATTTTGGCAGTTGACCGGTTCCTAGAAGCATATTTGCATTATTTATGACAGGAACATTAAATTCTTCAAATCCGGCTTTGGCGTTTGTGTCCAAAAAGAAGTTTATCAAAGCGCGTTCGAGCTTTGCACCTGTACCTTTAAGAACTGAAAAACGGCTTTTTGCAAGCTTTACACCTCTTTCAAAATCAATCCAGCCATTTTTTTCTCCAAGATCCCAATGCTCTTTTGGTTGAAAATCAAATACTCTAGGCTCTAAAACCTTTTTGAGCTCTATATTATCATCTTCGTCTTTGCCTTCCGGCACTTCATTATCAGGAAAATTCGGTATCACAAGAGCTAGATTTTGCAATTTCTCATCTGCTATCCTTGCCTCTTCAAGCAGGGATGGCAGTTGTACTTTGAGTTTGTCTATACCGTCTTTTAATTCATTTGTATCTAAGCCTTTTTGTTTATATTCTCCAAAAAGCTTTGAGAGCTTGTTTTGCTCTGCTTTCATGCTTTCATATTTTGAGTTAGCGGCTTTTAGCAATTGAAATAGATCGTTTAGTTCATTTAAGACATCTTGGCTGACACCTTTTTTGGATAATTTTATAGATGCTTCTTCAAAGTTATTTTGTATATATTTTAGATCTATCATTATTAGCCTTGGATTAAAAAATTGCAACATTATATCCAAAGTGTGTTTAACGATCATTTGATACTTCTGGAGGCTAATAGCTTTTGCCAATTCAAACAATATATATCAGTATCAAACCCAATTAAAATTGCATATATGCTGTATTGTAAAATTGTTTAGTGTGATACGTTAAAGGAGATAGAATTCTTGAAAGATTAGTGGTAGCAAGAGGGGAACTCGAATCCCCGACCTCCGGCTTATGAGACCAGCGCTCTAACCAGCTGAGCTACCTTGCCACGTAAAAAAGTTTTAAGAGACGGCATTCTATCCAAAGTTAGCTAATTTGTCAATACTTTTACGCGTTTTATATTAATAATTATCTTATTTTTTAAATAGGATCTTTTTTTAATGCAATAACTTGAGTCTAGTAGACTCATAAATATTGAATAAAATTATTAATGATATCTTGACACCCAGTTTTTAATTAGATATAATAATTTCTCAAAAAATATTTTTAAATTTAATGAAAATAAAGGAGCAATTATGGGATTTACACCATTGGCAAATAGAGTGCTTGTTGAACGAAAAGAGGAATCAAACACCACCGCAAGCGGTATTATTATTCCAGATAATGCTAAGGAAAAACCACTTCAAGGCAAAGCCATCGCAGTAGGACCTGATGCTGAGGGTATCAAGGTAGGCGATACTGTAGTTTTCGGTAAATATACCGGTACAGAAATTACAATCGATGGTCAAGAGTATCTAATCTTAACAAGCGACGACATATTAGGTCTGCTTTCATAAAATAATATAAAATATATTTAAAGGATCAAGAATGGCAAAAGAAATATTTTTTTCAGATACAGCAAGAAATGGGCTATATGAGGGTGTTAAAAAACTCTCTGACGCGGTTAAAGTAACTATGGGGCCAAGAGGCCGTAATGTGCTTATCCAAAAGAGTTACGGTGCTCCGCATATAACAAAAGACGGTGTAAGTGTAGCAAGAGAGATCGAACTTCCTGACAGCTTGGAAAATATGGGCGCTTCACTTGTAAGAGAAGTGGCCAGCAAAACTGCCGATGAAGCAGGTGACGGTACTACCACAGCTACAATTTTGGCTCACTCTATATTTAAAGAGGGCTTGAGAAATATTACAGCAGGTGCAAACCCTATCGAAGTAAAAAGAGGTATGGATAAAGCAAGTGCAGCTATAATCGAAGAACTTAAAAAGATCTCAAAACAAGTAAAAGACAAAAAAGAGATCGCTCAAGTTGCTACAATTTCAGCAAATTCCGATCATGCTATCGGTGATTTGATAGCCGAAGCTATGGAAAAGGTTGGTAAAGACGGTGTTATAACCGTTGAAGAGGCAAAAGGGATCAATGATGATCTTGAAGTAGTTGAAGGTATGCAGTTTGACAGAGGTTATCTATCTCCGTACTTTGTGACCAATGCCGAAAAAATGACATGCGAATTAGAGCACCCTATGATCTTGGTGACCGATTCAAAGATCACATCGCTCAAAGATCTTATTCCTGTGCTTGAACAAATTCAAAAAACAGGCAAACCGCTTTTGATCATCTCTGATGATGTAGAAGGTGAAGCATTGGCAACTTTGGTACTTAACCGTCTAAAAGGAGTGTTAAATATCGCAGCAGTCAAGGCTCCTGGATTTGGCGACCGTAAAAAAGAGATGCTAAAAGATATAGCAACACTTACGGGTGCAACCGTGATCACAGAAGAGTTAGGGTTGAGCTTAGATAAAGCTACAATCGCAGAACTTGGACAAGCTTCAAGAGTTGTTATTGACAAAGACAATACTGTAATAGTAGACGGCAAAGGCGATAAAAGCGGAGTTGAAGCTAGAGTTGGTGAGATAAAATCGCAAATAGTTAAAACTACAAGCGAATATGATAAAGAAAAACTTCAAGAAAGACTTGCTAAGCTTGCCGGCGGTGTGGCTGTTATCAAAGTAGGAGCAGCGACAGAGACTGAGATGAAAGAGAAAAAAGATAGAGTTGATGATGCTCTGTCTGCTACAAAAGCAGCAGTCGAAGAAGGTATCGTCATAGGCGGTGGCGCGGCACTTGTTAAAGCTGCGGCAAATGTAAAACTTGAACTCTGCGATGATGAGTTAGTAGGCGCTAACATTATACTTAGAGCTATCCAAGCTCCTATGAAACAGATCGCTGAAAATGCCGGATACGATGCCGGCGTTGTAGCAGATAAAGTACTTAATAGCAAAGATGCCAATTTCGGTTTCAATGCTGCAAGTGGAGAGTATGTAGATATGTTTGAAGCAGGCATCATAGATCCGTTCAAAGTTGAACGTGTAGCTCTGCAAAATGCTACTAGTGTAGCTAGTTTGCTTCTTACTACCGAAGCAACTATCGGTGAGATCAAAGAAAACAAACCGGCTCCTGCAATGCCTGATATGGGTGGCATGGGCGGAATGTATTAATCTGCCAACTTTTTATACCCCTTTTTCAAGGGGTATAAATTATCTATATATTTCTAATATCTATTATAAATAACCTCTAATTGCCCCGATCATAAAGTTTTCTTTTTTCTGATATCGGTTTTATAATCCTGCTTGTTTGGATAAAAAACTTGTTAATTCAAAGCACCTTCTGTTTTGGTTATCAAACAACTTATTACGACTCACCTATAAGTAAAAATATAAAATATATGTAACTTTCTACATCTGTTTGTTAAAATCTACAACAAACACCACTTCTCCATTGTCGTAATAATAATCTAAAGTAAAATTATGAAGTTCTAAAATTCGCTTAACAATATTTAGTCCTAATCCATATCCTTTATTCATTCTGGTGCTATCTTCTTGGGTAAAAGCATCCGTGTAAAACGATAGCGGCTTAGTAAGAGGATCAGCAAGATTTCTAATTTCTAAAATATTATCAGTTGCTATTGCACGAACAATACCACCAGTTTTGTATTTAAGTGCATTATCTAGCATGTTTTTGATGGCTATGGAGAGATATTCTATATCCCCATGTAGATGAAATGGAATTTGAACCTCTATATGCAATTCCTTTTCATTATCTACGAGCATTTTGGCAAGTGACTTTGCCAATAATGTCTCTATGTTATAAGTAGAAAAAGATAAATTTAGATTATTTGAACTTAATTTTTCTACTTCCAAAAGTTCATTAGTAAGGGTGTCTATATGATCGATCGATTTTTTTAAGATATCTTTGTACTTAGAAGTTTCTATCATTTCCAAAGAAAGTTTGGCTTTTGATATGGGAGTGCGTAATTCATGACTTATATCTGTTAAAAATTGCATTCTTGATTTTATTAATGTAGCAATATTCTGTGCCATTGTATTAAACTGAAAAATAACTTTTGCTATTTCATCTGAGTTATGCTGCTCTTTGATGCGATGAGTGTAATCTCCTTTGCCAAATTTCTCTATTTCCGAAGGAAGCCTTCGAAGCGGCATGAGCATTTTAGTGATAACAAAAAACATTACTATCAGTATCAATACATCTGCTAAGATAAGAAGATTTAAAATCTTTTTTTGTCCTATTTCTTCTACTTGAGTATTGTCAAAAAAGAATACATCTTCATCCAAGTAGTGTAAGTGTAAAAAATAACCGTCATTATTTTTAAGTACTTCCGTATAGCCAAATGATACTGGAGAATATGATATTTTTTGAGCTTTTTGAAATCCGTATTTGCCAGGGTCTATAATCCTAAAATTAACCGCTTTTGCTTGAAGCACAAGAGCATCATTATCTCCTTTCATTAAGATATCAAAAAGATTTTTTGATGCTTGTATATATTTATCTCTAATGGACGTCTCAAAGTTTTTTTGTGATATATCATTGGTCTTAAAAGAGATATACCCCATAAGCAAAATACTTATAAAAAATAGTATTGTGATTTTTGATAATATTGACATAGTTAACCTATAAACTTGTAACCTACACCCCAAATTGATTTGATATATTTGGGGGATTTGAAATCATCAAACAGCTTGCTTCTGAGATTTGATATATGCATATCTATGGCTCTGTCTTTTAGATTATAATTCTCACCTTTTAAATGCCCAGATATATATTCTCTAGAAAGCACTTGGTTTGGATGGTGTAATAAAAGTATAAATATCTCATATTCTATCCTGGTAAGTTCAAGCGGATACCCGTCTTGAAGTATCTCCATTTTGCGTTCATCTATTTGAAATTCCCCAATTTGTTGCACGCCAACCAATCCTTTTATGCGCCTAAAAATAGCATCCATCCTGATCAAAAGTTCTTTTGGCTCATATGGTTTGGCCAGATAATCATCCGCACCATACTCAAATGCTGCTACTTTATCGCCTAAATTTCCTCTGGCACTTGATATTATTATAGGCACATTGCTAATTAAACGGATCTTTTTGCAAACATCGAATCCGTCAAGTTTGGGCAGCATCAAATCAAGTATGACCAGATCACAATCGTTTCTACTACTTAAAGCTTCTAAAGCTATCACAGGATCATCAAATGCAAATACTGTATAATCGTGGTTTTGCAGATAGTCTGTCAGCAGTTCTTGCATCTCCAAATCGTCTTCTATTAGATAAATCTTCAATCTATCTCCCATTCATCCATATGGTGAATAAATTTCTTTTTTTGCTCTAAAGTAAGAACCGCATGCATTTGTTTTAAAAATTCTATTTCTATCGCACTTGCTTTATCGCTTAATTGTCTGTTTTGTTGTTGCATTTTGATACTATCAAATTTATTTTGTAAAAATAAATTTTGTTTTTGTTCCGCAAACACTTTTTGTGTGTGTTGTAAATTTTTCATTTTGATACGATAATCTTGAAGTATTTTTTTAACAATACTTTGTTGAGATTGATTTAGTGACAAGAAAGTAAGATCTTTTTTGTAAAAATGATGGTCATCATCATGATCACCTGCGAATACTATGCTTATTAAGAAAATAAACGAAAAAATAATTTTCACGTTTTTAAGCCTTTTGGTAATTGTATCAAATCATTTTCTAGCATCCCTTTTTCAATATCTTGATGGCATGCCTGGCAATTAGCTTTGCTTTTTACTTTATTTGATAAAAATACTCTACTATCTATCTCCTTATGTTTTGCTTTCCAATATGGAGTTTTAGTGATTGCTATAATTGTTTTATTTGTATCATCGAGACTTTTTGTTATTTTCAAAGCAGCTTGATGCGTAGAATTTTCGGCACTGTTTTTTTCCAAAAATTTGAGTATAGAAATCCTTGTGACTTCATCAAGACTAGCATCTTCTCCAAAGTGGTTCTCCAAATTCCCCATCATGGCTGTCCATGATTTTTGTGGCAATAGAAATGGAGGATATGTGATGTGACAACTGCCGCATTCTGCTTCGAACTCAGGATGCAAAACAGCATAAGAGACCGGTTTGTTGAAATTGGATACAAATACATTTTCTTTGACAGCAAATAAATAATATAAAAACCATATCGAAACTGCGATCCAGACAATTTGAAATATTTTTTGCCACCATGAAGTAGATATGCCTGCTGGTTCATATGTTGTTTTATATCCATCTATCATTGAGTCGACCGCATCTCCTTTTTTGATAAACTTATCCATAAGACTGCCGGCTATATGTACAAACACTACACCCAAAAAGATATTTGCTAACAACTCATGCAACTCTTCAAATATTTCCATCTCATGATAATTTGCTTGATGTAAAAATGCAAAAATACCATGGTTTTCTTCAATGCCATATGCTAGCATACCGCTAAGAGTTGTTAGAATAGCTACTATAAACATAGTGATTATAGCAAAACTGGATGCCGGATTATGTCCTATATGCTTATCACCTTTTGAAAAAACAGAACCTATATATTTTTTTAATGAATTGATGTTTAGGTCAAAATCTTTAAATTTTGAATATTTAGGACCTATAAATCCCCAAAAGATCCTAAATACGACCAATATTCCAAAAGCCAATCCTAATATGACATGATATTTTAGAAGTTCATCTGCATCACCCAACAAATATGCTGCAGCAAAAAAAACTATCATCAAAATATGTGAGATCCTATTGCCAAGTGGCCAAACATAACTCTTAATCATCTTTCCACGCTCCATAATTTGGTATTTTTATAGCCCTTTCGCTGTAGTTTCCTTTATTAGCAGTAGTGTGACATACCGTACAATTAGCTAAAGAGCCGACCTCTTTTTGTATAATCATTTTTTTTGGTATTTCGTCATGCTTATTTATAAAATATCTGGTTTGTGTAATTCTAAGAGGTACTTCGTTTGGCCTAATTGACTGTAATATTTTTCTACTTCTTTTATACTCTATGCCTTTTTCTGCACTATTTGCTTTTAGATAATTAGCTAAATATTTAGTCGTAGCATCATCAAGCGAAGCATCGCTGTCAAAATGGTTTTCCAAATTACCCATCATTTTTGTCCATGATCTTTGCGGTAATAATCCTGGCTGATATGCGAAATGACAACTTCCGCACTCTTTGATATATATTGCATTTTTCACGGGTGCTACATCATTCCTGTTGCCCCATCTATCATCATCCGCGTAAACTCCACTTATCAAGATTAGTGGTATTATAATTTTTTTATACATTTCAAAATTCCTTATTTAGATTGAATATAATAAAGAACATCACCTTTTTCAAGCGCAGTGCCTTCTCTATTATAAACATCTTTAAAGTTTCGTCTGAGCCATTTTTGTACTTCTTTAATATCGGTCAATCTACTTTTATTGACGCTTGGCCCTAACGGCTTGATAATTTTATTGGTAGTTGGATTTTGTCCATTTTTGGTTAAATTACTACCGTGACAACTAGTGCAAGAAATAGAATCGTCACTTTTCCCTATATGTTTAGTGGTGAATATCTTTTCCCCTCTTTTGGCATTGAAGTCGACGAAACTGCTATCGGCTTGCTTAGCTTCGCTTTTGAGAGTTTCAATATAGCCCTGCATAGATGGAGAAAAGTTTCCTGCATTTGCAATCACTCCACACAGCAATATAGCTAAAGTGTATTTTTTCATAATGACTCCTTTGGTTTGATATTGACATCATAATCAAGGATTGTAAATTACAAAAATATACTTTTTTACAAAAAATTTACATTTAAAAGATAATAAACGCAATTTGAAGAAAATTTTGTCAAATGGCTACACAATATAAAGATTGGATATCGGTTTTATAATCCTGCTTGTTTATCCATAAAAACTTGCTCATTTAAAACACCTTCATTTTTAGCGACTATGCAGGTTACTACCGCATCCCCTACCACATTAACGACTGTGCGTATCATATCCAATAGCCTGTCCACACCCAAAATAAGCCCAATACCTTCAATAGGAAGTCCTACTTGCGTAAAGACCATCGACAGCATTATAAGTCCTACTCCAGGCACTCCAGCCGTACCTATAGAAGCAAGCACAGACATTAAGACCACTGTTAAATAACCGCTTATCCCAAGATCTACACCATAAACGTTGGCAATAAATACAGTAGCCACTCCTTGCATGATCGCAGTACCATTCATGTTTATCGTTGCACCAAACGGTACCGTAAAAGAAGCAACAGAATTGTCTACACCCATACGTTGTGTCACGGTTTGAAGAGTAATGGGAATAGTAGCATTTGAACTAGAAGTAGAAAATGCAAAAAGCTGAACATCTCGAATCTTTCGCAAGAAAATTTTGGGACTGAGTTTGGCAAAAAACTTCAATATCAACATTAAAGTACCAAACATATGAAATGCCAATATAGCAACCAATACTGCGACATACTCTGCTAGGCTTGCCAATAGGTCAAACCCCAATTGGCTAACAGCTTTGGCCAGTAGTGCTAAAACCGCAAAAGGTGCAATATGCATGATCATAATGACCATTTGCAGCATAGCTTCATTTATTATTTTAATTCCTTCTACGATAGGCTCTGCTTTTTTGCCCACCATTAATAAAGAAACACCAAATAGAATCGAAAAAAAGATGATTTGCAGCATGTTCCCGGAAGCAAAAGCCTGAACAATATTTTCTGGGATGATATTTATAAATACATCTATAAGTGAAGGTGCCTGGCTGGGAGTAAAAGAACTATTGGTAGTCAAGCTATTTTTTGTACCAGGAGAAAATATAACGGCAATACCTATAGCGCTCGCAACTGCCAAAGCTGTCGTAAAAACATAGAGTAAAAAAGATTTGATACCTATCTTGCCAAGTTTATTGATATCTCCTATGCCTACTACCCCACTGATCAGTGAAAAAAAGACCAAAGGGACCACTAGCATCTTGAGCGCGGCAATAAACATCTTGCCTAGAGCATCAAAAATACCTTCTATTAAATAGATATTTATCCAACTGCCTTGAGTATTTAATCCGCCTATATTGATCGCCGTTCCGAGCAAAATCCCCAGTGCCATTCCTAATAATACTTTAGCGGTCAAACTCATTTATTAACTCCTTATAAAACAATCGTACGGACGCGGTGCCTTTTCGCTACTGAAAAACTTTTTCAAGTATATAGAATTTTTGTTATTGTATCATAAGAGAAGAGGCGTAAGATCACAATATCACAAAACTTCAAAAATCTCTTGGATTATCATCTCTCCATCGATATATATCTCAGCTCTAAAAATATCACCTTTTGCATATGCAGCCACGCCCTTTGGGGTGCCGCTCATGATGATATCCCCGTCTTCCAGGCTCATAAAAGTCTGTATCTCTTCTAAAATCTCGAGCGGTTTATAGATCATAAGCTCGTAAGTTGCATGCTGCTGCAGATGATCATTTATGTACAGCTTCATCTCAAGAGTTTCCAAATTTCCATTTAGAGGGATGAATTTACCAAGTACGCAAGAACCGTCAAATCCTTTTGCCCGCTCCCAAGGCAACCCCTTGGCCTTTAGGTGGTTTTGAATATTTGCTTTTGTCAGATCCAGTCCAAAGCCTATGCCTTGAAGTTTGTTGTCAATCACCAAAAAACAGATCTCACCTTCAAATCTACAGTCGCTTTGATAGAATTTCAGCTCATCAGTAATAGCGGAATTTGGTTTATTGAAAAGTACCATATTCTCAGGTATTTCATTGCCGAGTTCATAGATATGTTCGACATAATTGCGTCCTATGCATACTACTTTTGAAGGAGTGATTGGGTTGTTGTTAAAGTATATTGTTCGCATGATTATGCTTTGTCTCCAGCCATTTTTCAAAAGGCATTAGTGCATCGATCTCTCGCGGCTGTGTTTTTAATATCTCGGCTAAACTTTTGACGCCCATTGATAGAAGATATTGTAAGTTATGATCAAAAGAAGCTTCTTGTATGATAAAAATCTCCTTTTTGTGCACCTCAAACATAAATCCTCCGTTTGGTATAGGCGACATTGAAAGCGAAACTGTATAATGGTCTTTTATGATACTTTCTTTTTGGGAATACATAAGCCCTATGTTGTAGCTATCTTTGCTCCCAAATCCAGAAATAGCAACTACTAAGACTTTTGTGTCTCCTTTTTTTGAGGAGTTAAAAATTTCGATCATATCCTTTACGGTTTTGTAGCCTGGTATTGTGGCAATAAGTTTGCCAAAAAGCTTGGCAAGCCTAGTCTCTATCAAAAAGCCAAGCACAAAAAGTACTATCACTAGAACGATCATAAAAAGAGCTATCCAAAGCGGCTCATTTTGTTTTGGAGTAAAACCTATCATAGTAAATACATAAGAGTTTACAAAAGATTCGATCTTGCCATATATCCAAAAAAGCACCATAAGAACCAGCGCAGCCGGAAGTATGCCAAAGAGTCCTTTGATGACTTTATCAACAAAGCCGGCCATCACGGTGTTTTTTTTACTCATTTATATGCCCTCTTTATCATGGCAAGAACTTCTAAGCGCAAGCTTGCCTTCCATGCTAAGATAGCTGTTGAGTGCACCTATATAAGCTCTAGCACTCGCTAGCATTGTGTCAAGACTTAGTCCGTGGCCTATAATAGCCGGCTCATAGTCATTAAACATTACTTTTACTGTTACATTGGCCAAGGCATCTTTCCCTTTGGATACTGATGTAACTTTATAATCAAGCAATGTCCCTTGATAGCCTGTGATCCTGTCTATTGTTTTAAATACAGCGTCGATCGTACCGCCGCCTATTCCTGCATCTGTGATCTCTTGGCCATTGTGCCGGATGGTTACTGCTGCACTTGGCACCCCGCCTGTGGAATCCATTAGCTGCATAGCTACAAGTTCATAAGCTTTTTCTACATTGGTCATCTCGCTGGTGACCAATGCTCTGATATCGTCATCATAGATATCTTTTTTCTTGTCTGCAAGTTCTTTGAATCTTTCAAAAGTGCTATTCAAATTTTCATCATCAAGCTCAAAGCCAAGCTTGGCAAGTTTATCTTTGAATGCAGCTCTGCCTGAATGCTTGCCAAGAACAAGTGTATTTTCCATATCAAGGCCTATGTCCTCGGGACGAATGATCTCGTATGTGGATTTGTTTTTCAACATACCGTCTTGGTGTATGCCGCTTTCGTGTGCAAAAGCATTTTTACCGACTATTGCTTTGTTTGGCTGCGGCTCGATTCCTGTAATGTTGGCTATTAATCGGCTTGTAGGATAGATCTCTTTTGTATTGATACGGGTATCAACTCCTTTAAATACATCCTGACGAGTTTTTATCGCCATGACTATCTCTTCAAGAGCTGCATTTCCTGCTCTCTCGCCAAGGCCGTTTATGGTACATTCTATCTGTCTAGCACCATTCAATACGCTTTCAAGTGAATTTGCCACACCAAGGCCCAAATCGTTATGATTGTGTACTGATATGATGGCTCTGCCTTTAGTGTATTCGCTCATCTCTTTTACCATTGCACCTATCTCAAAAGGCAAACGAAAACCTACGGTGTCTGGCAAATTAATAGTGCTTGCTCCTGCCTCTATGACAGCATCAGTTATTTCTTTTAGAAATCCTATATCGCTTCGTCCTGCATCTTCGCAGCTAAACTCTACATCGTCTACAAAGGTTTTGGCATAGCTTACTGCTCTTACAGCTCTTTTTATGACTTCATCAGGCGACATTTTAAGCTTGTATTCCATATGAATCGGACTGGTAGCTATAAAAGTATGTATTCTTTTGAATGGTGCTTTAGCTATAGCATCTCCGGCAGCTTTTACATCATTATCTGTTGCTCTAGCCAATGAACACACAGTTGATCGGGTGATCTTTTGTGCTATCAAGCTGATCGCATCAAAATCTCCGGGACTTGCTGCAGCAAAACCTGCTTCTATGATATCAACACCAAGTCTTTCTAATTGAGAAGCTATTTGTATCTTTTCTTCAGTATTCATGGAAGCCCCTGGGCTTTGCTCTCCATCTCTTAATGTTGTATCAAATATCTTTATCATTTCTGTTTGCATTTTGTATTTACCTTTGTTTGTATAAAACACCTCTAGTCGGTGTAAAATTGTTTAATTGTACCCAAAAAGGGTAGAAAAAATAGAATAAAAATCGTTATTTATTATAGAGAAAATGGGAGCAGCAGGAGAGAAGTAGCAGCTTTGGCAAATGGTACGGTAATCATCGAAAATTTCATTTTCTCTCCTTAATAGTTGTATTTTGCAAGATTATAGCTTATTTTATCTGTAATTTCAAGTTATATTATATAAATATTGATAAAATATATCAAAATGAATTCAACAAGAGCGTTTTTTGAATTTGAAGCTATTTAATAAAATAAAAAATTTGATATGATTCGAAATCATTTTCAAGGGATAACTTTTTGGCTACAAAAGAACAGATACTAGACATCTTAAATCATCAATTTCTAATCATAGACGGGGCAATGGGAACACAGATCCAAGACCTCAAGATCCCTGCAGAGGCTTGGATAGATAAACATGGAAACTCTCAAGAGGGCTGCAACGAACTGCTTAACGATACAGCACCAGATCTTATAAAACAGATACACAAACGCTATGCAATGGCCGGAGCCAATCTCATCTCAACCAATACTTTTGGGACAATGCCTTGGGTTCTTGATGAGTACGGTATGAGCTCTAGAGCTTATGAATTGTCGCTCAAGGGAGCTCAGTTAGTTAAAAGCGTATGTGATGAGTATCAAAGCAGCCATAACCCGCGGTTTGTACTTGGATCAATAGGGCCTGGGACGAAATTGCCTTCTTTGGGACATATTGAATATGATGAAATGTATGAAGGATTTTTGGAAGTTGCACTTGGGCTTATAGACGGCGGATGCGATATATTTTTACTTGAAACATGCCAAGATCCGTTGCAGATAAAAGCAGCTCTTCATGCGTGTGAAGAAGCAAACAAACAGCGAAGCGTGAAGCTGCCTATCATGGTAAGTGCTACAATCGAGCTAAGCGGTACGATGTTAATAGGTACGGATGCGACCACTCTCATGACCATATTGGAGCCTTTTGATATACTTTCACTCGGATTTAACTGCGGAACAGGGCCTGATCAAGTCAAAAAACATCTTAAGCTTTTAAGTGAAATATCCAAATTCCCGCTTTCTATACATGCCAATGCCGGGCTTCCTCAAAATAGAGGAGGGTATACCTATTATCCAATGGGTCCTGATGAGTTTGCATCAAAACAAAAAGAGTTCACATCATTTGATGGAGTTTCGTTTTTGGGCGGATGCTGCGGTACGACACCACAACATATTTTGGCACTCTCAAAAGCATTAGAAGGCCAAAAACCAAAATTGCCCACTGGGAGCATCCAGCCTTCTGTAGCTTCACTGTTTAATAGTGTGGAGCTTATTCAAACCCCAGCTCCGCTGCTCATAGGTGAACGCAGTAATGCAACAGGCTCTAAGGCTTTTAGAGAACTTATCATTGCAGGAGATTATGAAGGTACGCTCAGTGTCGGACAGGCACAGGTCAGAGACGGAGCGCATTGTTTGGATGTGAACGTTGAGTTTGCCGGGCGCGATGGTGCAGTAGATATGAGTGCGGTTATGAAGCTCTATAACCAAAAGATCTCAATACCGCTTATGCCAGATGCAACCAGGGTCAATACTATAGAAGAGGCCCTAAAAGCCATAGGCGGAAAGCCTATCATTAATTCAGTTAACCTTGAAGACGGAGAGGAGAAGCTTGACGCTATCTGTCATTTAGCCAAAAAGTTCGGTACGGCGCTTGTATGTCTAGTTATAGATGAAAAGGGCATGGCAAAAACAATAGAAGACAAAATGAGGATAGCTGATCGCATATATGATCTGTGCGTCAATCGTCATGGCATAGATCCATCAAACCTGATCTTTGATATGCTGACATTTACGGTTGGAAGCGGTGATGTGGAATATCGTGATGCTGCCATCCAAACAATCGGAGCAATCAAACAGCTTCATGCAAAATACCCTGATGTCGGTTCTACTTTGGGGCTTTCAAATATCTCTTTTGGTTTGAGCGCAAATGCCCGCGTGTTTCTAAATTCTGTATTTTTGCACCATTGTGTCGAAGCCGGCATGACAAGCGTCATTATCAATGTCAAACATATAATTCCTATATCAAAAATGAGCGATGAAGATAGGGCGATTTGCGAAGAGCTGCTTTTTACTCCGGATGACCAATCACTATTTAAATTCATAAATCATTTTAGTGACAAAACTATTGAAAGTACCGATAATGATGAAGCATATAATGCTTTGAGCGATGAGGAAAAAATTGCCAAACTGCTTATAGATGGGGACAAAGAACGAATGATACCGCTCGTTACCGCAGCAAAAGATCATATTCCTGCTGACAAGATAGTCAACGAGATACTTATAGATGCCATGAAAGAGGTTGGTGAGCTTTTTGGAAGCGGCAAAATGCAGCTTCCTTTTGTATTGCAATCAGCTGAAACTATGAAAACAACTGTTGATTTTCTCAATCCTTATCTAACCAAACAAGAAAAAAATACCAAAACAGCTCTTGTTATAGGCACTGTCAAAGGCGACGTGCACGATGTAGGAAAAAACCTGGTGGATATAATACTCACAAATAACGGTTTTAAAGTCTTTAATATAGGTATCAAAACAGAGCTTGAAGAGTATCTGGAAGTGCTTAAAAACGAAGAGGTTCACGCAGTAGGTATGAGCGGATTGCTCGTCAAATCAACCGCGGTAATGAAAGACAACCTTGAGATGATGGCAAAAGAAGGCATCACCATACCTGTGCTATTAGGCGGAGCAGCGCTTACTAGAAGTTTTGTCGATGATTTTTGCAGGCCAATATATAAGGGGCCTATATTTTATTGTCGTGATGCTTTTGACGGTGTTATTGCAATGAGCAGGATAGAAAAATTTATCGAAGAGCCAAGCATCGGTCTTGATGATCGCTTAGCAGGCGATATGACACAGAGAGAAAGTAAAGAGATCAAAGAAGTGGTGATCCCTCCATTTGAAGATCTTAAAATGCCTAGCAAAGTTGATATACCAACCCCTCCTTTTTGGGGCAGAAGGGTACTTAGAAAAGAGCAACTCGATTTTGATATGGTTATGCAGTGGATCAATAAACGAAGTCTTTTTAAAATGCACTGGGGATATACAAGCCGCGGCATGAGCAAAGAAGCATATAAGCAGATATTGGAATCCAAAGTATATCCGGCATATGAGCGCATCAAGAACGAGATAGCAGCTCGCGGATTATTTGATCTTACTATTATATACGGATATTATCCATGCAGAAGCAATGATAGGGAGTTATTGCTTTTTGATGAGAGTGAAGGGTGGAGCAGTGACGCCGATGCCAACAGAGAACCGCTCAACGAGATCATCGGCAGGGCCAAATACCAATTTACTTTCCCGAGGCAGCGCAGAGCACCTCATAGGGCTTTGAGTGATTTCTTCTCTCATAGTAGAGATGATGTTATAGCTATTAGCTGTGTCAGTGCAGGAGATAAATTTAGCGCTTATGAAAAAGAGCTTTATGAGCGCGGTGAATATTTGGAGTATAATATGGTGCACGGTTTTGGCGTAGAACTTGCCGAAGCTTTGGCTGAAGTTGTGCATAAGCAAATAAGGCTTGATCTAAATATTGCCAGTCTGGATGAGGGCTTTAGTCTCCGCGATGTGAGGATGAACAGATATCAAGGAGCTAGATACAGCTTTGGTTATCCTGCATGTCCTGATCTAGAACCCAGCCGGATAATTTTCGACCTGCTTCGCCCCGAAGAGTTTGGCATCACTCTAAGCGAAACATTCCAGATTCACCCGGAGCAGAGTACCACAGCATTGATCGTTCACCACAAAGAGGCGAGTTATTATGCCGTATGAGGATGGAAATTTTTTAAAACAAAAGGGGATATATGTGTAACATTCAAAAAATAAAAAGAAGCACATTCGCGATAATGGCAATAAGTACATTTTTTGGCTGCACAAGTAAGGTATTAATTAGTGGTGAATCTAGTGCCGGGCCTCTTTCGAAGTCAGACACTACTAGACAAGTTTCTCTAATGGCCAAAATTCAAGCAAAATGTAATAAAGTAGATTCTATCAGTACACAGATTATAAAAATAAACCCAATTGGAACAGGTAAGTCTGCAGCATCAAAAAAGTATGGGAGTGTCGACGAGCGATGGAGTGTAAGCCTTTGCAATAAAAACATTCCATATTTAGTAACATTTACTCCTGATGGCGAAGGCGGAACTTATTTTAGTACAAGACTAGAAAAGTAATAATATTAAAAATAATCAATCAAAATAGGAGCATTCATGGAAAAATCAGAGATTATTGAATGGATAGATTTTTTGGAAAGTTCATTGCAGCAGGATAAGATCACTCCCAAAGAAAAAAAAGAGGCTCAAGAAAAAATAAAACAATTAAAAGAAGAGCTTGAAGAGATAGAAGAAGAGGAGTAGGTAATTTCCAAGGAGCCAACTGCTCCTTTGGCTTTGCAAGATCGCATAGAATCGATCCTGCTTCGAGCTATTTTGTGTTTGCTTCCAATGCTTTTTTCTGATCGTTAGTTAGCAAGCTGTACATTTTTTCGATAACATCGGCTTTTTTGTTTGCCATATTAGCTGCCATATCGTTATGTTTTGCTATGAAAGCTTGTCTATCGAACTTGCCGTCATGAAATGCACTTAACATTGGCTTGCCTTTGCCTGACATCATCTCCATTCTGTCCATGTGCCATTGTTTCATGATCTTTTGCATTTCAATACGTTGATCATTTGTTAGCTCAAGACTCATAATTGCAGGCATTGGCCCCTCGCAACCGCATGCACCTACCATGCCTCCTTGGCCGCAGCCCATCATTTTGCCGCCGCCCATATTACATTTCATCGGAGCAGCCGATGCTAGAGTTGCTGCTACCGTTAATGCAGCTATTAAAAAACCTTTTTTATTCATAATTTCCCCTTTTGTAAGATATGATTATATTATAACACAAAAATAATTTATAAATTGGATTATTTTTATCTTAATTTTTTATTGGACCTGCTTGATCGTTTTTTGCCTGCAGATTCTGCTTTGGCTATTTTTGGACCTCTTTTTGTAGCATATTTTGGCTGGGCTAGCCCTTTTTTCTTTTTATTTCCAAATGCACCGGCTGCTTTTTTGGGTTTTTCTTCCTCTTTGGTAAGGCTTTTCCCGCGTGTCTTGGCGGCCTGTGTTGGTATTGTTGTCTCAAAGCCTTTTACTGTAATGCGTTCAGGTTTTTTGTTAAGCAGAGTTTCTATTTTTTTCCAAGATATTTGTTCTGCTGTAGATAAAAGAGTAATCGATATTCCATCTTTGCCTGCACGGCCGGTTCTGCCTATGCGGTGTATGTAGTCAGTTGGGATATGGGGAATATCATAATTGATAACAACACCCAAATTCTCAATATCCAATCCGCGCGCTGCTATATCTGTTGCTACCAAGATCTTAGTTTCCCCCAGACGGAAATCTTTCAAAGCCCGCTCTCTGGCTCCATGCTTTTTGTCTCCATGTATGGTAGCACACGGTAAGCCGCTCTCTTTTAGATATTGGCTCACTTCGTCCGCAATAATCTTGGTGCGAGTAAAAACAAGTACTTGTGGATAATTGTTGGAGCCAATGATAAAAGAAAGAAGCTCATTTTTTTTCTCTTTTTCTATAGGATGGACAATCTGGCGTATCGTTAGATCGGCAGGAGAGAGGTTATCTACCTCGACTAAAAGAGGTTTTTTTAGTATCTTTTGGCTAAGTCTTTTAACTGCACCGGTCATCGTTGCAGAAAACAAAATAGTTTGACGCTTTGGAGGCAATAGATCTATGATATGCTCTACTTCTCGTATAAACCCCATGTCCAATATCGTATCGGCTTCATCAAGTACCAAAATTCGAACTTTTGAAAGTGGGATATGCCCTTGGCGGTTCAGTTCTATAAAACGCCCAGGAGTAGCAACGATAACATCTGCACCTTTATCAAGGGATGCAATTTGTTTTGTTATATTTACACCGCCGGAAATATTAATGATCCTAGCTCCTGTATCTATAGCAAAGCTTCTCATGGCTAATGTTGTCTGATCACAGAGCTCTCTTGTAGGAACGATAACCAAAGCTTGAACACGAGCAGGTTCATTAGAGGCTGTTTTGTTTAGCATTTGCAAAATAGGCAATGAGTATGCAGCGGTTTTTCCTGTGCCAGTTTGAGCCGCACCCAAAATATCACGTCCTTGCAGTATTAATGGTATCGCTTTAGTTTGGATAGGGGTTGGATCTGTGTATCCCAAAGAGGCTATATTGTTTTGTAATTGAATATTTAAAGTGTCAAATGGCATTTGATACTACCTTTGTATTATATTTATGCGATATTTACAGTGCCAATTAATTAAACTTGAAGTTGGTCATTGAAGAATAGTGTGATTATATCATACAAAATAAATTTATTGCCAAACCATACTGTATGTATATTCCTGACATTGCCTTATATTTTGCGACAATATGATAGCATAACAATAGATCCGGTTATACCAACCGCCAAAGATTAACAAAAAAGAGGAGGCGTATATGAATTTTAGTGATAAGTGCTATGTACTTTTACGTCAAGTCCCAAAAGGAAAGGTAACAACATACCAAGCAATCGCTCATGCATTGGGTGGCAAGGCATATAGAGCAGTAGGTACTGCAATGGCTAAAAATCCAAACCCCGTTAAGGTACCATGTCATAGAGTAGTGAAGAGCAATGCCGGAATCGGCAATTACGCATTTGGCGTAGATAAAAAGATAGAATTATTGGAGAAAGAAGGAATTGCGGTAAAAAACGGCAAAATAGTTAATTTTGCCGATGTGTTTTACGATTTTTTATAATCTTATAAGATTTTTAACTCTTTGTACGGTATCGTTTTTAGATAGCGTTAGCCTTATGATGCTTTCTTCTTTGGCTTCAAGAGAATGAGGGACTTTGGCATCAAAATAAATCATTTCACCATCTTGCAATGTGATATTTTTGTCTTCATAGCCTATATTCACTGTTCCCCTAAGAACCATAATAGTTATCGCTCCAGGAGCCGTATGTTCTTTCATGATATTACCCTTTGCCATACAGATGCGAACCTCTTTGCTGTTAGGAGTTTCTAGCATCTTTGTTATCTGTGGTGTAATATCAAAATTAAGATTTTCAAAAAAAGCTACTTTTGTCATCTAGCAGCCTTTGCGCATGCATATAAATTGTGCGGTAATGGTGTCCATAGTTGTTATATGAGTATATAACCATTCTTGCATGGATCCCAAAAAGTACTCATGCAGCAACTCATTATTTTTAGTACTTAGCCAGCCTGATATAATACGCTGCATCTCGTTAAAGACTCGGATATGCTCGCCTTCATGCATAACCAAAGCCGGGAAGCCTACTTCTCTCATTAGTCTCTCTTCATTTCCAAAATGTCCTCTGGTATGTTCTATGATCTCATGCAGGCAATTTGCTATAGCTTCATGATCATTTGGGGAGTTTTTTAGTAATTCTTCAAGTGTATTGAGCAATGTCGCTTCTTCATTATGCACCATGTTCATTTCATCAAATGCTACTTTAGGTATATTAGAGTGATCTATCATAATCTTGTCCTTATTTTTTAGGAAGTATATACTATAGTTTAAGTAAAGATATTGATTAAGGTTAAGATAATATGAATTTAAAAGAGATTGCACTTTTTGCTTTATTGGATGATGCAACGTATAGTTACTTGGAAACAATAGCCAAAAAAAGAGAATTTCAAGCCGGTAAAATACTTTTTTACGCAGGCGAAGAGCCACAAAAATTTTTGATGTTAGCTAGCGGCGAAGTAGAAGTTTATAAACATGATGAAAAAGGAAATGAAATTGTGCTCGGTCAATTTGCTGCTCCTTCGCTTGTTGCTGAAATGGCGACACTAAAGGGCATTCCTTATCCTGCTACTGCTAGGTGCAAAAGCAGTGTAGAGATATATGAGATAGACTTGGAAAGTATTCAGGCATATGTATCCAAAACATCCCCATTATCGCAGGTATTGATAAATTCATTAACTAAAAAGATACAACATTTAGAGGGTGTCCTAAAATATGCCACTATTTCAAATGCCTCAGTGCGTACGGCAACTTTTTTGATAGATCATGAATATCAATTGTCACAGCTTACTCAACGCCAAATCGCTTCAAATATTATGCTTACACCAGAAGGGTTATCAAGAATTATAAAACGTTTCAAGAAAGCAGGGCTGGTTGAAGTGAGGTCTAAAAAATTATATATAATTGATGCAGAAGGATTAAAGGGAATAACAAACTAGAGTGTTCCTATCTTTGTGGCAGTGATAAATATATATTCACGCCCGGTAATGGTGACACGAAACTTTTTTTGTTGCAGATATTTTTTGGCAAATATGACATCATTGAAAAGAAGCGACATTTCAGAATAATTATAATTTGGTGCTTTTGCCCCATATATAAGTTCATGACCTATCCAGCGTGAGTTTGGAAACCCCAAGATCAATGCTCCATTGTCAGTTAGGTAGTTTTGCACCAGATCCATCAAAAACGGTTTATAATTAATGTCAGGACTTTGTAAAGTTCCTATAGAAATGATGAGGTCAAACCGCCCAAGCGAAAGTTCGCCCAGTTTATTTATATCATGTGCATAAAATTTTGCATTCGGAAATCTATTTTTTGCAAATTTTATGGCTGAACTTGAGTGGTCTATGCCTGTCAAATTTATATTGGCAAATGTTTCAGGCTCCATCATGGAGGCAATGAGTTCAAATTCATCTGCTTTGTTTATGCCAAGATCAAGTATGTTTTGTCTATTTTCGATTTTTACCGCTTTTAAAGCTGAGTCATAAGCATGCAAAAAAGTCGGCTCTTCATTTTTGTTTATACTAAAAAATGCAGAATCTACTCCGTATTTCTCTTCTTTTGTATCTATAGGAGCTGTATGAAAGGAGTCGTTTGTGTTTAGTTTTTGAAACGTTATAACGATGGTATGTTCTTGGTATTTGGTAGGTGTTTGCATCTTGCAGCCAAGAAGTTCGGCTAAATTCACCCATGCTTTGTATCCGCGATATAGATATTTTTTTCCATCAACCCAAATAGGCTCTCCACTATATAAATCATCTGAAATATCCGGATTTATCACTTCAAAACTTACAATGTTTGAAGTTTGAAGTGATGTTTCCAGCTCTTTGGTTATCTCGATCAGAGGCTGTGATGAAAATGATACCATATGGTATTTTCTTATTTTCCTATCATGCTCGAGACTATGCCTTTTTCATCTTTGTTTTCTGCCATGATCACTCCTGCGATATGAATAACTACAAAATATAAAATACCATTATAAAGCAGCTCATGAAATTCTTTAATACTATGTCCTAGATCTTTGCTAATATTAAAAAAATCATGAAAGTGCAGCAGGAGTCCGGTTGCAGCTATAAGAAACATTAAGGCATAAAAGATCACGTATATCGAACTAACAATTTTATCATGAGTTGTTTTTTCGGAACAATTTTGGTAATTTTGTTTTCCGCTGTCTGTAAAAAACAATACAATTCTCCAAACTACCAATGCTGCCAAAGCGTATCCAAGCCATATATGCCAATCCCACATAGGCGATCTGATAGCCCTAGCAATAGAAACTGCTTGATCTTTGGCTATAGAGATATTTATATCACCAAGCTTCTCGATGATAATTTCACTATTAGTTCTGTAGCTTAGAAATGTTTTACGCAAAAAAACGGTACCAAGCAGGCCAAGTATCACTACGGCATTTATCCAGTGCCATAGCCTAAAGTTTAACGACCACTGTTTCATGTTAAATCCTTATATTTAGAGATAATGTTATTATACAAATTCTTTTATTAATGATATTTAATGTAAAAAAATCATTTAAAATAATTATTTAGAATAATATTTGATATATTGTTCTTAGTCGAGCTCGGCCAATCGTGCATCATACCCCGCGCTGATCTCTTCAAATTTTTCAGAGGCTATTTCTAATTTTACAAAATGCTCTTCTATCTCATTATTTATTTTTGAGATGATCTGAGAAACTTCTATGATCTGTGAATTATCGCCGTTATTTGTTGCTTGAAGGAGGGCTTGATTGTGCTCTTCTAGCTGTTTTTCCAGTTTGATGATCTTTGTTTCATGCAGCTCTATATCTTTTTTATACGGAGTGCACTCTTTGCTTTTGGCTTGAACCAGATTGGCCCTAAGCAATTTTCGTTCTTTTTTATCTATCTTTGGCTTAGATTTTTGCGGTTTGTTTATCCCTTCTTCCTCTTCCCAGCCTATTTTTTCGAGAAATTCGTCATACGTACCTTCAAAATACTCAGCTCTTCCTTCGTGAAAAATAATAAGCGCATCAGCCAAACGTCTTAAAAGCATCTCAGAGTGGGTGACCATGATCACTGCTCCTTCAAAAGATTCTACAGCATCACATAAGGCGTCGATCGATTGCATATCGAGGTGGTTGGTAGGTTCGTCCAGCAGTAGCAAGTTCGCCGGAGTTGCTATGATCTTGCCTAGCATGACACGGCTTTTTTCTCCTCCTGAAAGAACCTCGATCTTTTTTTCTGCCAGATCGCCGCTAAACATCATTGTTCCGCAAATTGCCCTTACTTGAGCAATACCCAGTTTTTTATCTACCGAGCTTATCTCGTCTATGATAGTATTTTGGATGTCCAGGCGTTCTATATTGGTTTGTCCAAAGTGTGCTATAGCCGTTGAAGGATGAAAGGTGATCTCACCTTTCTGTTTTGGAAGTTCTCCTGCGATATAGTTAAGCAATGTTGATTTGCCTTTGCCGTTTTTTCCGATGATGGCTAGACATTTGCCGTTTTCCAGAGCAAAAGTTAGGTGTTTAAAAAGCGGGGTATCAGGATCATATCCAAATCCCAGATCTTCGGCGCGAAGCACAACTTTTGCCGGTGTTTCTTTATAATTAAAATTAAAAGAAAGTGAGTTTTCATTTTCTAAGCTTTCCATCTCTTCCATTTTTTCCAACGCTTTGACCTTTGATTGAGCCAGAGCCGCTGTTGAAGCACGAGCCTTGTTTCTGGCTATGAACTCTTCAAGTTCTTTGCGTTTTTTCTCTTGGTTTAGACGGGTTTTTTCATATGTCTCATCTTGCAGCGCCAATGTCTCATAATATTTTTTGGTATCACCTTGCACTATATAAAGCCCTTTGCGCTGGATACCCATGGTATGGGTAGTAACGCTGTCCATGAAATCGCGATCATGCGTGATTAGTATCACTTCGCCGTCAAATTCGCGGATAAATTGCTTGAGCCAGCGCAATGAAAGGATATCTAGGTAGTTTGTAGGCTCATCAAGCAGCAGCATATTAGGCTCAGTTGCCAGAAGCTTTGCGAGATTGATTCGTATCTGATAACCGCCCGAAAAGCTCAACGGATCTTTTTCCAAATCTTCAGCGCTAAACCCAAGCCCAAATAAGATCTTTTCTATCTTATAAAAATTATACTGTTCATCTTCGCTAAGAACTTGTGCACACTCTTCGCGTACAGTAGGTTTGGTGAATTTCAAATGCTGGCGTAAAGTGCCTATGCGGTAATTTTTTGGAATGCTTACTTCGCCTTCGTCGTAGCTTTCTTCGCCCAAAATTATTTTAAAAAGTGTAGATTTACCCGTACCGTTTCGGCCTATGAGCCCTATCTTTTGTCCTTTTGACATTTGCAGGTTCAATCCGTTAAATAAAATTTGGCCGCCAAAGCTTTTTGTTATATTGGTTAGCTGTATCATATTTTGTCCGTTTTGTTAAATTTTTTACTTATCCATGATATCAAAGAACAATTGCTATTGCATTTGTTGTCTTTTTCGCATCTTACTTTTTTGATATTATTGATAATTAAAATCATAAATCCAAAAGCAATAGATAACTGAACTCCTGCTGGCAGCCAATTATGTTCTTGAATATTGCTTATGCCAAGTGCCAGCATAATAACTGTAATTATCAGACACACATGGATTCCTTTTTGCGAATTATATTATAATGCGTTAAAAAAAGAGTTATTATGTCTAGAATTATAGAACACTTTAAAACCATTGCCAAGATCCCACATTGCAGCGGACAAGCTCATGCTTTGAGAGATTTTTTAATAGATTTTGGCAAACAGCACGAATATAATGTAGAGTTAGACGATGCAGATAATATCCTCATATATAAAGGAGAGCCAAACCTTGCATTGCAAGCTCATTATGATATGGTATGCATGGGTGACGCACCAAATATCGAGATTTACGAAGAAAATGGTTGGCTAAAAGCAAAGAACTCTTCTTTGGGAGCCGATAATGCAATGGCTATAGCCATGATGATGGTACTTATAGAAGATGGATATGAGCTTGAATTTTTACTTACCTCGGATGAAGAGATAGGACTTATAGGAGCAAATAGTGTTGAGTTTGATCTCAAGAGCAAATATATGCTCAACCTTGATAGCGAATCAGAAGGTGAAATTTATATAGGATGCGCAGGCGGTATAGATATCAAAGCTACAAAGGGTATCAAAACGATCTCAAATGATCTTGATTGTTATGAAGTAAGCATATCAGATCTGCCTGGAGGACATTCAGGAGTGGATATAGATAAAGATATTTCAAATGCCATCATGCAATTAGCCGGTTTTTTGGACGAACACGATATAAACTTGGTCTCAATAAGCGGAGGAGAAAGGATAAATTCGATACCGGCAAATGCAAAAGCTGTCATTTCCGGCAATAATATAGAGCTTTTTAAAAATGATAATGTTACGATCACGCAAATAGAAAACATACCATACAGATTTGAAGAATCCGTAATTTCTCATATAGCAGCTTTCCAGCACGGAGTATTGAAGTTTAACGATGATCTTGGCATACCGCAGATCAGTCAAAATCTAGCTATTATAGATAGCGATGAAGATATTTTAACGATAGAAGTAAGCGTGCGGGCAATGAGCATGGATGAGCTCGACATTCAAGCCAAAGCCACGGCAGATTATTTTAGAGATGCGGGATTTGAAGTGGATAAAAGAGATAAATATCCGGCATGGAGTCCTGAAAAAAATGAATTTACGACCATGGTAACTCAAAAAACAGGTGAGATTTTTGGCAAAAGCACATACAAAGCTATCCATGCAGGGCTTGAGTGCGGAGTCTTGAAGCAAAAATATCCGCATATGCTGTTTGCATCTATAGGGCCTACTATTGTGTATCCTCACTCAACCAGAGAAGCAGTAAATCTAAGATCAGTTGAACAAACTTTTGAAGTATTGAAAAAAATAATTCAAGAGATCATACCTTAAATCGTCCTTTGCTTTTGCAGTACGATTTCAAAAAACAATCTTCGCATAGAGGATTAATAGCCTTACAGCGATATCTTCCAAAAAGTACCATGGCTTGATGAAGTCTATGTAAGTCTGTTTTAAACTTTTTGCTTAGTTCCTCTTCTGTCTTTTTTGCAGTCTTGGCATTGCTCAGCCCAAGCCTGTGAGCAACTCGGAATACATGCGTATCAACCGCCATCAAATTAGCGCCGGTATATTCCAGCATTACAACATTGGCTGTTTTTTGTCCTACACCGGCCAGTTTTACCAATTCTTTTTGCGTAAGCGGTATTTTGCCGTCATAGTTATCTGCAATCTGATTTGCCATAGTTATTAAATTTTTAGCTTTATTGTTAAAAAAAGAACATGTACCGATCAATGTTTTTATATCATCCAAATTCGCTTTTGCCAGATCATAAACCGTAGGATAGGCAGCAAAAAGCGCAGGTGTTATGAGGTTGACCCTTTTGTCTGTGCATTGTGCTGAAAGCATCACGGCGATGAGTAGCTCATAAGCATTAGTATAATGAAGTTCGGCTACACTATTGGGATAATTTTCTAAAAAAAGTTCTTTTATAGCTTCTATTTCTAGTTTTGTTGCTTTTTTTGGCATGATGATCTTTCATATAAAATAATATATCATTCTACAATCGGTATTATTAATGAACGATTTACAATGATAAGGTAATATAACATAAATGATAAAAAGGAAAATGGTATATGCATAGTTTATTTAAACAAGCAATAGTTTTTATATGTATTTTTGCCCATCTTAATGCAAATGATATAATTGCAACCGTGAACGGAAAGTCTATCACTTCAGAAGATGCCAAACAGTTTTTGGAATCAATAAATACAAATTTAAAATACTCTTCTCTAACTGAAGAGCAAAAATTTGCCGTTATTGAAAGATTGATAGAAAGAGAACTTTTTGCCGAAGCAGCAGCAAAAGCAAAGATCGAACAAACACCGCAGTTTACAAGAGAATTGGAAAAGCTAAAAAAAGAATTGATGATCAATTTGTGGATCAAAACGCAAGTTGATTCTATGATTGTCAGCGACGGAGAAGCTAGAGAAATTTACAATAATAATAAAGCCAAGTTTATAGAACCTTCTCGTATAAAAATAAGACACATAGTTGTCCGCACCAAAGAAGAGGCAAATAGTATCATAGCTGCGTTAAAGCATCTTAGCGGCGATATGCTCAAGCGTACTTTTGCAGCTATAGCTTCAAATAATTCCATTGATGTTAGCCGTGACAGAGGAGGCGATCTAGGCGAGTTGTCCAAAGAACAATTAGGCCCGGATGTTGCGCAAATAGCATGGGATCTTGACGCTGGTACTATATCTATGCGGCCTATCCAAACGCCTGTAGGTTATCATGTTATTTTTGTAGAACAAAAATTAAAACCGCGGACAATTCCTTACGAAAAAGCAAAAAAAGACATTATCGCTTCTTTGAAGCAAAAACAATTCAATCTCTATTTGACACAATTAGCTAAAGAGTTTAAAAGAACGGCAAAAATCACCATACCAGGGAAAACAATTCAAGATAAATAATGTTTTTTTATATTAATGATTGATTTACCAAGATAGTGTATAATTGCATCATATTTTTTAAAAGAGGAATAAATGAAAAAAATTTTATTAGTAACAAGTATTAGTGCATTATTGGCTACATCTATTTTTGCAGATAGCGTTATAGGAACAGTTGATGGTATGCCTATTTATAAATCAGAAGCTGAAAATGCCGTGAAAGTTCTCACCAAGGGAAAAACAACATACGACAAATTAAAACCTGAAGAAAAAAAACAACTTGTAACTTTGATGGCTCCAAGTAAACTTGTAGAAAAAGCAGCCAAAAAAGAGCTTAACGAAAAAGAGAAAAATGCTGCGATCTCAGCAATGTGGATGCAAAAAAAGATGGCTGCAGTGAATGTATCTGACAGCGAAGCAAAAACTACATATGACAAAATAAAAGCAGCCAGCAAAGATCAAAGCAAAATACCTGCTTTTGATAAAGTAAAAGAAACTATCAAAATGCAAATCAAACAAGATAAGGTGATCAAATCGCTAATGAGCGGTGCGAAAATAGTAGCTAAGTAATAGAGGGAGTTTTAATGTCGTTGCTTAGCAAAATTAAAGCCGGTGTCGTTACCGGCGATGATTTACAAACTTTATTTACTACAGCAAAAGATGAGGGTTTTGCAATTCCTGCTGTAAATGTAGTAGGAACAGATTCTATAAATGCGGCTCTTGAAGCAGCTGCAAAAGCAAAATCTCCTATTATTATACAATTTTCAAACGGCGGTGCTGCATTTTGGGGCGGTAAAGGCTTGTCATCAGACAAATCTGCCATCCTTGGAGCGATCGCAGGAGCCTTGCACGTGCATGTGCTTGCACAAGCATACGGGATTCCCGTAGTGCTTCACACCGATCATGCGGCCAAAAAACTGCTTCCTTGGATAGATGCATTGCTCGATGCCAGTGAAAATCATTTTGCTACGCATGGCAAACCGCTTTTTTCATCTCACATGCTTGACCTCTCAGAAGAGCCGTTGGAAGAAAATATCGCAATATGCAAAAAATATCTAGCCAGAATGGACAAGATAGGCATGACGCTGGAAATTGAACTCGGCGTTACCGGCGGTGAAGAGGATGGCGTGGACAACAGTAATGTTGATAATGCTTTACTTTATACTCAACCCGAAGAAGTGGCATATGCTTATAAAGAGTTAAGCCAGATCAGCCATCGTTTTACCATTGCAGCATCTTTTGGCAATGTACATGGCGTTTATAAACCCGGCAATGTGGTTTTGACTCCATCAATACTGGATAATTCCCAAAAGTATATTCAAAAAGAATTCGGCACATCAGAAAAACCGGTAAGTTTTGTATTTCATGGCGGTTCTGGCTCAGAACTTAGTGATATCAAAGAAGCTATCTCTTATGGTGTGGTCAAAATGAATATCGATACTGATACGCAATGGGCTTTCTGGGATGGCGTAAGAGGTTATGAGGCCAAGTATCATAATTATTTGCAAGGACAGATCGGCAATCCTGACGGCGAAGACAAACCAAATAAAAATTATTATGACCCAAGAAAATTTCTAAGAGCCGGCGAAGAATCTATGGCAGCAAGACTTCTTCAAGCATATGAAGATCTAAACTGCATCGGCAGAAATTAATCTTATTGTCAAATCTAAAACTTTTACTGCCTACTCCTATAGAGAATATCTCTATAGACGGACGCAGCTTTTATCTCAAACGAGACGATTTTATCCATCCTGATTTTTCAGGAAATAAAGCGCGCAAACTTCACTACTTTTTAACTCATGATTTTCCAAATATTTCAAAAATAATATCTTATGGCTCAGCCCAATCAAATGCGATGTATTCATTGTCCGTATTAGCTCGTATGAGGGGCTGGGAATTTGAATATTTTGTTGATCATATAGCAGATTTTTTGAGAGATAATCCTCATGGCAATTACGCTAAAGCACTTGAAAAGGGGATGAAAATAATAGAGAAGGGAGAAGGGAGAAGGGAGAAGGGAGAAGGTGTCTTATTCATAGAAGAGGGCGGAAGACAAGCCGAGGCCAGCTTTGGGCTCGAAATCATGGCAAAAGAGATAATTGATTGGCAGATATCAAACAGCATCCAAAAATTAAATATCTTTTTACCTTCCGGCACGGGAACCACGGCTCTTTTTTTGCAAAAACATCTATCATCCCTTCACCCTTCACCCTTCACCCTTTACTCTAAGGTATATACCACCCCTTGTGTAGGAGATTTAGAGTATCTTAAAAAGCAGTTTTATATGCTAGAAA
>Ga0302251_1000446_pt1 | contig 39012 bp, 38 predicted proteins | sample AAG_RA_Gln_MG_FD_193534 | JGI IMG/M metagenome (GOLD analysis project Ga0302251, IMG submission 193534) | Enriched activated sludge microbial communities from anaerobic digester in WTTP, New Holstein, Wisconsin, United States - AAG_RA_Gln | ecosystem: Engineered > Bioreactor > Anaerobic >... | reverse complement strand
TCGGAGATAAGATAAATCGTTCTTTTCAACTCCGCGCTTTTTTTCTTCAGCATCAGCGACAAGTCGGCGATGTTCTCTTTACTGTATACTTTTCCCGTGGGATTGTTGGGCGAATTGATTATCAGCGCCTTTGTCTTTTCATTGACGGCCGCTTCCATGGCGGCGATATCAAGAGAAAAGTCGTCTCTGGTTTTCACTCTCCGGACGACACCCCCGTAGTTTTCAACATAGGGTGTGTATTCCATAAAGAAGGGCACCGGCACAATGACTTCATCCGCCGGATCAAGGAGCGCTTTTAAAATTACATTCAACGCGCCGCCGGCGCCGCAGGACATGATGACATGATCGCCGGACAGGTTCAGACCGGAGGTTCTGTTTATTTTCGCCGCGATGGCCTGTCTTGTTTCCGGATAGCCCGCATTGGGCATGTAGCCATGTTTATAGGGAATCACCTCCCGGGCTATCTTTAGCAGTTCTTCCTCGAAATCTTTGGGCGGATCAACGTTGGGATTGCCCAGACTGAAATCATAGACTTTATCCGCGCCGAATTTCTGTTTGAGAATTGCACCTTCTTCGAACATTTTCCGGATCATCGACGAGCTGGAAGTGGCGATTTTAATCTTTTGAGAAATAGACATGGTAAACCTCTTTACTATTTTTTCTTCAGCAGTTTTTTTCGAGATAAGCGTTGATGTCACTGAAATCTTTAAAAGGTATGCAGGGGATTCCTTTTTGTTGACAGCGCTGGAAAAGAAGATTCTTCGCGAATACTATGTCGGCAAATTGAGACGGGCAGAAATCGGAATATCCGTCGCCGATATAAATGATCTTTTCATAAAGCAGCCGATTGGAATTCAGTATCCAGCTTTTGCAGGTTCCGCAACGGCCGCACAAATCATTTCTTTCCGGAAATTCGATGGATAAAGAATTATCCGCGCCGAATACGGCCTGGTTGGAATAGTATTCGATGGCCGGAAGATTGTGTTTAGCCATAATCGCCTTTATATAAAAATCAAAGCCGTCGGATACTATTTTCACATCAATATTTTTATCCTGGCATAAGGAAATAAAGTCGGGAAAATGGGGATCGAGCTCTTCGATCTCCAGAACATAGTCCAGAATTTCTTTTCGAGTGCCCTCAATTCTTTCGGCGATTTTCTCATAGGCGATGCGGGAACCAATTTTTCCTTTGGCGAATTCCTGTTCAATATCTTCCAGACTGGACGTCACAAACTTCAAAATGAACCGGCTGCCCAAGTCAACCGTGGAAATTGTACCGTCAAAATCGGTGAGAATAAGGATTTTTTTAGTCTGGGAAGGCATAAATAGGTTTTACTTCTTTCCTGTGTGTATACTATTTGCCTTTACGGCGTCTGAACAAAACAAATATTCCCAGCAGAACAAGCATTGCCGGCAGTATGTATTGAGAATATTTTGAAAGCTCAATGCCGACAAATTCATTAATCAGAAACACCGTCCCGGCGGCGGTAATAAACCAGCCGCCGAAATCTTTAACTCTCTGATAAATATTGCATAGTCCTAAAACGATGATCAGTACCGGCCATGTCTTCCCGAAAGGATAGACTCCCGTCTTGCTCAAATAAATCAATACTCCCAGAGCAATTAAAATCATCCCCCCCGGAAGGGTATGACTTTTTTCACTAGCCATAAAACCTTCTCCTGCCTGATAAATTCAGCGGCGGACAGATATCCGCCGCCGTTTTACTTCTTATTCTTTTTCCGTCAATTTCAAAAATGGTTTGAACAAATCAATCGGAATGGGGAAAACGGTTGTGGAATTATTTTCCGATGCAATCTGATTGAGTGTTTGCAAATACCGCAGCTGCAGCGACATCGGCTGTGTTTCCATCACGGCGGCCGCCTCGATCAGCTTTTGCGCCGCCTGAAATTCACCTTCCGCGTTGATGACTTTAGCCCTTCTTTCTCTTTCCGCTTCGGCCTGTTTCGCCATCGAACGTTTCATTTCTTCCGGCAGATCGATGTGCTTTACTTCGACCAGAGACACTTTAATTCCCCAGGGCTCGGTGCTGCGATCCAGAATCGCCTGTAAATGCATGTTGATCTTTTCGCGCTCGGAAAGTATTTCATCCAATTCCATCTGTCCGCAAACGCTGCGGAGCGTGGTCTGCGCCAGCTGGGAAGTGGCGTAAAGATAATTTTCCACGTTCGTAACCGCCGCGTTGGCATCCATGACGCGGAAATAAACAACGGCGCTTACTTTGATGGATACGTTATCTTTCGTGATAACGTCCTGGGGAGGAACATCCATGGTAATTGTCCGCATGTCCACTTTCACCACTCTGTCGATTCCGGGAATAATGATGATCAACCCGGGCCCCTTGACGTCGCGAATTCTTCCCAGACGAAAAATGACCGCCCTTTCGTATTCATTCAAAATACGAATAGCGGCTGCCAGAAACATAACCACCAGGACAATAACAACAAGCGTTGGTAATGGAAAAGCTCCCATGTCTTATCTCCTTCCTTAGTCTTATGTAAATTACTCTTATTTTTTTACTTCCTGCACATGCAATACAAGACCGTCGACTTGAATAATTTTTACTTTCGCTCCCTTATTGATGGGTTTTTCACTTCTTGCCTTCCAGTATTCTCCTTGAAAAAATACTTGTCCCTCTCCGGCTATATCAGTTACCGCTTCGGCTTCCGCGTTGATCATCGCTTCCGAACCGGAATAGTGCTTCCTCATTTGCGCTTTAAGAGCAAGCCAGATGACGATTATGAAGAAGGCCGAAGTCACGACAACCGCCGGAATCAATACCTGCAGCGAAATCCGCAAAGCAGGTTCTGTTGTATCAAATAAAAGCAGAGATCCCATGATCAGTGAAATTATACCTCCTACAGTAAGCATTCCATGACTGACAACTTTTATCTCGGCAATGAACAAAATAACACCGAAAATTATCAGCAGTATTCCGGTGTAATTAACAGGTAAAGTGGATAAACCGAAAAACGCCAGCAACAGTGATATGCCGCCGATAACTCCCGGCAATATCGCGCCCGGCGTGGATAATTCGAAGTACAACCCGGCCAGACCGATCAGTAAAAGGATGTAAGAAATATTCGGGTCGGAAATGACCGCGAGTATTCCCTCCCGCGTCCCCATTTTCTTATTGTTAACTACCGCATCTTTTGTCGATATTTTCTTTTTGCCTCCGGGCAGGCTCACCTCTTTCTGATCTATTGCCGCCAAAAGGCCTTTGAGATCAGCCGCCACAAAATCGATCACGTTTAATTTGAGCGCTTCTTCCGCGGTAATGGACTCACTTTGGCGCACCGCCTTCTCCACCCACTCCTCTGAACGTCCGCGCGACCTGGCGATGCTGCGGGCATAGGCGGCGGCGTCATTTTCCACCTTTTTCGACATGGTTTTGTCCATCTCGCCGCTGCCCAGGCCGATGGCTACGGGGTGAGCCGCACCGATATTGGTGCCGGGCGCCATTACGGCGATATGCGCCGCCTGGGTGACAAGCACTCCGGCCGATGCGGCGCGGGCCCCGGAAGGATACACGAAGACGATCACCGGCACCGGTGCGTTAAGAATGCTCTTCGCCATATCACGCATGGCGGTATCGAGGCCACCCGGAGTATCCAGCAAAATAATAAGACCCTCCGCTCCTTCCTTACCGGCTTGCTCTATGCTTTTCGCCGTATACTTCGCGACGGGGGATGTTATGACGCCGTCGATGCCGATCAAATTGAATACAGGCCTTTTTTCTGCGGCAAAAGCGGAAACGGCCGCTGCCAGGACAATTAAAATCAAGACGGAGATAATTCTTTTCGGCACTAATCCACCTCTTTCCTGCTTTCCTGCGAGCGCACGGAAAATATTATTTTTGCAGCTCCTTCATAATCAGTTGAACATCTTCCCAGACCGTCTTTTTGGCCGCGGGATTTCTCAATAAGTAGGCGGGATGATACGTCGGCATCAGCTTTATTCCCTCGTAGTAGTGGAAACGACCGCGCAAAACGCTGATCGGGGCATCTGTTTGCAATAATGTTTTCGCGGCAAAAGTCCCCAGTGCACAGATTATCTGCGGCGAAATAATTCTTAACTGCTGTTTTAAAAAAGGTTCGCAGGCTGCAATCTCCTCCGGCAACGGGTTACGATTTTGGGGCGGGCGGCATTTGAGGATATTACAGATATAAACATCCTTGCGGCTTAAGCCCATTGCTTCGATTATTTTCGTCAGTAACTGGCCGGCCCGGCCGACAAACGGCAGACCCTGCTCATCTTCGTCGGCGCCCGGCGCTTCGCCCACAAAAACGATTTTCGCCTGCGGATTGCCTTCACCAAAAACCAGGTTCTTCCTCTTTCCGGCTAAACTGCATAACCGGCAGTCCCCCATCTCCACACGAATCGCACCTAAATCCTTTTCATTATCCTGAGCTTTAATTTTAATCTCTTTGGACGCCCGCTTTGTTTTTTTCAGACTCACGCCGGCTGCGTATTTGTCGATGTCCTTAACATGACTTTTCAGCGCTTTCACTGATGATAGCAGTTCGTCTCGTAATTTCAAGGGCGTTTCCGCAGAACCTTCAACCATCGCTTTATCTTCTGCCTCTCTTGTCAATTACCTCTTTTATCCGGTCGAGAATTTTTATGGCGGCGTCAATCTTTGTCATTTGGGTGCAGGCCTCCGCATTGCCGTCGCAGTCAATGATTGTAATTATATTGGTATCCGTCCGGAAGCCGGCGCCTTCATCCCGCAGGCTGTTGGCCACTATGAAGTCCATGTTTTTTGTTGTCATTTTGTCGCGGGCATTGGCCAGCAGATTTTCTGTTTCCATCGCAAAGCCGACTAAAATACGATTGTTCTTAACTTTGCCGATTTCTTCAATTATATCTGCATTTCTTTCCAGGACCAGCGCAAGGGGCTGATTTTTTTTCTTAATTTTTTCCTTCGACAGCAGGGCCGGACGATAGTCGGCGACGGCTGCAGCTTTGATTATAATTGTCGCATTCTGGAAATTATCCAAAACGGCTTCGTACATTTCGCGGGCCGTACGAATTTGAATCAGTTTGTCGACCTGCGGCGCGGGCAGATCAGTCGGGCCGGTAATTAAGGTAACCCGGGCGCCGCGCCGGTGGGCAACTCTGGCCAGGGCATAGCCCATTTTTCCCGATGATAAATTGGTGATAAATCTTACCGGATCCAATGGTTCTTCCGTGGGACCGGCGGTTACCAGAATATTTTCACCCACTAAATCCTTCGGCGCCAAAAGCGCAACGACTTCTTCCACTATTGAGGAAGCTTCGGGCAGCCTTCCCGCGCCCTGGGTCTTGCAGGCCAGCTCGCCGTAGGCGCTGTCCATCACCACATAGCCGTATCTCTTCAGCTTTTGGATATTATCCTGCACAGCCGGATTGGCCAGCATCTTGTCATTCATCGCCGGACAGATCAAAACGGGTTTATCCGTCGCCATAATCGTCGTCGAAAGCAAATCATCGGCTATTCCACCGGCTATCTTGCCGATGATATTGGCTGTCGCCGGAGCGACGACGAAAGCATCGGCAAATTCAGCCAGGCTTATGTGCGCCATGTCGTATCTGTCGGTGGGGGCGAACATGTCCGTGTATACCTGATCTTTGGACAGAGTCTGAAAAGTCAGGGGGGTAACGAATTGCGTGGCGTTCTTCGTCATGACGACTTTCACCTGCGCTCCTTCTTTGATCAGCGCACGAGTCAGCTCCGCCGCCTTATAGACGGCGATCCCACCGGACACTCCCAAAACTATTTTTTTACCTTTGAGCATATTTCCTTCATCACTTGTTTTTTGTGGAATATAACAGCGTTTAGAGACAAGATCAAGGCATAAAGAAAACGCGGTGATCATTCATATCTTTAAAATTACGGAAATTTGTCTTGCAAAAGACCTTTAAAGAAATTATAAACTTGCCCGAGCATTTTATCTTAGAGATCCGAGGTAAATCATGAAAAAGATCAGTTTATCCGTAACAGCTTTAATAATTGCCGCTATCGTCATTATCGCCGGCCTCGGCGTGGGGTCTTTATGGTGGGGGAATTACCTGGAAAGGGAGACTCCGTCAATTCAATTTAATCAGGATATCAGTACCATAGGCAAACAAAAGAAACTGGAGATAACTTTTTCCGATCAAAAAAGCGGCCTTTCTCAAATACATGCGGAGATTATTCAGGACAACAAGAGGAGAATTCTCGCCTCAGAAAATATTTCTGCCAAGGGAAATAAACAAAAGGTATTGTCTTTAACCATAGATACAACCGTGCTGCAGCTGCACGACGGCCCCGCAACGATTAAATTTATCGCCGCAGACCATGCTTTATTGCAAAACAAGAACATTTTATCCCGGCCTGTTACTGTAGATACGCTGCCGCTGCAGATATTTACGCTCAATCCCGTTAATCATGCCAATCAGGGCGGCACATGCTTTGTAGCCTTCCGTACGTCCAAACCGTCAGCCGCGGCAGGCGTTTACGTGAACGACAACTTTACCCCCGGCCACACGGTAACGATTGACAACAAGCCCACAACGGTTGTTTATTTCCCTGTTCCCATGGATGCGGCTAATGCCAAAACGTCAATCAAAGCTTTCGCCCGCGATGCCGCCGGCAACGAAACCGTCGCCGGCATTCCCTGCCTGATTAAGGAGAAGAAATTCCGCGCAGACAAAATGAATGTAAGCGATGCATTTCTCCAGCAGAAGATGCCGGAATTTCAGGCAATGGTTCCTTCCCTGCGCGGCAAGACACTACTGGAAACATTCATCTATGTGAACGGGCAAATGCGCAACGACAATTTACGTACAATACAGTCCGTTTGCCAGAAATCATCCGCCACCAAACTCTGGGACGGCGTTTTCCTGCGCATGGCCAACGCCTCGCCCATGGCCTTGTTCGGAGATAAAAGAACATATGTAGCGGGCGCCAATGCAGTCGGCGAGTCCGTGCATGGCGGCGTTGATCTTGCTTCAACCATGCATGCACCCATTGAAGCATCCAATAACGGTATTGTGGTTTTCGCCGGTGCGTTGGGGATTTACGGCAATGCTGTAATCATTGATCACGGCCAGGGTATATTCAGTATTTACGGTCATTTGTCTTCCATTAATACCACCACCGGAAAAACAGTGAAGAAGCAAGAGGCAATAGGCTATTCAGGGGTATCCGGACTGGCGGGAGGCGATCATTTACATTTCGGTATTCTTGTCGGCGGACAATTCGTCAACCCGCAGGAATGGTGGGATCCACACTGGATAAATGACAATGTCACCAAGAAGATGGTTTTCTGATCTGTCGTCAACTTTTGTTGATGTCGCGATGCGTAACATTGGCGATGTATTTCATTTCCGCAAAATGAGCGCCCAACTGATCGGCCATGACTACGGAACGATGCTTCCCGCCCGTGCAGCCTAATGCGACATTCAGGCGCACCTTGCCCTCGCGGTCATACAGGGGGATGAGATAAGTCATTAAATCGAAAACCTTTTCCAGGAATATTTCGCTTTTTTCATTTTTCAAAACATAGTCGCGAACATCTTCATTTTGTCCGTTAAACTCTTTTAAATCTTCGACAAAATAAGGATTGGGTAAAAATCTTACATCAAATACCAGATCGGCATCGGCGGGCAGACCGTAACGGTATCCAAAAGATATGACGTTGATAATTACTTTTTGATGTTCAGAAGCCGGCAAAAAATACCGTTGAACAATGTCTTTAAGCTGGTGAACATTTGTGGATGTTGAATCGATAACCTGGTCGGCCATTTCTTTCAGGGCGGACAATTTTTCTCTTTCCTGTCGAATGCCTTCCATTACCGAACCTTTTTCGGAAAGAGGATGTGCGCGCCTCGTCACGCTGAAACGGCGCAGAAGTGATTCGTCGCTGGAATCGAGAAAAAGAATTTCAATCCTGTAACCTTTTTCTTTCAGGCGGGAAAAAATATCTTCGTATTTTTTCAGGAAACTTCTTTCACGCAGATCCATCACCATGGCGACCCGCTTGATTTCCGGAGAAGATTTTGTCGTTATATCCAGGAATTTCGGCAACAAGACAACCGGCAGGTTATCGATGCAAAAAAATCCGATATCTTCCAGAGCACGAAGCGCCGTAGTCTTACCGGAACCGGAAAGGCCGGTAATAATCACAACTCGCAGATTTTGCATTAATGTTCCTTTAAAAGTTGGCTGATGGTTTTTTCTAACAGATTTTCATTAAAATAGCCAGCAGACGAAATCTTGATCTGAAAGCATATCAATTTTGTCCCCAGAATATTCTTTGTTCCTTGCGTTATAGCAGGGGAATCGTTTTCGGTGCTTTTTTCAATTTCCACCACCGCCGCAAGTTTCGTACTCTTTTTTATCTGTTCAGGCTCCAACAAATCAGCAACCGGTATAATTCCCGTAGCCTCTGTATGCAGATAATTACTAATTTTTTTGTGTCCGGCGGCGATTAGCTCACCGCGTTTATTTTTTTTTATCACGGCCACATCATCTGCCAACCAGTAATATTTTCCAGCAGCCGTTTTGAGGGCTGCAGTTGTTTTTCCTATTCCGCTGGCTCCGGTAATTAAAATCCCCTTCCCTTCCGCTTCCAGAAGCACCCCATGAACGAATACTGTTTCCTGAAATTTTTCATGGAGCACTTCTTTCAGAATACTTTTCAGGTAATACTTGTCGTATTTGGAGGCGGCGATAGTTACATCAAGAACCCGCGCAAGATTTTTTAACTCGGCAGGTATAGCGGAAGATTCGGTTAAGACAAGAAAAACAATGTTATTAATAATATCGGACTGTTTGACACAGATTTTACTTAAAACCGTTGAACCTGTTATGGCAATCGTCGCGGCATCATTTTTTAACGGGGGATAAGGTATGCGATTTATCAGCCGGATAGAAGGATTGGAGATTTTATTTTGCCAACCGCGGGAAGGAAGAATTTCTTCTATGCCCAGTCTGGCGATCTTGCCCTGAAAAATTTCTTTTAGAGACAGCGTCTTTTTCATGGATGCCGGATTTTTACAGGACAGGTAGAAGTAAACGTGAAAATTTGCAGTTAAGATTTGCTCACGTTATGGATTAGGATGTTCCTTGTCTTCTTCAATAATTATTTCATATAAATCATCGTTGGATTCCGCAGCCATAAGTCTTTTGCGGAAATTGTCAACTTTCAACATTCTGCATATCTTCGCTAAAGTCTTCAGGTGCTGACTGGTGCTGTTTTCGGGAGCCAGAAGCAAAAAGAAAATGTGAACGGGCTTGCCGTCTATTGAATCAAAGGCAACGCCATTCTTGCTTCGGCCAAAAGCGACGATGACTTTTTCCAGGTTACCTATTTTTCCATGCGGAATCGCCACTCCATCTCCGATTCCCGTTGAACCAAGCTTTTCTCTTTGCAGCAGGGCGTCATAAACCTGCAGCTTATTGAGCTTCAATGGGCCTTTGATGACAATATCCGCTAATTCATCCAGCGCTTCATTCTTATTTTTTGCCTGTAGATTCTCATTGAGATATTCTTTTTTTAATATTTGTTCCAAAGACATTTAGCTTCACCTGATTTGAAACCTACAGAAACAATGAATAATTTCTTACGTAATTAAATTTAAAAGGATATCAGCCCCATAAGCACATTTATGGGGCTGACAGGGATATCTCTATTTTTCAGCTGTTTGTTTCAATGAGGGTGTAATTGCCGTCGTCGCGATGATATATCAAACTTACATTTTCAGAAAGAGAGTCACGATAAACGATGAAACGTGATTTAGTTCCTTCAATTTCCATAATTGCTTCATCAATAGACATGGGTTTCAAAATAACTTTTCTTGTTTCCACAATTTTATTTGCCTGTAATTCTTCCTCTTCTTCACTTTTAACTATTTTCTCTTCGGCATGACGGATACTGACGGGTTTATGTTCTCTTACTTTATCCTTTTGTTTTTTGAGTTGCTTTTCGATTTTTTCGATGCAGCTGTCAATGGCCAAATGCATATCTTTTGCCTCTTCTTTGGCATTTACGTTCCAGCCATTTGCGCTGAGGTTAATTTCTGCAGAATTTCTGAATTTTTCGGTGGAAAGAACAATGTGGGCTTCGGAAGGCATATCCAGGTATTTTTTCAGTTTAACTACTCTCTCTTCTGCGTACACTTTTTGCCAGTTTTCACCTTCACCATTCCTGAAAGTAACCGAAATTTTCATTATTATCCCTCCTGATTTTTTAAACCATCTTCGACAGCTTGCTGCATATTTTCTTTATTCGAACACCACGTTCGAGATAAAGGCAAGTCATATAGTGATGTCAACAGCAAAAGTCAATTGATTTTTTATTGATTGATATTATAATCGTGACTCGCGGACAATCACTTTAAAAGTATTTCTTCCTTTTCGAGGATGGTAAAATACCCATCATTTCCCTGTATTTGGCAACAGTACGCCGGGCAATATTGATTCCCTTCTGCTTTAGCAGCTCTACTATTTCACAATCGCTGTAAGGTTTTTTCGGATCTTCTTTGCCTACCAGATTCTTAATCTCTTCTTTTACGCTCTTGGAGGCGATGTTTTCTCCCGATGTTCGGTGGATAGAACTGCCGAAAAAATACTTCATTTCAAAGATGCCGCGCGGCGTATGCATATATTTGTTTGTCACGACGCGGCTGATTGTGGATTCATGCATCTCCACATCATCCGCCACATCCCGCAGAATCAGCGGCTTCAGAAATTTAATGCCCCAGTCGAAAAATTCTTTCTGAAACCGGACGATACTTTCAGCTACCTTATATATTGTTTTTTGCCGCTGCTGAATGCTTTTAATCAACCATGTGGCCGATTGAACCTTCTCCCTGATGTATTTTTTACCGCTTTCATCCTCATTATGATCGCCGTGGCCGCCCACTCCGGCCATTACTTCCCGGTAAAAGTTGCTTATCCGCAGCCGGGGCATGCCGTCATCATTGAGAATTATTTTATATTCATCGCCCGATTTGATAACGTAGACATCGGGAATAATCGATTGTATTTTTTCTTCCGAATACATGCTGCCGGGCCTTGGATCCATGTTGCTGATCAGCAGCACGGCGTTTTCCACTTCCCGGATTGGAACCTTCAATTTACGGGCGATATGAATGTAATTTTTTAGTTCTAAGTCCTTGAGGTGATCCTTGATAATCACTTCTACAATCGGATTTTTCGCTCCCAGCATACGGGCCTGGATCAGCAGACACTCCTGCAAATTGCGCGCGGCCACCCCCGCCGGGTCAAACTCCTGCACTTTTATCAATACGGATTGGACCAGTTCTTCCGCCACATTCTCCAATTCGGCAATTTCCTGAAGGGTGGCACACAAATAACCGTTTTGATCAAGATTTCCTACTATCTGTGCTCCGACCCTCATTTCTTCTTCCGCGAAAGGAGAAAGCTTCATCTGCCACATCAGATGTTCGGTCAGCGATTCGGTTTCCGTGATAATGTTATCCCAGGCCGGCGGTTCCGCATCCTTGCTTTCATAGGAGACACCCACCGGTCCGTAATCTTCGAGATAATTACCCCAATCGAATTCCTCACGGCCGTCTCCTTCACCGGTAAGTTCTATCGTCCGTTCGACAGCTTTCGTGTCATCCCGGTCAATTGTCTGCACATCCTCTTCCACTTCGGAATGACCTAAATCTTCGTTATTTTCATCCGGGGAGACTTCTTCCAGAAAAGGATTCTCTTCCATTTCCTGATTAATCGTGTCGACGAGTTCCAGCCGGGACAATTGCAGGAGCTTTATCGCCTGCTGCAGCTGGGGAGTCATGATCAACTGCTGCGCTAGTTTAAGATTTTGTTTTAATTCAAAGGCCATTTTCGATAATCTTCTTCTGTCAAATGTTATAAACTAAAATCTTCACCAAAATAGAACTTCCTGGCTAATTCGCTGCCGGCGATAACTTCCGGTTCACCTTCTACAAGAATTGCTCCTTCATTAACTATATAGGCGCGATCACAACAGGAAAGGGTCTCTCTTACATTATGATCGGAAATAATGATACCTATTCCTTTTGCCTTCAACTTGGCGATTATCTTTTGGATGTCTGCAACCGCAAGAGGATCAATTCCCGCAAACGGCTCATCCAAAAGAATGTACTTCGGTGATGTTACCAAAGCCCGTGTAATTTCCACTCTTCTTCTTTCGCCGCCGGAAAGGGAATAAGCATGATTTTTAGCAAGATTTGTCAAATCCAATTCTCCCAGCAGGTCTTTGAGTTTTTCTTTTCTCTCCTCTGCGTGCAAATCGAGCGTCTCCAAAATTGCCATTATGTTTTCTTCCACAGTCAATTTGCGAAAAATGGACGGCTCCTGCGGCAAATAATTGAGCCCGCGCCGGGCTCTTTTATACATGGGATATCCGCCTATATCTTCGCCGTCAAGAAATATTTCTCCGCCGTCGGGCTTGATCAAGCCGACTATCATATAAAAAGTTGTTGTTTTACCGGCGCCGTTAGGCCCCAGCAAACCAACGACTTCTCCCGGAGAAATTGATAAATTTATGCCATTGACAACTTTTCTTTTATTGTAAATTTTTGTCAGCCTTTGTGCTGATAGATTACCCATTATTCCATCATTGCTTTTGCTTTTTTTCTTCGCTCTTCTCTTGCGGGTAAATAACCGCTTTCACCCTTTTTTTATCTTTGCTCTCCACCACTCCGCGATCCTCATTGACAAAAACGATTACTTTATCGCCTTTTATCGTGTTTTTACCGTCGCGCAGTGTGGCATTGCCGGTCATGATAATTTGTCCGCTGTCCTGATAATAAACGGCTTCGTCGCCGGTGGCAATCTTCTCTTTCTGCGTCACCACGACATGCCCTTTAGCTTCAATTTTTTCCAGGTCGCCGGTTCCTTCCATCGCTTTAACGCCTGTTTTTTCTTTGCTTCCGGCTTGTTTTTTATAATATAAAATCAACCGGTCGGACTTTATCTGTCTGTCGCCCTGTGTGGCCACAGCATTTCCGGAAAAGATCACCATTTTCTTTTCGTTGTAGGCATCCATCCGGTTGGCGACAATTTCGATCGGCTCCTTGGAGGTCAGTTTGTTTACTTTTCCCGGATTGTCTTTGGCCTGAAGAACGGGAACAGTCAATAACATAAAAAGGGTTGATATTATAAATATTTTTCTCATAATCATAATTTTACTGGTTAATTTATTTTTGCTTTAACCGACGACAGAAGCTTCAGTTCCCCGGCATCCATAAAGAGAACAAGTCCTCTACCTTCAATGCTCATCCTCTTATTCTCCATATAGACCGGCGCGTCGGTATAAAATTTCCTTTCTGCATTCGAATATTTGACATAATCTGTAGTAAAACGGTCCCCCGAATCGGAGACAATAACCACATTACCTCTAATCTCAACGTCTTTCTTGTCCGTCAGCATTTGACCTTTGTCTCCGGTCATCCGGTATACTTTTTTTTCGGCTGTCGTCAATGTTATCTGAACTTTGTCAAAGTCAGCTACGTTTTGCTTTTTATCGTACTGGGCGGTATTTGCCTTCACCTCCCATTTAGAGTTTTCCGCACCCACTTCCGTATAGACAAAATCTTTAATCTGCAGATCGACATGATCCGGCAATATTTTTAACGTTGGCCTGGGCTTATCGTTAACATGACTGACGGCAACAATCAAGGATACCGCCGCTATGACAATTAAAACCGATAATGCAATTATTGTTTTTTTACTAATTTTCATTTTATTGGAAGTCAATGCTTTTTGCTTTACGGTAAAGCATGATTCTTCTATATCATTGAGCACCGGACATGTAAAGATTTAAGGTTTTTTCCTAAGTATGCCAATTATCTAGAGATGCTCGGCAAATTCATATTTCGCGGCGATCTCCGGCCATCTTCCCTGCGCCTGCAGCAGCATTTCGCAGACTTCACGCACCGCACCGCGTCCGCCCTTGTTTTTTGTTACATAATCAACAGTTTTTTTCACAATATCAATTGCGTCGGCAACTGTGGCAGAAAAGCCGGCCTCTTTTAATACGGGAATATCGATAATGTCATCACCGATGAAAGCCGCCTGATCGACATTTAAATTATTTTTTTGCAGTATTTCTACAAAGACCTCTTTTTTATTGAATATTTTTTGATGAACCTCTTTTATTCCCAATTCATTCGCGCGATGCTTCACCACTTCCGATTGACGTCCGGTGAGCAGCGCCACCTCGATTCCATAGCGCTGAACGAGTTTAATACCATGGCCGTCGCGGACGTCAAAATTCTTTGTTTCCCGGCCGTCGTCATTAATAATTATCCGGCCGTCGGTCATCACCCCGTCCACGTCCATAATGAGTATTTTAATATGCTGCAATTTTTCCCGGAGACTTTTCTTCATCTTTTATCTTCCCTTCACTACTTCATCAATTTTTTTCAACATCGTCAGCAGTTCTTCCAGCGAATCCAGATAGAGAGAATTAGCACCGTCGCAGAGAGCTTTTTCGGGGTTACGGTGAACTTCCAGGAAAACACCGTCAACGCCGGCCGCCACTGCCGCCCGCGCCAGATACTTTGCCATTTCCCTCTCGCCGCCGGAGGCGACGCCCGCCCCGCCCGGCAACTGCACGGAATGGGTGGCGTCAAAAATTACCGGATAGCCCATGTTGCGAATAATCGGCAAAGCCCGGACGTCGAAAACCAGATTGTTATAACCAAACGAGGCGCCTCTCTCCGTTATCATCATATTATCGTTGCCCGTTGATTTGACTTTAGCAATAATATTGGCGACGTCTCCCGGAGCCAGAAACTGCCCTTTTTTAACATTGATTACCCTTGCTTTGTTCGCAATCTCCAAAATAAAATCCGTCTGCCGGCAAAGAAAGGCCGGCACCTGCATTATATCCAGCACGCGGGCCGCCGGATCAATTTCCTCGAAACGGTGCACATCGGAAAGAACCGGAACTCCCGTTTTTTCCTTTACTCTTTGCAGGATGGCCAGACCATCTTTTAATCCCGGCCCCCGGTAAGAATTGAGCGACGTGCGATTGGCCTTGTCATAGGACGCTTTAAAAATATAGGGGATTTTCAGTTTTGCCGTCAGTTCTTTTAAATATAGGGCGATGTCCATCGCCGCCTCTTCATTTTCCAGCACGCACGGACCGGCGATAAGAACAAATCCTTTCTTGTCGCCTATGGTAAAATCGCCCATGTCAATCTGCTTCATACTCTTTACTCCTTAGTCTGTCTTCTGCAGTTTCTTCTGCAAAAGCAAAATTTTCAGTTTTGGTATTCTTCTGGCTGCTTTCGACGATTCGGGGTTCAGTTCATAGGCAGAAGTGTAAGACTTGAGCGCTTCAGCATAAAGTCCTTTTTTTTCATAAGCTTCCCCCAGGCCCGCATAAATGCCGTCGTCGCTGCGGTCATATTTCAAGGCAATGAGATAATTTTGAATTGCCGAGTCCCAATGGCCGCCGGCCGCATACGCATTTCCCAGGTTGGCATAGGATGCCGCCTTTCGGGGTTCCAGGGCGGCAACTTTCCTGTAATAGTTTACGGCTTGATTAGATTTCTTCTCTTTTAAATAATGATGGGCCAGAGCACTCCATACTTCTTTAGTCGGAGGCGATACTTTTTCATATTCCGCGATAGCCTCTCTTTCCCGCCCGAGTTTGCCGTAGGCGTAAGCCAGATTATTATGGAGGTTTGCACTATTGGCTCCCAGCTTGAGCGCCTTTTTATAGTTTTCCACCGAGGCGGCATATTTCTTCAATTCACCATAGGCATAACCGAGACTGGCAAATATCGCCGCATTTTCAGGGTGGGCCTTAGCCAGTTTCTCATAATACTTAACCGCCTGATCATACTTTTTGTTCTTAAAATAAAGGGTTGCCAGGCGCTCCTGTGCGTCGGAATCACCGGGCTTGATTTTCAGGGCCTGCTCATATTCTCTGATGGCTTCGGAATCAAGCTTTCTTTTCTCATAAGCGGCGCCGAGATTAAAATGGATTACCGACTCGCCGGCATTGATGGCCGCCGCTTTTTTTAAATTGTCAAGCTCTTCCCCGGACTTGCCTTTCCCGGCATATGCGGCCGCCAAATTAGCGAGAGCGACGGCGTTGCGCGGTTCAACCGCCAGTACTTCCTTATAACATTTGACGGCATCATCATATCTTTTAATTTTCAAATACGCATCGCCCAGTCCGAGCTTTGCAGGCGTTTTGTCTTGTGCGTGCGCCACAATATACTCATACTGTTCCACAGCCGGTCTTGTCTTGTTCATGCGGCTATAAATATTTCCCAGCCTTAAACGAATCCGGTAATTATCGGGATTGTTTTTAACGGCGGCCTGATAGGTATTGACAGCCTGATCCCGGAAGCCTTTTTCTTCCAGCAGTAAACCGAGGCCTTCGTAAGCTTCCGCATCCTGAGAATCGATTTGAACTAGTTTTTTAAATATCTCGACGGCGAGATCAAGTTCATTTTTTCGAATATGGCATTTGGCCAGTTCCCGCAAAGCCGCTTGATCTTCAGGATTTATCGTCAATACTTGCTGATACAGCTTGACGGCATCATCCAGATTTCCCCTGCGCGCGTAGATTCCGGCCAGAATTTTACGCACACCCGCGTCTTCCTTATTAATGGAGACCGCCTTTTGCAGATATTCGATTTGCGTTTTAATATCCGTCGAGCCTTTGGCGAAACGCAGCCAGTCCTGCGGCGTAATAACCACCTTCAGCGGAATCCGGGCCAAAACATCTTTTCCATAATTGATGAGGATGGAATAGGCGGGCGCAGCTCCAGCACCGCCGCGGTTCAATATCCCTTCCGCCATTACTTTATTGACCAGATCAATTCCCTGGATCAAAACACCGACATCATTTTCACCCTTGCCCAAACCTTCAATTCGGACTGTGATGTTTGTTCCTTTTATGTCGTCGGTAACTGCCGATTTTACAACGAATTCATCACGGTAAGTTATTTCCAGGGGCTGATTGACATGCACGCGCATATCTTTGCCGTTTTTTTCCATTTCCAGATAGTAAAAATGAATGCTGCTGTGAAACACATAGTAGGAAATGGTGTTTTTTATCCGTATCGCATTGAATACCATCGATTCGGCGGCCTGCGGACGAAAGAAATACAACAGCGCCAAAATCAGGATTACACCGGCGATGACACCCGCAGCAATACATTGGGGGAACGAAATTACCGCATCAGTGTTCTGTCGGTTGTTTTTTTCTTCTTCCATGCGCTCCTCGGTCCGGCAAATCAGCCTGCATCCGTTTTGACTTTAACCCCGGGGATGAAACTTTTGATGAATTTCCTTTAGCCTCTCCCGGGTAATATGGGTATATATTTGTGTTGTTGATATATCGGCATGCCCCAGCATTACCTGCACTGTCCGCAAGTCGGCTCCGCCTTCCAGGAGATGGGAGGCAAACGAATGGCGAAAAGTATGGGGATGAACTTTCTTGTGCAAGCCCGATTTTCGGGCATAGTCGACGACTATTTTCCAGAATCCCTGCCGGGTAAATTTTCCTCCGAAGCGGTTCAAAAATAAAATATCACTGCTTTTTCCCTGCATTAATTGCGGCCTGGCCTGCTCTACATAGTACTTCACACAATCATAGGCTGTTTTACCGATCGGGACTATCCGCTCCTTGCCGCCCTTCCCCATAACCACCAGGAAGCCAACCTGCCAGTTGATGCTGTTCATCCTCAGACCGATCAACTCGGAAACGCGAATGCCCGTGGCATATAGCAACTCCAGCATGGCGCTGTTGCGCACCGCCTGCGCCGTATCCATTCCCGGCTGGGCCAGGATAAGGGTCATCTCTTCTTTGCTGATTGTATCCGGCAGCCGCATCCAGACCTTGGCCAACTCTATATTGGCCAGCGGTGTCTGTTCGATCATTTTTTCCTGCAGAAGATACTTATAAAATCCTCTCAGGGCCGCCAACGCCCGGTTTGTAGAATTGGCGGAAAGCCCTTCATCTTTAATCCTCACCAGGTATTCAATGACTGTTTCGGGTAAAATATGCCGTAAATCGGTAATACCTCTTTCCTGAACAATAAGCAGAAAACGGCGCAGGTCCCGTCCGTAGGCCTCCAGGGTATTTTCCGCCACGCCGCGTTCAACGAGTAGGTAGTTTAAATATTTCTCCAGCAACTCCTGCATTGCTCGTTTCTAACGTAATTATCGCCCTGAAGCAAAGATTTTTTGTTGACTTATTTTGCATTCTCATAAAAATAAAAGCTGCGAAAATAATGAGGCAACAGAGATTGCTTTGACACACAATCTCGATTGCAGGGAGCAGCAGCAGATGAAAAAAATAATTATCGCCTCCGATCACGGCGCCATTTGTTTGAAAGAACAAATTATATCTTTTTTAAAGGCTAAGAATTGCGAGATCAAAGATATGGGCGTCGACAGCGACGATCCCGTTGACTATCCCGATATCGCCGTAAAAGCGTGCCGGGAATTCAATAAAGGCGGATATGATTTCGGTATTCTTCTTTGCGGCACCGGAATCGGCATGTCCCTGGCCGCCAACAAAATTAAAGGCATTCGTTGCGCGGCCGTGTTCGATCTCTTCAGCGCCGAAATGGCTAAAGCCCACAACAATGCCAACTTTATCGTCTTCGGCGGCCGGTTGAAATACTGTGTACCCATAACGGCCATGATCGAAAAATTCATGGATACGGAATTTGAAGGCGGCCGTCATGAAAGAAGAATCAACAAAATAAAGGCGATAGAAGATCAGTGCTGATGAATTTCATTCAGCAGGGAAGCAAGAAGCGCTCATCACAAATATAACAGCGTTTTTTTGGGGAACAGAGCATCGGTCAGCCCCGATTCCCGTTTGATGCGCCGGGAAATTGCATTGGCCAGGACGGCTTCGGCCGCCCAGATCCAGACATTGCGGCGCGCCCGGGTAATGCCCGTATACACCAGTTCTCTGGTCGCCACTGGGATGTCTCTGTCGGACAACACCAGCAATACCCGATCGTATTCCGAACCCTGGCTTTTATGGACAGTCGTCGCCCACACTGTTTCCGCTTGCGGCAGCCGTGTGGGCGTAATTTTTATTATTTTACCCTGTTCATCCCGAAAGTGCGCCAGCATCTCCCGGTCTTGTGCGCCATCCGGCAGGATAATTCCCACATCCCCGTTGAACAGATTAAGCTGATAATCATTCCGGGTAACCATAACCGGCATTCCGGCGTAAAATAATCCGCGGCGATTTATCAGTCCGGCGTCACGTAAAATTTTTTCGACCAGGGTGTTGATCCTCTGCGTTCCCCAGTTACCCACGCGCAAAGCGCATAAAATGCGGAATTTTTCCAGACAATCGAAGATTATATTTGTGTCGGCCGCGCATTTTACCGCTTCCAGATATTCAGAATATCCTGCAATAACCGTCTTTGCAAATTTCGTGTACAGAATGCTTTCCGAGTTCAGATCGGTCCAGCCGATATCGGAATAACGCTGCCGGCGCAGCAAATCCATCACCTTTGCAGCATCGCCTCTTCTGACACAATTAGCCAGGATATTAATTCCACTTTCTTCAGCAAACCGGAAATTGGTCTGCAGTTGAATTATTACGTCCTGGACGCCGGCGGGAATATCCTCGGCGGCCAATTTTTCGCCGGATAGCTCGGCGATCTGGTCGGCAAATTGATGAGAATAGATATCGGCGGCATTCCCGGCACAAATATCGCCCAAGACAACCCCGGCATCAACCGACGCCAACTGATCTTTATCTCCCAGTAAAATTATCCGCGCGTCGGCGGAAAGCGCCTGGAACAGTTTGGCCAGCAACGGCAAATCCGCCATGGAGGCTTCATCAACAACGACCAGATCATGAGGCAGGGAATTGCTTTCGTTGAATTGAAAATAAGGCGATTTCCCGCGGCTTCCCAGCAGCCGGTGTATCGTCTGCGCATCATCGGGAATTAGCGCCTTCAACTCATCAGAACAGGTTAATTTCAATTTTGTTTTGCGTACAGATTCCTGCAGCCGCGCCGCCGCCTTGCCTGTTGGGGCGGCCAGAGCTATCCGCAGATTTCTTTTTTCCACATCCAGAAGCAGCGCCATTATTTTTGTAATGGTGGTTGTTTTCCCCGTTCCGGGACTGCCGCTGATGACTACAAAATTTTTAAGCATTGCCGCCGTGGCGGCGACTCTCTGCCAGTTGGTTTTCCCCGGGGCGGGATTTTCCGGGAAATAGAGCTGAAGCTTGTTCGCAAGTTCCAGCTTGTCAATTTCGTTCCTGCGGGATGAAGATATTCTGGACAAAATATTACCGGCGATATCCTGTTCGTATTGCCAGTAGCGCTGCAAATATAAACGATTGCTGTCGTCTAAAATTAACGGCTTGAATTCCGATGGTTTTCCGACACAAAAAGAAGATTGCAGGACGTGGAGCCATTCCTTAAGTTCCGGGCAGGAGACCGGCTCCGTCCCTTCTGCAGAGGGAATGATTACACTTCCAGCCTGTGCGTTTAAGTCCAGACAAACATGCCCCGACCGCACGGCCCGACTCGCCAACACCGCCGCCAGAAACAGGTAATCGCTGTTTTTCGCTGTTAGGTCAGCGATAAAGTTACCAAAATGAATGTCAATCGAGGAAAAATAGTTATGAAAGTTTCTGTTTACATTATCTCTATAAGCAACTTTCATATTTTGACGATCAATTATGCGTTTTGCATTCCGTCCAGCATTTCCCTGATCTTGCAGGAGAATTGTGAAAAACTGAAAGGCTTTTGAATGAATCCCTGACAGCCGCGATCCAGAATTTCCTGAACCATGCCGCAGATGCTGTCCCCGCTGGAAAGAAGAACATTCACATTCGGGTTAATCTCTTTAAGACGATCGTAAGTTTCTCCGCCCGACATCACCGGCATAATTATATCCAGAATAACCAGCGCAATTTCGTCTTTTTTATCCGAATAAACTGCAAGGGCCTCCTGGCCGTTCGCCGCCACATATACATTGTATCCCATGGACTCAAGCATTTTCTGGCCGACTTCCCTGATGTTCCTTTCATCGTCCACCAGCAGAATTGTTTCCGTGCCCATGGCGATTATGCCCGCCCCTGAATCTGTCTTTTCTCTATCGGAAGCGGCTAAGACGCCTTTCTCACCCCGGGAGCTCACATCTAAACGATGGTCAATGGCAAACTCCAGAAGTTGATTGGTCAGAGCAACTCCACTTTGCACCTGCGCTTCGATTTGTTTGAGATTTTCATAATGAGGATGCGACGGTTCGAAATCCAGCAGTGAAACAGCTGCGATCCCGCGGATTCCCATGAGCAGATTGTTGATGCTGTTGGCTATGTCACGAACAAATATGCCAATTTCATCCTGGTCGGCAGACTTTTCGAGTTCTTGAATTCGCTGCTTTAATTCGGCATTTTCCTTGAGAAGCTCACTATTTGTTATGGATGGCTCACTCATCTGTTACTCCTTTTTTTCTGATAAGGGGTGAATACTTGTAATTCATTTAAAGTGCTATAATTTTACACATGAAAGCTACCGAATACCATCTTAATTGTCAAATGGAAATTAAGTAACTTCAAACCTGTGCCATGTAGAACTACACGCTTGACAACAATAGAATAATCGGTCATGTAATATCCAAAATTAAGCAAAGAAAAAAAAATCTGTACAGCTTGCTCGTCGCAAATTCAGTCCACCCTGCTCGAATGGAAAGGAGTTAATTTTGAAGCGTTTTCTTTTTATTATGGCGGCATTATTTGTTGCCGTCTCAGCTGAAGCAGCCGATGTCGGTGTGTCAGTCAGCATTGGCCAGCCCGGTTTTTACGGCCAAATCGATATTGGAAATTTTCCCAGGCCGGAAATCATTTATCCCCAGCCGGTTTTGATCGCTCCCGTGCCGGTAGGTGTGGCGCCCCCGCCGCCGATCTATGTTCATGTGCCGCCCGGCCACGAAAAGAAGTGGGAAAAGCATTGCCATAAGTATAATGCCTGCGGAAGGCCTGTCTATTTTGTACGCGACCGATGGTACAATGAAAAATATGTGCCGGCTTATCAGGCGCGGCACGGACACAGAGGCGACGGTCCCGGCGATCATCGAGGCAAATCCCACGGTAAAGACCATGACAAAAGACATCTCAAGAATCATCACAAAGACCACCACAATGATCATCACAGAGGTCATGGCAAAGACAAGCACAGGAATTAAATCAATCAACTAACCCGCCTACAAAAGCCGTTTCCATCCGGCGCACTGACTACCGCGAAAGTCCGCCGGATGGAAATTTTCACCAAAAGCCAACAAATACCTTTTATCTTTTATACTTACCTGAGCATTGTTCCTCCGATTAAAAAAGAAAAACAGTTGAGAACTATTGACAGTTCAAACATTAATATTCAAATTAAAAATGCGAATAAATACTAAGGAGGCAGACGATGATTATTCCGCTACAGATTACAGCTCATGGTATCGACCTCAACGAAGAAATGAGGGAGGATATCGCAGAAAAGGTGAACAAGCTTGATAAATTCTATAATAGAATTATGCGCTGCAGAGTCGTAGTGGAGGAACCGAAGCGGCATCCCCACAAGGGGAAGCTTTACAGTGTACATATCATCATGACCGTTCCCGGAGCGGAAATCGTAACCAAGCGCGAGTTGAATGACGATCTCGTAGTGGCGGTGCGAGACGCCTTTCTTGCAGCTCAACGGAAGCTCAAGGAGTTTTCCCGCGAACAGAGTGGAGAAGTGAAGATTCATGAAAAAAAACCGGAAGGTTATATTAGCGTGCTTTTCCCCGAACAGGGATATGGGTTTCTCGTTTCGGGAGAAGGCTATGATGTCTATTTTCACAAAAACAGTGTCATAAACAAAGATTTTGATAAGCTTGCCGTCGGAATGGAAGTCCGCTTCTCGGAGGAGATGGGGGATAAGGGGCCGCAGGCAAGCTCCGTGACAGTGCTGTAGGTAATTTATGCCGCAATGGAATGCCGTTGTCAGTGTTTATGAACATGGCTGGAAGGAAGTTTTTGAAAGGCTGGGCGCTTTCGGACATCTAACAAAAACTCCCTTCCTTAATGTGTTGCTTCTGGCCACTGATGACATGCCGACATTTCTTCATAAATTAAGGGAAGGTATGGGAAATGATCCCGCGTCATGGTCTTTTCTGTCGCGGTTGATCCCCGTTTCCCATACCTTCACCTTTCAGTCCGCTGACGCATTTGAAAAAATGGCTCAGGAAGCGGTCTTCAACTGGCTGCCCCTATTGGCCGGCCACAGTTTTTACGTACGAATGAGGAGGCGCGGATTTAAGGGGAAACTCTCCAGCCAGGACGAAGAACGCTTTCTGGATACAATCCTTCTTGAGGCTCTGGAAAAGCGCGGATCAGCAGGGCGGATAGCGTTTGATGATCCGGATTATATTATTGCAGTGGAAACCGTTGATTCATGGGCCGGCCTCTCCCTCTGGAGCAGGGAAGATTTGCATCAATATCCTTTTCTCAAATTCGACTGATTTCTTTTTTCCGCTGGCCATCAGAATAAAGGACTACTGAGTTTCTTTGTAAAATTCCTCCATTTTCTTGAAATTTTCATCCACACTATTTTTAAATTCGTCGCATCTATCTTTGCAAGTGTTCAACCATTCGGCATATGCTTTTTTGCCTTCTTCAGGGAACAGGGGAACCTTTTCCAGTACCTTATTGACAAACCTTGCCGTTTGTTCCTGATAGGTACTGATTGCATTGAAATTATTGTCAAAACAAGATTTATTGAAAGCAATCATTTGTCGGGCTAATTGTTTCGGGTCCATTGCAGCCTCCAGCTTAGGTTTTTGATTTTCATTTATTTTCCAATCACCTGTTGTCGTCATTTTTTCATGCCTTTCCGGACTCCGGCTTGATGAGCAGTACAGGCACAGGGGAATTATGCAGAACTTCCAGCGCCACACTTCCAAACATCAGTTTTTCCAAACCGGTATATCCGTGGGTGGCAATAATGATCAGATCAACACCGTTTTTCTGGGCATATTCTGAAATTACTTTGGCGGGTCTGACGCTTTCCATTGACTGCGTTTTTACTTTAACACCCTCCTCATTTAGCCTCGTTTCCACATCATCAAGGTAAGAGAGGGAATATTCCCGAACTCTTTCTGAAATATCAGTGTATCCGAGACCGCCGTAATTATATTCGGTCGGTATAAAATTAATATGGGCCGTGTATACATTCAATATGATTACTTCTTCGACGCTGCCGCTCTTTACCATTTTTATGACGTACGGCAACGCACACTCCGCCAGTTCTGAACCGTCCAGGGGCACCAAGACTTTTCGATACATGCGAGCAGACCTCCAAAATATTTAATGGTTCATAACACTGGAAAACAGCGCCGGCATCCGATCCGGATACACTGTCTCCCACCGGGCGGCAGCAAAGGAAGGACACGGCAGAGACTACGGCGCATGCCGGCTGCACCGGGTGAACTGCAGCCGGCAAAATGGGGTAAAGAATGCTACTTGGCATTAGTGGTTTTGGCTGCCTTCTCCTCTTTGGCAAATTTCATAAAGTAGTCGGCGACTTTCTGATAATTTTCATCATACGAACTTTTAAAGTTCTCACGCGCTTTTTTGTAGGTGTCCATCCAGTCGTTGACGGCTTTTCTCCCTTCTTCCGGAAACCATGTCGCTTTGTCCAGGTAACCGAAAACCATCTTTTCGGCCTGATCCTGCAAGGCAATCATTGCATTGAAACTACTGTCAAAGGTGGATTTGTTGAAATTGATCATCTGGGTGACAATTTGTTTCTGATCCATGATAAAACCTCCTTATAGGTAATTACACTGCCTGTTGAATTTTTTTTCACATATGGTGAATATTTACCCAAATTATAATATTTTTGTTATTTTACATCTGTTATTGCAAAAACAACATATACCTTTAAGTTTATTTATCTATTTCATTGGATATATTACTTCCGGGGTATTTGGGAACGAGGCTTAAACTCTCTTAGCTGCCGGCGCAGAATATTGTTTTCAGACCGGTGGATTTTTTACACATCCGCCGACAGCAGGTTTGTGCTCAATTGCTGAATCAGTGCATTATCCGGCAGGTCAAAGTAGATGCCGTTTTCCCTGCCGGCTTCGGCGTTCAGACCGCGCAAAAAGATATAAAAAACGCCGCCGAAATGTTTTTCGTAATCGAAATTTTTTACTCTCTTTTGCAGATATTTATTGAGGGCGACGGTATAAAGCAGGTACTGCAAAACGTAGGATGATCGGAACATCGCTTTTTTTAATGATTCCGGTGCGTATTGGTCATAGCTTTCTCCCAGGTAATTGGACTTCCAGTCGGCCAGATAAAATTTCCCGCCGTGCTCGAAAACAAGGTCGATAAATCCTTTTAAATAACCGCGGGTCAAAGGAAATTTTATTTTCCTGTAAAGATCGTCCAGCGGCAGACCATTTTTTTTACCAAAGCCGGAGCCTTCCAAAATATCGATTATTTTCCCCGCCGTTATTTCTCCCAGGGGAAAATAAAACTCCACTTCTTTCCGGCAGCTTTTCGCCGGTACCATATCTAAGCTGAATTCTCCACCCGAACCCAACGGCAGGGCGACTAATTCCTTTATCATTTTCTCCACCGCCGGCAGCCATCTCTGATCGAACTCATAATTCAATAATTTTTCCAACAGAATCGCTTTCATGTCCGTCGTCTGGACTTCGGCAAAATTTAAATTCTCCAGTATTGCGTGCAGCATAATTCCGGTCGTTGTTCCCCGCGGAAACGCCAGCATGTTTTCGATATTCTCCACCACGGGTGGAGGCAGGAAAACAGCGTCTCTATCTTCATCTTCCATCTCCCGCAGCGAGTCTTCCTCGTGAGGCTGGAGCATGCTGGTAAAATAGGTAAAACTGGCGATTTTCCAGCTGTAGTCGATGCCACCCTTGAATTCCTGAAATTCTAAATTTTCTGCTTCTTCTTTTTTCGTCCGGGCTTTGACCGGCGGCGCTTCTCCTATTTTTTTCAACTGAATATCGGCGGGCGCCTGATCGACAAGCATGCCAATTTGTTCCAGCATTTCGTCGTTCGGCTCAGAGTCGCCGGTGCCGGCGGGAGACAAAGATTGACGATGAAAGAGATAAGCCACCGCACTGTCGGCACTATTTTTAATCTTTCCCCAGACGAAATAGCAGCGATTCTTCGCCCTGGTGAGGGCTACGTAAAGCAGGCGGCAATTTTCCGCGAGGATTTCCCGGGCATATTGTTCCCTGTTATCAGCGAACTCTTCGGAACCGAGATCCGCCGTGAGTTGCCAGTCATTCTTTTCGTCATGAAAGAAAAGAGGCATGGCGCTGTTATTCTTCTTTCCTGTTTCCCAACCGAAAGGACAAAAGACTACGGGGTACTCCAGGCCTTTGCTCTTGTGGATGGTAACTATCCTGAGACAATTTTTGTCGGTTTCCAGCCGCAATTGTTCTTCATCCGCCGCCATATCAGCGCGGACACGCCTCTCCTCCAGCCAGCGCAGAATCTCCGGAAAATTAAGGTTTTCCTGCTTAGAGGCCAGATGTAACTGCTGGGCCAGATGCAGATAGTTGGTAAGTTTTCTCTCCCCGCCGGGATATTGCATAATGCGTTGCCGGACAGACTCTTTATCCAGAAAAACGTAAAACATCGTCAGAAAGCCGTGCCGGCGCCATAAATCATGATATTGCTGGAATCTCGTCCGCCGGTCCGCCAAACTCGCTTCGTTTTCCAGGCATTCCGCCAGATCCTCGGCGACCAGACCGAAAAATGATGTGGCCAGGGCCGCCAGCATATAACCTTCATTTTCATGGTGCATAACTCCCAGCAAAAAACGTTTCAGTTCTTCCGCCTCTTGCGAAATAAAAACGCTTTCCGCACTGAGCAGCACCGAAGGAATTCCGATCTTCGTCAATTCTTTCTGAAAAGTAATCGCTTCCGCATTTTTCCGCACCAGAACGGCAATGTCATTTTCCTGGAGCGGTCTGTCGCCGATGCGGACTTTCTCTTGCCGGCTCAACTCCAGCAGTCTCGCTATTTCGGCAACGACCGCACGGGTTATAAGGTCGCGGGCATCCGCAACTCCCAGCGGTTTATTGTCGTTCCCCCCCGGCAGAAACCACCATTGCAGGGCGCAATTATTTTCATCTTGAACGTGGAGCTTCTCTACCTGCGCATCTTCGGCCGCTTTTATCCGGCTGTAGGCAATTTCATCGTAGACAAAAGGCCGCGCCGACGCAGTGAACAGAACATTGATGGCGTTGACCAAAGCAGGCTCCGACCGCCAGTTCTCCTGCATGGAATATTTACGATCGACATTTTTTGACGCCCGCAAATAGGCAAAAATATCGGCGCCGCGGAAACTGTATATAGCCTGCTTGGGATCGCCGATATAAAAGACAGCGTTGTCGGATCTCGTTTTCCCGGGCAAAAAGATGGACTGTAATATGGCATACTGCAGGGGATCGGTGTCCTGAAATTCGTCAACCAGAACCGCGTGGTACTTGTCACGCAGAATCCCTGCCAGCTTTTCTCCTCCACCCGACAGCAATGCATTTTGCGCCTGTACCAGCAGATCATCAAAATAAAGCACATTCTTTTTCTGCTTCATTTCCGGAAAGTCGTGCAAAAGCTCTTCCAGAAACCGCTTTTTCAATTGAGCAAGTTCATTATCCAGCGCCTCTTGCAGCCGGACGACCAGCGAATATAAATCATCGCACAGCGCAAAGGCTGGATGCCGGGGTGTTATCGCACCTTTTTTCGTTTTGGCGCCAAGAGCCTGAGCGCCAAGTTTGATCAGCGCCGGGGGGAAAGGCAGCAAAGCGTTATCGCCCATGACAATTTTGTCTATTTCCCCGGCAATCCTATCCACTTTTTTGCCGTATGTTCCGGCATGGAGAGCACTGCTTTGCAAAAGTGCTGTTATTTCGCTTCGCTGATTCCGCCACAGTTGCCGAAAGCTTCCAAACTTGTCATTCATCTCGTACGCCAGGCCATCCAAATCCACTACCGCTGCGTTTCGATAATCGGGAATCACCTGCAAAGCCGGTGCGATCATAGCCGTCTTCAGCAGCTGCAGGAAATAGCCCTTATTGACGCCGCTGGAAAGCGCATGGCGGATAATCAGCGGATCATTTTGATAAAAATTCCGGCGCCAGAAATCTTCAACGAACTCCCGCTCCAGGCTCTGCTGATTTTCGATCAGTTCGGCATCAAACATGGTTGCGCTTTCGAAGGCGTTATCCAGCAAAATACGTTGACAGAACCCGTGGATTGTGTGTATCGCCGCTTCGTCAAAATTTGTCAGCGCCTGCGCCAGTCGACGGGTAATTTTCTTTCTTTGCTCTGCTGCGGGATACTGTGCCAGAAGAGCCTGCAAAAAAGAATTTGCGGCGGTCCCCTCGGCAAAGGCTGCCTGCGCCTCCTGCAGCATTTTCCGGATTCGCTTTTTTAATTCCGCCGTTGCCGCTTTGGTATAAGTGATGACTAAAATCCGCTGCGGCGCCAATTCTTTCTCGAAAATGAACCGCAGATAGAGGGAAGCCAGCGCATGGGTTTTGCCAGTGCCTGCACTGGCCTCGATCAGATTTACGCCGTCGAGCGAACACTTTAGCGCGTCAAAATTAATACTCACCTACGACTCCAATTTTTTCCATTGTAAGAAAAGAGGCCCCAGTACTTCCAGGGCGATCTTTTCAAATTCATCATCCAGAGGCTGATAATTTGCAAAACAGATTTTATGGGCGATTTCGCCGGACTCTCCTTCCTCCCAGCCGTTGCCGTCGCCGCGCCAGATTTTGTCTGCCGCCCGCAGTGCTTCCTGTCTGTCTTTTTGTTTCTGCAGGAAAGTTTTTACATATTCCAAAGAAGTGCGTGGAAATAATTTCAACGGTTTTTTCTGCCCCTGACGGTAATATTCGATCAGCCTTTCCAATATTTTTTGCGCTTCGTCCGTCCTTTCCAGCAGCAATTGTCCATCCTCTCCCAAAAGAATGCTGGAGAAAGACGATGCGCAAGCCGGATGAATACTGATCAGTAAATGATTGATCCACGCTTGCAGAAAGTCAGAGGCCTTTAATTTGGCCGGACGGTAATGAAGGAGAGTATTTTCATAAATGTTGCCAATGACTCCGGTAATCCGCACATCGCCGAGGTTAAAGTCAATCGTTAACTTTTGCGCTTTCCTGTCTGCCACAAAGGAGCGAACGACAGCGGCAAAATCCTGCACCCCGCTTTTCAGCGATGCAAAATAGTAATCGCCGGCCGCACCGACAGGCAGCGCGCCGGCGGCTTTTCTGATTTCGTAAATTTTAGCGGCATCAAGATTTTGAACTTCCGTTTCGAGCAGATCCTGCTTGATTGAATAAGCGGAAAGATTGTCGATGGTAAACGGCTCGCTGTCGTCCGCTTCCTCCGCATCGCGCGAAATCTGCAGGCGGAGCCTTTTTTCCAGAAAGTACTGTACCGGATGGCGGTAAAAAGCAATTAAATCACCGACGGTTATTGCTTTTCCCGGCAGCGGCGCTTCCTTTAGATCGGAGACAATAAACGGCTGCACTTCTTTCTGCTCACCGGCCAGCACCTGCGCCGCCCGATAATTATCCTGCGAATAGCTGTAGAGCTGTTTTTGCCCCCCGAAATAATCGGGATGAAATTCATGCAAATGATGCTGTCTTGTTATCCGGGCGGAGGCGCTTTTGCCGTCGTCACTGATAAATCCCCCGTCCATGTAATCCAGAAGATCGCTCACGAGTGGAGAAGGAAGAAGAGCGCTGTTGTCCTGCATATTCTGCCCGACATAACTGATGATCAGGTTTTTTCTCGCCGACAGAATCGCTTCGAGAAATAAATACTGATCCTCACCGCGCAGCGATCGATCTCCCGAAAGTTTTCTGGCCTCCATCAAATCAAAACCGGGTTTATTGTCCCGGCGCGGGTAGGCTTCATTATCCATGCCGAGCAGACAGATCACGTCGAAAGGGATGCTGCGCATCGGCAGCATCGCACAAAACGTCACGCCGCCGGATAAATAACGGGAGCTCAAAACTCTGGCGGAGGAGGAAGTTGCCAAATAACTTTTGATTACTTTCAAATCAACGGCTGTTTCCATTTTCGCCACTTGCCCTTCACGGGTAATACGGTTGAATATTTCATTCAGCTTATACAATTGATCTGCGTAATTCCCCGTATCCGGAAAAAAATCGGCCAGTACTTTTTTCAATATTGCAGACCATGCCTCCAGGGTTTTACGACCGGCGAGAAGATCTTTCGCGCTGAGCAGCGCCGACCAGAAATTCAGAAAATTGCCGAGGATTTCTGTTTTATCCCCCTCTATTTCTCCGTAGGGAAGGATGTCGTCAAACAGTTCCCTTCTGCGTCCGTCGAGCGCCAGACCGGCCAGCATGGAATTAATGCCGCTCAGCCAGGTGTTTTGAGAAAACTGCGGCAGGCCGAATTCCTCCCGGTGTTTTTCATTTATTCCCCATTTTATATTTGCGCCCGCTACCCAGCGCCTGATCAGTTCGGCGGCGGAAGCTGTTATATCAAACTTTTGCGCTATGGCCTCGTTTTCCAAAAGAGACAACACCTCGCCGGCGGTGAAACGCCCCATTATTAAATCCAGCAGGGCAAAAAAGCCGCCGGCCACGGCATTGCCGGCAAAACTGCGCCGGTCGGCGATGCTGTATGGTATTTTCGGCAGCCGCGATTCGAAGACAGCTTCAATGCAGGACGCGTAGGCCTCTATATCGGGGGTCATCACCAGCACGTTGCGGCTCTGCAAGGCGCCGTCTTTTGCGATGAGCCTCAGCAAAATATTGTGGAGGTTCTCCACTTCCCGCAGCGGAGAGTGGCAGGAATGAATCTGGATTGATTCATCATCGACCGCAATTTCCGTACGCTTTTTTTCTTCCCGGCCTCTGTCGGCAAGCTGATAAATATCCGCCTGTATCATGGTAAGCAGACTTGTCGGCTCCGGTTCGTCAAATAGTTCTTCATATTCGGTGGATAGTGCGCAAACCTGCCGGAAGAAATCACGGCCGACGGAACCCAGCGACGCCAAAAGACGATTGCCGCTTTCCAAGTGCAGCAAATCTTCATCAACCTCATCAGCGCCGCCCGGATATTTTTGCAGGGTCAGATTAATCTCCCGCCCGGATTTAATGTCCGCCCAGAATTCCCCCGAGGGATTCAAATAGTAAATGCTGACCGGAATGTGTTTCGACAGCCGGTGAAATATATCCAGATGATACGGCGGCAGATAGGAAATGCCGAAGATTGCTATTCTTTCCGGCAACGCGTCCCGGTTCGGCGGTCTGTCTTCGGCCATGCGGGAAAATAACCGGCGAAGTCTGGCCTTGTGCATCGCACCCTGATCCTGGGAAATTTTTCGCCAGAGGAGCGCCTGCCACCTTTCCAGGGGAGAACCAATTATCCCCTCCTCCCACGACAGAATCATCTCGGGCCGGAAAATCAAATACTGGTCAAAGACAGCGGCGATCTGACGGGCGAGCCCGAACAGTTTCAATTGATCATAATTCTTCCCCAGGTAGTTGCCGACGGGCTGAAAATCATCTTCCCGGAGCAGACTAGGGATAACTTCCATGATTTTCCAGGCTAATACATCCACATTATAGGACAGATCAGGTTGATAGCCGGCTATAAATGCTTTAAATACGTCGTCGATAAAAGCGTTGGGAAACGGAAAATCATAATTGCTGCAGATCCCGTGATGTCGGGCCAGTTCCAGGGAAAGCCATTTCTGCATCCCCGTGCTTTGGATTACGATGGTTTCGCCCGCAAACGGGGAAGAAAGCGGCTCATCCAATGCAGCGGCAAGACTCCGGGCTAAAATTTCCAACTTATTGCTGACGATTATCCTCATGCGGGAGCTTTCTATTTACCTGAAATTTGAGATTGAAATATCATAATTTTCTCTTTATGGTAACAAACAAAATAAAGATGGAAACGATCAATGATCAAAGGTTCAGATTCACTGCAGGAGTTAATACGGAAAGCTTTTGAGCTCGGAGTCAGCGACGCCGGGGTAATATCAGCTCGATCAATCGTGGTGGAAGACCGTTTTACCGAAATGTGCGCCAAACCTCAATGTCCGGGTTACGGCCAGTCCCCAAACTGCCCGCCTCACGCCATGAAGCCCGGCAAGTTCAGAAATCTTCTGATTCAGTACGAATATGTTTTGGCCTTCAAAATTGACACCCCCACCGAGGTGCTCCTTGACGACAGACGATTTGATGTAGCAAAACGCATTCACGAGATATCCGCCGACATTGAACGTCTGGCCGGGGGAAAAGGGTTTGTCCATTCCCGGGGGTTTGCCGCTGGCTCCTGCAAAATGATTTTCTGCAAAGATGAGGCAAAATGCATTGTTCTGGAAAAGAATGAGAACTGCCGCTTTCCCGACAGCGCCAGAATATCGCTGTCCGGCCTGGGGGTCAATTTCCTGGAATTAAGCAGAACGATCGGCTGGCAATTTAATAAAATTACCAAAGACACCAAGCCCGACGACGTTTCCATGGGGATGATGGCGGGAATGGTTTTGATAGGATAAAAAGAGGATTTTCGAGACTACGCCCGTATTGATCCAAACTGGTCGCTTATCCGACCGAGGTTTATTGTTTATACAAAAGAATTTCAGCCATGACCATTTTTATCGCATATACGTTTATCTTGTTTTTCTCAAATTCATTTATTTTCAGGAGGCTGGTACAAGATTTGCTAAGTGTATTAATCATCGCTTTCCTGTGATAATGTCATTCTTTCAGAAAAGCTGTTCTTGGGGTGCAAGGAATTTTGTGGATAAGTTTATTTAATATCAAGAAAGGATTTCAAAAATGTGTAAGCACTTTTCAACAAGTATTATTCTAAATCTACTAATTTTGTGTTTTGCAGTTTACCCGGTTTTTGCAGGAGGCAGCAACGGTAAGAGAGGATGCGATGCAATCTCCCCGACCGTAATCACGGATATGCTGAAAAAGATAAACGCCGATAGTGCAAAAATATTATATGTAAAAAAATCTCCAGTCGCCGGGATATGCGAAGTGGCGCTAGAGCGCGGGGCACAACCGGCCATTTTCTATTTTGATATTGCCAGGACTCATCTGTTTTTCGGCAATCTGGTGGAAATGAAAACGATGACCAATCTCACGGCAAAATCGGCCGCGGAAATCCAGGATAAAAAGCGGATTGACACTTCTAAAATCCCTTTAACTTCCTCACTTGTTTTGGGCGATTTAAAAGCAGAAAAGAAAGTTATTGTTTTCACCGATCCAGACTGTGCATACTGCGCCCACCTGCACAAGGTAATAAAACAAATCAGCGATAAGAGAAAAGATATAAACTTTTATATTAAGATGTATCCTTTGGAATTCCACAAAGATGCGTATTGGAAATCCAAGAGTATTGTCTGCAGCAATTCCCTGCAGTTGCTCCAGGATTGCTTTGATAAAAAGGAAATTGCCAGGACGGACTGCAAAACAGAAGAACTTGACAACACTTTAAAACTGGCCAAAGCATTAGGCATAAATGGAACACCCGCGATCATTTTACCGGATGGCAGACTGCGTATAGGCACCATGCCGGAGGAGGAATTGACAAAATTAATCGATGGAAAGAAATGAAAATTAATCGCCGTCATTAACAGCGGCGCGGATGTTAACAACATTATAATGAATTGAATCAAAGAGAAAAAGGCAATGAAAAAAATCATCTTTCCCGCTGCGGCTTTTATTGCCGTCATAATTACCGGATGTGCGACGACAAACGGCGTCAAATCGCACTGTCAGGCAGAGACCGCAAGATTCTTAAGCAAAAATATTGATCCCGATACAATAAAAATTGAAGATGCGAGCATTGAAAATTATTCGGGCAACACTTCCTGGTATTTCTGGACAGCCGTTACACCGAACGGCTCCAGATATAAATGTCAGGCGTTTTCCGGTGACAATACCCGATACTGTCGAGAACTGAAAATTAACAAATTCAAAAAAGTAAAAAGTTCCGGGAAGTAATACAGAAAAAACCAGGGAAAATACTTTAGACTAATCCATGAGCTACACTTTAAACACAACCAATAGCTACCACATCAATGAACTGGACTCACTGGGCTGGGAGATGACCGTCTGCAACGCCCTTTATCCCGAAGACAGCCCCTGCCGCCGGGCTTTGATAGCCAACAACTCCTTCGGGGTTTTGCTTTATCATTATCTGGAATCATTATTTCCACTAAACAATATCCGCAATGTTTTAGAGATCGGCGGCGGTCTGGGGAATCTGATGCATGATTTTCTGGGGCTTAATCCGCAGTTGAAAGCCACGATGATCGATATTTCCCCTCATCTTTTAGCAAAGCAAAAAGAACTTCTGCAGGGATTTGCGGTCGCTTTTCGGGAAATGGACATTTTAAGGATTACTTTGAACGAACTTTCCCCCTTTGATCTGGTTATCATGAATGAAAACCTGGGAGACCTGCCGACTTTAGTGGCTGCCGACGCTCATACATCACCCGCCAAAGACAAATCTTCCTTCCTGCGGGCAGGCTATTTTATCGACAAATATCAATTGCCGGTGGCGCAAAATGAGAACATCAACATCGGCGCCTGGGAAATTCTGGAGAAACTTTGCCTCGCCGGGATTAAATGTATTTATCTGAGTGAACACAGTTGTGAAGCCGTTGTGCCTGATCATTTAAAATCGTATCTTCGTTTTTCGCCCACGGGAAATCCGGAGAAAATTGCCCTGAGGGGACACGATGAATATACGATAAAATTTTCCTGTCTTCAGAAAATCGCCCAGAAATTCGATTATAATGTTGTTCGCGGTTCTTTTGCAGATTTTTTAAAGCCGGATTTCAACAATCGAGTCCGCACCGCCTTGCGTCTGCAGACGCCTCATACCGACGAGCAGGAAATATTGCAGCACTTTCTTTACGATCTTTATAAGTATGAATACCTGGTACTGATAAAAGGAGACTAATGAATACCTTGTATTAACAAAGGGAGACAAATTATGAAAAAGAACAATATAATTGCCATATTAGCAGCATTGATATTCCTTTTGCTTTTGCCGTTAAGCAGTTGGGCGTTTCGCTGCGGTTCGGGTCTGGTATCGGAAGGCGACAGCAAAACCAAAGTCCAGGTTACCTGTGGAAAACCGACATCAAAAGAAACTGCCTGTGAGAACGCGCACGAATACACAACAACCAGTAAATCCGGCAAAACCAGGAATGTCAAAAAGTGCGGCAAGAAATTGGAAGTATGGTATTACAACTGCGGTGACAATGACTTCATCTATAAACTTACCTTCGAAAACGGCATACTGAAAGACGAAGATACGGAAGGACGGGGAAGAGGAAAATCCGATTGTCTGGGCAGGTAATACCTGTACAATGTCATTTCAAAGTCCTTCGGTTTCGCTCAGGATAAACTCCACGAGAAATCCATGCCCTGAGTGTATATAAGGAGTCTTAAAGATCCCTCATATACACTCGGAGTGACAATTACTCCAATCATGACACAGCTTCCTGTGGGGGGGGGTGATTGCCGCTGCGGCATCATCTCTGAACGGGAAATGGAATTACAACGAACTCATGGCAATGAGGTCCCGGGCATCGATATGCTTAGATTCGTCGATCGACAAACCTTCCCGGATCAGTTCCAGAACCAGCGGTTTTTCCTCCGGGAATTTATAGCCCTCATGGTCCTGGCGGAAGAGCATCCCGCCCTGCCTGTTCACCCACGAATTCATCCGGTGATCAAAACACACCTTGGAAGTAACATTCAAATTCTCAATCATCAACTGCAGTTCTTCCAGACGCTCGTGCGGCGAAGAAATATGCAGGCGCCCTTTTTCATAATCCTCAAACAGCGGAGTTCCATAGCGGGGAACCAAAGGCCGGGAGCGGATGTAATGCGGATTAATCGCCGTAAGAACACGAGCGGTATTTTCCGCATGCTGCCGCCAGCGTTCTCTCCCGCCCAGGTCGGTCATCCAGTATTCTGAAAGCTGAAATCCGGCGGCCAAAGCTTTTTTACCGCCTTCAATATGCTGGGCGCTGGTCACGCCCTTATGTATAATCACCAGCAACTCGTCGTCACCGGTTTCCAGACCGACATGGAGACGATCAAGCCCGGCCTCTCTGATGGCCAGCAGGTCCTCGGGTTTTCTCTGCGCCAGCGTTTTTGACCGGGCATATGATGTCACCCGGATAAGAGTATTCAGTGTTTTGCGCAAATACTTCAAAACATCAATGTATTCCTGGGGCCGCATGATCATGCTGTCGGCGTCCTGGAGAAAAGCCGTCTTACCACCCGAATAGAGCCAGTTGAATACCGTAATGAAGCACTGATTATCGTTTAAAAAAGGATCAGCCCGGAGAAGCGCCATCGCCGTATCCAGAGTGATCCTGCCGCCCTGACCCATTTTTTCAGAGACAGCCTTAATTTCATCACTGATTTTCTTGACCGTGTCGATATCCTTTTTAATATCTTCCGGACGGCGATAAACAAATTCATGACCTTTGTACAACTCACAAAAGGCGCATTTGTTCCAGGGACAATTCTCCGTAATCCTCAATAGCAGTGAAAAACTCGCACCTTCGCTGGGCGGACGGTAAACTCCGATGGCGAAAGACGATTCTGCAATTTTTTTTGCGCTCTCTTTGTATGTGTCATTGTCTTTTGTAAGAACCATAAAGACTCCTTGTGAAAACTTTTCAAAATAGTATATATATCAATTGTTCGATTGACAATAAGATAAGCGATGATTTTAAAGTCAATTGACAAAAATACCGCAGCGGTTTAAATTTTAACTAAAATTAAGCATTACCATCTTTACCTTTACAGTTGACAAGTTTTATTCAACTTTTAATAGAAAGGAGAGTTAAAATGGCCACGGACTGGAAAGAAAAGATCATGTGTGCGCTGGAATGTCAGAGATGCCGTAAGGCATTGAAAGCAGAAGATGAAAGAATTTTATCCTGTTATGACCATGAAGCCATCTGCATGGAATGCAAAAAAGAAGAAGAGAAGCGGCCGGATTATGAGAAAGTTTCACAAAAGATGATTGAGCAATGTTCGATAGACCTGGAAATGAAACAAAGCGACCCCGGTGCGTATTGCTATTGTCACTTTTATCCTTATAAATGCTGATGGAGATTTTGATTTTTATAGGTAATTAAAACTTCGTCAAGGTTAATCTCCCGGTTTGTACCGGTTTGCGGGGCGTATGAATAATACGCCCCTGTCTTTTCCTTTCCGGGAACGAAAAGACTTGACAGAAAGTTGCTTAAATAAGATATGATGCTCTAATTAATTACTAAAGGAGGCTTACCATGCCGATGGATATGGAAATTTGGGGAAATGCTATGCTGCCGGTAACATGTCCCCATTGTGGTCATATTAATCATGAACTCATTTCCAAAATGAAGGAAACAGAAATTTGTGTCTGTTCTGGATGCGGGAAAAATATTACGATTTGTGAAATGGAGCTGGAAACTCTGGCCTCCATGCAGCAATGCGTTTGCGGAGCAATAGAGGAGTAGGCCGGCATTATAAGATGATGAAGTGCTTCAGGGTTGCTTGAAAGGCGGCTAGGTTAATCTTTTCACCTTTGTACTCCCTCGCGCTTCAGCCATTCCGCGTAGCTCACCATTGCAGCCAGGGTATTGCAGGCACGTTCGGGAGTAGGCAAAGAGACCCCCTTGAATTCGCATCCTTCAAGATCTGTTACCACCTGCTTGCCTTGGGCATCCAGTAATGTAACGCCGATGATCGGTTTGCGGTATTTCTCCATCATCCTGATAATACGTTCGATATATTTTTTTTCTTTCTTTTCCATATCTTCAATTCTTTCAGCAAACATTTGCCGCAAATCGGGTTCCAACTTGACGCAGATCCGGGCAATGGCTTCAGTTAAGGAATGCAGGCCGATCATTCCCAAGGGAATGACTGCGTCACAGCCGTCCCATTCGGTCAGCATTTCAACCACCTCGGTCGCTATGTCAAAATTAAGTTCGGCGACCAGATCAACCGGGTTTCCTTTATTCCAGAAAGGAGGCAAAATCTTATCAATGCGGTGAATAATGTCGTTGGACAGCGGTGGAATTGTCAGCCCGAATTCGGAACACTGATCCGCTGCTACGACGCCCCACCCGCCTCCGAGCGTCACAAAGGCAACGCGATTTCCGCGGGGAAGAGGCAGGGATGAAAAAGCCGCGGAAAAATCCAGCAAATCTATCGGCTGCTTCGCGAGAATAATGCCCGCCTGGCGGCACACAGCATCAAACACCCGGATATTGGAAGCCATAGCTCCCGTGTGGCTGGCTGCGGCGGTATTTCCGGCTTCCGTGCGGCCTCCTTTGAGCAAAACAACCGGTTTTTTTCGGGATACTCGTTGTGCCTGCTGTAAAAAACGTCTCCCGTCTTTGACGCCTTCAACGTAAAGTATAACGGTGTTCGTCTTCTCATCCGTCTCAAAAGCGCCTATGTAATCTTCAATGGTGATCATGGCCCCATTGCCGGAACCGCAGAAGACTCTTAAGCCGATATTCTCTTTTTCCGCAAAAGTGGTCAGCTGTGTTCCCAGGTTGCCCGACTGAGTAATCAGTCCGACGGAACCGGGTTCTGTCCAGCCGATCGATCCCATGCAAGACAACTTCTCGTGGGGGTTGATAAATCCCATGGTGTTGGGCCCGACAATGAGAATGCCCGCATCTTCCGCAGCGGTAACCAGCTCTCTTTCCAGCCGGACGCCCTCCTCGCCCGCCTCCGAAAAGCCCGAACTGATGATGAGCATATATTTAACTCCCTTTTCTTTTACAGCCGGCATCATGGCCATTATCTGAGAGGCCGGAATCGTGACGGCAACGAGATCTACCGGACCGGGAATATCCGACAAAGATTGATAAACTTTTCTGCCGGCAATTTCTTTATTATTGGAATTGATCAGATAAATCTCGCCTGCGTACCCGTTGGCGACGGTATTGGC
>Ga0302251_1000442_pt1 | contig 39150 bp, 39 predicted proteins | sample AAG_RA_Gln_MG_FD_193534 | JGI IMG/M metagenome (GOLD analysis project Ga0302251, IMG submission 193534) | Enriched activated sludge microbial communities from anaerobic digester in WTTP, New Holstein, Wisconsin, United States - AAG_RA_Gln | ecosystem: Engineered > Bioreactor > Anaerobic >... | reverse complement strand
AACGTAACGATGTATCGCTTGCCCACGGCTCAGCTCCTTAAGCATGTGTTTGGTTATAGCGAGTTGTCATGCTCAAGGATAACCGATCTTGCCCTGCTAGTCAAATGAACCTTGACGAACTACTAGCTCAGGGCAGGTTCCGACCAGGGTAATACGGCGTAGCGAACGAGGGCACGCTCCTGACGGGCCCCGGCGGCCCCGCCGGAGAGCGGGCCCGGCGCCAGGGGCGCGGACAGGCAGGGAGCGGGCCCGGCCAGACGATAGGACCGGGAGCGGCCGACTGTGTGGATTGGGAAAGCCCCCTTCATCATCCCCCCGCTGCCATACCCTGCCTGCAAGGCTCTGCATACAGGACCGGACCGTATGGCGAGTGCTCCGGCGAGTTTCCTCATTGCTGCACTCCTTGGAGATTGCTCAACCTCATTATAGCAGGCCCGGCCCCCATAGTCAATAGATTTTCCTCACCATTTCTTCATCTTGCGGACCGGCTCCTGTCGCCAGTGTCCGGCTCCCGGCATCCTGCTCCAGCCATTCCCGGACGAGTTGGGGGATCGTCAGGAGGCTGGCCCGACGGGTGGTGCAGGAGGGCAGCGAGTGCAAAAAGACCGGCCCGTACCGCTTGGTGAGCACCCGCCCGTCGAGCATGAGGACGACGCCGCGGTCGGTCTGGCTGCGGATGAGCCGGCCAAAGCCCTGTTTGAAGCGCAGCACGGCGCGCGGGACCGAGAATTGCCCAAAGGGATCCTCGAACAGCTCGCACCGGGCGGCAAAGATGGGGTCGGAGGGCACGTCAAAGGGCAGCTTGGTGATGACCAGCACGGAGAGGGCGTCGCCGACGACGTCGATGCCCTCCCAGAATGAGCTGGTGCCCAGCAGGACGCTGCGCGGGTTGCGGCGGAACTTGTCCAGGAGGTTGTGCCGGGAGCCGTCGATGCCCTGGCCCAGCACGGCAATGTCCTCGCGTTCCAGCGGCCGGCGGATGGCGCTGTGGGCCTGCCGGAGCGCGCTGTGCGAGGTGAAGAGGACCAGCGTGCGCCCCTGGCTCGCCTGGCACGTCTGGACCAGCGTCCGCGCCAGGGCGCGGTTATACTGCGGGTCGCGCGGGTCGGGCATGTCCTCGGGCAGGAGCAGCAGCGCCGCGCGGCGGTAGTCAAAGGGCGAGTCGAGCAGCAGCTCGTCGGCCTCGGGGAGGTCCAGCCGCTCGCGCAAAAAGGTGGTGTTCTGCTCGGTGCTCAGGGTGGCCGAGGTGAGGACAATGGCCTCTTTCTGCAGGTAGAGCCCCTCCTGGAGCAGGGTGCCCACGTGCAGCGGGGCCGAGTGCAGGCCGAGCGTGCCGTTCTGAGCCTGCACGCTGACCCAGTAGATACCATTCTCCTCGGACTGGCTGATGATGGCCGTGACGTGGTGCTGGACCTCCATGACCCGCTGCAAGAGCAGGCTCAGCTCCAGGAGGTTGTCCTGCTCCTCGCGCGCGGCGTCCTCGAGGACCTGGCTGGCCAGCTGAAAGAGGCGGCTCATGCGGTCGACGATGCGCGCCAGCTCGACGGAAACGTTCTCCCAGGCCACCTCGATGTCCGACCAGTCGGGCTGGATGCGGATGCTCGGCGTGATGCGCCAATGCCAGTCGTACTGGGTGGAGGGGGTGTGCTCCTGCTGCTGGCGGACAAAGCTATCCAGCTGGTTGAAGAAATCGCGGCCGGTCTGGCGAGCGGCCTCGACAGCGCTGCGCGTCTCCTGGATCAGGGCGCGCATCGTGTCGCGGCCTGCCTCGGGGACCTGTTTTCCCTTGAACAGGGTGGGGATCAGGGCGAGCAGGCCCTGCTCCCGACCCAGGCCGACCGGCAGGCTGATCTCGGCCAGCAGCCGGCTGTACTCCTCGGCGTCGACGTCAAAGCCGAGCTGGTCGGTTGCCACGCCTTCCAGGTGATGGGCCTCGTCCACGACGAGGTGGCGATGGGCGGGGAGCACACGGTTCTCGGTCGCCACGTCGGACAGGAGCAGCGAGTGGTTGGCGATGACGACGTGGGCGGCCTCGGCCCGACGGCGGGCCCGGTAGAAGAAGCACTGGTTTTCCTGGTTGTAAACACACTCGGCGCCCTGGCAGGCGTTAGATTGGGCCGCGACATCGCCCCAGACGCCATGTTCGCGGGCCACCAGCGCCAGCTCCCCCCGGTCGCCCGTCTGGGTCTGCGGCAGCCACAGGAGCACCTTGACGAGCACGCTGACCTGCTCCGGCGTCAGAGGTTGGCTGCGGCGCAGGAGCTCCCACCGGCGCAGGCAGATGTAGTTGCCCCGGCCCTTGAGCAGCGCGGCGCGGAAGTAGGCCAGGTGGGCCATGTCCCCTTCGTCGGGGCCAGCCTGGGTGAGCACCTGGTGCAGGTCGGGGAGGTCTTTGTAATAGAGCTGGTCCTGCAGGTTGATCGTGTTCGTGGAGACGACCACCGGCCGGCCGCGGCGCATGGCCAGGGCGACGGAGGGCAGCAGGTAGGCCATCGACTTGCCGGTGCCCGTGCCGGCCTCGACGATCAGCTGGCCGCCATGGTTGTAGGCCTGGACGACGGCGTGGAGCATGTCCACCTGCTGGGGGCGGTGTTCGTAGTGGGAAAAGACACGCGCAAAGAGGCCGCCGGGGGCCAGGAGGGCGGCCAGCCGCTCGCCGTCGATTGGCCGCTCGTCCTCGGTCTCCTCGAGCGGCTCGGGGCGGGGCTCGGGCCGGACCAGGCGCATCGCCAGCGGCTGGGCACTGACGCGCTTCCGGCCAAAAGCCTCGTGTGTGACGGCGGCGGCGATTTCGGCAAAGAGTTCCTGGAGCGGCCAATCGGCCTTGCCGGCCAGATGGAGGATCTCTTCGAGCAGCTCCAGGTCCAGCGCGGTGAGCCGCTGCCAAAAGGCGAGGAGGACCTGCCGCGCCACCTGCGCGTCGGCCATGGCGCGGTGCGCCTCCGGGTAGGGGATCTCCAGGTGCCGGGCCACGCTGACGAGGGACCGGTCGGGCAGCTGCGGCAGCAGGAGGGTGCTGAGCTCAAAGGTGTCCACCCGCGGGTTGCGCAGCGGCAGCCCCTGGGCCGCGAGAAAATCCAGGTCAAAGCCGATGGAATGGCCGACGATGGGGTCGTCCCCAATGAAACGAGCCAGCCCGGGGATGACGGTGTAAAACATCGGCGCCGGCTCCAGCTCCTGGGGTGTGATGCCGGTCAGGCGCGTGATGGCGTCGGGCAGGGGGGCGGCCGGCTTGATGAGCGACTGCCAGGTGTCGAGCACCTCCGCCCCCTGGAAGCGGACGGCGGCGACCTCGATGATCTCGTCCTTGCCTGCTTCGAGCCCGGTGGTCTCTGTATCCAGCGCTATGTATGGATGGCGCAAGGGGGTCCTTTCTCGGGCGGCCGCCTAGCGGTGGGCCCGGTTCATCAAGCTGGAGCGCTGCCCGCTAGGCGACAAGGCGCTATCGCCGTTCCGGGTATCAGCTCGCGCCGGCCGCCGGCGCGCCGGACAGCCGATGCCGCACGATCTCGGCGATGCGGCGGATGCCCTCGTCGATCAGCTCGGGGGTGGCGTTGGAAAAGTTGAGCCGCATGGTGGCGTGCGGCCGGCCGTCCACGTAGAACGACGTCCCCGGCACAAAGGCCACCTTGTTGGCCACGGCTTCCTTCAGCATGTCCTCCACGTCCACCGTTTCGGGCAGCGTTACCCAGAGAAACATCCCGCCCTCGGGGTGGGTCCAGGAGACGCCTTCCTTGGGAAAGTACTTTTCCAGGGCGTTCAGCATCGCCTGCATCCGCACCTGGTACATGTCGCGGATCTTTTGGATGTGCGTCTCCATCGTGCCGCTCTGGCAGTACTCGTAAGCGGCGTACTGGACAAAGGGCGCGGTGCACAGGTCGGTGGCCTGCTTGATCAGCGCCAGCTTGCGGATAAACTCCTCGGAGGCGGCGACCCAGGCCAGGCGGATGCCGGGGGAGAGGATCTTGGAAAAGGTGCTCAGGTAGATCACCCGGCCGGTCGTGTCAAAGGCCTTGATCGGCGGCACCGGCTCCCCGGTGTAGCGCAGCTCGCCGTACGGATCGTCCTCGACCAGGATCAGGTCGTACTTTTCCACCAGCGCCATCAGGCGCTGGCGGCGCTCGAGCGACATGGTCCGGCCGGAGGGGTTCTGGAAGGTGGGCACGGTGTAGACAAACTTGGGCTTGACGATCTGGAGGATGCGTTCCAGCTCTTCGACGATGATGCCCTGCTCGTCCATGGGCACGGTGACATAGCGCGGCGCGTACAGGTCAAAGGCCTGGATGGCGCCGAGGTAGCTGGGGCTCTCGAGGACGACGATGTCGCCATAGTCGATAAAGAGCTTGCCAATCATCTCCAGGGCCTGCTGCGAACCGCTGGTGAGGAGGATATTGTCGCTGCCGCAGGCGACGCCCTTTTGGTTGCGCATCCGCTCGGCGATGCAGTGGCGGAGCGGTTTGTAGCCTTCGGTGGTGCCGTACTGCAAGGCCTGGGGGCCGACCTCGGCGAGGACGGTGTTGCAGGCCTCGCGAAAGGCCTCGACGGGGAACGATTCGGGGGCCGGCAGGCCGCCGGCCAGGTAGATCATGCCGGGGAGAGTGGCGTAGTGGAGCAGGTCGCGGATGGCGCTGCTCTTCATGGCGTTCATGCGCTGGGAAAAACGGTTGGGGGTCATCGTCGACTCCTTTGACACGGACTAGCCTGGTGGCCGGCGGCGGCAGCCCGGGGTACCGGTACTGGCCGTGTGGACGGATGGCTGCCTCGCGCCAGGCTGACCAGGGCGGTTTGGGAAGCGGTAACGCTACCGCCCCGTGATCGGGCATCGTTGCCTTATCGGTATTATACCATAGATGGGGAGAATCGCAATAGCGGAGGGAGCTTAGGGGAAGATGTCGAACTGGGTATTGTCGTGGCAATTGTTGTCCACCAATTCGGGGCTGGCGGTCTGGGCAACGGAAAGGCCTATCTTGTTGTAGGCGCACTCGTTGCGCCGGGCGGTGCCGCTCGTCTCGTTGAAATAGCCGATGCCGAGCGACCCGTTCTCGTTGCAGGTGTTTTCCTCCAGCGTCGGCCGGGCCTGGCCTTCCAGGAGGATGCCGTACCAGCCGTTCTGGGTGCAGACGTTCTGGCGGGCGGTCCCGGCGCCATCGTCCCCATAGGCGATGCCCGAGTCGGCGTTCTGTTGGCAGGTGTTGCCCTCCAAGATCGGTTGGGCCTGCTGGACGACCCAGATGCCGTCCACGCCATTGTGCGAGCATTCGTTGTCGCGAGCGATGCCGCCGGCCGTGTCGGCGTAGACGAGGCCGGCCTGGGAATTCTCGTTGGCGGTGTTTTCCTCCAACAGCGGCTGCGCCTGGTCGTCCACATAGATGCCGGCGAACCCGTTGCCGGTGCACTCGTTCCGGAGCGCCGTGCCGCCGCTGCCCCCGCGAAAGGCGATGCCGGCATCCTCGTTCTCCCGGCAGATGTTTTGCTCCAGCGTCGGCTGGGCCTGATCGCCCACATAGATGCCGAAGAGGGTGTTGCCGGTGCAGGTATTGGCGCGGGCCGTTCCACCGGCGGTCCCCATGTAGCTGATGCCGTCCTGGCTGTTGTCCTGGCACAGGTTGTTCTCCAGGGTCGGTTGGGCCGCCTCGCTGACGACAATCCCGATCAGGTTGCCGGTGCACTCGTTGGCCTGGGCGGTCCCGCCGGCCGTGCCCTCGTACTCGATGCCGGCAATCTCGTTGCCCCGGCACACGTTCTCTGCCAGGGTGGGCTGGGCCTCGCCGTGCACCCCGATTCCAAAGTCATTGCTGGAGCAGGTGTTGTTCCAGGCGGTCCCGCCGGCCTGGCCGTTGTAGCCGATGCCCACGACGTCGTTGTCCTGGCAGACGTTCTGCTGCAAGTCCGGCTGCGCCTCGTCGTCCACGAGGATGCCGGCCGGGTTGTTGCCCTCGGCCACGCACCCCTCCACCGTCCCGGTGGTGTCCAGGCTCAGGTGCAGGCCGGCCCGATCGTTGCTGCCTTTGTAGACGGCGCCGGTGAAACGGCAGCTGGAGAGCATGACTTCCCCGCCCCAGACCACGACCACGTCGGCCTCCTCCTGTCCCTCGTAGCGAAAGGTGAGGTTCTCGGCCGCCAAGTACCCGCCACCGCTGAAGCGCAGGACATAGTCCCCCGCCGCGCCGACGATGGTCGTCTCGTCCATCCCTGCCCCGAGCAGGCGGAGCGAGTGGGAAATCTCCAGGGGCTGTTCCAGGCGGTAGGTGCCGGCCTCCATCTGGATCGTCTGCCCGGGTGCCGCCGCCGCTACCGCCTCCTCCAGGGTGGCGTACGTCCCGCTGCCGTCGGCGAACAGGCGGATGGTGCTCGTGGTGGGGTAGGGGGTCGGCGGTGGGATGGGCGTTGTGGTGGTGGGGACGGGTGCGGAAGTGGGTACCCGGGTGGGGGCCGCCGGGCCGCAGGCATAGAGCAGGAGGATGAGCAGCAGGCCGGGAAGCCACCGAACAGAATGCCGCATATCCGTTTCTCCTTTGTCGTCGCAAGGCACCCGGTTTTGGTTCAGTATACAGCGCGCGAGGAGCGGAGTCAAGAGGCACTTGCGCTCCGGCCCCGCTTCGATTACAATACGGCGGCAGATCGATTCCAGGTCACGATTCACCCATCACATCGCTGCCCGGAGTTGTCCCATGGACTCGAGCTTTTTCTCCCAGGCCCCCCTCTTTCTCGCCTCTCTCGCGGCGGTCGCGGCCGGCCTGATTTCGTTCGTCTCCCCGTGCGTCCTGCCGCTCGTGCCCTCGTTCCTGGGCTATATCACCGGCACGGCCATCCGCCCCGAGATGACGGTGCGCCGCTGGCACACCTTTTCGCACACGGCGATCTTTGTCCTGGGGTTCAGCGTGGTCTTTGTCCTGCTGCTCTCTTTCGTCGGGCTGCTCTTTAACCCGCTCATGGAGCCCGCCGGCTGGCTGGGCACCGGCTGGCCGGCCCAGGCCCTCGCCTGGCCGGAGAAGCCGCCCGTCACCTACCTGGACCTCTTGCAGAAGGTGGCCGGCATCTTTCTCTTCCTCTTTGGCCTGCACACGATGGGCGTCCTGCGTATTGGCCTCTTTGACATGGAGAAGCGGCTCCACGTGCAGGTGTCCCGGCGCTTTGGGTACTTGTCTTCGTTCCTCGTGGGGGTCACCTTTGCCCTGGGCTGGAGCCCCTGCGTGGCCGCGCCGCTGGCGGGGATTCTCTTCCTGGGCACTAGCGCCACGGCGCCGGGCCTGATGGTCTGGCTGCTCTTGCTCTATTCCCTGGGCCTGGGCGTGCCCTTTCTCGTCGTAGGGTTCTTCCTGGACCGGGCGGTGCGGTTCGTCCAGTGGATGACGCGCTACCGCAAGGCCATCGCCATCGGCAGCGGGCTGCTCCTGATCGCCATCGCGCTGGCCGTCTTCTTCGGCCGGCTGGAGCTGCTGGCGCGGCTGCCGGGGTGGTTCTAGACCTACCCCCCCGCCCCCCTGCCTTGAGTGTGCCGTTTTGTCGGGAGGCCAGCCTCCCGGCGGGGTGCATGATGTCCGATCGTGAAGAGCGAGTCGTGGAGCAAGCCGCAAAGCAGGTCTCCGACCGCCGGACCCGCCGGCAGGGCGAGTTCTACCTGCAAGGGCTCCTGGTATGGTGGCTCCTGCTCCTGGCGGCCTTTTTCATCGTGCCGTGGCCGCTGGCTGCCAAGGTCTGGATGGCCGTCCACGGGCTGTGTGCCCAACACCCCGGCCACATGCTCGTCTTTGGGGCGCAGGAGCTGCCGCTCTGCGCCCGCGACAGCGGGATCTACCTGGGGGCCCTCCTGGGCACGGCCTACCTGCTGGTGCGGGGGCGCTGGCGGGCGGCCGGCCGGCCGCCCCGGACCCTTTGGTTGGCCCTGGCCGCCGCCCTCCTCTTTTTCGGCGTCGACGTCGTCAACTCTGTCGCGCTCGAGTGGTTCGGCCGCGCTCTCTATCCCCCGCACAACGCCCTGCGGCTGGCCTCGGGGCTGCTGCTGGGGCTCTTTGTCGGCGTGCTGCTCCTGTGGGTGGTCCACCTGGCGCTGGCCGGCCGGCAGACGGGGCGGCGCATCGTGGCCCACTGGGGCGACCTGGTAGGACTGGCTGGCGTGGGGGCCGTGGGGGGGCTGGCCTTCTGGAGCGGCTGGCCGCCACTGTACCTCCCGCTGACTGTGCTTTCGGTGGGCGGGGCCGTGCTGCTCCTCTGGGCCGGGAACGCCCTCCTCTTCTTCACCCGTGTCCGGGGGCGGCAGCTCGTCGCCGCCTTTTGGGAAATCACCCCGTTCCTCTTCTGGGGCGCGATCGCCGCGGTGGTGGAGATGGCGGCGCTGGCATGGCTACGATACAGCCTCGGCGGGTAAGGGGAGCGGAGAGAAGGACGAACGCGTATCGCGGTCAGTAGGAAGAGTGCTCCCGGAACAGCGGCCCCTCCGCTGCCAGGTCGTTCAACAGCTCCGCCAGGCCGGCCCGCGCCTGCGCAACCACGCTCGCCGGCATTTCCCGCTCCACCCGCTGCGCGAACTCGTCCTCGTCCAGTACCACGAAACGCCGGTCGGGCCAGACCCACAGGTCCAGGTCCAGGTCGGTGTAGCGGATCGTTTCCCCGTCAAAGGCGATCGGCGTGCTGATGTTGGCGTACCAGCCCTTAAAACGCTCTCCCTCGTCATAGATAGCAAAGATGTTGTACCAGCGGTGGAACCAGTACCGCTCGAAAAAGACGTCGCCCGGCTCCAGCGTGACAAAGCCATAAGCGCCGGGGTGGGCCACGCCGGCCCGCAGGACGAGCATCTCTGGCGAGCGGTGAATCAACGTCCCCTCCCAGCTCGGCTTGGATTGGTCGTCGGCCCAGCGGGGGCGGACGTGGACCCGGGGACCGTTCAGGTTGTGGCCGGCCATCGGATGACCTCCCAGGACGTGTTATCCAGGATCAGCGACCGAAAACCGTCCAGCGGCAGCTGCCGCACCCGGCAGAGGACGGTGGCAATGGCCGCGCCGTGGGTAAAGACGGCGACCGTCCCTTCGGGGTGCGCGGCGGCGATGTCGTCCAGCGCCGCTGCCAGACGCGCGGTCAGCTCGTGCAGCGACTCGCCGCCGGGCGGGCACACCTGGGAGGGGACGGCCTGCCACCGGGCATAGAGCTCGGGGTCGCCGTCACGGACGACCCGGATCAGCTGCCCCGACCAGCGGCCCACGTCGATCTCGCGCAGCCGCACGTCCAGCCGCACCGGCAGCCCGGTGCGCTCGCTCAGCGCCTGGGCTGTCTGGCGGGCCCGGGCCAGGTCGCTGGAGTAGAGCGCCGTCCAGGGGCGGGCGCTTAGTGCAGCTGCCAACTCCTGGGCCTGCTGGTGGCCGCGCGCGTTCAGCGGCAGGTCGGTCTGACCCTGGTAGCGGCCCTCGTCGTTCCAATCGGTGCGGCCGTGGCGGATCAGGTAGAGGAGGGTCACGTGGACAGGATCCGGCCGCAGTTCTCGCAGCGCACCAGGTCGCCCGCCGCCAGGGCCTTGCGCCGGAGGAGCGGCACCTCGACCCGGCAGCCGTCGCAGAGGTTGTTCACGACCCGGACCACGGCTTTGCCCCCCGTGCGCCGCACCTGCTCGTACAGGGCCAGGATCGGGGGCGGAATCTGGGCCACGAGCGCGGCCCGGGCCGCGCGCAGCGGCTCGACCTGATCCCGGAGGGCCGTCTCCTGGACCCGGGTTTCTTCCACCAGCGCATCGTACGCGCGCAGGCAGCGCTCTTCTTCCCGGATCAGGCCGTCCAATTGGGCGCGCCGTTCGTCTTGTTCTTCCATCAGCTGGAGGGCCGCGCTCTCCTGCTGATCCCGCTGCTGGCGGACCTGCTCGAGCTCGGACTGGATGGCGGCCGCCTCGCGCTCCGAGCGGATGGTATCGCTGTAGAGGCGCTTTTCCAGCTCCTTGAGCCGGCTTTCCTGCTCCCACAGGGTCCCTTCGGCCTGGCGCAGCCGGGCCTGCAGCGCCTGCAGCGCCTTTTCGCCCTCCTCATGGGCGCGGCGGGCGGCGAGCAGGCAGCGGTGGTTTTCCTGCAGCCGGCCGGCCCAGTCCTGCATCTTGCGCTCATAGAGGGCGATGCCCTCATCTAACTCCTGCAGCCGATAGAGGCGTTCGACTTCGTGCATGGTCGGCATCCCCCACTACCTTACGATCGTGCTACCTCGATACCACGCAGTATAGCACAGAAGAAAGGCGGCTGCAAATGCACCAATTGTCACGCTCTTGACTCTTTGGCCTTCTCATGGTATCATAGAGTAAGCGTACATTGTACACTTAGCGGCGTTCAGGAGGAACCGATGCGCACACGCGACGAGATCATTGCCCGCATCAACCAGCTGCGCCAGGAGCGCGACGCCGTCATCCTGGCCCACAACTATCAGCGGTCCGAGATCCAGGACCTGGCCGATTTCACCGGCGACTCGCTGGAGCTGGCGCGGCGCTGCACCCAGGTCGACCGCTCGCTCATCGTTTTCTGCGGAGTCGATTTCATGGCGGAGAGCGCGGCCGTCCTCAACCCGGACAAGACGGTGCTTCTCCCCGCGCGGCGGGCACACTGTCCGATGGCGGCGATGGCCACCGCCGAGGCTGTGCGCGCCAGGCGCCAAGAGTACCCGGATGCGGCCGTCTGCTCCTACGTCAACACCTCGGCCGCCGTCAAGGCGGAGAGCGACATCTGCTGTACCTCGGCCAATGGCGTGCGCATCGTGCAAGCGCTCCCGCAGCGCCGGGTCATCTTTGTGCCGGACAAGAACCTGGGCCACTACGTCTCGACGCAGACCGATAAAGAGATCATCCTCTGGGCGGGCTTTTGCGTCGTCCACGAGCGGCTGACGCTGGAAGAGGTCGAGGCGGCGCGGCGCGAGCACCCCGGCGCCGAGCTCATCGTCCACCCCGAGTGCCGGCCCGAGGTCGTCGCTGCGGCCGACGCCGTCCTCAGCACCTCGGGGATGATGCGCCACGTGCGGGAGAGCTCGGCCGCGGAGTTTATCGTCGGCACCGAGATGGGGATGCTCCACCCGCTGCAGAAGCAGTGCCCGGAGAAGCGCTTCTACCCGGCCGCGCCGCACATGACCTGCCAGAATATGAAGCGCAATACCCTGGAGAATCTGCTGGAGGCGCTGGAGCGCAACCAGCACGTCGTGACTGTGCCCGAGGATGTCCGCCTGCGGGCCAAGGCGGCGCTGGACCGGATGCTGGCGGTCTGACCTGTCCCACCGGTAGTCTTTCACTCGTCCTGTTTCACGTCTTTGCGTTTCACGCATCATCTGGGGGTGCCCCATGTCCGCCTTCACCTATGACTTTGTCGTCGTCGGCTCCGGCATCGCCGGCCTCTATACCGCGCTGTTGGCGCAGGAGCACGGTACCGTGCTTGTCGTGACCAAGGCCGGCCTGGAGGAGTGCAACACGCGCTACGCCCAGGGCGGAATTGCGGCAGCGGTGGCCGCCAACGACTCGCCGGAGCAGCACCTGCGCGACACCCTGGCGGCCGGCGCCGACCTGTGCAATCCCGCCGCCGTGCGCGTGCTGACTGCGGAGGGGCCGGCCCGCATTGCCGACCTGATCGCGCGCGGCGTGGATTTTGACACGGTGCACGGCGAGGTGGCGTTGACGCGCGAGGCCGCCCACTCCCTGCCCCGCGTGCTCCACGCCCGTGGAGATGCCACGGGGATGGAGATCGAGCTCACATTGGCCCGGCTGGCGCGGCTGTCGCGGGTGACGCTCCTGCAGAACCACCTGGTGACGCACATCGTGGTGGAGTCGGGCAGCGCGGCCGGCATCGCCGTGGCCGACCTGCGCCAGGGCCGGCGCAAGGAGGTGCGCGGGCGCAATGTGATCCTGGCCACCGGCGGGGCGGGCCGGCTCTATCGCAACACGACCAACCCCGAGGTCGCCACCGGGGATGGTGTGGCCCTCGCCTATCGCGCCGGGGCCGACGTGGAGAGCCTCGAGTTCTACCAGTTTCACCCCACCGCGCTCTACTACCCCAGCGCGCCGCCCTTTCTTATCACCGAGGCCGCGCGCGGCGAGGGTGGCATCCTGCGCAACGAGGCGGGCGAGCGCTTCATGGTCGAACAGCATCCCGCGGCCGAGCTCGCCCCGCGCGACGTCGTCGCCCGGGCCATCACGCGCGAAATGCGCCGCACCGGCCAGCCCAACGTCTGGCTCGACCTGACCCACCTGCCGGCGGAAAAGGTACTCCTGCGCTTTCCGACCATCTACCGGACCTGCCGCGACCTGGGGATCGACATCACCAGGGACTCTATCCCCGTCGCCCCGGCGGCGCACTATATGATTGGCGGCGTGCGCGTGGACCTGTGGGGGCGCACGAACGTGCCCGGCCTCTACGCCTGCGGCGAGGTGGCCTGCACCGGGGCCCACGGCGCGAACCGCCTGGCGAGCAACTCGCTGTTGGAAGTGCTGGTCTTTGCCCAGCGGCTCGTGCATACGGCGGTAGCGGGCGCGCCGGCGCTGGCCGAGGCGCCGGACGCCATGCCCGTGCTGCGGGTGGCGGGGCCGCCGGCGGCCGCTGGCGGGGCCGGCGCGCCGGAGGGGATCAGCGCGGCCGGCCTGCAGGAGCTGCTGTGGGAGCACGCCGGCATCGAGCGCGAGGGGCCCGGCCTGGCCCAGGCGTTGGCGCGCCTGGCGGCCTGGCGCGCCGGACCGATCCAGGGCGCGACCGAACGCGAACGCCTGGAGCTAGAGGGGATGGCCCTCACCGCGCACCTGCTGGCCAACGCCGCCTACATCCGGCAGGAGAGCCGCGGCGCGCACTACCGCACCGATTTCCCCGCGCCCGACCCGGCCTGGCGCAAGGTGATCGTGCAGCGCGCGCCAGACTCTTGACAACTTGCCGGCCGGCGGGTACAATGTCGCTTCAAAGATGCCTTGATCGAAGAGGGTTGTGAAATTTCGAAACTCGAAACTCGAAATTCGAATGCTACTCAGGGGATGAAGAAGATTGAACCGCAAAGGTCGCAAAGAACGCAAAGATTTTCTTGTTTTTCTGCAGTTCAGAGGGCCTCTTCAGGTTTTTTCTTTGCGCCCTTTGCGTTCTTTGCGGTTAAAAATACGCAGCCTGAGCAGTTACATTCGAATTTCATAAAAGGAGGCTCCCATGACCGAATCCGCCCCGAACTCGCTCTCGCCGGCCGCGGCCCAGGAGGAAGTGCAGCGCATCCGCGAATCCGCGCGGCTGCTGGGCGTCGACGTCGACGAAAGCGACGTCTCCCAATGGCTCACGGCGATGGCGGCCGGCACGACCGGCCAGGACTGGCAGGTGGACACGCGTACGGGCGTCTTTGGCCACCGTGTCACCCTGCTCGATTTCGACGCCACGAGCCTGGCGCGCTACCGCCAGATCGCCGACATCGTCCAGTTCCCGGACATACCGAACCAGGTGGAAACGGCCATTTCGCTTTCGGGCAGCGCGGCCCAGGGCAAGATCCAGCCCTACCCGGGCGACTATGACTTTTTCGAGCGGATCAACATCCTGGCCCCCACACGGGAGGAGGCCACGCGCATCCTCGCCCAGATTATCCGCGACAAGGCGCTGGAGCACTTTTCCGGCTCCCAGGTCCAGCTGGTCGAGGTCAAGTTTGGCACCTGGCAGAGCGATGTCGTGAAGGAGGGCGAGGCGATCCCCAAGGGCAAGTTCATGTCGTGGGCGCCGGCCGAGGTGCAGGCCGGCCAGATGGAGGTCTTTACCCCCGGCGGCGAGAAGCAGATCGTCCCCTGGGAGTATGGCTGCCAGGAGCCCGGCTGGTGCAAGCTGGACTGGATGATCGCCCTGACCGACGAAGGCCGTGTAGCCAACGCCAGCAACATGCTCGACGTCACCTGGCAGTCGCCCAGCGGGGACATTGTCCCGCTGGACGGCTTCCTCGACCCCTACTTTCAAGAGGTCTACCTGGAGTCGTCCTCCATCCCACTCTTTGCCAAGCTGGCCGGCCGTATGCCGCCGCAGGTGGTAGGCGAGTACGTCGGCCAGCTGCAGCGCGAGGTGCGCAAGTATGCGCTCAAGGACCCGCGCAACTTTGGCAAGGTGGCCAAGCGGCTCTACAACATCTTTCGCCTGATCGGGCACTACCAGGAGGCCGCGTGGATCCGCGAGCTCTTTGACGAGCCGACCTCGGCGCTCTACCAGGTGGCGGCGCTGCTGGAGACGGTGGACGACGCCGCCAAATCGGAGACGGCCATCGATCGCGAGGCCGTGATCGGGCAGGTGGATGGGCTGATCCGCCAGGTGATTGAGGCGGTCGAGGGGCCCAAGGAAGGGGAGTTGGTGATGTCGCTCCTGCGCCTGCGCGACGACCTGAGCGGCCGGCAGGCGCTGGGCGACCAGTGGGACACCCTGATGGCGGGCGCGCGCCACGACGTGGCGGCCATGGTCAACGACTTTTTTGAAGAAAAGCTCATGGCGATCCCGGAGGTACGGGCCTACATCGAGGAACTCGAGAAAGAGTAGATCGCCAATCGTAAATCGTAAATCGTGGTGAGGAGGTGGGCCCATGCTACCGCCAGCCGTACATCGCTTGATCGCCCTGGCCCTGGAAGAGGACCTGGGGCGCGGGGACGTGACGTCCGAGGCGCTGATCGCGCCGGACCTGCCGGCGCGGGGCACCGTCCTGGTCAAAGCCGCGGGGGTGTTGGCCGGCCTGGAAGTAGCGGCGGCCGTCTTTCACGCCGTGAACCCGGCGGTGCAGTGGGAGCCGCAGGCGCAAGATGGCGACGCCGTGTCCGCGGGGCAGGTTGTGGCCGTGGTGCAGGGCCGGGCCCGCGCGCTCCTCGCCGCGGAGCGCACCGCTCTGAATTTTCTGCAGCGGCTCTCGGGGATCGCCACCTGTACGTCCCGCTATGTGGAGGCGCTGCGCGGCACCCGGGCCCGCCTGGTGGACACGCGCAAGACAACGCCGGGGTGGCGTTGGCTGGAAAAGATGGCCGTGCGCTGCGGCGGCGGCTACAACCACCGGCTGGACATGGCCGGTGGGGTATTGATCAAGGACAACCACCTGGCCCTGTCCCACAACGACATCCACGGCGCCGTCCGCGCTGCGCGGGCCTATGCGCCGCACACGGTGCGCGTCGAGGTCGAGGTGACGAACCTGGCGGGAGTGGAGGCGGCCCTCTCCGCGGGGGCCGACATCATCCTGCTGGACAACATGGCGCCGGCCGAGATGCGCCGCGCGGCCGAGGCCGTCGCCGGGCGGGCGCTCCTGGAGGCCTCGGGCGGGATCACGCTGGAGACGGTACGGACGGTGGCCGAGACGGGGGTGGACCTGATCTCGAGCGGGGCGATCACGCACTCGGCGAAAGCGTTGGACATCAGCCTGGAGATCGAGGGGTAGGGGCAGGGATCAAGAGGCAGGAGGCAAGGAACCTATCTCCTGCCTCTTTTCGGTAGGCTGCCGATGAAACCGGAGCACATCCTCGTCGTCCCGCGCACCGAGCTCTTTGCCGCCCGCTACCTCCAGGGTTTTTCCGCCGCCCCGGAGCTTGCGGCCCATTTCCTGGCGCTCGTCACCGCGCACGGCCGCTTCGTCCCCCGCGGGCCGGCCGAGGAGGACGAGTCACTCAAACAGATCGTGCCCTATGGGGTGGTGCGCTGCGGGGAGCAGGTGTTCACATTCCGGCGGGGCGCACAGGGGCAGGAGGCCGGCCTGCGGGGGCGCTGGTCGGTGGGGCTGGGCGGGCACGTCAACCCGGAGGATGGGGCGGAGGTTGGGCCGGCACTGTTGGAGGCCGCCCTGCGGCGCGAGTTGGCGGAGGAGGTGGCGCTGGAGCGCCCCCGACCGGAGCCATGGGGTGTGTTGAACGACGACGCCGATCCCGTCGGCCGGCGGCATTTTGGATTTGTCTATACGGTGTGGGTCGCTTCGCCCACGGCGGCCTCGCGTGAGCCGGGCAAGGTCTGGGGGCAGTTTGCCCCACCTGCCGCGGCTGGTGGAGAAGAGTTGGAGAGTTGGTCCCGGCTAATCATCGCCGCCTGGCCCAGCCAGGGCAACTGACCCGCGCGTCCTGGATTAGGAGCAACGATGCCGCAGTCGATCGTGCATGTCGCCCTTGTTGTACGGGACTATGATGAAGCGATCAGCTTTTTCTGCCACAAGCTCCACTTCTCGCTTGTGGAAGACACCTACCAGCCGGAGCAGGACAAGCGGTGGGTCGTCGTCGCGCCTCCCGGTTCCAGCGGGACGGCTCTTCTGCTGGCACGTGCTTCGACGCCCGAGCAGGAGGCTTCCATCGGCCGCCAAACCGGTGGCCGCGTCTTTCTCTTCCTGCGGACCGACGACTTTTGGCGAGACTGGGAGGACATGCGGTCCGCTGGCATCGCTTTCGTCCGAGAGCCCAAGGTGGCCCCCTACGGGACCGTCGCCGTCTTTCAGGACCTGTACGGCAACCTGTGGGACCTTGTCGGCCCAGCCTGAGCGCGCGGCTCTTGCGCCCGACCGGGCGTGGCAGGGGATGGGGGTACTGAGGGGGCTACTCCAGCTCCAGGCTCACCCGCAAGCAGCGGTCGATCGCGGCCATCGCCTCGGGTGGGAACCGGCCCACTTTCTCGATGACGCTGTCCTTGGGGACGGTGATGATTGTCTCGGCCTTGACGATGCAATCCCGGTCCAGGCCGGCCTCTTTGGCGATGGGGCTGCCGGCATAGACGCGGTAGTGGACGGGGTACTCTTGTTCGGGGACGTTCGAGGTAATGGCGGCCAGGATCAGGTTGTCGCCAAAGGCGTTGCCCACGTCGTTCTGGATGACGACAGCCGGCCGCTCCTTGCTCTTGCTGAAATCCTGGATCAAGGGGAAGGCGATCCGTACCACCTCGCCGCGTCGGAATTCCATGGGGGGGTCCTTTATCCCATCGTCTCCCCCTGCAGAGGGAGAAAGCCCTCGGCATCGGTCCGGTTGTCCTGCGCCATCACGCGATAGCACTCGGCCAGCAGGTGTTGGCGGGGCTGCCAGGCCTGTTCGCGGCACAGGCCGGCGGACAGCAACTCGCGGACCATCTCTTCCAGCGTGCGCCCCTGCTGCCGGGCCAGGCCGGCCAGCTGCTGGTGCAGGAGCACGGGGATCTCGATGGGGATCATATCCATCTGCGGCACCTCCGCTGAACTGGTGTCCTCATTATAGGACCATGGCGGGCGAAAGTCAAGCCAAAAACAGTACCAAAGTACCGCTTGACAACGGCGAAAAGCCAGGTATGATGGAGGTGTCCTACCGCTGGCAGACCCCTGTGCCTGCCCTAAAAGGAGGTGAGAGGCCATGTACGGGCTGCTCCACGCTCGCCAGCGGGGCCAGGGCCTGGTAGAATATGCACTTATCCTTCTCCTGATCGCGATCGTCGTGATCGTCGCGCTCACGCTCATCGGGCCAAGGATCTCGTCGATGTTTGGCTCGGTCTATGACAGCCTCGCCGCTTGATCCGGCCAACCTACCAGGTCGCCCCGGAAGGCCCTCTGGAAACCCAGGGGGCCTTTTCCGTATCCTGGCGGTTTGACAAGAAGGCCACAAGCTGTTACGATACGCCCGGGCGGCCAGCGTACGTAACACTCGTCGCCTGGCGCTCGTCGTATGCCCGGTTCACGCAGTGCAACGAAAAAACCGGCCGTGGCATCACCCCATCACGCGATGACTATGCGGAGGATTTCCCCTATGAAAGGACTCATTCTCAGCGGCGGCAAAGGTACCCGGTTGCGGCCGATCACCTACACGAGTGCCAAGCAGCTCGTCCCGGTAGCGAACAAGCCGGTCCTCTTCCGCGTCGTCGAGACGTTGGTCGAGGCGGGCATCACCGACCTGGGGATCGTCGTCGGCGACACCGCGGCCGAGATTCGGGCGGCCGTGGGTGACGGTTCGCGGTGGGGGGCGCAGGTGACATACATCCCCCAGGCCGAGCCGCTCGGGCTGGCCCACGCGGTCAAGATCGCGCACGAGTTTCTGGGGGAGGACCGCTTCGTGATGTTCCTGGGCGACAACGTCATTGAGCGGGGTATTGCCCCGCTGGCCCGGCACTTTGCCCAGAGCGACTGGAACGCCCAGATCGTCCTGACGCGGGTGGAGCACCCCGAGCAGTTTGGCGTGGCGGTGTTGGACGAGGCCGGCCGCATCGTCCGCCTGGTGGAAAAGCCGCGCGAGCCGCCAAGCGACCTGGCCCTGGTGGGCATCTATATGTTCGACTCCCACATCTTTGAGGCGGTCAACGCTATCCGGCCCTCCTGGCGCAACGAGCTCGAGATCACCGACGCGATCCAATACCTGGTGGAGCACGGCTATCAGGTCTACCCCTATGTGCACGAGGGGTGGTGGATCGACACCGGCAAGATGGAGGACATGCTCGACGCCAACCGCCTGGTGCTGGAGGAGATGGAGCCGCGGATGGACGGCTACGTGGACAGCGCCTCGCGGCTCTCGGGCAAGGTGGTCGTCGAGCCGGGGGCCGAGGTTATCAACAGCACCATCCGCGGGCCGGTGATCATCGGCGAGCACACCCGTATCGTCAACTCCTTCATCGGGCCCTTTACCAGTATCTATCACAACTGCGAGATCGTGGACAGCGAGATCGAGCACTGTATCATTTTGGAGCACTGCCGGATCGAGATCGACCAGCGGATCGAGAACAGCCTGATCGGCCGGCACGTCGAGATCTGCCGCTCGGCGCTCAAGCCGCGTGCGCTCAACTTTATGCTGGGGGACTATAGCAAGGTGGGTGTGCTGGGCAACTCGCGGTAGGGTCGCCCCGCCCTGGGCGGGCGGTCCCACCCTTACGAAACCTATCCGGGGCACCCGTGGGTGCGCCGGAAATCGCTCCCAGGAGGAGACCATGCGTAACCTGCTGATCACCGGCGGCGCCGGTTTTATCGGCTCCAACTTTGTGCGCTACATCTTGCGCCGGTACCCCGACTATCGCGTCGTTGTCTACGACAAGCTGACCTATGCCGGCAACCTGGAGAACCTCCAGGACGTGGCGGCGGACTTTTCCGGGCGGTACGCCTTTGTCCGGGGCGACATCTGCGACGCGGCCCTGGTGCGGGAAACGATCCGCGCGCACCAGATAGATACGGTCGTGAGCTTCGCGGCGGCCACGCACGTCGATCGTTCCCTCATGGAGCCGGACGAGTTTATTCGCACCGACGTCTTTGGGACGTATGTGCTCCTGGAAGCGGCCAAAGAGTTGGGCCTGGAGCGACACCACCAGGTGAGCACAGATGAAACGTATGGTCAGGTACTGGAGGGCCGCTCCAAAGAGACCGACCCCCTGCACACCCGTAGCCCCTATGCGGCCTCCAAGGCCGGCGGGGATCTGCTGTGCCTGGCCTACTTTACATCTTTTGGCCTTCCGGTAACCATTACACGGGGGTCAAACAACGTGGGCCCATTCCAGTACCCCGAAAAAGTCCTCCCTCTCTTTATCACCAACGCCATCGACAACCTGCCGCTGCCGCTCTACGGCGACGGCCGGCAGATGCGCGACTACCAGTACGTCCTCGACCACTGCGCGGGGATCGACGTCGCCCTGCACCGGGGGGTACCCGGCGAGGTCTATAACCTGGGCAGCGGGGTGGAGACGTACAACATCGACATGGCGCACGCGCTACTGGACCTGCTCGGCAAGCCGTACACCCTCATCCAGCCGGTGAAAGACCGCCCGGGCCATGACCGCCGCTATGCCCTCGACATCACCAAGATCCGCGCCATCGGCTGGGAACCGCAGTACACCTTCGCCCAGGCGCTGGAGCTGACCGTCCGCTGGTACGTCGAGAACGAGTGGTGGTGGCGGCCGATCAAGAGCGGTGCGCACTACCGGGAGTACTACGAGAAGCAGTACGCGGAGAGGTTGGCGCCGGCGTAGGAGGAGTAGATGGCTGTACTGCAGGTGACCTTTTGGGAGGAGGTTCTTGATTGGCTCGCTACCCACGGCCTGCGCATAGTCCTCATCGTAGGACTGTCCACCCTGGGTCTCTTCCTGGCGCGCCGGCTGAGCCGGCGGATTGAGCGGCTGCTGACCTCGCGCGAAAGAGATTGCGTGCAGCATGACGAGTTCTGCCAGCGGGCCCACACCATCCGCCGCCTCCTGGACGGCACCCTCGCCTTTGTGGTCGTAATCATCGTGGGGACGATGGTCCTGATGGAGTTGGGCGTGCAGGTGGCTCCGCTTCTGGCGGGCGTCGGGGTGATAGGCATCGCGATCAGCCTGGGGGCCCAGTCCTTGGTCAAGGATGTGTTGGCCGGCCTCCTGATCCTGGTCGAGGACCAGTTCAACATCGGTGACAGCGTCGCCGTCGCCGGGGTGAGCGGGGTCGTGGAGCGGATGACGCTGCGCTCGACGGTGTTGCGCGACCTGGAGGGCACGGTCCACGTCGTTCCCAATGGCGAGATGCGCGTTGTCTCCAACAAGACCAAGGATTGGTCGCGTGCCGTACTGCGGGTCGGGGTCGCCTATGATACCGACTTGGAGCGGGCCATGGCTGTCTTGCGCCAGATTGGGCAGAGCCTCCTGGCGGAGCCCGCGTGGAAGTCCCGGCTTTTGGATGAGCCGACCGTGGCCGGCGTGGACGAACTGCGCCCCAGTGACATCGCCCTACTGATGATGATCAAGACGCGGCCAGGGGAGCAGTGGGCGGTGGCGCGGGAAGCCAGGCGGCGCATTGCCGAAACCTTTGCCCGCGAGGGCATCGAGATGCCCTACCCCACCCAGGTGCGCCTGACACGGGTGATCGGGGCGGTGCCGCAGCGGCCGGCGGAAGCGGAGTAGCGGACGATGGACTCTCTCCGCCCGGGCCAGGCGCTGCTGTCCCCTGCCGCTTCCGAGGAGGCCGGCCGGCTTCTGCGCGCCTGGGCAGAGACGGCGCTGGAAGCGCTGCCCTGGCGGGGCGAGCGCGATCCCTACCGCATCTGGGTCTCGGAGGTTATGCTGCAGCAGACCCGCCGGGAGACGGTGATCCCCTACTACCGCCGTTTTCTGGAGCGGTTCCCCACGGTGCCGGCGCTGGCGGCGGCCGACCTCCAGGAGGTGCTCAAGGCCTGGGAGGGGCTGGGGTACTATGCCCGGGCGCGCTCGCTCCATGCGGCGGCGCGCCAGGTGGTGGCGGGGCACGGCGGCCAGCTGCCGGCAAACCGCCGGCAGCTGCTCCGCTTGCCGGGGATCGGGGCCTACACGGCCGGCGCGATTCTGAGCCTGGCCTTTGGGCAGGACGAGCCGGTGCTGGACGGAAATGTGGAGCGGGTGCTGTGCCGGCTGGCGCTGGTGTCGGAGGAGCCGCGCCGGCCGGCGGTGCGGCGCGACCTGTGGGCCACCGCCCGGGCGGTACTGCTCCCGGGGCAGGCCGGCCGGGTCAACGAAGCGCTGATGGAGCTGGGGGCGACGATCTGCCTGCCGCGCCGGCCCCGGTGTGTGGATTGCCCGGTGGCCGGCCTGTGCCGGGCGCGCGCGGAGGGGGTGGTGGAGGCGCTGCCGGCGCGCTCGCCGCGCGCGCCGCTGCCGCACCGGCAAGTCGCCGCCGCCGTGATCCTGCGACCCGACCGGGTGCTGGTGGCGCAGCGCCAGCCGGACGACCTGTTGGGTGGGATGTGGGAGTTTCCCGGCGGCACGCGCGAGGCGGACGAGACGCTGGAGGATTGCCTGCGGCGCGAGATCGCTGAGGAGCTGGGGGTCGAGATCGCCGTGGGGCCGCAGATCGCGGCGCTGCCGCACGCCTTTACCCACTTTCGCCTGACCCTGCACGTCTTTCTGTGCCGGCTGACGGCCGGCGAGCCGCGGCCGCTGCAGTGCGCCGACTGGCGCTGGGTGACGCTGGCGGAGGCGGCCGGGCTGCCGATGGCCGTCCTCGACCGGCGTGTCGTGGGCATTTTGGGCCACCAGGGTGGGACAGGGGAACTTTTCCGCCGGCTGTAGCGTTTATATTGTTGTAACAACCCCTATCTCCTCTCTCCTTTCTCTCTCCTGGCCCCCCCGTCGCGCCGGGGCGATGGGGGGGCACCACTTTGTCCGCGGGGGCCCGTTTGCAAAAGGCAGGCTCTCGTGCTATAATGTCCTCCGCTCTCGCAAACAGTGCTGCGGGGCCGCTGAGGCCCTGCGTTGAGGAGGTAGCGGTGCTGCAGACAGCCTTGAACATTGTCACCATCCTGATCGGCGCCACGCTGATTACGGTCATTATCCTCCAGTCCAAGGGCTCGGGTTTCGGCGGGATCTTTGGCGGACGAGATATGCTCAACCCCTTGCACACGCGCCGGGGCCTGGAAAGGACGCTTTTTCTCTTTACCATCGGCCTGACGGTAGCTTTTCTCCTCATCTCTCTGGTCGGCAGCCTTGTGTCGTCCTAAAGAGCCGTTGTGCATACGCGCTACCTGGTTCGCTGGCAAACCTTCTTTGCCGTCGTCGGCATCCTGATCGTCGGGGGCCTGCTGGTGCAGCTTTCCTTCACCCGGCAGGCCGTCGTCGTTCCTGTGCCGGGAGGGACCTACACCGAAGGGCTTGTCGGCACGCCCCAGTACCTCAACCCGCTCCTGGCCACAACCGATGTCGACCGGGTCATCTCTTCCCTGTTGTTCGACGGCCTCTCCACGCTGCAGCCCGATGGGTCCGTTGTGCCGGCGCTGGCCGAGGAATGGGAGGTCGCCGACAGCGGCATGGTCTATACCTGCACGCTGCGCAGCGCGGCCCGCTGGCACGACGGGATGCCGGTGAGTTCGGCGGACGTCCTCTTTACCCTGGAGCTGATCCGCGCACCCGATATCCCCGACCCCAACCAGCTGAAGGAGCTTTGGTCGCGGGTCGAGGCCCGGGCCGTCGGCGAGCGGCGGGTGCGTTTCGAGCTGGAACGGCCCTACGCGCCGTTCCTCAGCTATACGACCCTGCCGATCCTGCCGGCGCACCTGCTCGAGGGCGTCTCGCCGGCCGATCTTGAGCTCAGCCCCTTTAACCTGGAACCGGTGGGGACCGGCCCGTTTCGCTTCGTGCAGATCGCCGAATCCGAGGACGGCACGCTGTCGTTGGAGCTGGCGGCCAACCCCCTCTACTACCGCAACCCCCTGTACCTGGAGGGAATCCGGATGCTCTTCTACCGGGACCGCGGCGCTTTGGAGGAAGCGCTCCTCGACGGGGAGGTGGACGGGGCCTTTGGCCTATCGCCCGAAGCCCTGGCCCGCGTGGCCGAGGAACCCACCCTCGTCTCCTACCGCACCTACTTGCAGGCGTGTACGATCCTGTTCCTGAACACCCGCTCGCCGCTGCTGACGGACGTGCGCATGCGCCAGGCGGTCGCGATGGGCCTGGACCGCACCGCGCTGCTCCAGGGGTACGAGGACCAGGTCTTTCAGGCCAACGGCCCCATTTCCCCCATCTCGTGGGCCCACAAGCCGGACCTGGTCGCGCTGCCGCACGATCTGGACCAGGCCGCCGCGCTGCTGGAGGGGGCCGGTTGGGTGGATCACAACGGCGATGGGATCCGCGACCGCGACGTGCGGTCATTCGAGCTGACCCTGCTCACCCAGAACATTCCCGCGGAGCGGGTGACGCTGGCCCGGCGGATCGAACAGCAGCTGGCGCCACTGGGGATTGCCGCCCGCGTAGTCGTGGTGGACGACCCCCAGGAGTTTCGCCAGCGTTTTGCGGCCCGGGATTTTGACCTGCTTCTCTACGGTTGGGGGCAGTTGGGCCGTGATCCGGACGAGTTCGCGCTGTGGCATTCGAGCCAGGCGGGGACGGAGGGGTTGAACCTATCCTCCTGGCAGGATCCTGAGACCGACGCCCTGCTGGAGCGGGGCCGGGCAGTGCGGGGGCGCGATGTGCGCACCCAGGCGTACTGGCAGTTCCAGGAACGGTTCGTCGAGCAGGTCCCAGCGATCCCGCTCTACTACCCGGTGTACACCTATGTGATGAACTCGCGGATTCGCGGCGTGCAGTTGGGGCCGCTGAACGACCTGGGCGATCGTTTCCAGGGGGTGACGGGTTGGTACATCAAGACGCAAAAGATGATCCTCGACCGCAGCCAGCCGGCCTCGCGCTCCGGGGACAGCCGCTGAGGTGGGGCGGCGTGATGGCGTAGCGGCGGCCGCGCGGGCCGCCGCGATTTGTTTGGGCAGCGGTGGGGGCTGTTACGGCCGGCCGGGGGACCAGTCTCCCAGGGTATCCAGCGCCCGGTACACGCAGGCGATGGTGCTCTGGGCCGTGATGCGGCCCTGCCGGATCCAGGAGAGCAACTCCGTGGGGGGGAGGGTCTGGATGGCAATCTCTTCGGTGCGGTCGAGGGACTGGGGGCCGGCCGGCCGGCAGTGGTGGGCAATCACCAGGTGGTTGTAAAAGGTGGCTTTGGGTGGGTCGACCTCCATGCGGGCGACGATCTCCCCCCCCGCGGCGCTGTAGCCGGTCTCCTCGCGCAGCTCGCGCAGCGCGGCCTCGACGACGCTTTCTCCCGGATTCACCACCCCGCCGGGGAGCTCCCAGGCAAACTGCCGCACGCCCTGGCGGTACTGCTGCACGAGCAGGACGGTGCCCTCTGTCGTCAGGGCAAAGACGGCGACCCAGTCGGCGCCTTCCCAGAGGTAGTAGTCGTCGACGATCTCGCCGTTGGGCAGCCGGCAGGTCTCGCGGCGGACGCGCAGCCAGGGAACATCCAGCGCGTATTCGGAGGAGAGCGTTTCCCAGGGTCGCATCTGTTTCAGACCAGCCGCAGGAGCGGGCTGATCGTGTGTCCCTCGTGGATACGCCACACGACCTCGGCCAAGAGGTTGGCGAGCGAGACGACGTGAAGCTTCTCCGAGCGCTTCTCCGGGGGCACATAGATGGTGTTGCTGACGACGAGCTCCCGGATCACGGGGTCGCGCAGCTTTTCGAGCGAACGCCCGACCAGGACGGGGTGGGTGATGGAGAGATAGACCTCGGGCCGGGCGCCGGCGTCGAGCAGCGGGGGAATCTCGTCCAGGACGCTGCCCCCGGCCATGACGTCGTCGATGATGATCGGGACCCGGTTGCGGATGTCGCCGACGATGTGGGTGACGCGCACCGTGCTGCCTTCCCGGCGTTTCTCGAGGATGACGAGGGGCAGCTTCAGGATCTCGGCATACTTGGCGGCCATCTTGGCCCGGCCGGTGTCGGGGGAGACGATGGCAGCTTGCTCGAAACGGCCGTCCTGCATAAAGTACTCGGCCAGGGTCGGCACGGCCGAGAGTGGGTCCACGGGGATCTGGAAAAAGCCCTGAATGGCCGGGGAGTGCACGTCGACATAGATCACCCGGTTGGCCCCGAGCGACTCCAGGATCGTGGCGACGACGCGGGCGCTGATGGCCTCGCGCCCGCGGGCCATGCGCTCCTGGCGGGTGTAGGGGAAGTAGGGGGCGACGACGGTGATCGAGTTGGCCGAGGCCCGGCGGAAGGCATCCACCAGCAGAAAGAGCTCCATCGTGTTCCGGTCGACCGGGGCGGAGCAAGACTGCATGAGGTAGACGTCCAGCCCGCGGACGCACTCCTCGATCATGACGTGGACTTCGGTGTCGGGCTGGTGGGTGATGCGCAGGTGGCCCAGCGGCAGCTGTAGGATCTCGGCCACCTCCTCCGCGAGGGGGAGGTTGGCGTCGCCGGAAAAGAGGCGAATCGGGGGCATCGGTTCTCTCCTTTGACCACACCTGGCGGCGAAGCTTCACATGGTCAAGATACCACACACGTGGAAAATCGTCAAATCGCGCCGGCCGCTCCTTGTGGGCTTCGTCTGTGCCCGGCCGCCCGCTAGCCCCGCGCCGCGCGGATCAGCCCATCCACCTCGGCGACACGGGCCTGCTGCGCTTCCCAGTAGGCCGGGTCACGCTGGGCGTCCAACTCTTGCACTGTCTTGCCCTGCTGCTCGACCCAGGTGTAATACTTGAGGTTGTGCCAGCGGCTGCGGTTCTCGCGCGTGCCTTCCTGGACCCAGTCGGTCTTTTGCCCGCGGAAGATGGCCGCGGCCCGCGCGGTCGCCTCGGCGGCGTCCATCGCGCCGTATTGGGCGGTCATCTGGGCCATCACCGAGTGGTAGCGGTCGATGGCGTCGGTGCAGATCGTCACGATGACGTCGTCCCGCCCCAGGTCGTAGAATTTTGCCGTCTTGATCGCCCCGAGGACGTTGCAGACGCCCGAGATGCCGAAAATCTGGGCCATGGCGCGCACCTTGGCCGCGGGGATGCCGAAGCGGTCCACCAGGACGCGCTGGCCGGCCTCTTCCACGAGGAGCTGCAGCCCCTTTTTGCACTCGATGTCGTCGATGCACATCATCGCGTCCATATTCCAGACGTGGTGGATCCAGGTGACGTGCTTGTCGCCGATGCCCTGGATGTCGTGTCCGCCGTAGCCGTTCAGGAAGAGGGTGGGACACTGGATCGGCTCCAGTCCCACTACCTTGTGGTCGGGCCAGGCCTGCTTGAGCCGGTCGCCGGCGGCGATGGTGCCGGCCGAGCCCATGGACGAGCAGTAGGCCGCGATCCGGCCGCGGCCGATCCCCTGCTGGGCTAGCTCGGCCGCCAGCTCGACGATGGTGTTGCCGGTGACGTAATAGTGGAAGCGGTAGTTGCCCATGACCTCGAACTGGTTGAGGATGCGGATGCGCTCCGGGTCGGCCGCCTTCAGCTCCTTGCACTTGTCATAGATCTCTTTCACGTTGCTCTCGCAGCCCGGGGTGGCGATCACGCGCGCACCATAGCGGCGGATGATCTCGAACCGCTCGGCGCTCATGTCTTCCGGCAGGATGACGATGCTGTCGAAATTCATCCGGCAGCCCACATAGGCCCCGCCGATGCCATAGTTGCCCGTGGAGGGCCAGACCAGGGTATGCCGGGCGGGGTCGACCTCGCCGGTGAGCTCCAGCTCGATCAGGACCGAATAGGTGGCCCCGACTTTGTGGCTGCCGGTGGGGAAATCCTTGGAATAGAGGACAACGATGGGGGCCTCGACGCCGGTCAGCTCCGGCGGCAGGACCTCGTAGTAGATGCGGTTCTGGGGGTCGCGCCAGGTGATGTTGTAGAGATTGATGGGGTCGAGCGGATCTGTTGCGCGCATCTGCAGCGCGCGGGCGCGCACGGCCGGGTCGATCTTTTCCGGGTGGAGCATCTCCTCCATAGTGGGGCCGAGGATAAACTTGTGGCTGGACATCGGAAGTACCTCCTGAGCGAGAGAGCGAAGCAGCGAGAAAGCGAAAAGGCGAGCAAGTAAAATGGTGCCGGCAGATCAGGAGTCAGGGAGAGGATGGCCGCAGCGCTCCTGGTGATCGCGTCGTACAGCCTGGCGGCGTTCGGAAAAGGCCCGGTGTACGCTGCCAACCTGCGACTTCCTCCAACCTGTCAACTTAACTTCCCACGACCTCCCGCACCGCCTCCAGCGTCGGGGCGATGCGCACGGGCGCGGGGACTGCCTGGAGTGCCGCAGCGACGTCCTTGAGCCCGTTGCCGGTGACGAGGACGGCGACCCGTTCGGTGCCGTGCAGCAGGCCGGTGCGGATCATCTGGATAAGGCCGGCCACGGCGGCGGCGCCGGCCGGCTCGGCAAAGACGCCCATCGTGCGGCCGAGAAGGCGCATCGCCTCCAGGATCTCGCCGTCCGCTACGGTAAGGTACATCCCCTGCGTATCGCGCACCGCCCGCAGGGCCTTGATCGCGTCGCGCGGCTGGGCGACGGCGATGCTGTCGGCCAGGGTGGTCGGAGGAACGGGGACGATCTCCTCGGTGCCCTGGCGCCACGCCGTTGCCAGGACGGCCGAGCCCGCGGCCTGGACGCCCACAATGCGCGGCGCGCGCTCGATCCAGCCCAGCGCCAGCAGGTCGCGCACGGCCTTGCCCACGCCGCCGATGATACAGCCGTCGCCGACGGGGACGAGCAGATAATCGGGGGCTTGCCACTGCAGCTGCTCGCAGACCTCGAGGGCGACGGTCTTTTTGCCCTCGGACATGAACGGGTTGACGGCGGTGTTGCGGTTGTACCAGCCGTAGGCCCGGCACGCGGCCATGCACAGATCAAAGGCCTCGTCGTACGAGCCCTGGACGAGGAGCACGCGGGCGCCAAAGACGAGGAGTTGGGCCACCTTGGCCGGCGGGGCCGCCTCGGGGACAAAGATGGTGCAGGGCCGGCCGACGCTGGCGCAGAGGCACGCCAGCGACGAAGCGGCGTTCCCGGTGGAGGCGGCCGCGATCACGCCGGCCCCCTCCTCCTGGGCCCGCACCAGGGCGATGCTGCTGGCGCGGTCCTTGAGCGAGGCCGAAGGGTTGCGGCCGTCGTCCTTGATCCACAGGTCGAGGCAGGGAACCCCAAGGTCCTCGGCCAGGCGGGCGCCGCGGTAGAGCGGCGTCCAGCCGACGGTGAGCGGGGCAGCCCGCTGCACGTCCTCGACCGGCAGCAAGGGGGTATAGCGCCACATGGTCCGTTCGGGGCTGCGGGCGAGGAGATGGCGGTCCAGTCGCGACCGGACCACCTCGTAGTCGTAGCGGACGTCGAGAATTCCCCGCTCGCCGCAGGCCGGGCAGGTGTAGGGCGCTTCACCGAGGGCATATTGGCGCCCACAGAGGACGCACTGCAGGCCGAGCACCTGGTCCATCTTTTGCTCCTTGGAAGCAGTCAGAACCAGCGGCATTGTACTACGGGATGGACGGGGATGCAAATCAGCCAACCTCCAGATAGCAACACGGGGCGCCCTTTCGGACGCCCCGCACTGAAAACTGACAACTGGTAACTGGCCTAGTACATATCCCCATACCCGCCGCCGGGCGGCATGGCCGGAGCCTTTTCCTTCTCGGGGATGTCGGTGATGAGCGCCTCGGTGGTCAGGATCATCGCGGCGATGGAGATGGCGTTCTCGACGGCCGACCGCACGACCTTGGCCGGGTCGATGATGCCCTTGGCGAACATGTCGCCATAGTTCTCACTGAGTATGTCATAGCCGGTGTTGAGGTTGCCCGACTCCTTCTGGTGCCGGCGGACCTCGGCGATGATGACCGAGCCCTCGTGGCCGGCGTTCTTGGCCAGCTGGCGCATCGGCTCCTCGAGCGCGGCGCGCAGGATCGCTACGCCGGTGCCGGCATCGCCTTCCAGGTGAATCTGGTCCAGCGCGGCCGCGGCGTTGATCAGCGAGACCTCGCCGCCGGGGACAATGCCTTCCTCGACCGCGGCGCGGGTGGCCGAGAGGGCGTCTTCCACGCGGTGCTTCTTTTCCTTCAGTTCCACCTCGGTGGCTGCGCCGACCTTGATCACGGCCACGCCGCCGACCAGCTTGGCCAGCCGCTCCTGCAGCTTTTCGCGGTCAAAGTCCGAGGTCGTCTCGGCAATCTGGGCCTTGATCTGGTCGACGCGGCGGCGGATATCGTCCTCGGCGCCGTGGCCCTCGACGATGGTCGTCTCGTCCTTGGTGGCAATGATCTTGCGGGCGCGGCCCAGGTCGTCCACGGTGGCCGAGTCGAGCTTGCGGCCGATCTCTTCGGAGATGACCTGACCACCGGTGAGGATGGCGATGTCGCGCAGCATCTCCTTGCGGCGGTCGCCAAAGCCGGGGGCCTTGATGGCCAGGACGTTCAGGGTGCCGCGCAGCTTGTTGACCACCAGGGTGGCCAGCGCCTCGCCGTCGACGTCCTCGGCGATGATCACCAGGTTCTTGGTCACCTGGAGGGTCTTTTCCAGGAGGGGCAGGATGTCGTTGATCGAAGAGATCTTTTTGTCGGTGATGAGGATGTAGGCGTCCTCGAGGACGGCTTCCATGCGCTCGGGGTTGGTGACAAAGTAGGCCGAGACGTAGCCGCGGTCGAGCTGCATGCCTTCGGTGTATTCCTTCTCGAAACCGATGCCCTTGCCTTCCTCGACGGTGATGACGCCGTCCTTGCCGACCTGCTCCATGACCTCGGCGATGAGGTCGCCGATCTCGCGGTCGGCCGCCGAGTTGGCGGCGACGTTGGCGATCTCTTCGCGGCCCTCGACGGGTTTGCTCTGGCCGCGGATGCTCTCGACCACGGCGTGGGCGCCGGCCTCGAGGCCGCGCTTGATGAGCATCGGGTTGGCCCCGGCGGCGACATTGCGCAGGCCCTCGTTGATGATCGCCTGGGCGAGGACGGTGGCGGTCGTGGTGCCGTCGCCGGCGATGTCGTTCGTCCGGGTAGCCGCTTCCTTCAACAGCTGCGCGCCCATATTCTCAAAGGGGTCCTGCAGCTCGATTTCCTTGGCCACGGTGACGCCATCGTGGGTGATGGTCGGGGCACCGAATTTCTTGTCCAGCGCGACGTTGCGGCCCTTGGGCCCGAGGGTCGTCTTGACAGCCTCGGCCAGGGTGTCCATGCCCCGCTTCATCGCCCGGCGCGCTTCTTCTCCGAATACCAGTTGCTTGGCCATAACGCTACCTCCTTACAGGTGGCTACTGCGGTGGATGGCCTCCGGGGAGGCCGCTCCCTTCCGCCTATTCGATGACAGCCATGATGTCCTTTTCGCTGATGATGAGGTACTCTTCGTCGTCCTCGGTCTTGAACTCGGTGCCGGCATACTTGGCAAAGACGATGCGGTCGCCGGCCTTGACATCCACCGGCGTGCGCTTGCCGTCGTCCAACAGCCGGCCCGGGCCCACGGCGATGACCGTGCCTTCCATCGGCTTTTCTTTCGACGCCGTGTCCGGCAAATAGATGCCGGCCTTGGTCTTTTCCTCACGGGCGACCGGCTTGACGATGACGCGATCCCCCAACGGCCTCAGCTTGATCATGGTGGTACACCTCCTTGTGTTTTTTCGGCGCTTTCTCGCTGCTAGGAGCGGCGGTACCCCCCGCTGGGGTGCGGCACCGCCGCATGCTGGAACCCGTTCGCTTGGCGTAATATTAGCACTCTGTTATGCAGAGTGCTAAGACGCCCTATAATATACTCCATAGCTGCCGAAAGTGCAAATGCGCTGCTCCTGGCCACGGCATATCGACCTGGTGTAGCGAAGGTTCTCCTGGCCCAAACAATACTTGTCCGCATTTCTTTTCTTGTTTTTCAACCATTTTGCCCGTTTTTCCTACTTGACTTTAGAGGCAAGGTGTGTTATCTTTACATAGTTGCATTGTTCCGGACACACGGGGGTACGGGGTTCCGGCTTGGCGTGTTGTCCGGCAAAATCCTGGCAAGGGGTTGCTGATGGCTGGGCTGCTGATGCGTGCGGCGCCGCTCAAGCGGTTGGACGTGTGGCCTCCCCGACCGGATGGCCTTGCCCGGAAGATGGCGTCGCCGGATATGATTCCAGATAGGCCCGGGAAACCTGCCCCGGGCCTTGTTGACCCTTGCCAGGATGAGCAGAGGCCAATAGCCTGCTGAGGTATCTATGATTCAACTGCTGATTGAACGGGCCAAGTCCCAGAACAGCATTACCATCGACGAGATCCTCGAGGTCTTTCCCGACCTCGAATACCACCTGGATGAGGTCGATGAGCTGTACAATGCCCTCCAGGAGATGGGTATCCCGGTGCTCGACGGGACCGAGGAGGAGCCGCCGGCGCAGGAACCCCTGAGTGAGGAGGTGGCCGACCTCTCCGCCGAGATCGGCCTCGACGTCATCAGCATCGACGACCCGGTGCGCATGTACCTGCACGAGATCGGCCGCGTGCCCCTGCTGACGCCCGACGAAGAGATCAGCCTGGCCATTGCCCTGCGCGACGGCGAGGAGGCCAACGCCCGGCTCCGCAAGGGCGGCAACGGGCGCGGCAAGCTGCCCCGCCCGGAGCGCGAGTCTCTGGAGCACCGGCGGCAGAGCGGCGAGGATGCCCGCCAGCACCTGATCCAGGCCAACCTCCGCCTGGTCGTCAGCATTGCCAAAAAGTACATCGGCCGGGGGATGTCTTTCCTCGACCTGATTCAGGAAGGCAACATCGGCCTGATGCGCGCCACCGAAAAGTTCGACTATACCCGGGGCTACAAGTTCTCGACCTATGCCACCTGGTGGATCCGCCAGGCCATCACCCGTTCGATCTCGGACCAGAGCCGTACGATTCGCCTGCCGGTCCACGTCGGCGAGACGATCAACCGTGTCAAGCGGGTCTCGCACCGCCTGCAGCAGCAGATGGAGCGCGAGCCTACGACCGAAGAGATCGCCGACAACATGGGCATCAGCCCCGAGAAGGTGCGCCGCGTCATCGAGGTCTCGCGGACCCCCGTTTCGCTGGAGATGCCGGTCGGCAAGGAAGGCGACAGCCGCATGGGCGACTTTATCGAGGACGATCGGGTCGCCCCACCGCTCGACGCGGCTTCGTACCATCTCCTGCGGGAGCAGATCAGCGAGGTGCTGCAAAAACTCCCGGATCGCGAGCGGCGCATCATCCAGCTGCGCTTCGGCCTCAACGACGGCCGCTACCGCACGCTCGAGGAGGTGGGCAAGGAGTTTGGCATCACCCGCGAGCGCATCCGCCAGATCGAGGCCAAGGTCCTGCGCAAGCTGCGGCATCCCCACTATGGCAAGAAGCTGCGCGGGTTTCTGGAGTAGGGAAACAGATACCGCAGCGGATAGGCTAAGCAAAACACGAGTTACGGATCACGTTTCACTTTTCACGTATCACGCGGTACCGGTACTCGAATGATCCTAGAGAAAAAGAGCGCGCCCGTGTCCCAGCAAATTGCCCGGCTTCTTCTTCGCAGCCAGGCTGTCGCCCTGCGGCCCACTGCACCGTTCCGTTTCGCCTCGGGGCTGCTCTCACCGATCTATTGTGACAATCGCCTCCTTATCTCGCTGCCGCGCGAGCGCCGGCTGATCGCCCGGCGTTTTGCCGAACTGGTGCGCGGTTTGGCGCTGCCGGTGGATGTCGTCGCGGGGACGGCGACGGCGGGTATCCCGCATGCGGCCTGGCTGGCGGAGGCGCTGCGGCTGCCCATGGTCTATGTCCGCAGCCAGAGCAAGGGCCACGGCAAAGAGCAACTCGTCGAGGGGCGGCTCGCGGCCGGCCAGCGAACCATCGTCGTCGAGGACCTGGTGACGACCGGCGGCTCTTCGTTGGGCAGTGTTGCGGCCCTGCGCCAGGCTGGGGCGGTCGTCGAGCATGTCCTGGCCATCTTTACCTATGCCTTCCCGGCCACCCACGAGGCGTTCGCCCACCACGGGGTGCGCCTCCACGCCCTGACCACGCTGCCGGTGCTCTTGGAAGTAGCGGTGGCCAATCGTTCCCTTGCCCCCGCCGAACGGGATATGGTCGTCGAGTGGGCCGGCGACCCCAGCGGCTGGAGCCAGCGCCACGAGCCGTAGGAGATCGTATGGATGAGATGCAACTGCGTTTCCTGGCCACACAGGCCCTCTATGGCAAAGACCTCCAGGAGCGCAGCGGCGCTGTCCGCCAGCTGCGGGAGGCGCGCCTCTCGGCCGCCGAGGTGACCGCGATCGGCGTCCGCCTGGAGCTGGCCCTGGGGTGCCAGGATGAGTACGTGCGCAGCGCGGCGGCCATGCTCCTGGCCGGCCTTTCGCAGCAGCTGCCGGCCTCGCCCAACATCACGGCGGCGCTCCTGGCCCTCAGCCGCAGCCCCGAGGCTTTTGCGCGCGAAGCGGCCCTGCGCGCCATCGCGCGGCTCAACGAGCGCAGGTTCGGGCTCTCCCCTGCCGACACGGCGGCCCTGGCCGCGCGGTTGGAGGAGGCCCGCCGGGTCGAAGGCGAGGGCTTTGCCCTGAGCCTGTTCGAGGACACGGAGTAGATCGATGGACGAAGAATCCTGGCCGGCCGGCGCCTCCGCCGAGTTGGTCGCCTACGCCCGGGAGCTGGCCATCGCTCCCGACCAGGCCAACCACTGGGTCTCTTTCTTTGCCGACCATCCCCAGGGCCGGCTGGCCTGGGAAGAGATCCGCCGTTTGTGGAAGCCCGCACGGCGCCGGGCGCCGCAACCTGTCGCAGCTCCATCGCGGCGGAAATAGGGCCCCCAAACACGGGGACACCAGGTCCGGCAACGGCCTGGCGTCCCTGGGCGATCTCGTGAATCGCTTTTTCCTCGTTTCCTACGGCTTGACCCCATACTGCGCCAGCAACTCCAACATCGCCGGGTCGTCGGCATACTTGTCCGTGAGCGTCAGGTCCTGCCCGGCGAACGAGACGACCCGCCCGGCGTCGTCGAAGCGCACCGTCAGCTGGCCCAGAAACTGCCCCTGGCGGTAGGTGACGGCGACGACGACCTGCCCCTCCGGCCCGTTGTAGGCCCGCGAGCCAATCCGCGCCCCCGTCTCGTGCGAGCCCAGGAGGACGTCGATGCCGGGCACCTGGAGGGCCAGGGCCTCGTTCTCGGCCACCGACAGGTTGGAGAGGACGATGACGACGTCGGCCTGGCCGCGCAGGCCGGCCACCGTGCGGGAGATGGCCTCCAGCGGCGGTTCGACCGTCAGCGCAATCCCCGGCTGCGTGCGCTTGGCCGCCGCCGGTGCCGTGGCCCCCAGGATGGCGACGGTGTGCCCTTCGACCTCTTTGAGCACGTACGGCTGCAGCGGCAGCTCGCCGGCCGGCCCGAGGTTGGTCGAGACGGCGGCAAAGGTCGCTTCGGCAAAGCGTTCCCGTAGCACCGCGGCCGACAAGATCAGGTCGTTCTCGCCCCAGGCCATGGCGTCGTACCCCATCAGGTTCATCGCCTGGATCTGGATGGCCCCCTGGCTGCTGTTGGACGGATCCTTGCCGAACAGGCTGTTCCCCGCGTCGAGCACGAGCACGGTCCCCGTGGCCTGCGCGCGAATCTGGGCGATAGCGGTGGCTCGCCGAGCCAGCCCTCCTTTGCGCGGGGTTCAGCCGCAGGGGACGACCTCCCCGGCCACCTCGCCGCTGTGCACGATCGTCAGGGCGAAGGCTTCCTCCCCAGGGGTGGCGGCCGGCGGCGGGGTCGGCGCGGCCGGCTGTGCCGTGGCCGGGACCGCCGTGAGCGCCGCCGGCTGCACCGTGGCCCGGGCGGCGGCGGTGGGCGCCGCCGCGAAGGAGCTGGGGCGGGGGCCCGGATAGCTGCCCACGGCCGGATAGGCTGTGGCCGGCACGTCGGTGACGCGGCAGGCCGTCAGCAGCAGGCTCAGAACAACCACGACCGCCGCGAGCTGCGGCAGGGTGCGAGAACGCGACATCGATTCCTCCTGGCCGACGGGCCGTCGGCGCGAATCCTCTTGCGGCCCGGCATTATACTACAATTCGGGGGCCGCGGCAACCGCCGCGCCGTGGGTCTGGCCGCTCTTCGCCCAACGCACCGGTCAGGAATTGGCCAGCCACCCGCGGCCGCGGCAGATGTTTTCCAGACTTTCCACGACGGCGCGCAGCTGCCGCAGCAGCAGGACCGCCTTCACCGGCGCGTGCTCGTCGCTGCCGGCCCACTTCTCGATGTCGCCCTCGTAAAAGGAGCGCGAGATCCGGCCGGCCTCGTCCAGCACCTCGTCCAGTGAATGGAAGCGCCGCAGGCGCGCCCAGTCGCTGGATTCGTCGCCGCCCATGTACCCCTCTTCCTCGTATCCTTCCTCGCCTGCCTCCCAGATCCGCTCCTCCGGCTCCGCGGCCGCGGCGCGCGACAGCTTCTGGATCTCGCCCTCCACCGGCTCCGGCGGCAGCTCCTTCCGCAGCCGCACCCCTGCCTCGAGTGCCTCCAGCGCGCTCTCGATCGTCAGGTTGGGATTGGCGGCGAAAAAGGCCGCCAGCTGGCCGATCTGCGCGGCCGTCATCCCTTCTTCGGCCGCCTCGCGGGCCAGCTCCTCCCGCGTGTCCAGGTTGGGGATACGCAGCAGATGCTGCGCCTGCGTCACCGTAAGGCTGCCATCGCGGATCCAACCCTGGATGGTGGGCGACAGCTCCAGCAGCGCGATGTAGCGGCGCACCGTCCGGCCGGAGAGCGAGATGGCCTTGCCCACCATGTCGTCGAGCTCGCCCTCGCTCAGGTGCGGCTCCTGCCGCTCGATGCGCGCCCTCAGGCGGGCCATGGCCTCGGCCTTTTCCATGTCGTTCAGGTCGAGACGCTGCAGGTTCTCCACCAGCTGGGGCACAAAGAGTTCGTCCGGGTTGGTCTCGATGAGCAGGCAGGGGACCCGCTCCAGCCCCAGCAGCTTGCAGGCCTCCAGCCGGCGGTGGCCAAAGACGACACGGTACGTATCCCCCCACATGTGCAGGATGCCGATCGGCTGCAGCAGCCCCTGCGCCGCGATCGAGTCGGCCAGGGTGGCGATATCGCCCGGGTCGTGGCGGATGGCGCCGGGATCGGGTTGGATCTGCTGCGGGTCCAGGTAGATGAGTTGCTCTTCCATAGTCCTCCTCCTATCGTTTCTTGACACTTCCACGCTTAGAAAGCGTGGGATTCTTGGGGTGGAGGTCCCGTGGTTGCCTTCGGAACTTGCCCCAAGCCACTTCACCCGGTGTCAGCGGGACTACGCCGTCCCCGCCGCAACTCGGCGGGCAGACGATACTTGACGACCGTCGGCACTCGCGCTCCGTGTACCTGGCCGTGCTCCGCGAGCCCCAGGATGCCGGCTGCACCGACTACGTCGCGATGAGCGACGAAACCACAACCGCAGCGGAAGACTCGCCCCTGGGGGTGGACGCGCTGCCCGCAGCGCGGGCAGGTGCTGGAGGTACCACGCTCCGAACGGTACTCCACCTGTCCCCCATGGGCGCGGAACTTGAACTCGATGTACCTTTCCTGGCGGCCGCGCTCCCACTGGCCGACTTTCTGTTGGCTGACCTTGGACAGCCGCTTGCCGTTGGCGATGTCCCGCAGGTCACCGATGACCACCGTGCCACAGGAGCGCGCCACCAGCCAGTTGACCGCCAGGCGGCTGACCTTGTGGTCCAGGTCCCGCAGTCGCCGCTGCGCCTGGGCCTTGACGCGGTTCTTGGCCCGCTGCAACTTGCGGCTGCGCCGCGAGCCTCGCTGACACCGGCTCTGCAAGCGGGCCAGGTCGCCCAACCGCTTGTTCCGCCACCGCTTCACCGAGCGCAGCGCCCGCCCGGAGATGCAGAGCGCCTCCTCTCCATCGGTGACGGCCAGCGCCTGGACTTCGCCCATGTCCACGGCGGCCAGACCATCCCCTGCCGCCGGCGCATCCGCGAGCCTATCCACGGCGCAGGCCAGCCAGTACTCTCCGCGCCGCCAGACCAGTTCGGCCTGGCGAATCGCGGTCGTCCGGAGGTGCGCCGGCAGATGCACCCGGAAGGGGGGACGGCCCTGGCCATTGGGCAGAACCACCCCCCCACCCCGCACCCGGATGGCCTGGCCCTTCCAGACCACCACCTGGTAGTCCTTGCGCTTGCAGGGGAAGCGGGCTGTCGAGTCGCCGTCCCGGCGCAGTTGCCGCGCCGTCTCGAAGTTGGCGTGCAGCTTGTCGGCCAGGGCCTGGATACTCTGCGAGTGCAGGGCATAGCGCCTCTTGGCCCACCGCTGCAGAGAGTGCTTCGAGAGCCAGACTCCCTTCTTGCGGTAGACCCGCCAGTGGAACGTCACCATCTCCGACCAGGCGCGACCGGCTTCCCGGCGCAGCGCATCGGCCTGCTCGCGTTGCACCGCCTTGAGTTTCAGCCGGACCAGGTAGGCGCGGGACATCTCGTTGGCCTCTTGCGCCTCTAGCGCGTGTCCTGCTCCTCGATGTACCGTGCTATCGTCGCGCTGCTCACGTTGCCGGCGGTGGAGACGAAGTAGGAGCGAGTCCACAAGGAGGGCAGTCGCTTGAGGTAGGCGAACTCCTGGCGCAGGACCCGCGACGTGTAGCCCTTGATGCGGCGAGCAACCTGGTGCGGGGCCAAGGTCGGCGGGCAGGAGATGATCAGATGGACGTGGTCCGGGCGAACGGCCAGTTCCAGGGCCGCACAATCCAGTTTGCCGGCCTTTCCCCGAACAAGTGCTTCCAGCCGGGCCTCCACCCGGTCCACCAGGATCTTCTTGCGCCGCTTGGGGCAGAAGACCAGGTGGTAGTTCACCAACGAGACGGAGGTGCTCTGGTGGCGATGAGACTGCGGCATGGGCGTCCTCCCGTTGCCACCGGCTGTCTATGAATTCAGTATAGTACAGATGTTCGAGAATGTCAAGCGGCTATTCCGGCTTCATCCCACGGTTGAAGACCGTGGGATGAAGCCGGAGAATCCTGTAACCACCTCGTAACCACCCCAATTTAGAACACCCCCCAGGCGTAACCGGCTTATGGTCGGTTACGCTTTTCGCCGGTCCGCGCGCCCCCCTGGTTACGCCCTGGTTACGCCGAGCGTAACCAGGGCGTAACCGGCGCGTAACCGGCAAAACCTGGTCTTTCCCTCTCGCAGTCGGGCAGCCGGCCGGGACGGGAAGACATGTACCCAGCGGTATAGGGGGCTCAGGTCTCAATACCCTCGCAGTCGGGCAGCCGGCCGGGACGTTCAGCCTCTCGATGGTGAAGGCCCCCTGCACCCTGGTCTCAATACCCTCGCAGTCGGGCAGCCGGCCGGGACCCGCTCCATGTCGGCGACGAAGTGATCCGGTCCATCGGTCTCAATACCCTCGCAGTCGGGCAGCCGGCCGGGACGGGACGGATTCGATCTCGACGAGAATATCCTTTTTCGTCTCAATACCCTCGCAGTCGGGCAGCCGGCCGGGACTCTGGCCGTCGATCCGCCGAAAGATGCGACCCCCCCGTCTCAATACCCTCGCAGTCGGGCAGCCGGCCGGGACACGAGAACGAGACGGGGGAGTACGATCTGGTTCTGTCGTCTCAATACCCTCGCAGTCGGGCAGCCGGCCGGGACGTTGCGCCTGCAGGTAAGTGACAAACAAGGACGAGAGTCTCAATACCCTCGCAGTCGGGCAGCCGGCCGGGACGATGGTTCAGATGATGGCTCGGATGACTGGAGCGAGTCTCAATACCCTCGCAGTCGGGCAGCCGGCCGGGACCGTGGACCGCAGCCTGGTCACCTTCACCGGTGACATCGTCTCAATACCCTCGCAGTCGGGCAGCCGGCCGGGACCAGAACAACGGTACCAAGCGGAACTGGTGGTGGATCGTCTCAATACCCTCGCAGTCGGGCAGCCGGCCGGGACGACCTCCGTGCCAATGTTTCTGGCCTGTGTACATGGTCTCAATACCCTCGCAGTCGGGCAGCCGGCCGGGACGTGGCACTGCGAAAGTATTGCCCACCCCCATGGAGCATGTCTCAATACCCTCGCAGTCGGGCAGCCGGCCGGGACTGTGGATCACCCTGTGGGTGCCGAAGACGTTGGACAAGTCTCA